>Ga0210044_10000979_pt1 | contig 43521 bp, 43 predicted proteins | sample CryGey13umfilter_2_FD_183959 | JGI IMG/M metagenome (GOLD analysis project Ga0210044, IMG submission 183959) | Groundwater microbial communities from aquifer in Utah, USA - Crystal Geyser 4/9/14 3 um filter (SPAdes) (version 2) | ecosystem: Environmental > Aquatic > Deep subsurface >... | reverse complement strand
GATCAGAATGCACAATCACATCTTTAGGAAATTTACGCCTAAATAAAGCCATTAAAAGTGCATCACATACTAAAGCCTTATTCATGCGCTGATTCATCGACCAACCAATTACAGCGCGCGAATACAGGTCAATAATAACCGCTAAATACAACCAACCTTTATCGGTGCGAATATACGTTATATCGCTGCACCATTTTTGATTGATTTTTGTAGCAGTAAAATCCCAGTTTAATACGTTTTTAAAAACGGGCAATGCATGTGCTGAATCGGTTGTTACTTTAAATTTATGTTTAGCAATTGCCTGTATTTTCATCGCTTTCATTCTTCGTGCAACTCGTGTTTGGCTGCATGATTCATTTTGTTTTCTTAATGCGCGCGCAATACGCAGTGCACCGTAGCGTTTATGATGTTATGCAAAAACAGATTTAATTTTTACATCCAGTAATTGATTAGACTGATCTCGCTTACTTGGTTTTCGCATTATCCATGCATAAAAACCGCTGCGAGATACACGCAGCAGTTCACACATCAGTGCAACAGAAAATTCATATCGATGATCTTTGATGAATACGTACTTTATTTTAGTTCCTGAGCTTCGTGCGTTGCCGCCTTTTTTAGTATGGCTTTCTCCTCTTCTAAGCGAGATAAACGTTTTTTTAATTCGCGATTTCCATCAATTAAATTTTTGACATTAACGTTGTTGATTGTGCCATTGCTATCGGCAACAGTTGTTATGCCGGATGCTTTTGCTTTTTCAACCCATACATACATTGCTCCAATCGGCACACCCAATGCATTTTCAGCTTGATTAACATTTTCAGATTTCAAAGCCAGTTGCACAGCTTCATTTTTAAATTCTTCTGTGTACTTTCTTGCATTTCTAGTCGTTTCATTCACCTCTTTGTTATTTATATTCTAACAAATTGGTGTCCACTAAAACGAGGTAAGATTAATACATCGATATGATTGGCTCAAATCAACAATGGCTATTTCCATCGAAGCGATCTGCGTCAACGCATGTGATGAATATTGAAAAAGCATTTCGACGTGTTGTGGCAAGAGCAGGGTTGAATCCAAAAGAAATTGTTCGACATACATTGCGTCATACGGCTATTATGCACTTGGTGCAAGCGGGTGTTGATTTGCCAACTGTGCAGCGTATTTCTGGTCACAAGTCATTGCAAATGGTGGTGCGGTATAGTCATCAGAATGGTAGTCATATTCAGTCGGCGATGGATAAGCTTGAGAAACGTTATGAAATATACGCAAACAAGATAATCAACAATGAACAAAAAAATGATGAGGCTATGGGTCACGTTACATAGACTCAAAATGGTCTTTGAGTATTTCTAAATTCTATTTTTTTAATCCAGCATTTATTGCCATGTTGATCGATAAGAGCTACATCAGATAACAGAGAATCACCAATTTTCAATGGCGGTGGAATAATCCAAAATTGTAAGCTGACAGTGGATGTTGCGCCAGGAGGAATCTGATAATTACTCCACATCATGAGTTCGCTGGTGCGTGATTTTTTCAGTTTGGCGCCCGTTATTAGTAGGTCAGTATTTTTTATATTGGTTACTTGAAATTTAGCGGCAACTTGCATGCCTGGTTCTTCACCTTGCTTGCCCATGTGCCACCAGTATTCGTATTGTGAAAGAGCGAGTATTACCATCGTTTTTTCTTTGTGCAGGATTTTTCTAATCCAGGAAAAAAACAGTTTAATGTTTACAATCACAGTTTCAAGTTTGAATGAGAGAAAAAGGAGAAAGCCAATAGAGAGTGTGATGCCAATGCCAATGTTTAAGATTGGGTTGTTTATATTTAAAACCATAGGGAGTCTTCACTGGCGTGCTTGATTACACAGGAATTACATAGACTCAAAAACAACAACCTTAAAAATCTGCGTAACCATTTGATTTATATGGTGGGCCCACTAGGACTTGAACCTAGGACCAAGGGATTATGAGTCCCCTGCTCTAACCAACTGAGCTATGGGCCCGTTAATCTTCGTCTTTTGCTTTTATGCTTTGTTGCAATTTTCGCTCACTCAAGTCATGTGCCAATCAGTACACGCCTTTGTTTGCTCAAATGGCGCCCCGCCTAAAAGCAAAATACTCGACAAACACTTTCGAGCGTTACAAACTTATTCTTCACCTTCCTGATCTAAAAAGCTTTGCATTTTTTCAGCGCGAGTGGGGTGACGCAACTTGCGTAATGCTTTTGCTTCAATTTGACGAATACGTTCACGTGTTACATCAAATTGTTTTCCGACTTCTTCTAATGTGTGATCGGTGTTCATGTCAATTCCGAAACGCATGCGTAATACTTTTGCTTCACGTGGTGTCAAGCTAGACAACACTTCGCGCATGGCTTCGCGCAAACCCGATGAAGTTGCAAAATCAACAGGTGATTCAATGTTAGTGTCTTCAATGAAATCGCCTAAGCTTGAATCTTCATCTTCACCAATAGGTGTTTCCATGGAAATGGGTTCTTTCGCAATCTTTAATACCTTGCGAATTTTATCTTCCGGCATATCCATGTGTTTGCTGAGTTCTTCTGGTGTTGGCTCAAGCCCTGTTTCTTGCATGATTTGTCGGCTAATGCGATTTAATTTATTAATGGTTTCGATCATGTGCACAGGAATACGAATGGTGCGCGCTTGATCGGCAATCGAACGGGTGATAGCTTGGCGAATCCACCAAGTTGCATAGGTTGAAAATTTATAACCGCGACGATACTCGAATTTATCAACGGCTTTCATCAAACCAATGTTGCCTTCTTGAATCAAATCTAAAAATTGTAATCCCCGATTCGTGTATTTTTTAGCAATCGAAATAACAAGACGTAAATTCGCTTCAATCATTTCTTTTTTTGCGCGGCGTGATTTGGCTTCGCCAATAGAGACGCGGCGATTGATTTCTTTGATGTCGTGCACAGGCAAATTACTGGTTTCTTCAATCAGTGCCAATTTTTTCTGTGCGCGATGTATTTCTTTTTCCATCGTTGTTAATGTATTGGCTGCTTTAGGGTGTGCTTTGCTAAAGGTAGCCAGCCACTTTAAATCAGACTCATGGCCTGAAAACGAATGAATAAAATCTTTGCGTGGTGTCTTTGCGCTGGTCACGCATATTTTCATGATGATGCGTTCTTGTTCGCGTGTTTCGCGTAACAAGTTACGTAGACGCATTGTTTGTCGCATGAATTGTTTAATAGATAATTTAAATTTAGCGTAATGTTCAGAAACAGCATCGCGATATTTTGCTGTTGTTTTATGCTGTTTGCCGTTTTTCTTGATAGAGCTGGTGTATTTTTCAAACAACTCTTCTAGAATTTTGATTTGTTCAGCAGTGTAGACGGGGTCTGGTCCGTTGTCGCCAAATGCATCTTCTTCTTCATCTGCTGTTTCGCCAGCAGCTATAGCGCCGTCAGTGCTTTCATCATCGTCATCATCTGTTTTAACCGCAGCAGATTTATTGTCATCTTTCGTTGTTGCTTTCGTTTTTGATTTTGCTGCGATAGCAATGGCTTCCGCTTCTTCTTCGGCTTCAGCTAACTCTAATGCTTTTGCAATTTTAGCGTTTTCTGCTATTTCTGCCATAGCGGCCATCGCTGCTTCATCTAGCTCAAAATAGCCAGAAAGAATATCGCTTAGGCGACCTTCTTGTGCAACAATTTTATGATAACGTTTGATAAAACTTTCGATAATTTCAGGATAATAAACCAGGGCAGACATAACTTGGCGAATGCCGCTTTCAATGCGTTTTGCGATTTCAATTTCACCTTCGCGTGTGAGCAGTTCAACGCTGCCCATTTCGCGCATGTACATACGAACAGGATCGGTGGTGCGATTTTCAGTGGCAATCGCTTCGATCACTTCGGTGATTTCTTCTTCTTCATCATCGTTGTCATCGGCGAGTAATAATTCATTTTCATCGGGTGGCACTTCGTAAACACGAATACCCATTTCGTTTAATCTGTCGATAATGCTTTCCATTTGATTGGGATCAACAAAATCGCTGGGTAATAAATTTAATAAGTCTTCGTGTGTGAGGTAACCTTTGCGCTTAGCTTCTTGCGTCAGCGCATTAAAGCCAGAAGCAGTTGTTGTAGCGTTGTTTGTATTTTGTTGTGGTTGTGAAATAATTTTAGATGCCATGGGATGATAACCTCAACTCACTAAACTGTAGGACTAATGAAAAACATGAAAATTCAATCGACGCCAACAAACCTGCTATTCTAGCGGCAAGAATCACTTTATACCAGCCTTTTGATGTTTATTCTTGAGAAGTTGTAATCGTATTTTTTTTAGACAAAAGTAATTTAACTTGTTCTTTTTCTTCTGTGCTGAGTTCAGTGTCACCTGCTTTTGCAATTAAGTGAGCCAACTCTTGCGATTGATCTTGTTCGTGCAATCTTTTTAAGGCATCTCTAAATTCAGCATTTCTGCCTTCAAATGGAATATGGAGCGGATAAGTGGCAATAGCCGCAATCAACGCACGTTGAGCAGGGTCTGGCGTGTCTTCAAGTAACTCACCAATTGGTAATGCGGGTTGCTCAGTGCATCGTGTTATTAAATCCAGTAACAGTTTTTTTTCTGCAGACGTATTGTTTTTTGTGGTTGCGGCAAAATCAACAGTGTCTGCTGCAAATTCCGGATGATGTAATAACAGCTGAATCGCAGATTGGATTGGCGTTAAACGTTCATGCAATCTAGGTGTGGTTAATTTAATATTTTGTTTGGTTGTGTTGTTTTTTGATATGGACGTGGGTGTGATTTTTTCACGCGCCATTTGCAGGTGTGTTGCCAATGCATCTAATAATAAATTTTTATAAATACCGTCGGGCATGGTATTTAAGTGTTCGTTTGCTTGTTTAGCAAACGCTGCTTTGTTGGCAATGCTGTTTAAGGGAAATTCTTTTTCGAGCTCTTCAAAAAAAACAGTTGAAAGGGGGTGTGCGCGATCAATTAATTTTTCGAAGGCAGTTTTCCCAATTTTGCGAACCAAGCTGTCGGGATCTTCGTTAGGTGGTAAAAATAAAACACGTAAATTAATGCCGTCACGTAACAAAGGCAGGCTGATTGTTAATGCTTTCCAGGCTGCTTTTCTGCCAGCATTGTCACCATCAAAGCAAAAAATAATATCGGAAGTGTAGCGCAATAGTAACTGTGTGTGTTTGACATTAAAGGCAGTGCCTAATGTGGCAACGGCATAATGGATGTCTTGCTGTGCCAGTGAGATCACATCCAGATAGCCTTCAACGATCAGCGCGCGTTGTAATTTGCGTTGATGCTGACACATTTCATATAAACCATAAAGTGTTTGGCTCTTGTGAAAAATAGGTGTCTCTGGCGAATTGAGGTACTTGGGTGTTTCGTTGGTGAGTGTGCGTCCGCCGAAACCAATTGTGCGTCCGCGCGCGTCGCGAATTGGAAATATAATGCGATCGCGGAAACGATCGTAATAATGCGCTGGATTTTTTTCAATGGTCATGCCTGTTGTGGCTAATGCTTCGCGTTCGGTTTTACTTTTTCCTAGTGTTTGGGATAAAAATTCCCAGGCGTTTGGTGCATAGCCAATGCCAAAATCTTTCGCCACTTTTCCAGTTAATCCGCGATTTTTGAGATAGGTGATGGCGGTCGATGATTTTTTTAATGCTACTTGATACAGTAATTGTGCATCATGTAATAACCGATAAAACACATCAAACTGTGCGATTTCAGCGTCATTTTTCTCAAGCGGCACGGTGAGTCCCAGCTGTTGCGCTAAGTCCGTTACCGCGTCAACAAAAGTGAGATGATCATATTCCATTAAAAACCCAATGACGTTGCCATGTGCGCCACACCCAAAACAATAATAAAATTGTTTGGTTTGACTGACGGTAAACGAAGGTGTTTTTTCAGAATGAAAAGGGCAGCATGCTACATGGGTGTTGCCACGTTTTTTTAATTCAATGCGTGATTCAATTAAGGCAACAATGTCACTACGTGTAACAATATCTTGTATGAAATTTTTAGGAATGCGGTTTGTCATGCCGTTTATTGTATACTCATTTCACAATCTTTGAATGTTTTTTGTTCTGATTTTGAGGTGAGGTTGTGGCAATTATTTTAATTTGCTTTTGATCTTTTCGCTGATTTTGCCCATGTCTGCGCGACCTTGTGCTTTGGGCTTGATTATTGCCATGACGCTGCCCATTTCTTTGACCATAACGGCACCGGATTTTTTGATGGCATCTTCAATTAATTTGTCGATTTCATGGTCATTCATTTGTTCGGGTAGATAAGCGTTGAGCTGTGTGATCTCTTGCTCTTCTTTTTCAGCTAATTCAGGGCGTTTGGCATCGTGAAATTGGGTTGCTGATTCACGGCGTTGTTTGATCATTTTGTTGAGAATAGATAAAACGTCTGAATCAGACAGTTCAATGCGTTCGTCTACTTCTCTTTGTTTGATTGCAGCTAACAGCATGCGAATTGTGCCAAGGCGCGAAGTTTCTTTGGCGCGCATGGCAGATTTCATGTCTTCTAAAATGCGTTTTTTTAAAGCGCTGTCAGCCATAACAATCCCTGGAATTACTGAAATTAATGACGAATACGTTCTCTTTCGAGTGTTTCTTGCTCTTTTTGAAGTTTTTTCGCAAATCGTTTTACTGCCGCAGCATGTTTACGTTTACGTTTTGTGGTTGGTTTTTCATAATATTCCATTTGGCGTAACTTGGTTGGAATACCTGCTTTTTCGCATGCGCGTTTAAAGCGACGTAATGCAACGTCAAATGAACCAGTTTCTTGAATATCCACTGTTGGCATCGTGTTTTTTACCTTATGTTATCCGTGAGAATAGAACGGGTGATATTAATGGTTTTGATGCCTTAATGCAACGACTTGTTAAGGCCTGCCGTCAAATCGGGTGTTTATTTGAAAAGCACGGAAAATTGGATCAATGACGATGCTTGCAATACCTCCAATGCAACGTACATTTGCGAGGTTGTGTCATTTATCAGTATAATCGAGAAGATTTCAGAATGACTGAGGTCAGGGTGCTTATATTTCGATGCAAAGGAGAGTGTGATGTCTAAGTATTGTGGAAAAATTTATCCAGTGAGTTTTGGTTTTGCTTGGGGATTGATTTCAGGTTTGGGTTGGATGCTGTTGGCCTGGGCAGGTGCGCGCTGGGGTTTTGGTTTGATTTTATTGAAGCTGATGGGCACCGTATATTTAGGACTAGCGCCTAGTTTTGTGGGTGGATTATGGGGTTTGCTTTGGGGCTTTATTGATTTTTTTGTTTTTGGTTTGCTGGTAGCACTTGTTTATAACTGTGCGACCTGTTGTTTTGCTCCTGGTGGATCATGTGATTCTTCATGTAAATAATTTACGTAATGCAATGCCCCCTTTCTTTTTGAAAGAGGGGCATTTTATTTTAAGCCAACTATGAATAGATTGATTTCGTTACGATTAATTCGCGAGTTTACTAAGCTTGAATCTAGCGCCGGTATTATTTTATTTGGTACGGCTGTTTTGGCTTTATTGATTGATAACACCCCTTGGGCTCATTTTTACGAAGCTTTTTTTCAAATGAAAATTAGTTTTTCAGTAGGGCATTTTAAATTAGAAAAACCCCTGCTTTTGTGGGTGAATGATGGATTTATGTCTGTGTTTTTCTTGCTGGTTGGAATGGAAATAAAGCGAGAAATGTTGCAAGGTGAATTAAATTCCATTTCAAAGGCTATGTTGCCAGCGATTGCAGCGGTTGGCGGCATGATCGTGCCGATCTTAATTTATCTACATATGAATCAGTATGATCCTGTTGGTTTAACGGGTTGGGCAATTCCAACTGCAACAGATACCGCCTTTGCATTGGCCATTTTGTCGATGCTGGGCAGTAGAATTCCGGTTACGCTTAAAATATTTTTAACAGCATTGGCTATTTTTGATGATATTGGCGCTATTGTGGTGATGGCGATTTTTTATTCGTCCCATGTTTCATGGGCCTTATTATTATGTGCGCTTTTGTTGGTTGGTTTGTTGCTGTTGTTTAATTATCTTGGCGTGCAAGAGTTACCTGCTTATTTAATTGTAGGTGTGTTGTTGTGGTTATGTGTTTTAAAATCGGGTGTGCATGCAACTTTGGCAGGTATTATTTTGGCGGCGATGATTCCGATAAAAAATACAAAAGACATGGGGCGATCGCCATTGCATGTGTTGGAATCTAAATTGCATCCCTGGGTTGCGTTTGGTATTTTGCCTTTGTTTGCCTTTGCTAATGCAGGGGTCTCATTTTCAGGAATGAGTTGGCACCAACTTTTTTCTCCTATTCCATTGGGTATTGCGTGTGGATTGTTTTTTGGAAAACAAATCGGTATTTGGGTTGCTACCATGCTGGGTGTGCGGCTGGGTATATCGCAGTTACCTAAAAATGTAACGCCATTTGGACTGTATGCCATCAGCTTGGTTGCGGGCGTGGGTTTTACAATGAGCTTGTTTATTGGCACGTTGGCATTTCATTCTGTCCCTCCTTTTGCAGCCTATGTGCGAATGGGTGTTATTCTTGGTTCGTTTTTTTCAGGACTTTTAGGGTATTGGATGTTACGATTAGCCTATCCAAAAGTATGATGTTTTGGTTTGGCTGAAATCGAGAGACCCTATTTTTTCCGCTTCAATAATCGATAAACTGCAATCAAGTAGCGATTAGCCAAAATGTCAGTATATATTTAAGAGGTTTTTTTATGTCTCAAACATTGCAAGCAACCCATTTGAAAAATTATATTGCTCCTGACTTTTTAATTGAAAAAATACATTTGCACTTTGATGTGCAATCCGATCATACCTTAGTGAGATCTATTTTGGATGTTCGGCGCAATCCAAAATCAACATCAAAACCAGTGTCATTGGTATTGGATGGTGAAGCGTTAAAATTAGAAGCCATTTTTATTGATGGGCAATCATTGTCTGTTGATGACTATGCAATAACCGATACGCATTTAAAAATTCATAGTGTGCCCGCGCAATTTCGTCTTGAGACGCACGTCATTATTTATCCGCATAAAAATACGGCGTTGATGGGGCTTTATCAGTCCCGCAATAATCTATGCACACAGTGTGAAGCAGAAGGGTTTCGCCACATCACCTATTTTTTGGATCGTCCAGATGTGATGTCACATTTCACAACCACCATTTCTGCAGATAAAACCCAATTCCCCATTTTATTGTCTAACGGTAATTTAATTGAAGAAAAAGAGTTAGGGGGAAATCGTCATTGGGTGCATTGGGAAGATCCATCCTTAAAACCTTGTTATTTATTTGCTTTGGTTGCAGGTGATTTTGATTTAATTCAGGATCATTTTATAACCATGTCTAAACGCAAAGTGGATTTGTATTTGTATTTAGAAAAAGGTTGTCGCGATCAAGGTGATTACGCGATGTTGGCTTTGAAAAAATCGATGAAATGGGATGAAGAAAAATTTGGTCGCGAATATGATTTAGATCGTTTTATGACAGTGGCTGTGAGCGATTTTAATATGGGGGCGATGGAAAACAAAGGATTAAATATTTTTAATACAAAATATATTTTGGCAAAACCACAAACGGCAACAGATACAGACTATATTAATATTGAACGCGTAGTGGGTCATGAATATTTTCATAATTGGTCTGGCAATCGTGTGACTTGTCGTGATTGGTTTCAATTAACCTTAAAAGAAGGGTTGACAGTTTGTCGTGATCAGCACTTTACAGAAGACATGACATCAGTGGGTGTTGCTAGAATTGATGTAGTGAATACCGTGCGCAATCATCAATTTCCAGAAGATGCTGGCCCGATGGCGCATCCCATTCGTCCAGATAGTTATATGAAAATTGATAATTTTTATACGGCAACAGTTTATGAAAAAGGCGCTGAAGTGATTCGTATGGTGCGCACGCTGTTAACCCCAGCCGTTTTTCGCAAAGCCATGGATTTGTATTTTTCGCGTTATGATGGGCAAGCGGTCACAACTGAAGATTTTATAAAAGCAATGGAAGATGCTTCTGGAAAAGATCTCTCGCAATTTTCACGTTGGTATCATCAAGCGGGCACACCTATTTTACGAGTGAAAACACGATATGATGCGGCAAAAAAAACGTATGAAGTTGTGATTAAGCAAAGTTGTCCATCAACACCCAATCAAGAAAGTAAACTGCCTTTTCATATGCCGTTTGCAATGGGATTAATTGGCGCAAACTGTGAAGATTTAGATTTACAGTTAGCGGGTGAAGAATGTGTTACTCAAGGTACAAAAATTTTAGAAATTAAAAAACCTGAAGAAATATTTACATTTATAAATGTGATGGAAGATCCTGCGCCATCTTTATTGCGTCATTTTTCAGCGCCTGTTGAGATGCAATATGATTATACCAATGAACAGTTAGCGCTGTTATTGCAGTGTGATTCAGATGCGTTTTGTCGCTGGGAAGCGGGACAGCGATTGATGGTTAATGTGGTTGAATCTGTTGCAAAAGCCATGAGTTCAGAAAAAAAACCTTGCATTGATCCGCTCTGGATCCAATCAATAAAGACATTAATTGAAACGCCGATGGCGGATTTAAATTTATTGTCGCGTTTATTTTTATTTCCGTCATTAAAATATTTATTAACACATATACCTAAAATTGATTTGGCTATTATTTTTGAAGCTAAATCATTAGTTGAAAACACAATCGCGGTTGCGTTAGAAGATCATTGGTTGCAATTATTTAATGATAATCAGATAACGGGTGAATACAAATATGACGTTTCTGATAGTGGTCATCGACGTGTAAAAAATATCGCACTGTATTATTTGTTAAAAACAGGAAAAGAAAAATATCAAGCAATGGCATTTGATCAAGCTACGCATGCGAATAATATGACGGATCAATTAGGTGCATTGAGTGCGTTGAATGATCATGCAACTTTGTTACGCGAAAAAGCACTCGCTGATTTTTATGACCAGTATCAGCATGATATGTTGGTTGTGAATAAGTGGTTAGCGTTACAAGCCAGCTCATTGTTGCCAACAGTAATAGGTGATGTGAAAAAATTATTACAACATCCTGCGTTTGATATCAGCAATCCCAATAAGGTATATGCATTATTGGTTACATTTGGTCAAAATACAGTACGTTTTCATGATAAAAATGGCGAAGGATATGAATTGCTTGCAGCGCAAACACAGTTAATCGATGCGAAAAATCCGCAGGTATCTGCACGCGTGGTGCAACCACTGACGCAATGGAAACAAATGGATTCTGCGCGCGGGGCATTGATGAAAGCGCAGCTAGAAAAATTATCTGTCTCTGGCAAATTATCTGATAATTTATTTGAAATTGTCACGAAGAGCTTGGTTTAAGCTTTTTTTAATTTCATCCATTGCGCAATATCGCTAGGTAAATGCGCAATGAAATCAGCTTGCCATGTTGAAAAATCCGTTTGTGATGGATGATAACCGTAGGTAACGCACACACTTTTCATGTTGGCCGCTTTTGCCGCGAGGATGTCCGTGTGTAAATCACCAACATAAATAGCATTTTCAGGTAGCACAGCAATGTGTTGGCATGCATGAAATAGCGGAGCAGGATCGGGTTTGACTTTGTTTAGTGTGTCGCCCATGACGATACAAGCGGCCCGCTTGTCTAAATTAAAATGATGAGTAACTGGTTTTGCTAACCAAGTGGGTTTGCTGGTGATGATTCCCCACGGAATGTAATTTGCATCTAATGTGTTGAGCAGTTGCTCGATGCCTGGAAAAAAAATAGTTTTTTGTGTGCAGTTGGCATGATAGATTTTTAAGAATGTATTGCGTAGATTTTCAAAATCAGGATGTGATTCGTCCATATTGAAAGCAAATGAAATCATTTTCTTGCTTTCACCGTAGACTGTTTTTCGAAACAAATCAAAATTCAATGCGGGTTTCTGCTGTTGTGCCAGCATTAAATTAATAGCGAATGCAAAATCACGCGCTGTATCGAGTAGGGTTCCGTCGAGATCAAAAAAAACAGCTTGTTTCATAACAACCTTTTTATTAATGTCATGTATTATTGCGCATGGGTTTTTAGTATGGATGAATCAAGGAAAATAAAAAGTACCCGATGGCTTGTATTGAGCTTGACACCTATTTAATCGCATTCTACAGTGAAACGCGATCTAAAAAAATATTAATGTGTTTGTGGAAATCTATGGAGGGTTTTTGAATGGATAAGTACGGTAAAATTGTCATTTTTTTAACATTAGTAACAGCAAGTTTGGTTATCGTTGGTGATATTGCTTACGCAAAATACCGCGTTTCAGGACATCGGCTATCTTCCGTACTGCAAGCAGTGAATTAATTTTTTTGAAAACAGATTAAGTAATTTACCTCTACTGAGCTGGTCATCTTGAATTCTTTTTTGAGCGGGTGATAAGTGATCCCCTGCAAATGTTGCAGCGACAAATTATTTTTTTCTGCCCATTGGGTTAATTCTGATGGACGAATAAATTGTTGATAATGATGCGTGCCTTTGGGCAGCAATTGTAAAATATATTCTGCCCCTATGATCGCGGATAAAAAAGATTTTACATTGCGATTAATCGTTGAGAAAAAAATAAATCCATTGGATTTGATTAATTTACTTGCTGCGCAAATGATAGCGAGAGGGTCGGGAACGTGCTCTAGCATTTCCATGCAAGTAATCACATCAAAATCACCCTCGTGTTGCGTTGCAAAATCTTCTGTGCGAATTTGTTCATATTGAACGGATGTTTGTGTTTGTTCTGCATGTTGTTTTGCAACGCGAATGGCGTCTGCGCTCATGTCGATACCTGTTGCAATCGCTCCTGCGCGCGCAAGTGACTCTGTCAAAATGCCGCCGCCACAGCCAATATCCAATACATTTTTCCCTGTAATTTCAACCTGTTTTTGAATGTACGCCAAACGTAATGGGTTTAATTCATGTAATGGTCTCATTGGTCCGTGCGTATCCCACCATTCATTCGCAAGCGCGCTAAATTTGGCGATTTCATTTTGATCAACATTGTTCATAATTAAGTGCTCACTGAGATGTTAGCGACACGGCTTGCAGTCAAATATGTCGGGTTCAGGTTGAAGTGTGACATGATGAATATGAAAATCATCTTCTAGCAATTGAGTGAGTTTTTTCAAAATAATTTCCCAGCCGCTAATTTCATGAATATTCACATGTGCAGAAATAGCGATGCTGCCTGAAGATAATGTCCAAATATGTAAATCATGAATGTTTAAAACGCCAGGCACGGTAGATAATTTTTCAGAGACAAAGTCTAAGTCAATGTGCGCAGGAACGCCTTCCATTAAAATGCGCATGGATTCACGCAATAAACGAAAACTAGATGCAACAATTAAAATACCAATTAAAATGGAGAGAATGGGGTCAATTGGATACCATTTTGTAAAGTAGACGACGGCACCAGCAACAAGCGCTGCAAATGAGCCTAATAAATCACTGAGCACATGCAGCAATGCGGCGCGAATGTTGATAGTTTGATCGCTTTTGGCAAGCAAAGTGGCGATAAATAAGTTGACGATCATCCCGATGAAGGCAACAACCATAACGGTAATGCCGTGTACTTTAATGGGTGAGTCGATACGTTCAACGGCTTCGACAATAATGCCAATAGAAATCATTAACAGTAATAAACTGCTGATCCATGCTGCCAGGACTTCTGCGCGACCCATGCCATAAGAATGTGTTTTTGATGCTGGTTTTTTTGCAATCCAGGCAGCAAAGGCAGCAATACCGAGTGCCAATGCATCTGAAACCATATGGCCAGCATCACCCAGCAATGCCAATGATCCTGCGTGCCAGCCCGAAAAAGCTTCAATTGCGGCGTAACATAAAATAATGATGATAGCGATAAATAAAATGCGCGTGGAAGAATGGTGACTGTGTCCGTGCGCATGTTGATGTTTATGTTGATGCGTCATCGTTATTTCGCAAATAGTTGATGTAAGCTATTTTGCACGAATAAATTCATGCGTTTCGAGAGTGGTTGTTTGATTTTAAATTCCAGTGCATAAATATCAAACTCGTCTTTTTTGCTGAGCAGATAATCATCGCTGGTTTGTAATTTATCGACGAGTTTTTTTTCAACACATTGCGCAGCGAACCAGTGTTCGCCGGTTGCCACTTCATCGATGTTGACTGATTCACGATTGGTTTTAACAAACGATTTAAACAGGTCGTGTGTTTCATTAATTTCAACCTGCAGTTTTTCACGGCCTTCATGTGTGTTTTTTCCAAACACGGTTAATGTGCGTTTGTATTGCCCTGCTGTGATTTGTTCGAAATCAATATTATTTTTTTCTAAGAGACGGTGAAAGTTAGGGAGTTGTGCAATTACGCCGATAGATCCGATGATTGAAAACGGTGCCGCGATAATTTCATTTGCAACGCAAGCCATCATGTATCCGCCACTGGCAGCGACTTTGTCTATCGCAACGGTTAAATGAATATGCGCATCCCGTAAACGTTGTAATTGAGATGCCGCTAATCCGTAACCATTCACAATGCCGCCGCCGCTTTCTAAACACAGCAATACCGTGTCTTCTTTTTTTGCGGTCAACAAAATGCCTGTGATTGTTTCGCGTAAATCATCCACTGCAGATGCTTTGATGTCACCGTCAAAATGAATTAAGAAAAGTCGTTTTTTATGATCTTCTTTTTTTGCAGCTGATTTTTTTTCTTTTGCTTCTTTTTTTGATGTTGCCTTCAATGCCTTTTTCTCTGTTTTAGATTGAATGGTTTCATTGATCATTTCAGACATATCGTCATATTTTTCATTGAGTTTTTTGATATGTAAACTGCCTTGTTCAGAGGATTTTGCTTTTAATTTGAGAGCAACGATGGTCATTAAAATAGCGATGATGGCAGCTAGAATAGTGATTGTTTTAATTAGAAATAGACCATAATTTGTGAGAAATGACATAGCAGTTTCCTGTGGAAAATATCAAAGTGCTCCATTCTACAGCGATCAATTGAAATAGGCTATGCTTGTAGACGCTCTTCAGAGTACGGTTGTGTGTGTTGTGTATCGGTTCGACGATGGCCGGGTGACTGAGCGGTGTTGTTTGGAGATTCAAGGTGTAGCGATGATCCCAGTGGATTAACAGATTGCGAGGCAGGTGATTGTGATTGCGTGGATGCATTAAACAAGCTAGATGTTTGGCCTTGGAAAGAAACCAGTGAGCTGCTGGATAAACGATGAGGCACTACTTGAATTCTATTGGTTGGTGTCACTTCAGTTGTTTCTTGTGGGCAGCATTTTTTACTCGTTCTGCCGCACATGATGATTAAAGCAATTCCCAGCATGATGCTATTGCTGCCAAAAAAAGTGGCGCCAGCAAGACGCAGTGCATCAATTAGCCGAAAACAAGTTACAAAAAAACCAGCGGTTGCTGGCATTAGTGCCGCGGCAGGTACATTCATCGCTACCGCATAAGCAGCATAACCATGGAGTTGATGCTTAATTGTTTTTCGTTCGCTCCATGCCAGCTGAAAAAATAATGAGGCGAAAACAAAAAGGGCAAAGGTAGTAAAGGTAGATATAGCAGCGATTGCCGCAAAACCATTAGGGTTTACCCAGTTATGATGGGCTGTACCACATATGGGATGTTGACTCACGTTGGTTTGATTGGTGGTTTGATTGGTGTTTTGTTGAGGTTGAAAGTGAATACCCAGTTCCAGCATATAAGCATATCCAAGATAAGTGCCTAAAAAATTAATGCTGGTTAAAATGATTGGAAGTCCTGAGACAAACAGTATCGCAGTTGGAAGAAGTGACGTGTTGTGATTTTCTTCTGAGGGATTTTCAGGATCAGGCATAAGGTGCTCCATCTTTTTTCAGAATTGGTATTGATTATGTCATAATAAAATTCAGAGGATCAATAAACGAATTTCAGTTACAATATCTTTCGTTGCCTATCATAAAACGCTGGAGCTCAGTATGGAACACTTACTATCAATAGCGGGATTAACCGAGCAATATATTATTCAGTTGCTATTACTGATTTTAATTGTTGGTTTGGTTGTTGTTTACATTTGGGATGTAACTCAAAAAGAGAATAGTGTGTTGCGCAATTATCCGGTTATTGGGCATCTTCGTTTTCTTGCTTTGAGATTAGGTGTTTACTTGCGGCAGTATTTTTATGCGCGTGATCGCGAAGAATTGCCATTTAATCGTCATCAGCGCGAATGGGTTTATCATGCGGCGCATGATGTGGATACAACGGTTGCTTTTGGTTCAACTCGCGATTTAACACCGGTTGGCACGGTGTTTTTTGTGGATGCGCCATTTCCTATTTTGGGACAAGATGCTTCTGAAACGCGACCACTGACATTTGGTCCGCAAACCCGAAATCCTTATACAGCACATTCCATCTTAAATATTTCTGCAATGAGTTATGGTGCATTATCTAAAAATGCCGTATCGGCGTTATCGCATGGCGCAAAAATGGGTGGGTGTTGGTTGAATACGGGTGAAGGTGGTGTTTCAGATTTTCATCTTGAGGGTGGCTGCGATTTAGTGGCGCAAATTGGCACGGCAAAATATGGATTTCGTGATCACGACGGACATTTTTCTGAAGCGCGCCTAAAAGAATTAGCAGGAATGCCGCAAATTAAAATGTTTGAAATTAAATTGAGTCAAGGTGCCAAACCCGGAAAAGGGGGTATGTTGCCCGCTATTAAAGTGACCCCGGCCATTGCTAAAATTCGCGGTATCAAACCACGCGAAGATTCTATTAGCCCTAATCGACATCCTGAAATTGGTAATTCAGAAGAATTAATTCATTTTATTAATCGAGTTCGTGACATTAGTCAAAAGCCCACAGGATTTAAAGTGGTTTTGGGCAGTTATGAGTGGTTGGATGAATTGTTTTCATTAATAGTAAGGCGTGGATTAGATTGTGCGCCTGATTTTATTACATTAGATGGTGCAGAAGGCGGAACGGGTGCTTCACCAGAATCACTCATTGATTATATGGGATTGCCAATCACAGAAAGTTTACCCGTATTGATTGATAAACTAATAGAATATGGATTGCGTGATCGCATTAAGGTAATTGCTTCTGGAAAAATGATTACGGCAGGCAGTGTTGCAAAAGCACTTTGTGTGGGTGCTGATTTTGTGAATTCTGCGCGCGGATTTTTATTTTCATTGGGATGTATTCAAGCTTTGCGTTGTCACAATAATACATGCCCAACTGGAATTACAACGCATAATCCCAGTAGAATGAGCGGATTAGATGTGAAAACAAAGGCGCTAAATGTTGCTAATTATGTGCGACGCGTGAATTATGAGGTAGGCGTCATCAGTCATTCGTGTGGTGTGCATGAACCACGCGAGTTGAAGCGGCATCACGCACGTATGGTGACGAGCACAGGGGTTTCTAAGTCGCTTGCAGAAATTTATGGCGTGAAAGAAAAATAAAATGAGGGAAAAGTTGCGCTAGCGCAACTTGTCATGATCTTGCTCTTGTTACAGTAAAAGTATCTTTTACTAACAGGAGAACACCATGAAAAAATATATAATAACCAGTGTTTTTTTTGTGAGTGTGTTATTCATTTCCCCATCAATTTTAGCGTGCTGTGTTTGTATAACGTGTTAAAAAAATAAAAATCAGGGAGTGGTTATGCGAAGGGATATTTCAGAGCAAAGCAATACTTTAGATAATGCAGCGGTTGTTCACGTCGTGACGGCGCGATCTTTAAAAAGAGATGTTGTATTTAGCGCAGGAGATTTGCTGCGCAATATTTTAGTGTTGTATGCCTTGATGGGAGAGTGGATGCATGAAATGAGTGAATTAGATCGTCATGATCTTGCGCCTTCAGAAGCAGTGCAAAAAACATGGTTGGGTTTGCTCACGTTTGGTATTGCGGCAGCATGCGGTATGACAGCTACGATGATAAATTTTCGCCGACGTGATCATTACCCTGCAGCACAAGATATTTTTGCAATCCCTTTTTTAACATCCTATCTGTATTATTTTTTTGAGCTCGTAGGGATTACCTCGATGTCTCGAAATTTATTTATTGTTACGAATGCAGTTTGCATTCCTCCATTTTTAGGTATCTTTTTAAAATTTAAAACAGCTGATTCAACGAATCAAATTGTTTTGAATCGTGCAGCATTAGATGAGTTAAATTTGCCAACAGATATTAATGCAAGTCGTTTAGCGCGTGTGTTGAATGCGGTTCGCGCTGATTATTATATGGCAAGCATGTTAATTGTTTTAACCTCTGTCATAGTAGCTGAAATACAAAAAAGTACCCAGCCGCTACAGCCATGGCAAACGTCATTGCTGGCATTAGCGCTTATTCCTGCATCAAAAATTGGGTATGAATTAAATCAGCATCCCAAAGTATTCCAAATATTTTCTGTGGTTGCAAAGTCTTTGAAAGAAGCCGCATTGATGTATAAAGCATTTTCAGGTTTATTTTTTACGATGGCTGTTTATTTGTGGTGCGCAGATAAAAAGTTTTGTTTAAATAAAGATTCTGAACTGTTTTTATCACTGGTTTCTTTTGTTATGGTGTCGGCGTTAACCCTTTTTTCTGGGGCAACGACACAATTTGATTTTAAAAGAAATGCAGAAAAAAATCAGTTTGCAGAAAAAATGCGCGATCGTTTTGGTTTTGCATTTAGCCAGGCACGAGAAAAAATGAGTCATTGTTTTCATAGAAATTTAAATTCAGATGAAAATAATCAGCTGGTAAATTCAATTGTATAAAAATTATTTTTTATTTTTTTAATCGTAATTCTTGACAACGCGAAGCTTGAGTCTTAGAGTCTCATTACTTTTTTCATTATGAAAATAGTAATGAGCATGGACAACATTGCAGGGAAGAGAGCAATGATAAAGCTTCGCAACGTTTTTTATTTTTTAGTATTGGGATGTACGTTTCTTTTATCAGGATGTCATTACGCCATTCTTGATCCGAAAGGTATTATTGCCGCCACAGAAAAAAAACTATTGATTGAGTCAGTATTATTAATGCTGATTGTCGTTGTGCCTGTTATTTTTCTATCGATTATCATTCCTTGGCGTTATCGTGCCAGTAATACCAAAGCCACTTATAAACCCAATTGGTCGCATAGCACGATGATGGAAATTGTTTGGTGGTCTATTCCTTGTGCTATTATTTTTGTTTTATCTTGGATGACGTGGGTTTACACGCATTCGTTAGATCCTTATCGTCCGTTGGCTGCTGATCAAGACACGATCATGATCGAAGCCGTCGCACTTGATTGGAAATGGTTGTTTATTTATCCGCAAACACACACGGCAACCATCAATCTAGTTGAAATCCCTGTAAACAAAGCAGTGCGTTTCTTTATCACATCAGATGCGCCAATGAATTCATTAGAAATTCCGCAATTAGCAGGTCAAATTTACGCGATGACTGGCATGCAAACAAAATTAAATTTAATGGCGACATCAACCGGTAATTTTGTTGGCTTATCAACAAATTATAGCGGTGATGGTTTTTCAGGTATGAACTTTCCAGTCAAAGTAGTGACTCAGTCGCAATATAACAATTGGATAAAAACAGTTTCACAATCTCCTAATCATTTAACTTTAGCGGCTTATAACGAAGTAATTAAGCCGAGCAAAAATAATCCGATCACTTATTTTTCGCATGTTGAACCTGGATTGTTTAGCCAAGCGATCATTAAATATATGGGTCCGATGCCAGGAATGGCGTTGGGTTATACCGGTGTTTTGCAGGATGAAAAAAATCATCAAGGGTAGTAATTTTTTGTAGGAACGACAATGACACTCGAACAAATACTTTTTGGAAAGCTCACGCTCCAATCCATTCCTTATGAAAATCCCATTATTATGGGCGCGGGTGGCATGATGATGTTGATTGCGCTATTTGTGTTGGGCGCCATTACGTATTACAAAAAATGGGGATATTTGTGGACAGAGTGGCTGACCTCGATTGATCATAAAAAAATTGGCATCATGTATCTCATCTTGTCGGGTATTATGTTGTTGCGTGGATTTTCAGATGCCATCATGATGCGCGCACAACAAGCGATGGCAGATGGAAAACATCTCGGCTATTTGCCGCCATCGCATTTCGATCAGATTTTTACAGCGCATGGCGTGATCATGATTTTTTTTGTTGCTATGCCGATGATGTTTGGATTGCTCAACATGGCTGTGCCATTACAAATTGGTGCGCGTGATGTGGCATTTCCTTATCTTAATTCATTGAGCTTATGGCTAACGGTTGTTGGCGCTATGCTTGTGAATCTTTCTTTGGTTGTTGGTAAATTTGCTGCAACGGGTTGGTTAGCTTATCCCCCTTTATCAGGTATTGTTTATAGCCCAGGTGTCGGTGTTGATTATTATATTTGGGCATTGCAGATCGCAGGTGTTGGTAGTTTGTTATCGGGTATTAATTTCATGGTCACTATTCTAAAAATGCGTTGCCCTGGAATGACGTTAATGAAAATGCCGGTTTTCACATGGACTGCTTTATGCGCAATGATTTTGGTAGCACTGGCTTTTCCTATTTTTACAGCAACGTTGGCGATGTTATTTCTTGATCGGTTTTTAGGTATGCATTTTTTCACCGCAGGACATGGTGGAAATGCCATGATGTATATCAATTTAATTTGGGCATGGGGACATCCTGAGGTTTATATTTTGATTTTGCCGGCATTTGGTATTTTTTCGGAAGTGGTTGCTACTTTTTCTAGAAAAAAATTATTTGGTTATACCTCGATGATTTATGCAACGATTTCGATTACGCTTTTATCATTTGTTGTTTGGCTGCATCACTTTTTTACGATGGGTTCGGGTGCAAATGTAAATGCATTTTTTGGAATTGCAACGATGATCATTGCAATTCCAACTGGTGTGAAAATTTTTAATTGGTTATTTACGATGTATCGTGGACGCGTTACTTTTTCTGTACCCATGTTATGGACAATCGGGTTTATTAGCACATTTGCAATTGGTGGAATGACTGGTGTGTTGATGTCATTGCCCCCTGTAGATTTTCAATTACATAACAGTGTGTTTTTGGTAGCGCATTTTCATAATGTCATTATTGGTGGTGTTGTTTTTGGTTATTTTGCGGGTGTCACTTATTGGTTCCCCAAATTATTTGGTTACCGCTTGAATGAAAAATGGGGTAAGCGTTCATTTTGGTGCTGGTTAGTCGGTTTTTATGTTGCATTTACGCCATTGTATATTTTAGGTTTGATGGGCATGACCCGTCGGTTAGATCATTATTCATCGGGTTTGGGTTGGCATCCTTTGTTATTAATTGCCGCTGCAGGCGCTGTTATTATTGGCATGGGTGTTTTGTGTCAATGCATTATGTTGTATGTGAGCGTGAAAGAGCGCAATGCAAATCGAGATTTTACTGGCGACACGTGGGAAAATGGTCGTACATTAGAGTGGTCTATTCCATCACCTGCGCCTTATTATAATTTTGCAGTGACACCAACTGTTGAAGATCGTGATGCATTTTGGGAAATAAAAGAAAATCATGTGATGAATCCCAATATTCAGGTGCAATCACATTACGAAGAAATTCATATGCCGCGCAATACATCAACGGGTTTTATCATTGCGGTATTTAGCGGTATTTTTGGTTTTGGTATGGTGTGGCATATTTTTTGGATGATTGGACTTGGATTATTGGGTGTTTTTGCAACAGCCATAAGACGAACCTTTGATAAAAATACAGATTATTATTTGCAATCAGATGAAATTATTAAAACAGAAGAAGCGCGTGCTCGTGATAATAAACTGGGTGATTCATCAGAAATTAACGATGAAGAATTAGTATTGGTTTAGTTCGACGATTTTAGGGAAAGCGTATGATAAGTAATATGGCAACAACAGATATGGGTCATCATGATCATCGCGAGCATCATCGTGAAGTGAATGATAGCATTGATGTATTTGGTTTTTGGATTTACATCATGACGGATTGTATTTTGTTTGCAACTTTGTTTGCAGCTTATGCTGTATTGCAAGGCAACACATTTAATGGCCCCACATTAAAAGAATTAATTAGTTTGCCTTATGTATTGGGCGAAACAATGTTTTTATTGGCAAGTAGTTTTACCTACGGCTTAGTGATGTTGTCTGTTTATAAGGGGCGTCGCAATATTGCATTGATGGCTTTGTTGGTTACTTTTGTATTGGGCTTGTCTTTTGTTGTTATGGAAGTGCGTGAATTTATGCATTTATATGCAGATGGTCATAGTTGGCATGTGAGCGCGGCTTTGTCAGCCTTTTTTACTTTGGTGGGAACGCATGGCACGCACGTTTCGATAGGGTTAATTTGGATGGGGTTGATGATGTTTCAGTTATGGAAGTATGGCGCCACTCCGGCCATTACGAAACGCTTAACTTATCTTGGGTTATTTTGGCACTTTTTGGATATCGTGTGGATTTTTGTATTCACGATCGTGTATTTAATGGGAGCGATATAATGTCTACGCAAGCAGCAGTTAAATTAAAGTATGGTGCAAAAGCAAAAACACTGAAATCTTATTTGCTCGGTCTTTTTTTATCGTTGCTTTTTACGTTCTCTGCTTTTGCATTGGTTGGCATGCATTTATTGAGTGAGACGGCGCTTTATATTGCTATTACGATTTTGGCTGTGTTGCAATTATTTGCGCAAGTGATTTGTTTTTTGAGATTAAATGTGTCACGCGATGGCCAATGGAACACCATGCCTTTTATTTTTACTTTTGTGATTGTGTCTGTATTAGTCGGTGGGTCACTTTGGATTATGTATAATCTGAATGTGAATATGATGTAATTTTCTTGCGATTTCCTGTTGGCGAAGCCGGGTGAAAATCTGGCTTCGTTTTTTTATTTCAAGTATAAAAATTTCAGTGATTCTAGGATCTGTTTAGAATTGGTTATCCTATTGCAAAATTTTTTATTGCAACAGGGTGTCATGCTGTATTTTTTAAAACAATGGATTCTTGTTTCAAGGTATGAAGGCGTGCTGAAAACTGCATGATAATGGGTCGTGACAGATTCGAACTGTCGACCAACGGATTAAAAGTCCGCTGCTCTACCGACTGAGCTAACGACCCAGGCTCTTTATATTATTCGCCGTGCATCCATGCACTGTGTTGTGCTTTTCGTAACTGCACCCAGCCTGACATCGTGTCAGGCGTTTGTTGCTCAGTCCGCAACAAACCCGACTGAGCTAACGACCCAGGCTCTTTATATTATTCGCCGTGCATTCACGTGGCGTGTTCTGTCCCGCATCTAATGTGCATGCAGAAGACTGTCATGATACTAAAGTTTTACAAAATCGCAAGCGCTTTTTTCGTGAATAAAATCACAGTATTGCGATAGTTTTTTTTGAAGATAAGATTAATGTTTCAATTTTTTAAAAAACAGGCTTAATATGCGATTTTTCACGCAATCTGCTTTTACATTAATTGAGTTGATGATCACACTTGTCATTTCAGCTGTTTTATTGAGTATGGCTATTCCTTCATACGAAAATTATATTGCTCATGCTCAGCGTAATCGTGCAGAGGCTGCTTTATTGCAATTATCAGGAAAGCTGGAAAATTTTTTTACAAAAAATGGAACGTATATTGGCGCTACCATTAAAAACTTACAGGCAAACAAATTAACGCGAGGATTGCAGTACACTTTGAACATATCAAAAAGCAATGATGCCAGCTTTGAAATTCAGGCCATACCAAAAAATGCGCAAATTTCACGCGATGTGCATTGCGGCACATTAACAGTGAATCAAAAAAATGAACGTACTGTCTCAGGAAAGAGTGGTGTGAAACGGTGTTGGAAATAACTCCTGTTTTTTTCGTATTATATAGTTCATGCTGAATTCAAGTTTTGTAAATTATTTTGAACTCACGTAGAATTCAAAACTCATTGTGAGTGCGTACTGAAACGCTTGTTTGTTATTATCGAGGTTATCATGTCATTTGAATTGAATCCGCTGATTGAGCAAATGCGTGATTTACGTGAGCGTGCAGATTCACTTCGGAGGTATCTTTGACTTCGATGCTAAGCAGCTTCGTTTGTTGGAAGTGTCGCGTGAGTTAGAAAATCCGGATATTTGGAATCAACCTGAAAAAGCGCAAGAGTTGGGTCGTGAGCGCGCACAGTTAGAAGCCGTTGTTGAAGGTTTAGAAAAAATTCCACAGCGGTTAGTGGATGCAGCTGAATTGCTGGATATTGCCCAATCTGAAAATGATACGAATTTATTTCAAGAAATCAAAACAGAAGTAGATGATATTGCCGGCCATGTTGAAAAATTAGAATTTCAGCGTATGTTTTCTGGTGAAATGGATTCGCACAATGCTTATTTGGAAATCCAGTCTGGATCTGGTGGCACAGAAGCGCAAGATTGGGCTGAGATGATTTTGCGTATGTATTTGCGTTGGTGCAATCATCGTGGTTTTGTTGCAACAATTGAATCCATCGCTGCAGGTGAAGTAGCAGGCATTAAAAATGCAGTTGTGTATGTCGAGGGTGATTATGCCTTTGGTTGGTTAAGAACAGAAACGGGTGTACATCGATTGGTACGTAAATCCCCGTTTGACTCCGGTAATCGTCGACACACTTCTTTTGCGTCGGTATTTATTTCTCCAGAAATTGACGATGATATTGCCATAGAAGTGAATATGGCTGATGTACGCGTTGACACCTTTCGTGCTTCTGGTGCGGGTGGTCAACACGTGAATAAAACAGATTCAGCTATTCGCATGACGCACGAACCAACGGGGATTGTGGTGCAGTGTCAGAGTGATCGTTCGCAACACAAAAATCGCGCGAGTGCGTTAAAACAATTGAAAGCAAAGCTGTATGAATTGGCTATGCAGAAAAAACGTGAATCACAAGCAAAAGTGGAAGACAGTAAAATGGATATCAGTTGGGGTAGTCAAATTCGTTCCTATGTGCTCGATCAATCACGCATTAAAGATTTGCGAACCGGTGTTGAACGTACGGATACGCAAAAAGTATTGGATGGCGATTTAGATAAATTTATTGAAGCAGCATTAAAGCAAAGCATATAAATTAAGACGGGGATGATGCGCGCATGACAAAATATGTTTCAAAAAAACCAGATAAAGAGGGCATCATTCATTTTACGCACACGGAAAATGAAACGTGGAAAATTTTATATGAACGACAAATAAAAACCATTCAAAATCGCGCTTGTATTGAGTACATCGCAGGTTTAAAAAAATTAAATTTACCAATTAATCGTGTACCGCAATGTCCAGAGGTGTCTGAGACACTTGCTTCATTAACGGGATGGTCGGTTGTTCCTGTAGATGCCATTATTCCTATTGAAGTTTTTTTTGAGTTATTATCAAAGCGTCAATTTCCTGCTGCAAGTTTTATTCGTGTACGAGAAGAATTGGATTATTTGCAAGAGCCAGATATTTTTCATGAAATTTTTGGACATTGCCCTTTATTAACATGGCAGCCCTATGCTGATTTTATGCAACGTTTTGGTTTGGTGGCATTGCAATCTGATGAAAAAACACAGTCAATTTTAGGAAGATTGTTTTGGTTTACAATTGAATTTGGATTGATACAAACACAACAAGGCATGCGTGTTTATGGTTCAGGTATTATTTCTTCACATGAAGAAACGCAATTTTCATTAGAAAATTCAGAACCAAAGCGATCACCGTTTGATCCTGTTCAAATATTAAAAACAGAGTATCGCTATGATGTGATTCAAAAACAATACTTTGCCATTAAAGATTTTTCCCAGTTATTTGATTTGGATTTAAATGAAATGCTAGGCATAGCAAAGCAAATTGCAGACAACCCTTTTCATGAAAAAGATTTTGTGACGTGTTAAAAAACAAAAAGGCGATTGGTTATGACATTAAGTGAAAAAAGATGTTTGGCTTGTGAGGGTGGCGTTGCTGCATTATCTGCGTCAGAATCGCAGGCGTTACTCAAGCAGCTGAAAAATTGGACGGTCAGCGATAATCATCAAGAAATTACAAAAGTATTCCAGTTTAAAAATTATTATCAAACGATGGCATTTGTGAATGCATTGGCTTGGATTTCACATGCGGAAAATCATCATCCTGATTTATCGGTGCATTATAATAAGTGTGTTGTTTTGTATACAACGCATGCTATTAGTGGATTGTCAGAGAATGATTTTATTTGCGCTGCAAAAGTAGATCAATTAAACGAGTCAGCATAAATTACGCTGACTCTTTTGTTGCAATGAATTTTTTTGTTAGTGGGGTTGCGATTAAACAAACTACACCGCAAGCCAGTGCTAATAATGCATATTGAGAGAATGCATGACCATAAATGAGGTCGACTTTTGAAATAAGTTGGATATGTTTTGGAATGGCTGCATAGTCGGCAATAACACCTGCTAATTTTTCTCCAAGCCCTAATGCTACGAACCACAACCCCATCATGATACCGACTAACTCTTGTGGTACCAGTACGGTAATCATAGCCAGACCAACAGGTGATAATAATAATTCACCCGTAGTTAAAAAGAAGTAGGCGACAATAATAAACCAGATATTGCTGAGTCCGCTGGCATTGACGTTTTTTGTGCTGAGGTATGCCACGATAAAAGTGATAAATAAGGCAAACATGGCCAGTGTAAATTTGAGCGGGATGCTCGGGTTTCTATTTTTTTTGGATAGGCGTTGCCAGAAAAGTGCAAGAAAAGGTCCAAATAGAATGATATAAATCGGCTCTAAGCTTAAGAAAAGTGGTGTTGGCAGATTAAATGAGAAGAAATGACGGTCTACGCCGCGCTCGATAAATAAATTGACCGAAAAAAACATTTGAAAGAAAATAGCCCAAAATACAATAGATACAGCTGTTAAAAAAATACAAGCCAGTAGTTTATTGCGTGCGGCTTTGCCATAACGAAAAGCGCGCATGCCCATACCTAGAAAAACAGCAATGCCTCCCCAGAGCATGAGTTGATCTGCTATGGCGCGATGACTAATTATTTCATAAGAGATGATGGTTAGAAAAACAGTGCCAATGTAAACAAATAGAATAGCCAATGGATTTTTATGTGCAATAGAAGGTTTAATGCGATTAAAGTTATCGGCGTTTTTTAAGTAGTAGATGCCAAACATAAAAGTAATGGTTCCAATCAGCAAACCAATGCTGGCTAATAAAAAGGGTATATGCCAACCAAAATAGCGAACAAGATAACCTGACGTGCTGGTTGATAATAAAATGCCGACATTAATGCCGACATAGAAAATGGTATATCCTTTTTCACGATAAGGATCATTTTTTCGGTAAAAATCACCTAGATAACTTGAGATATTGGGTTTGAAAAAGCCATTACCAATTGAAATGATTGCCAGTGCAACATAAAAAAGATTTTCGTCTGGCAAGGCTAAAGTGGCATAGCCAATTGCCAGTAAAAATCCGCCGAGCGTAATGGCATGTTCGTAATCGAGTACACGACTGGCAAGATAGCCCCCTAAAATAGGTGTGATGTAAGCGATAGCGGAAAATGCACCAAGAATGCTATAACTTTTGGTGTCTGAAAATTTGAAAAAATGACTGGTCATGTATAAAACTAACAAGCCTTGGATCATGTAAAATCCAAAACGCTCCCACATTTCAGTGGCAAAAAAAACAGGAATCACAGAGGGTTGTTGCGTTGGGAACGAACTGGAATTCTGCGATTTTTTTTGCATAATGGGGCTCATCCAATGATATGGCTTTTGTCACGTTAGGCATTTTGTTTGATCTTGTCAAGCATTGGCAGGGTCGAGACGAATGGTGTTGATTGCGACCGGGTATGTTCTTTAATAAATGAAAAAAAGCGGGTGTAAATAATTTATCGTGAAAAAATAAAAAATTCGTTATAGTGACATTATCTTTTTTGTTGATAAGGAATTGCTGATGCCAATTTGGAAAATGCCGATTAGTCATGCATTGCTTACTGATCGTTCGAAAAACACATTTGCTGAATTTATTGGTATTGAATTTGCTGAATTTGGTGATGATTATTTGATAGCGACTTTGCCTGTTGATCATCGTACTAAGCAACCACTTGGATTTTTAAATGGGGGTGTTTCTGCCGCATTGGCTGAAACGGTTGCCAGCACAGCTGCAAATTTTTGTGTGGATCAGAAAATGGCTTACTGTGTAGGATTGGATATTAACGCAAATCATGTGCGGCCTGCTGTTGCTGGCATTGTTACTGCAATCGCAAAACCCTTGCATTTAGGTAAAAAAACACAAGTGTGGGAAATTAAAATTGAAAATGAAGAAAAAAAGTTAGTTTGTATTGCGCGTATGACGATGGCAATCGTGTATCGCTTATGATTGCCTTATTTCTGGAGGTGGTGATCCATGATCTACGAAAGTGTTTTCTGATGTATTAGAAGACATTGATGCGGTGGATGGTATGCGTGCTAGTTTTTGGATAGGAAAAAAGTGGCTTTGATTATATTTGGGTGAGCTGGCAACAGAGCTGCTGGTGGAAGCAGATATGTATCGTATTTCTATCTTTTCATCAAAACAAAGTGCCAAGAGATCTTGAGCGTGCCTGAAATGTTGTTCTGTTGGGAGATAATGCCCGCTTTCATGATCGAGATAAATTATTTTACCGTCACGCACACTGAGCATACCAAAACATAATCCTTGCTGGCCTGTAAAAAAACTACTGTGTGTGAAAAACTCGCCTGTTTTTTTGTGTTCGTGTGATTCAGGTGAAATATGTTCGTGAATATACATATTGCCATTGCAGTCGATGGCATAGGCACCCAAGTCTGGCACACCAATAGGAATGCCGGTTAATGCGGATTTTCCAGTCATATTGACTGTAGAAACAGGCATTTTGTCTTTTTCCCAAACTAATAATTCATTAAGTATGATCACACGACACGCGTCTAGCGCGATTTTTGTTAGTGAAAGGTAGCGTGCTGAGTCATGAAGTGTTGTTTGTGATAGCGTAAGTGGTTTTATGCTTCTCATTATGTAGGATCACTTTATATTTTATTGCAGGGATATTGTGGATAGTGAGGCCTTTGCGTGATTGAAAGCCAGTATATCTCTTGTTTCTCAGCAGAGCATCCCCTAAGATTGACAGCATTATATTTAAGTTAATCTGAGGAAGATACTCGTGTCGGATCAAAGCTTGCAAACTGAACAACTGAATGAAAATGAACAGATTCTCCAGCGCAAATCAAAATTGCACGTTATGCGTGAAGAGGGCATTGCTTACCCAAATGATTTTGTTCGCGATACATTGGCACAAGACATTCATCACAATTATGAAGTCTTTGGTCATGATGCGTTGCTTGAAAAAAATGTTCGCGTCAGTATTGCAGGACGTATGATGACACGACGTGTGATGGGAAAAGCGGCGTTTGTGCATTTGCAAGATATGTCTGGCAAAATTCAGTTGTATATCGCACGGGATAGTTTGCCCGAAGGTGTTTACGAATCATTTAAGCATTGGGATTTAGGCGATATTTTGGGTGCTGAAGGCGTTGTCTTTAAAACTAAAACCAATGAATTGTCTGTTAAAGTAGATCGATTAAGGATATTAACAAAAGCATTGCGCCCTTTGCCGGATAAATATCATGGATTGGCTGATCAAGAGCAGCGTTTTCGTCAACGTTATGTTGATTTAATTGTAAATGAAGATGCGCGTCGTATTTTCCATATTCGCTCAAAAATGGTTGCAGAAATTCGTCGCTTTTTAGATGCGCATCATTTTACGGAAGTGGAAACACCTATGATGCAAGTGCAGGCTGGTGGTGCTACCGCAAAGCCTTTTAAAACGCATCATAATGCAATGGATATGGAATTATTTTTACGTATTGCGCCTGAATTGTATTTGAAAAGGTTGGTTGTGGGCGGTTTTGAAAAAGTCTATGAAATTAATCGTAACTTTCGTAATGAAGGTATTTCAACAAGACACAATCCTGAATTTACCATGATTGAATTTTATCAAGCTTATGCAACCTATCATGATATGATGGATTTAACAGAAAAACTCTTTCGTCATTTGGCTGAAAATATTTTAGGGCAAACGCAAATTACTTATCAAGGTACGCAAATTGATTTTTCAAAACCATTTGCGCGATTGACGATTAAAGAATCGATTATGCAGAAAAATCCAGAAATTACGGAAGCAGCATTGGATGATCTTGATGCCGCTAAAAAATGGGCGCAGAAATTTAAAATTGATTTATTACCGACGATGCAGTTAGGTGCAGTGCAATTGGCTTTATTTGAAAAATTGGTTGAGCGTGATTTAAAGCAACCCACTTTTATTACAGCTTATCCTGCAGAAGTCTCACCGCTTGCGCGTGCCAATGACCAAAATCCTTTTATCACTGATCGTTTTGAATTTTTTTGTGGCGGACAAGAAATTGCAAATGGATTTTCAGAATTGAATGATCCAGAAGATCAGGCTAATCGATTCCATGCGCAGTTGAAAGCGCGTGATGCGGGTGATCATGAGGCAATGCCATTTGATGACGATTACATTGCAGCATTGGAATATGGATTGCCGCCAACGGCAGGTGAAGGTATTGGTATCGATCGTTTGGTGATGCTTTTTGCGGATTGTGCATCGATTCGCGATGTGATTCTATTTCCATTATTGCGACCAATTAAATAATCAACGGATGTATGATGCCGTTAAAAAAACATGTCATTCGATTTTTAAAACAAGCGCCAGGTAAACGCTTTCAGCATTATTATCACCTCATTAATCGGCGCATTAATCATAATGTGTATATTAAAGTGATATTAATAGTAGTGGGTCTTATTTCCTTTCTGATTGGGTTTGTTTTGTTGTTCATGCCAGGCCCTGGCATGTTGTTTATTTTAATGAGCGCAGTTTTGTTTTGTTTGAGTTCTCGTAGGTTGGCAAAGTTTTTTGATAAGACAGAAGAAAAAATAAGACAATGGTATGCAACGTGCAAAAAAAATCGCTGAAGGTAGTGCTTCAGCGATCAAATAAAAAAAGAGATGCTTAGTTGTTTTGCATTTCTTTTTGCTGTTCTTCCATTTTTTTCTGATTTTCTTTTACCAATTGTTCGCGACATTTTGTGGCTTGTATTTCGCACGTGCTTTCTTCTTCTTTATTGGTAGCACAGTTTTCCATCATTTTGACGCAGTTTTCTTTGCTGTAAGTTTGTGTGTCTGAGGGTGTTGTAGTTGTAGTTGTTGGTGTTGTTGTGCTTGGTTTGGCAGGTGCGATTGAGCTGATTGGTTGTTCAGGTGATGTGGGTGTTGTTTGCGTTGTATCGGCAAATGCGCTCACAGAGATACCAACAGATAAAAAAACAAGGCCCCATATTTTAACGAATTTCATAGCATCTTCCTTAATAAAGTTAAATAGAGTGATTATTATAAAATATTCTCATTGATTGCGCGATCCTCAATGACCGCTAACGTATCATATTCATTTCCAGTCATTTTTACGCATTCCACAATAACCCCGATTGCTTCATCTGTATTATTTTTTAATTTATCGCCGGGAAGTGGGGTGTGATCACTGCGAATAGTGCGTTGATGCAAATGTCGTTTCAGTGTGCCTAGGTGCTCTGTGCGAGCCACAATTTCTTGTCCGACATAACAGCCTTTTGTAAAGCTCACACCACCCAATTTTTCAAGCGCAATCATTTGTGGCGTAAATAATAAGCTGGTTTCTGGGTATAGTATGCATAATTGATCAGTGATATTGTTTTTTTTCCAATCTGTTTCATCAGTACTTGTTTCGATATCAGCAAAATGATTGTTTTCTGTAAGCATTAAAAATCGTTCTTTGTTGGATAACGGAATGTAAACCGAATCTGAAAAAGGTTGTTTCAGAAAAGTATGTGACAGTGCATAAATAAAAAAATTATTTTCTTGTGAAATAAGCACTTTTGAAAATACGGCGTATTTTTGCAGGTGATTTTGTACAACGTCACGCATATTTTTTGGCAAAATAAATAAAAAGGTATGGTGATCATTCACCACCCAAAAATTGGCAATCATGCGTCCGCGATGATCGCAGCAGGCAGCCAGTGAAGACTTGCCGTGTGCGTCCAGTTCTCGCATGTCGCATGTTAATTGTCCTTGCAAGAAAGTTTGTGATTGCTCACCAGAAAACTTCAAAACAGAAAAACTATTTAAAATAAGAGGGATGGGTTGCATGTGTGTTTGCTCAAGTGTGTAAGTGAATACACATTATTCCGTATTTTTATTGACAATAATACGTTTCAAGCTTATTTTCAAAAACAATTACTTCAGGGCGGGGTGTGATTCCCCACCGGCGGTATTTTTGTCCTGATTGTACAGAACAAAAGAGCCCGCGAGCATTTTTAATTAAAATGCAGACTTGGTGCGATGCCAAGGCCGACGGTGATAGTCCGGATGAAAGAAGATAATTAACCGCATCATGCATTGCGCGCATCCGCGTATTTTATTTTGCTGTTGTATTTCGCCCTAAAAAAAAGAGGCGAAATGCATGAGCTCAATTTCTCATTATACATTCATGAAGCACGCATTAGCGCTAGCTGCATTGGGGCGTTGCACGGTTTCGCCCAATCCAATGGTGGGCTGCGTTATTGTGCAAAATAATAAAGTAGTGGGTGAAGGTTTTCATCAAAAAGCAGGTGAAGCACATGCTGAGATTATCGCGTTACAGAAAGCAGGAAAAAAGGCGCGCGGTTCAGTTCTCTATGTCACGTTAGAGCCTTGCTGTCATTATGGAAAAACATCGCCTTGCGTTAACGCCCTTATTGAAGCAGGTATTCAAAAAATAATAGTGGCCTGTTTGGATCCCAATCCTTTGGTATCGGGTGGTGGTGTGCGATTATTGCGTGCTGCAGGCATTGTTGTGGAAGTGGGTTTGTGTGAGGTAGAAGCCATCGCCTTAAATGAAATATTTTTCCATTATATGCAATACCGCAGACCCTTTGTCATTTGTAAGTGGGCGATGTCATTAGATGGTAAAACCATTGTGAATAAAGGAGACGATAAAAAAATATCAGGTGTTGCTGCACAAAAAAGTACGCATCAGTTGCGTGAACAAGTGGATGCCATTTTAATTGGCGCTAACACCGCGCGTGATGATAATCCCACATTAACAGCGAGAAAGATTCCAGGTAATACCTTATGTGAAAAGCAGCCTATACGCATTGTTTTATGTGGTGCACGTTCGCTGTTACCAACCTTAAATTTATTGGATTCGCATCATCAATTAAAAACCATATTAGTCACAACAGAAAAAAATAAATCTATTTTTCAATCATTACAATCTGACTATGTTGAGTTGCTTGTTGTGGCGGAGAAAAATAATACGGTATCGATTTTAGATTTATTAACTGTACTGGCAGAAAAAGAAATAACCAGTTTATTGGTTGAAGGTGGGATGACAACACACCAACTTTTTTTAAAAGAAAATTGCGTAAATAAAACCAGAGTCACTGTATCGCCAATCATGATAGGTGTTGCTGAAAGTAAAAAAAAGGTAACTGTGAAAACGCTTTCAAGCATGGACAGTGATTTTTGTTTTTTAATTGATAATGAGGCTGTTTATGTTTAGCGGTATTGTAGAGACAACGGGTCGTATTTTTTCGTTGAAAAAAAATCAAGGGTGTTTGCAAATATCAGTTCAACCCGAACAAATTTTTGATGATGTTTGTGTTGGCGATAGTGTTGCGATAAATGGAGTTTGTTTAACAGTGACTGCTTTGCATGAAAATCGATTTGACATGACGATTGTGCCAGAAACACTGCGTATTACAAATCTCAATACATTGATTGAGAGTGCTTCAGTAAATGTAGCGCGTTCATTAAAAGTGACTGATCGTATTGGTGGTCATTGTGTGCAAGGACATGTTGATGGTGTTGGAAAAATTATAGAGATAAAACAAGATGGCGAAGATGCTTGGATTGTAAAAATGAGTGTCGATAAAACCTTATCAAAATATATGGTCAATAAAGGATTTATTACATTGGATGGAATGAGTATTACTGTGATAGCAGCCAGTCAAAATGATTTTACAGTGACTTTAATTCCATATACGCGACAAGTAACGATTGCTCATCAATATCAAGTTGGGCACATTGTTAATATTGAAATTGATATTTTTGCAAAAACCATTGAAAAATTATTGAAGGGGAATAGTGATGCGTGATTATATTTTTCGAGTGGAATCTGCAATTAAGGATTTGAAAAATGGAAAAATGATTATACTGACGGATGATCCTGACCGTGAAAATGAAGGTGATTTGATTTTTCCAGCAGAAATAATGACGTCTGAAAAGATGAATTTTATGATTCAACATACGAGCGGTATTGTTTGTTTGTCATTATTGTCTGCGCAATTAAAAAAATTGGGATTGCATGACATGGTGCCATTGCATGAAAACACAAGCAGTCGCGGTACACCATTTACTGTTTCTATCGAAGCGAAACAAGGTGTGACAACGGGTGTTTCTGCACAAGATCGTGCGACCACTGTTTTGGCTGCGATGAAGTGGAATGCAACAGAAAATGATATTGCCAAACCGGGGCATGTTTTTCCTTTGCATGCGAAAGCAGGTGGTGTGTTAGTGCGTCGTGGTCATACAGAAGGAGCGATTGACTTGGTGCAGTTGGCTGGCTTTCGTGCGGGTGCTGTGCTGTGTGAGATTATGAATCGTGATGGGACGATGGCGCGTGGAAAAACATTAGCGGCATTTTCAAAGCGACATGATTTAAAAATGTTATCGATCTCCGATGTGGTTGCTTATCGATTGGCGCGTGAAAATTTAATTGAAACAGAAGTGACAGCAGTCTTACCGCTAAAATCATATGGTGATTTTACAATCTCTGTTGTCAAAGAAAAATTTTCAGGGCAAGAGCATGTGTTGTTATCCAATTTGAAAACGACAACAAAAGCGCCTTTGATTCGCATTCATTCTGCTTGTTTGACAGGTGATTTATTTGGATCACAGCGGTGTGATTGTCATGAGCAATTATTTCATTCGTTAGATAAAATATCAAAAGAAGGCGGCATGTTGATTTATTTGAATCAGGAAGGACGCGGTATTGGATTGTTGAATAAAATTAAAGCTTATGCATTGCAAGAAAGTGGTATGGATACAGTGGATGCCAATGTGCATTTGGGTTTGCCAATTGATTCACGCGAATATTATTTGGTTGCTAATATCTTGCGGAATAAAAACATATCTCGTATTCGATTATTGACGAATAATCCTGAAAAAATAGACAACTTAAAAAAATATGGAATTGATGAGATTGAGCGAGTTGAGATGCCTGTTTTTTTAAGTGCGTGCAATGAGCGCTATTTAAAAACCAAAAAAGAAAAGTTGATGCATTGGATATGAAATTTTTAAAATTAAGTGAGTGTGGTGTATATGCGTAATGGTAAAAGCAAAATTGGTATTGTGGTCAGTACGTTTAATACTGATATTACAGAAAAACTCTTGTCGGGTGCGATAGCAGAGTTAACGCGTTCTGGTTTTGAAGAAAATCAAGTTGATGTTGTTAAAGTGCCGGGTGCCGTAGAGATTCCGTTAATTGCAAAATTATTGGGTTTGAAAGAAAAATATGATGCGATTATTTGTTTGGGATGTGTGATTCGTGGTGATACGGATCATTATGATTATGTGTGTCAGCAAGTGAGCGATGGTTGCCAAAAAGTGATGCTCGAATTAAAGCTGCCTATTATTTTTGGTGTGTTGACAACGCAAAATATCCGACAAGCGCGTGCACGTGTTTGTGATAATAGCAGTCATAAAGGGGTTGAAGTGGCGCAAGCGGCTGTGCAAATGATTACGCTGATGAAATCAGTGTGCATGAATTAAACTTGCAATTTCAGACTGAGGCTTTAATATCGTTTGAAAGACAATCAAATGAGATAGCGAGTGACCAATCCATTTTCGACGAACAAAACAGATAAAATGTACACGCCATGGCAGCCAGGTGCATTTCGTTCTGCGCGTAAATATCGCATGCGGTTAGCGTGGTCGGTGTGGGTTGTTGCAACTATCTTCGTGTTATTTCAGTTTTTTCTTCAATTATCCTCGGGCGAAATTATTGATGGATTAATGAAAAGCTTTGCGCTCACTGCATTAGGCGGCGGTGTATTGGCGAGTAGTTACTATTACATTTATGTTTCTTTGCAAATACCTGCTGGATTATTAATGGATCGTTATGGGCCGCGTGGCATTTTAAGTTTGGGTGCTTTATTTGTTTGTTTGGGTTGCCTTTTATTTTCTGCTGCGAAAACACTTCCTTTTGCGTTGATTGGTCGTATTTTGATGGGCGGTGGTGCTGCATTTGCTTTTGTGGGTTGTTTAAATGTAATCGGTATTTGGTTTCCGAAAAAACAATTTGCATTAATGACGGCCATTGTTGAAACGGCCGGCATGATTGGTGCGATTCTGGGTAATTTTTGGATTGCTATTGTGATTCACAGAATTGGATGGCGTAATTGTATTTTTTTCGCCGGTTTATTTTCCGCGGTACTCACCATCTTATTGTTTTTTATTGTGCGCAATGCACCAACCCAAAAAAGAATGCCTTCCGTAAAAAAAGAAACGATATCATTGATACATGGATTGCGTATTTTATTGCGAAAAAAAGTAGTTTGGATTAATGGCATTTATCTTGGCATATTATTTTGTGTGGTGACTACATTTACAGCGTTATGGGCTATTCCTTTTTTGGAAGTGTCGCGTCATCTGACTTTGTTAAATGCAAGCATGATTGCGGCTACTTTATATGCGGGCGTTGGTATAGGCGGACCCATTTTAGGTTGGTTGGATGCGCGTACAAAGTGGCGTCGAGAGATATTAATTATCAATGCTTTTTTTGCCGCATTATTTTTATTTTTTGTTATTTTTGATACGCAGCTTTCATTGCTTATGTTATCTATATTGTTATTTTTAACGGGTGTTTGTTCAAGCGGTTATATACTGACTTTTGCGATTGCTAACGATATTTCAACAACCAGCAATCATGCAACCTGCATTGGATTTACAAATATGTTGTGCGTTATTTTAGCGCCCATTTTTCAGCCATTGATTGGGTTTTTAGTAACCTGGATGAATCATCGTGCCGGGTTAACTGCAAATTTAAATCAATCAATTCCTCATTTTCAGTGGGCAATTAGTTTGATTCCTTTCAGTTTGGTTTTTGCAACTGGTTTGGCATTTTTTCTGCCTAAAAAATAAAACAGGCCTGTTGATAAAAAAAGTGAAGTTTCAATGCTTAGGTAATAATGTCATCCGCTTTGATTTCATCGGATGCGATAAAGTCAATTGAGAAATCGCTATTATCAACAGTCAGTGTTTGAATGCCATCGTGTGCTTGAATTTGCACGTCATTTGCATGAATGCCCAATACACTTAAATCAATTTTATCACTGCCATGTGTGAATCCTTCAATGGTGTCGTGTTGTGCGTGAGTTGAATCACCTAACGCTTCATAAACATAAACATCATTACCATCACCGCCGACTAAGAAATCTTTTCCAGCGCCACCGATTAAAACATCATCACCGACATTTCCATAAATCTGATCGTCACCTGCGCCGCCATGTAGTGTGTCATTACCTTCTAGCCCATGCATTTGATCATCACCGGCTAATCCATAAACGAGATCGTTATTGGCAGTAGCTGATAAGAAATCATTGGCAGCAGTGCCTGTGATGGCATCAACGGGTGTGGGAACAGGATCAGGTGTTGGATCAGGTGTTGGGTCAGGAACCGGATCGGGTGTTGGATCCGGTATCACAGCAGCATTTAAAATAAAATCATTTTCAGTAAAATCACTGACGCCACCTACTTGAACTAAAAAGTCGGTGTTGGTGATGCCAATGTTGATATAACCATTTTGTTGAGAAAAGACCAGTTGATCAAAGGCGATATTTAAAGCACTTAAATCAATTTTATCATGCCCTTGTTCGAATGATTGTATGAAGTCACGTTCAGTTGTAGTGGAATCGGACACGCTTAAATATTGGTAAACATCATTGTCAGCACCGCCGACTAAGAAATCTTTTCCAGCGCCACCGATTAAAACATCATCACCGACATTTCCATAAATCTGATCGTCACCTGCGCCGCCATGTAGTGTGTCATTACCTTCTAGCCCATGCATTTGATCATCACCGGCTAATCCATAAACGAGATCGTTATTGGCAGTAGCTGATAAGAAATCATTGGCAGCAGTGCCTGTGATGGCGTCAACGGGTGTGGGAACAGGATTAGGTGTTGGATCAGGTGTTGGGTCAGGAACCGGATCGGGAACCGGATCAGGAGCGGGATCAGGAATGGGATCAGGAATGGGTGTGGGATCTGAATTTTCAATCGTTCCACTGATTGATGACCAGGTTGAATTGCTATTCATTGCTTTTAATTCATCGCCATTTAATGTCATCACGGTGCCATCAGAAAAATGCACGGTGATTTCAGTATCATTGGGATTGTAAGCAGTGTAAGTCAGTAATCCATTTTTATTAAACACAGTAAAAAAAGGAGTGTCAGCTGTTACGCCAGCTTGTACTTGTCCTAATAAATTAAAATTTTGCACCCAATCATAATTGTGTGCGAGTGAATCGCCGCTTTCAAAATAGGGTTCATTCATGGATGCGAATCCCCCATTCAGTTTGCTGACAGCCGCTTCTGAATCAAATAGCGCTTGATATTCCATTAAAATATTTACCCATTGGTTGGGTTCGCCGCCATTGCTTTGTACTAAGTCGTTATAATTTAATTGTGCATAATTAGGATCTAAGCCTAAATACAAGGAACCGCCACTGATGGGTAAAAATTGAATAGCGTGAATAAATTCTGGAAATTCAGGCAGTCCACCAAAAAAAGTAGAGTAGGTTGCACCATCGCCCCACAAAATACTGGCTTCGTTATGCGTATATCCATTTGGAAAAACGGTATCGTCGACATCAAACCAATATTGTTGAATCGCTGCTAATTCAGTTGAAAACAAATAAATTCCTACATTTTGGGTTGCTGCATTGTGTGTTTCTGCGCCCCATAAAATGAGTGAGTTGGCAAAGTTCATGGCTTCAGAAGTGGATTCTTGATTATTGCCGGCAGCAAATGCGCCGTGACCATTTGCCCAAGAGTGTCCAGCATAGGGATCGAAATTGCGTAAATAAGGAAAGGCAGCATCATCACGATTAGTATTAGCTACATCTTGAATTAATAAATCGACCATACCGCCCCATTGATTTACCCATGATGGATCAAATTGTGCGACAGTAGCAGCAGCATTAATGAAATAACCATAATGAAAATGGTGATCATTTAATTCTTTTTGTGATTCAAAGCTAGCAGGATAACCTTGGAAAGTGTCCCACTCCGCATTGTATACAAATTGTTTGTCATCACTTGCACCGGTTGCTGTAAACCAATCTTCTAGTTCTGTTTTGATGGCGTTCACAAAATAAGTTTTTGCTGCTTCATGTCCAACTTGATCAGCGATCTTGGTTAATTCGCCGAGACGTTCTAATGCTTTGCCGACTGTGTAAGTGTCTTGCTGCGGAATATCTGCGCCAGGTTGTAATAAATTTTGATATTCTGCATCCACTAAGTTATACAGTTGTTGTGTTTGTTCAGCATTGGTTAAATTGGGTAGCGTAGGAAGCACACCGGTATAATCCGTTTCAGTTGTGAATGCGTTACCTTCCAGTAATTTCATCTCACCACGCGCTGTTTCATAAGTGTAATTGGTTAAAGGATCATCCGAATTAATATATTGATGACGATACAGCCCTGTTAATGCTTGATCAGAAAATCCAGGTTCTTTTAATTCTGTTGTCACGTCAAAGTTGGTGATAATTTTTGCGTTGGCTTGGTCATAAGAAAAAGTGGACTGACTATCTGTGACAAACGCAAAGGCATGCTCATAAAAGTATTGCAGTGTTTCAACGGATTGATCGGGCAATAATGCACTTGAAAAATAATCTTTTCCACCTAAGTCTGAGTGTATTTCTCCATTTTCTAAAATCCAATTGCTACCAACAGGTGCGAATAAGCCATAATTTGCACCATTAATGGTAATGCCAATGACATTATGATCTTGGTACCACACTTCGCCAGCACCATCCCACGGAATGTCGAGACCTGTAGATGGAGTGCTGCCCAGTGTGATGACTGCTGCTGTTGAAGGTGTTGCTGTTAATAAATTATTGTTGCCATCGTTATCTAAAAATAATTGATTGGATATCGCGCCATGGGTGCTGGACAAGTGATCAAAAGGCAAAACAAGGTTGGATGCAGTATCACCTGTTTGTAATTGCACATCACCTGTGCCGCCTGATCGCCACACTTCAACTTTAATTGAAGCATCATTTAAATTTTGCAATGTTCCGATGGTTGATGCGCCAACGCCGCGACCTTCGCTTTGTAAGTAGTGTTCACTACTATTAATATCCCCATCCATTGGAAAGAAATTGAGCGTTTGCACAAAATCAAATTTGCCATCTCCATCACTGTCGATGGATATGCGTGCTTCAACAGCATTGGCAATATGACTGCCATTGCCATCAATCGCATTGACTAATAAATCCATGTTAATTTGACCGCCATTAAAAACACCATTGACGTGATCAACTTGAAATACTTCGGTGGTGCTATTGGGTTGACCTACTGCATTTGAGCTAAATGCATTTGCTTTAATAACCACATCTGCATTGCCATCCCGTTCGTAATAAACATAAGGTGAACCATGACCAAACGTAGCGTGTAATTGATTATTGGAATCACTGTCCTGCCAATTGGCAGTGACAAAATAATCGGATGCTTTTTCGAGTACGGCACCACCATTGGTGTTCATACCCTCTAATCGAACACTGAGGTCACCATAAATTTGTTGTGCATCATCTTGATGAAAGGTGTATTCATATTTAACTTGGTTGCCAGTATTGTCATAAATATAAGTAGGCTCCGCTGTATAGCTCAAATTAAGACCATAGCTATCTGATTTCATTGCGATGGGGTCAGCATTTAATGCGCCAGAAACGGATCCAAAAAAGTGATAAGCCAACGATGAAGCCCAGTCATTGGTTGGAATGGCGTCGGTAAAATCATTGGCTACAGAGGGAGAAATGGGGACGCCGCCAAATCCAGTTACACCGACTTGTCCCGGCGGGACGTAAGTGAGATAACTGCCTGATCCTACTTGTATTATTGACATGATGCCTCGCAAAAAAACATAAAATCAATAGGTTAAAAATCACCATACAAACGTACATTTAATATAAAAATCACTATCCTTTGGTTTAAATATAGTCGGAGGTGGTGAATTTTTCAGAGATAGTATGAAAAAAAAACTAAAAAAGAAGTTGACTTGTGGATGAGTGATGTTTTTTAAATGTACAGTTTCAGTGGTTATGAAAGGGAAACAATAAACCCTTTTAAGTACTGCGTTTCAGGAATAGCGGGGTGAATAGGATGATCAGGTCCTTGATGGCATTGTTCGATGATAGAGAGTTCTTTTTGAGTGTGGATGCCCGCTTTGCGGATGGCGTTTAATAAATTTGCAGAAGACAAATGCATGGAGCAAGAAGCAGAAAATAATATGCCGTTTCTATTTAACAATTGTAGCGCGGCTTCATTTAATTTTTGATACATTTTTTCGCCGGCGGGTATGTCTTTTTTACGTTTAATTAATGCGGGTGGATCTAAAATGACGACATCAAATAATTTTTTTTGTTTTTGCAAACTATGCATTAATGCCAATGCATCACCGCATAATGTGCTGATGTTGTTCAGTCTATTTAAGGTTGCATTGGTTTGTAATTTTTCTAATGCCGATGCAGAGCGATCAATGGCGATTACTTCAATTGCATTTTTAGCGCATGGAATTGAAAAGGCACCGCAATAACTAAATACATCCAGCACGCGTTTTTGATGGCAATACGAAGCAATGCGTTGACGATTAAATCGATGATCAAAAAACCAGCCAGTTTTTTGTCCTTCTATCAGTGAAATATAAAAACGGCAGTCATTTTCAATCACTTCAATTTCGTTGGGCGGTGTATCGCCGATAACTTCAACATAATCTGATAAGCCTTCCATTTTTCTTTCTGAGCTATCGCATTTTAAGACAATATATTTTGGATGAAAAACTTGTTTTACTGCATCAATTAAAAAAGATTTTACATTTTCCATGCCGGCCGTATTAATTTGTATCACAACGACATCATTGAATTGATCGATTACAACGCCGGGCAAGCGATCGCTTTCACCAAAAACAACACGATAGTATTTTTCTGAAAATAATTGTTCCCGCTTTATTTTTGCTTGCGATATTTTTTTAATAAAAAATGCGGTGTCGATTTTATCTTGTAAATCTAGCGTTAAAATGCGAATGCATAGCAAGCAATGTGGATTGATGTAGCCAAGCGCAATGCTTTTTTCAAACGCAGTTTCAATGCGAATGAGTTCGCCAGGAACGTAGTTTTTTAAAGGTGAATGCGTTGCATCGATATCATTACTGAAAATCCAAAGATGGCCTGCTTTGATTCGACGTTCGGCATCTTTTTTTAAACGGAGCGTTTTCATTCTTTGTTGGATTTTCTATAAATCACAATGATATGGCCAATTTGGTTAACTAAAATGGCGTTGTGTTTTTCACAAATGATTTTGGCAAGTTGCTGTTTTTCAGATTTGTCTTTGCTGCTGAGTTTGATTTTAATGAGCTCGTGCGCATCTAATGCAATATCGATTTCTTTATGTATTGCATCAGTTAATCCTTTCGCACCCAAAAGAATAACAGGCTCTAAGTGGTGCGAAAGTGGTTTGAGTTTTTTGATGTCGTTATTCATTACTCTGCGCTTGTTGCTACAATTTTTTCTTTAATGCGCGCTTTTCTGCCTTTTAGGTCGCGTAAATAATATAATTTAGCGCGATGCACATGACCACGACGCAGTACTTTAACACTGTGTACCAATGGGCTGTAAGTTTGGAATACGCGTTCAACACCTTCACCGTGTGAAATTTTACGAACTGTGAAAGCAGAGTTAAGTCCGCGATTACGAACAGCGATTACATCGCCTTCGAATGCTTGTAAACGTTCGCGTTCACCTTCTTTTACTTTGATTTGAACAACAACCAAATCACCCGGTACAAATTCAGGTAATTTTTTTTGCATTTGAGCCGTTTCGATGGCTTGGATTAATTTACTCATGACCCTGTCCTATTCAGTTTCGTCGATGTACATCTGCAACAGATTTCTTTCATCTTCATTGAGAATCCGTCTTTTTAGCAAATCTGGGCGTTTTTGCCAAGTCTTTCCTAATGATTCTTTGCGTCGCCACCTATTTATGGCAGCATGATCGCCACTTTGTAGCACAGTGGGCACAGTTAAGCCATCAATTGTTTCTGGGCGCGTGTAATGCGGGTGGTCAAGCAGATCGTTTTCAAAGGAATCCTGTGCCGCAGAATCTGCATCGCCTAGCGCGTTGGGTAACAGACGAGTGATGGCATCAATTAATACCATGGCGGGTAATT
>Ga0210044_10000978_pt1 | contig 43551 bp, 48 predicted proteins | sample CryGey13umfilter_2_FD_183959 | JGI IMG/M metagenome (GOLD analysis project Ga0210044, IMG submission 183959) | Groundwater microbial communities from aquifer in Utah, USA - Crystal Geyser 4/9/14 3 um filter (SPAdes) (version 2) | ecosystem: Environmental > Aquatic > Deep subsurface >... | reverse complement strand
TAATGGCTTTCGCAACAGAGAACGGTTTCGCAATGCGATCTACTTTCACTTGGGTGCTTTGGACCTGTATCCGGCACCCAATCAGGCAGGTTCGACTTGTGCTGCCCACACAACTTCGTGAAGCGCCTATTTTTTTATGACGCGCGGAGGGATTTTTCCTGACTTGCCCAGCAGATCGGAAAAGGTGGCAATATCTTCCTCTGAACCAAGCGTCTTGGAGTTAATCTTGATGCCCAGTTGCTTGGCAACACTTTGCAGGCTTGCAATACACTCCTGCACTGCATCAGCCTTCTTATCTTTGCCGGCAATGCCTTTGGCTTTTAAATAGCCTTCGAACTCTGCTTGATATCTGATCATGTTGGGACTCCAGGCGCGTAGAATGATGCGCGGTGACAGAATAGCAATGGCAACCGGTTTTCCACTCTTATATTGCTGGTTGAATCTATATCAATCTGCATAGCAGCAGTTCGGAACATGGATGGAAGTGGGGTAAGGTACTGGCCCGGCAGATGTGTCACAGCCTCTGCTTATTGTCGTCAACAGAACTAATACTTCTCCGGCACAAAGGTTTGAGAATCAATAGCCGGACGCTGATAGTCCCCGTGTTTTTCTCTGGGCGGCAGCTCCATTGGTACCGGCATGATGTCTTCAAAAGGGATCGTGGCAAGGATATGGCTGAGGCAGTTCAGCCGTGCCCGTTTTTTATCATCGGCATCCACGACATACCAGTGTGCTTCGGCAATATCGGTATAGAAAAACATCTGATCTTTGGCTTTTGAATACTCGACCCAGCGGTTGCGAGATTCCAGATCCATCGGGCTCAACTTCCAGTGCTTGGTTGCATCATGTGCCCGCTTCTGAAAGCGGCTCTCCTGCACATCATCACTGACTGAGAACCAGTATTTCAATAAAATGATGCCGGAGTGGGCAAGCATGCGCTCAAATTCCGGACAGGAGCGCAGAAACTCCCGGTATTCCGCATCGCTGCAAAAATCCATCACGCGCTCGACACCTGCACGGTTGTACCAGCTCCGGTCAAAGATAACGATCTCTCCGGCAGCCGGAAAATGTTGTACATAGCGCTGAAAATACCACTGCGTTTTTTCCCTATCCGATGGGGCAGGCAGGGCCACAACATTGCAGCCGCGCGGATTTAACGGCTCGATCAGGCGCTTGATGGTGCCGCCCTTACCGGCGGCATCACGCCCTTCGAAGACAATCATCACGCGCAGGCCTTTGGCCTTGACCCAGTGCTGCCATTTGACCAGGTCAACGTAGATGTCGGCCAGCGCTTTATGATAATCTTTCTTTGATATTTTCGTATCTTTACTCATGACAACACTCCTGCTGCTATCTTATCAGAACAGACGTGAATACCAAGTACGATGCTGTTTTTTCTTCTGCCGTTTGGCAGAGTGTGCGCGCAAAAAAAACAGATGGGGTATGGACAATGATTGAAGTGTTGTTTCTGTCGCTGGCGCTGGCTATGGATGCCTTTGCTGTGGCGATCGGGCTGGGCTCGAAAGAGGATGAGAAGCATCTGCTTACGCTGGCCATCAAGGCAGGCCTATGGTTTGGCATTTTTCAGGGGGTGATGCCGTTGATCGGTTACCTGGCCGGCCACGGCTTGCTGGGTTGGGTTGAGGCCTATGCATCGTGGATTGCCTTTGCGTTGCTGCTGCTCATCGGCGGTAAAATGATTTTTGAATCATTCGGCGAGGGTGTGGAAGAGGAGATCACGCAAACCAGCCATAAGGTGATGCTGATGCTGGCCATTGCCACTAGTATCGATGCCATGGCAGCGGGATTCACGCTGACCCTGCTTGAGGTTGATGCCTGGCTTGCCTGCCTGATCATCGGTGTGACCACCTTTGTGATGAGCTGGGCCGGTGTTTATGTTGGCAAGCGCAGCGGCACCTGGCTGGAGAGTAAGGCGGAGCTGTTCGGTGGTGTGGTGTTGATTTTGATCGGTTTTAAAATGCTGCTATTCTGACAGGCTGAACACAGGGCTGCTGCTCCGGCAGATGGTTCGGAGCAAGCGCATCAGTGCGCAGCTTCGTCTCCCCATGGGTGCAGTTTGGCGGGACTGATATATTCAATTTTCACACTGGGAATCGGTGCCAGTTCAACCTCCACATGGTTGAACGGCATGTCCGGGTCTTCCACCTTGTCCTGCAGCTTGCCCGCTTCGGCAATAGCCATAACCAGCGCCTTGCCAATCAGGTTATCGTGCAGTGCTTCCATGGCATGCTCGACATCCACATGCCCGCTACCATGATGGTGAAAATGCACAAATACCTTTGGTGGAACCCCGACCTCAATGTCGACTTCAGTCAGGGTGTACCCGGCTTTTTTCAAATATGGCATGGTTTTCTTGATATCTGAACTGACACGATCGAGAGACAACTCGTTATTGAATACCTGTGACATGGCATCATTGGTCAGGCCGAGAAACTGACTGGCGGCCGCTGTATAGCGCCCCTGTTCGAGCTCTGTTTTCCATATATTGCCACGTTCACTGGTCATGACCATTTCAAACGAGCGGTATATTGCCCAGGAAGAGAGCAGTAGCGCCAGAGCCGTGCAGATCAGAATCAGGCGGAGCAGGCGGCGCTTGTGGTGATGCCAGCGACCCGGTTTTGTATGAGCATGGCGTTTGTGTTGCGGTTTGTACTGCGATTTCTGGCGTGGTGCCGATGCTGTAGGGCCGGGTGCTCTTGAATCCGCCTGCTGCCGGGAGTTGTCAGCAGGGCCGCTTGTAGTGCCCGGTTCGCCTTGCTCTATTGTCACTGTAGTGCTCTATCGGTTCTTGGCTTGGGCGCAGTGGAGGAGGGTATCACTCTGTTTTTTCAACGCTGTCCATATTGTCTTTGGCATCCTCGATCAGGCAGCGGATTTCATCAATGGCGGCGGCATTGCCGGCTTCGATCAGGCCAATGATGAAATTTTCAATGGTACGCGGCAGCAGTGTCGGATCCTCCAGCGTACCTCGGGAGTAGAGGATAAACCCATTGAGAAAGCCTTCAAACTGTTCGTCTGAGAGCTTCTCATGATTCTTGTTCTGCGATCCGGCCATGAACGCCTTGATCTGGCTGCTGCTGAATTCAAAGCCACCCAGCTCAAAAATCTCTTTGATCTCAAAGTGCTTGAGATTGTTGGCAATGGATATTTTTTTGATAATGCTATTATTTTTCATGGGCGGCAGTTTAGGTATCAGGTGGTGATCAGGATAGCATTTTTTTATCAGTGACATATCTCTCTTACTCTTGCCTGTATGAATTATTCATGGTTTTCTCCAATTTAGCGGCAACATTTCAGTAAATCCGTTTCCCAAAGCAATAGAGCACTGGCATGCTTCGCGCGCATTTTTTTGCAGGTAGTCCGCCGCATGTAAATCCGGCTGCTGCACCAATGACAGGTTTCAATCACGGATAGTGGAGAGGATTATGAACAGACTGATTGTGCTCGCGGGTATCACTGCGATGCTGAGCGTGGGTAGCGCCGATGCCGGCGTTATCACTTCGGCAGGTTCGACAACCGTTCAGCCGGCGATGAAGGCCTGCGCAAAAGCCTATAAAAAGAGCCATGCCGACATGCAGTTTATTATTGCCGGCGGTGGCTCAAGCAAGGGTGTGAAGACTGCCGCCAGAGGCAAGGTGGATATCGGCCGTGCATCGCGTGCGATCAAGGATAAAGAGGCAGTCGCCCATCCGGATCTGAAGACGTTCAAGCTGGCCACTGATGGCGTGGTTCTTGTGATCAATGCCGCCAATACCATTTCAGCACTGAGCTCGGCGCAAGTGGAGCAGCTGTTCAAAGGCGAGGTTGATAACTGGCAGGCCGTGGGTGGGCCTGACGCTCCGGTTAAATTGATCTCCATGGGTACGGAGCATGGTACATACGAGTTGTTCTCCCATCACTTTCACCTCAAAGGAGTGGAGAGTGATGGCAACCTGATGTTTGATCACGGTCAGGCATGGATTGCTTTTTCGCAGGATATTGCGCTGGAAAAGGTGGCTCATGATAAAAACGCCATCACTTTTGCATCAGTCGGCGTTGCCGGTGAATTTGCCCAGAATGGTGATGTGAAGCTGCTCAATCTCGATGGTGTAGAGCCGACCACGGAGAATGTGGTGAATGGCACATACAAGCTCTCCAGACCGTTACTGCTGCTGACCAGGGGCGCACCAAGTGGTGAAATAAAAGATTTCATTGATTATATGCAGGCTGCCGAGTGCCAGTCGATTGTCAAAGAGCTGGGTTATATTCCCAATCTTTAAGCGTTTCTGAAGACAAATATCTAACAGAATCAGGAGAGTGTAATGCGTTATATTATTTGTATGCTGCTTGCAGCGGGTATGGGCATGGTATCAGTAAGTGCGCAGGCCGAAGAATCCAGAAGTGTCAACTTCATGGTTTTTATGAAGGTGGATCCGGCATTTGACTATGACCCGATCATGTTCGGCGGCTTCAGTGCGTTTATCAATAAAATGGACGGAGCCCGTTTGCTGTTGCTCTCGCACAGTGCAAAATCGCTGAACGGCGATGTTATCAATCTACAGCAGGATGTGTTGAATGACAGAAAAGGCGGTGGCTTGAGCGATGTCGGCGTCAATTGTCAGCTGAGCTACCATGCAGCCGGTGAAGCAGATGATATCGAATATCAATTCAATGGTGATTGCCAGATTATCGGCAGTTTTCATGGCAAGGAGATGACCATCAAGGCTCATATTCCCAGCACCGATCTGCCGGATGCGGCCAGAGGTACGGATGTCTGGATGGAAGTCTATGAGGATTCTAAATCCGGACTTGCCTTTTACGCCAACGTCAGCAAACGCTAGCCTGTCTGAGCTGGCAAACGCTCAGCCGGGGGTAGTATGTTAAACAGCTTCGCATTTGCAGCCACACCGCTCATCCGTTTCGGCGCCGGCACCCGGCGCGAGTTAGCCGGTCTGATTGCCGCATTCGGGAATCGGCTGCTGCTGGTTACCGGCGGCACCTCCTTTGACAGATCGCCCCGGGCCTGCATGCTGCTGGAAAGCCTGCAGCAGCGTTTTGAGCTTAAACGCCTGCGTGTTGGTGGTGAACCATCGCCGCAGCTGGTCGATGATGCGGTAGCGGCATTCGCCGCCTGGCAGCCGCAGTGCGTAGTCGCCATTGGCGGCGGCAGTACCATCGATGCAGCCAAGGCTATTGCAGGTCTGCTTCCCACAGGTGATTCGGTGATGGCATATCTCGAAGGGGTGGGGCAGGGCAAGACCTACGGCGGAGAAGCCACGCCATTTATCGCACTACCCACCACTGCTGGAACGGGCGGAGAAACCAGTAAAAATGCGGTACTGTCAGTAATTGGTGAGAATGGATTCAAGAAGTCCTTTCGTCATGAGAAGCTGGTGGCGCGCGCCATTATTCTCGATCCGGAACTCTCGCTGGGTTGTCCTGCAACCATCAGTGCGGCTTGCGGCATGGATGCGCTGACCCAGTTGCTGGAATCCTATCTGTCTACCGACGCAAACCCGATGACCGATGCGCTGGCGCTGAGCGGCCTGGAATATCTGCGCGATGCGCTTATTCCGGCTGTAGAGCAGGGTGATGATCTGGCTGCACGCGCAGGCATGCTGTATGCCTCATCGATATCCGGTCTGACACTGGCCAATGCCGGGCTCGGCAGTGTGCATGGCCTGGCTTCACCATTGGGTGCTTTTTTTCCGATTCCGCACGGTGTGGTCTGCGGCACACTGGTGGCCGCGGCTGTCAGACAAAATATAGAGCTGCTGTCGACCGGGGAGCCGCTGCATCCGGCACTGGCCAAATATGCCGTAGCCGGCCGGCTGATGCTGAACAGGCAGGATCTGTCGGATCAGGATGCCATCACGGGGCTAATGAGCCTGCTGGATGCGTGGACAGAGCGACTGCATATGCCGCAGCTCTCGGCATTCGGCATTACTGTCGCCGATATCCCGCATATCGTTGCCCATGCCAGTGGCGGCATGAAAACCAATCCGGTACAACTTACCGCTGCACAGGCTGCAGCGCTGTTGGTATCCAGGCTGTAGTTTTACGCTTCGTCACTTCGATCGGGGACTGTTTTCAGCAATATACATTAGGCATTGATTATATTAGTGTAATTGAATATTATTCGCCGCATGACTAGGATCCCGAAGGAAAAAATCATTTCAGCCAGTGAAGGCTTACGTGCCATTGCACATGAGGTTCGACTTTCCGTGCTTTGTAATCTGCTCAACGGGCCGATGTGCGTGCAGGAATTGATGGAGGCAACCGGTGCCGCCCAATCCAATCTCTCCCAGCATCTGGCCAAGATGCGCCTGATGGGCGTGATCTGTAATGAGAAGCGCGGTCAGCAGGTTTATTACAGAATCGCCAATCCCGCTTTCTCCGAACTTGTCCATGCTTTACAAAACATCTATTGTCCTGAGATGTGCAAGATTGCAGTGAAGGAGGGCTGAGGGTGTTTTTTTTCGCTAAAATATCAGTATTACGTTATACACTAATGCTTATGTCGGCAGTTTGTTTTATCATGCCGGCTGCAGCAGATACATTCACATTACAGCAGAGCGTGGCCATGGCACTGCAGCACAACCGGCTGCTCGCCGCTGATCAGTATCGTGTACAGGCGGCCGAGGCCGGCGTTGATGAGGCCAACGGGCATCTGCTACCAAGACTTGATGCCGGTTACAGCATGATGCGGAGTAACTCTCCATTGACCGTATTCGGTACCAAGCTGATGCAGCAGCGCGTAACCGCCGCCGACTTCAACCCGGTTACTTTGAATAACCCTTCAGCTATCAATAATTACCAGCCTAGCCTGACCTTGAGCATGCCGCTATATCAGGGCGGTGCCCTGTGGGCCGGACGTCGTCAGGCAGAGCAGGGCGTGCAGGCAAGCCATAGTCAGCATGCATGGCTGCGTCAGCAGACGATTTTTCAAACCATCCAGACCTATATGGCATGGCTCAATGCCGATGCCCAGCTTAAAGCTGCCGAGAAATCACTGGAGGCATCGAGCCGCCATTTGAACAATGTGCGCGCCATGCGCAAGCGCGGCATTCTGATTGATTCTGATGTGATGGATGCAGAGGTACACCGTCTGCAGAATGAGGTGCGTGTGAACCAGAGCCGTAATGGCGTTGAGCACGCCCGTGATCTGCTGGCTCGCCTTACCGGCATGACAACAGAGGTGATGACTCAACCTGCTGCTGCACCGGAGCTGCAGGCTCCGGCAGCGGTCCAGCAACTGGAGCAGACGGCGATAAGGCAGCGGCCGGATTTTCAGGCCATGCAGTCCACACTGGAAGCCAGCAGGGCAGCGGTGGATGTGGAAAAGTCCTCATTCATGCCGCATGTCAGCCTGCAGGCCACACAGGAGTGGAACAGCGCTACACCTTCGGTACGTAATGGCAATGCTACGGTGGGAGCACAGGTGAGTATGAATCTGTTTGCCGGTGGATCGGATAAGGCAGCATTGAGCCGGCGCCGGGCGGATGCAGCACGTTTGTCACTGGAGCTTGATGACAAACAGTCGCAGATCATCAATGAAGTCAGACAGGCCAGGCGTCAGCTAACCGAGGCAGAAAAGCGTAGCAGGGCAGAGTCCGAGGCCATGAATCAGGCGCTGGAATCCCTGCGCATTACAGAACTCAGGCACGCTCAGGGGCTGGAAAAAACATCGGATCTGCTCAATGCGCAGAGCCGTGCCGATATGGCTCAGGCGGAAGCGATCCGGGCCGGATACGATGTAAGTGTAGCCAAAGCAAACCTGTTACTGGTGAGCGGCAGCTTGAGTGAGGGGAGTATTCAATGAAGCGGTCTACTAGAATATTGAGCAGTTGTTGTCTGGCACTGCTGCTCTTGACCGGTTGCTCGGATGAGCAGCAGCAAGCTGATGCACTAACACCTGTCGACATCGCAGCGCAGACGAAGACGCTCGCTGCTATCGCCCTGCCGGTGCATTACCACACCAGCGGCACGGTCAGTTCCGATCATAAGGTGTCTGTCAGTTCACGTCTGTCCGGTTATATCCGTAGTATCAAGGTGCGAGAAGGTGACCGCGTCAAGGCCGGTCAGTTGCTCTTTGATGTGGATCCGGTGAATGCGCGTCAGGCCTATGCGCAGGCAAAGGCCGATCAGGCTGATGCAGCATCCGATCTGAATCGTTATCGCAGCCTGCTGGCCGATCATGCGGTGAGTCAGCAGCAGTATGATAAGGTGCGCCTGCGTTATGTGGTGGCCCAGTCGCGTGCCGTACAGGCAGAGAATTTACTGCAGTATGCTGAAGTGCGCTCGCCGGTGAGTGGTATCGTGGTAGAAAAGCATGCCAGCAGTGGTGATCTGGCTTCGCCCGGTCAGTCCCTGCTGGTCCTGGAAGATCCCTCCAGCTTGCTGGTGGAGACCTATGTTTCCGAACAGTTTGTCGCCACCATTCATGAAGATGATGCCGTGCGTGTGTTTATCCCCGGTCTGGATAAAACAATTGATGGTCATATCCGCCAGATCGTCAAATCTGCCGATCGCCTGTCGCATCAGTTTCTGGTCAAGGTAGCACTCTCAGCCGATGGCGGGGCGTATCCGGGCATGTTTGCCGAGGTGAATTTTGCTGTGGGTAAGCGCATGGCTATTATGGTGCCCGAGACGGCTCTGCAGAAACGATCCGGGCTGGTCGGCATCTATGTGGTCGATGCACAGTCCATTGCCCATTACCGCCAATTGAGAACAGGTGAGCAGGGTGAGCAGGGCGTAGAGGTGCTGGCGGGTCTGAATGCGGGTGATGTGATTGCCTGGCGTCCCGACGGTGGTTTGCGCAGCGGCATGCGCGTAAAGGCTGAGTGATGGATTACAAAGATCTGAATATCGCCGGGCGCCTCGGTGCTGCGGCAATGGGCAGCAGCATGACGCCCATTATCAGCATTCTTATTTTTCTCGTAGGGCTGGTGGTGCTGGTAATGACACCGCGTGAAGAAAATCCGGTGATTGATGTGCCTGCTGCCAATGTCATGGTCAGCATGCAGGGGGCAAGTCCCGAAGAGGTGCAGAACCTCATCGTGCGTCCGCTTGAGATGGTGCTGGGTGAAATGACCGGTGTGGATCACACCTACGGTACGGCGCTCGACTCGATGGGCGTGGTAACCGTGATGTTCAAGGTGGGCGAGGATAAGGAAGCAAGCCTCGTCAAACTCTATGACCGCATGATGCACAACCTCGATCGCATTCCGCCGGGCGCGTCACAACCGTTGATCAAGCCGCTGGATGTCGATGACGTGCCGGTATCGGTGATTACCCTCTCTACCGATGCCATGGATGGTCTGGCTCTCAAACGGCTGGCCGAACGAGTACGCGAGCAACTGGTCCCGCTGCATGGCGTATCTGTGGCCGATATTATCGGCGGGCGCGATCGCGAAGTACGCATCGAGCTGGATCCGGCTCGCATGACAGCTTATGGCATTACGCTGGATCGTTTGCATCAGGTGCTCGCAGCCGCCAACAGTGGCGGGCCGGTTGGCGATCTGGTTGGCGATAACCATGTCACCAAGGTGTGGCTGGACGGTTATCTGAAGTCGGCGGGCGATGTCGGCCGTCTGATTATTGGCGAGGCGGAGGGTAAACCGATCTACCTGCGCGATATTGCCAATGTCAGCGATGGCCCTGCCGAAGTGGAACAGTACCACCGTATAGGTTTTGGTGCGGCGGATAAACATTTCGGTGATGAGGAGCGGCCTGCTGTCTCCATTTCGCTGGCCAAAAAGCGCGGCACCAATGCCGTATTTGTCACCGAGCGTATTGCTGAAAAGCTGGAGAGCCTGAAGGGTGATCTGATACCGGACAATGTAGAGGTGACCATTACGCGTGATTCCGGTGAGCGGGCGAACGCGGCAGTGAACATGCTGATTGAACATCTCGGCATCGCCATTGTTTCGGTGATTATTATTCTGCTGCTGTTTCTGGGCTGGCGGGAAGCGGCGATTGTCACGATGAATATACCGCTGATTCTGTTTATTGTACTGGCCATCGGTCTGCTGGCGGATCAGACCATTAACCGTATTACACTGTTTGCCCTGATTCTGGCGCTGGGGCTGCTGGTGGATGATGCCATTGTGGTGATCGAAAATATTCACCGTCATCTGCACCACGGCGCAAAGAGCATGAAAGAGAAGGCCGCCCTGATTATCCGTGCCACCAATGAAACAGGCAAGCCGACTATTATTGCCACAATTGCTGTTATCCTGGCTTTTATCCCGATGGCTTTTGTGACCGGTATGATGGGGCCGTATATGGCGCCGATTCCGTTTAATGCCCCTATTGCCATGGCAGCATCGCTGGTGATTGCCTATATGTTCACGCCGTGGATTGCCCAGCGCTGGTTGCCATGCCGGATGACTGAAGCGACGATGGAAGAAGAGGATGAAAAAACAACCGACTGGGTACATCGCACCTATATGAAGCTGGCTACGCCGCTGATTGAGCGGCGCAGTATCCGCGCACTGTTCTGGCTGGTTGTGCTGCTGTTGTTCTCTTTTGGCATGTGGGAGCCAGCCTGGCAGTTCGTGCGTCCTGCCGGCATCAACGGGCCGCTGACAGCAGGCACGGTCGAGTTGAAAATGCTGCCCAAGGGCAATAACAATACATTCAATATCACCATTGATATGCCGGAAGGCGCAACGCTGGAAGAGACCGATGGCATGGCCCGTCAGGTAGCCGATATCGTGCGCGTTTATCCTATGGTCACCGACTACGAAGCCTATGTCGGGCAGGCCGGTCCCATCGATTTCAATGGCATGCTGCGCGGGGCACTGTTCAGGAGCAGTCCGTATCAGGCGGAGTTGCGCGTGAATCTGGTGGACAAGCAGGAGCGATCGATTCGTTCCGATCAGATTGTACTGCAACTGCGCAAGGCGCTGGCGCCGCTGATGGCAGCTAATCCGCGCGCCAGTATCAAGCTGGTGGAAGATCCGCCCGGGCCACCGGTGCGGGCAACACTGCTGGCAGAGATATACGGACCGGATTATGGAACCCAGCGGGCAATCGCCACGCAGGTGAAAGAACGTTTTGCTGCCACCTATGATGTCACGGATATTGATGACTCGGTCGGTGAGGCGCAGACACAGCTGAATATTGTCGTGGATAAGGAGAAGGCTGCGCGTCTGGGAGTGGCGACACGTCAGGTGGAGTTAGTATTGCGTGATTTTCTGGGCGGCTATCGCGCCGGTGCCTTGCATGTGGATGCATCCCGGCATGCGGTCATCCTGCATGTGCAGCTGCCCAAAAAGCTGCGTGCCACCCCCGAGGATTTAAGCCGCCTCTATGTCAGCGGCAGGAACGGAGCTGTGCAACTCTCTTCTATCGCAACGGTTGAGCAGACAACGGCCAGATTACCGATATTCAGCAAGGATTCGCATCCGGTTGTCTATGTGATGGGTGAGCCTGCAGCGGGTTCACAGGTCTATCCGCTGCTGGAGATGGACAGCCAGCTGGGTAACAGTCAGATCGCTCCGGGTACGACCATGAAAACGGGGGGTATGCGTTTTACCGATACGCAACCGGACGATACCTTCGGTTATCATATGCTATGGGATGGCGAGATGCGTCTGACACTGGATGTGTTTCGTGACCTGGGGGCGGCGTTTATTGTCGGTCTTATTCTGATCTATTTGCTGATGGTGGCCTATTACGGCGAGTTTATTCTGCCCATGCTGGTGATGGCACCAACGGCGTTGACGATGATCGGTATTTTTCCGGGCCACTGGATTACCGGCCAGCCGTTCACGGCTACATCGATGATCGGCATGATTGCGCTGGCCGGCATTGTTGTGCGCAACTCATTGCTGCTGATCGACTTTATTCTCGATTATCGTAGTCGGGGTTATGATGTGAAAACGGCGGTACTGGAAGCGGGTGCAGTGCGGGCAAGGCCGATCCTGCTGACGGCACTGGCTGTTATTGCCGGTACATCGGTGATGATCTCCGATCCGGTGTTCGGTGGTCTGGGTGTTTCGATGGCCTTCGGCACGCTGGCGGCCACAGTGCTGACCCTGTTCATCATTCCGATGATCTACTACCTGTGGCAGCGCAATAAGCCATGGGTTGAAGCTGAAGAAATTTAGCCGAAGCTGTTTCAAATTTAAAAATATCTATACACAACAAGGAGTATAACAATGACCATTCAACGCGCTATTCGTATTATTGCAGGATCTTTTATCCTGCTTAGCCTCTATCTGGCTTCCATCTACAACGGTGTGATTCTAAGCGAGCCAAGCTGGCTCTGGTTTACCGCCTTTGTCGGCGCAAATCTGTTGCAATCAGGTTTTACGCAGTGGTGTCTGATGGAAGTGATTCTGGGCAAGCTGGGTCTGAAACACGGCTGATGCTGCTCGTTAGTTTCTATAATTTCTATATGACAAGGATGTGGATATGACTCCCATTGATTTTATGCAACAATATGCAGTGTATATTTTTATAACGCTGTTGATCAGCTGGATGCTGTGGCAGCGGGTGATTGCACCGCGCCTCTCCGGCGTGAAAAACGTGTCGGCATCGACATACTTTGCCATGCGTGATGAACCACATACGCTGGTTGATGTGCGCTCTGGTGGTGAGTGGGCAGGGGGACATGCACCGAACGCCGTCCATATTCCGCTGGGTGATATTGCCAGGCGCAAGCATGAAATTGCAGCAGACAAGGCGGTTGTGGTGATCTGTGCCTCCGGAAACCGCTCGGCTATGGCAGCGACGGCCCTGGCCAATGCCGGTATGAAGCCCGTATACAATTTTTCAGGTGGCATGGGCGCCTGGCAAGGCGCCGGTCTGCCGGTACGCACGGGCACAAAATAACAGGCTGTGTGACAAGGCCCCGGATCACTACTCTCACATGCGAGCGACCGGGATAAGCTGAATATTCACCAAGGAGAGCGTTAATGAAACGAATCATATGGACAATGGCTGCATTGATCATGATGCCTGTGATGGTCAGTGCCTGCGGCATGGGCGAGCAGACGCCCGAAGGCTATGAAAATGCCACGGTAGCCCATACCCACGAGCACTGGCAGCAGGGGGTGGCATCGCCTGTCCCGTTTATGCTGCTGGATGTACGTACCCAGGAAGAGTATGCAGAAGGGCATATTGCCGGCGCCATACTGATACCTGTGCAGGTATTGGCCGAGCGGCTAAGCGAGGTGCCACATGACAAGCAGGTCTATGTGTACTGCCATTCGGGCGCACGTTCGGCTCGTGCATCCACGCTGTTGGCCAGGAAAGGTTATACAAATATAGAAAATATGATGGGTGGCATTGTGGCATGGAAAGCTGCCGGCTACCCGGTGGAGTAGAGATGTTTGACTCAATGAATGTAAGCCAGCTCTATACGCGCTGGCTGGTAGCGCGAGAGAATGGACGCCCGTTAACGCTGATTGATGTGCGTTCTCTTGAAGAGTTTCAGTCTGGCCACGTGCCCGGAGCGCAACTGATTGCCCTTAATACGCTGATGGCCAGAGTCAGTGATATCCCGAAAAACGAGGATGTATTTCTGATCTGTCACTCTGGTGGCCGTTCGGCGCAGGCGGCTGATTATCTGGCCCGTCAGTGCGGGCACCGGAATCTGATCAATATCGAGGGTGGCACCTCGGCCTGGTTGCAGGCGGGCTACCCGTGCGAGTAATAGAACCGGTGGCGCTGGATTTGCCGGCTCGACCGGTATATGATCAGAAGTAACGGGAGTTAATGATGAGTGAATATGGCATGCGCACGGTGTTTGAAGGTGACATCAATGCTGCTGAAGCGGCGATCACCCATGCATTGAAAGCGCTAGGATTCGGCATTTTGACCCGTATTGATGTGGCTGCCACCCTAAAGCAGAAAATTGATGTGGAGCGAGCACCGTATGTGATTCTTGGTGCCTGCAATCCAACACTGGCCAATCAGGCCTTGCTGCTGGAGCCGGAGCTTGGCTTGATGCTTCCTTGTAATGTCATTGTCTATCGGGATAAAGAGGGGAGAACCATCGTATCCATTATCGATCCGGCCGCCATGGTCGGCATGATCGATAATCCTGCACTCTCCTGTCTGGTCAATGAGGCCAGACCACTGTTGCAGCAGGCACTCAAGGCGATCAATCAGGATTTATCGGGCGGATGATCACCGCTCTGCGATCAGCCAATGCTTTGGTGACAATGTCACTGAACTGTAAGTATCAGTTTATTAGCATGTGATCACTTTAAAGAGGAGGTTTGATATGAATGCAAATGTAGGTGGTGCAGATAGAATTATCCGTCTGGTGGCAGGGCTTGCCCTGATCGCATTCGGTGCGATGGGGGGGCTGGTTTCGCCATGGAATTTCGTGGCCATGGGTGTGGGTGTGGTGTTTACACTGACCGCAGTGATCCGTTTTTGCCCGCTCTATCCGTTGCTGGGCCTAAGTACCTGCAGTAAGAAATAAACCAGAGTCAGTCAATGGGTAGGGTAGGCTGACAGCGATGATGGTGTCATCTGCAGCTGGCCTATCCTGCCGATGATTGGTTTCATTATATCTGTCGCGAGTCCTCTTATTTTACGCCATCGGGTGTGAGAACCATACGGATAAAAAAGTTGTAATTTAATATTACTATATTATGATACGCAAAACTGAGTAAAACAGTATGGTAATAAGCGGTATGGCGGGAGCAGTATTGGCTTGACCTACAGGCAGTCGGTACCTTGTTTGGCAGCGATCGTGTTCGCTATTCAGTATGGCTCACCTGCCGCCATACAAGCAGGTATTAAACAGGATGCCCGGCATAACGACCGGGCATCCTGTCAGTTTCCATGCGGGTGTGTTACTGCAACACCTAGAGCCCGTATGGATGCGGGGCGAGGAGGAGCCCACCTCCTCGCTTCACTACTGCCGCAATGGCAGAATACTACAGGGGATCAACTATAACGGCCCCCGATACAAAAGGAGAGGAATATTATGGCCCATGTAGTCATTATTGGAGCGGGAATCGGGGGTATGCCGGCAGCTTATGAGATGAAAGAAGCCCTGAAAAAGTTTGGTGGTGAGCATGAAGTGACAGTTATATCCAATGTGGATTACTTTCATTTTACGCCATCCAATCCCTGGGTTGCCGTTGGTTGGCGTGACAAGGAACAGATCAGTTTTCAGTGCTCTCCCTATCTGAACAAGAAGGGGATCAACTTCCTCTACTGTGGTGTGGATGAAATCCTTGCCGATGAGAGCAAGCTGCGCCTGGGTAATGGTCAGCATCTGGATTATGATTATCTGATTATCGCTACCGGTCCACGCCTGGCCTTTGAGCTGATTCCGGGCATGGGGCCGCAAGGTCATACCCATTCAATCTGCCATGTCGATCACGCTGTTGAGGCGTATCACGCTTTTGAGGAGTTCTGCAAGAACCCCGGTCCGATCGTTGTCGGTGCGGTGCAGGGTGTATCCTGCTATGGCCCGGCCTATGAGTATGCAGCCATTCTCGATACTGAGCTGCGTCGTCGCAAGATTCGCGATAAAGTACCGATGACCTTCATTACGCCCGAGCCGTATATCGGTCATCTGGGCCTTGGCGGTGTTGAAGATTCCAAGGCACTGCTGGAATCAGAGCTGAGAAAACGCGATATCAAGTTTATTACCAACTGTAAAACCGTGGCCGTGCACGAGCACACCATTGATTATGAAGAGGTTGATCGTCACGGTGAGGTGATTGCATCCGGATCACTGGATCATAATTTTGCTATGCTGATGCCGCCTTTCCGTGGTACGGGACCTGTGGCCAACTGCGAAGGACTGGTCAATCCGGCCGGTTTTGTGAACATCAATGAATTTCAACAGAGCCCCACATTCAAGAATGTATTCGCTACCGGCGTCATCGTGGCTATTCCGCCTGTTGAGCCAACACCTCTGCCTGTCGGTACACCGAAGACCGGTTTTATGATCGAAACGATGACCACCGCCATTGTGCATAACATTATTCACGACCTGAAGGGTGAAGAACCGGAGCAATCCGGTACCTGGGGCGCAATCTGTTTGGCTGACTTTGGTGATGGTGGTGTGGCGCTGGTTGCCTATCCGCAGATTCCACCGCGCAATATGGTCTGGGCCAAGGGGGGGGCATGGGTGCATGTTGCCAAGGTGGGGTTCGAGAAATATTTCATGCGCAAGATGAAGACCGGTGTTTCCGAGCCATTCATTGAGAAGGCATTCCTCAAACGTATGGGTATCGAACGCCTTAAATAATGTCATACCGATGATGCAGGCTGCCCGTTACGGCAGTCTGCATTTATCATTTGTCGGAGGATGATTGCATGAGTGCATGGGAAGAGCGCTACCAACGTGGTGAAACAGGCTGGGATCGGGGCGGGGCAAGTCCCGCACTTTCGCAACTACTCGAACAGCTACCTGCAAAAGCCCGTGTAATGGTACCCGGCTGCGGCCATGGACATGAAGTGGTGGCGCTGGCAAAGCGTGGCTTTGTGGTTACAGCCATTGATATTGCGCCATCACCCATTACCCATCTGCGTGAGAAGCTGCAGCAGAATAATCTGCAGGCAGAGTTGATTCACGGGGACCTGTTCACTTATCTGCCAGAGCACGGTTTTGATGCTGTCTACGAGCAGACCTGTCTGTGTGCGATTGAGCCGCAACAACGCAAGGATTATGCAGCATTGTTACACAACTGGTTAAAGCCTGATGCCTCACTGTATGCCCAGTTTATGCAGACGGGCAGTGCGGGAGGTCCCCCGTATCACTGTGATCTGCTGAGTATGCATGTGTTGTTTGATGATTGCCGATGGCAGTGGCCGGCAACAGAACCGGCTTTGATACCGCATAGAAACGGCCGCTTTGAGCTGGCTTACAGACTGCGGCGGATTTGATGCGCGGATGGTTGCTAGCGGGGGGATACCATGACTGAAACAGATCATATCTACCCATGCCTGCAATGCGGTGTACTTAACCGGATTGCAGCGGCTAGCAGTGCAACTGCAGTGCGTTGCGGACGCTGTAAAAAGCCTGTATTTCCCGGTTTTTCTGTGCCGATCACAGACGCCAGTTTCAATGAGCGGGTGTTGAAATGTCCGCTGCCTGTTCTGGTTGATTTCTGGGCTGCCTGGTGCGCTCCTTGCCGTATGCTGGCGCCAACGCTTGAGCGTCTTGCCGACACGTTTCGCGGCAGGGTGCTGATTGCCAAGGTTGATGTGGATCAGAATCAGCAGCTTGCATCGCGTTTTCAGATACGCTCAATCCCAACCATGATGATGTTTCGTGGGGGAGAGCTTGTTGATACCATGCAGGGGGCGGCTTCCGAGCAGGATTTGATAACCCGTTGTAACCGGCTGTTGCAATCCTGACCGGTTGTTTGTTTGTCCCGGCGAAAGCGGGCAGGCAGCACTTGCCTGAAGCCAAGCTGCAATCATACGGTTGTGCTACAGTTGCTCAGATACCCTGTTTAGCTACGAGCCGAAGTGTTCCATTATTGCAGAGCGATGATAATGATAGAGGAGATGATATGAGTGATAAATATACAGAGCTGACCGCCAGACTTAGTAGCCACATTGGCTCAGTACGGAAAACCATTCCAGCCACGACTCAGGCTTTTTCCGCCATGGCACAGGCGGCCATGGCGGAAGGGGCGCTGGACATGAAAACCAAGGAGTTCATCGCACTGGCGATTGGCGTTGCCATGCACTGCGAAGGTTGTATCGGATTTCATGTCAAAAAGCTGGTTGCCATGGGGGCCACACGCGAAGAGGTGATGGAGGTGCTGGGGGTAGCCATTTATATGGGGGGCGGCCCCTCACTGATGTATGCCGCCGAAGCTGAAGAGGCCTTTGAGGAGTTTTCACGCCCATGAGCCTGAAGCTTCGTATGCTGAGCTGTCTGCACTGCCCGTCGATGACAATGCTGATCGTTGCAGCGATTCTATTGGGGATCATGCCGGTTACGCCGGAGCCACACCTGATCGAAAAGGTGCGCATGCTGCTCAACGGTACGCTGGTGAAACCGGTCGATATGTTTGATCTGTTCTGGCATGGCTGGCCACTATTATGGATTGCGCTTCGCCTGCTGACACCGGGTGCCGGCGGTAGTTGCAAGGTGTAGATCGTGAGCAGTGTGATCGATTTTACCGTGCTGTTGCTGATTGGCGGGATCTGCTGGCGGGCTTATCGCTACCGTCAGGCATGGTTTTGCATGATCCCTTATCTGTTGTGGCAACAGTGCCGGAACAGAAGTCTTGTCAGGCAACTGCTGGTATTCGGACCGGTTGTGGTCGGGTGGTTGCTGTTATGCCACTGGCTAAATGCCCATGCATGGCCTGCCACGGCAGCAGGCTTCATGCTGTTTGCCATGACCGTTGGACTGGAGTCCATGCGCAGTGCTGAAGAGCGACAGAAAATGGAGGATATACTATGAAGATGATGCGATGGATGGCGGCAGCCATGCTCTACCCGGTTACCGCAGTGGCCGATCCGCTGGACAAGGGTGAAGCCTACACGACCCGTCAGGGGCCCCCGCCATGGATGGATAATGTCGATCTCAGCCTGTTGCTGGTGGATTATGGTATATTTGCCCTGATGCTGATCGGGTTGGGCTGGTTGCTGTTCAAACGCCCTCACTATTTCCTGCGTATGGAATCCATTATTCGCTATCCTTTTGCTGCCATGTTTGCTGCAGCCAAACGGGCAGGCGGTGCGATAGAGTTTATACTGCAGATCATTACCGTGGTGGCGGCATTTATCGCTCTGGCTGCCTGGGTCTTCTTCTGTCAGTGGTTGAAGTCGGAAGGGCTGGGCGCACTCTCCATGATCGGTCTGGCCTTTATGGCACTGATGCTGGTGCGCCTGATCAAGGGCAATGAAAAATCACAACCGATTTGACGAATCGACATACGAATAAGGAGATTATGATGGCAAAAGGATTAGCAGATTTCGTGGCGCAAGCCAAAGCAGTGGTGGAAGAGGTTTCAACAGCACAGGTGGCATCCATGCTCGGCAGCGAGGTGTTGCTGCTCGATGTACGCGAGCCGGGTGAGTTGCAAACCGGCTTTTTGCCGGGTGCATTGAATATTCCGCGTGGCGTGCTGGAATTAAAAGCTGACCTTAATTTTCCGATGCGGGATCCCCGACTGACGGATCGTGACCAGACGATTGTGGTCTATTGTGCCAGTGGCGGACGCAGTCTGCTCGCAGCAGCTACCTTGCAGGAGATGGGCTTCACGCAGGTGAAATCAATGGCCTGTGGCTTTGGCGGCTGGCAACAGGAAGAGCGCGAAATAGCCGGCTCCTGAGACGAGACCTCCCTTTGCCATGAAGTGCCTGATCCGTGCCTGGCTGCGCCACGAATGCGAGTTGCGGGGCTGGTTGATTAGCCGCCTCGGTAACAGGGCTGATGCCGAGGATCTGTTACAGGATCTGTTCGAGAAGGGCATGCTGCAGGGCGAGCGTTTCTGTTTGATCGATAATCCGCGCGCATGGCTGTTTCGTGTGGCGCGCAACAGACTGACAGACCATTATCGACTCAGTCGGGACCAGGTTGAACTGCCGGAGGATATGCCAGCATATGAGCAGGAGTCAGATGCCGTCGATAACCTGTCTGAATGCCTGCCGCGGGTACTGCTGGAGCTCTCCGCAGATGACAGAGAGGTGATTACGCTTTGCGATCTGGATGGCATGTCACAACAGCATTTTGCCAACCTCAAGGATATTTCTCTGCCGGCGGTAAAATCACGCATACAGCGCGCGCGCCGCAGATTACGCCGGACACTGGAGACAAACTGCAAGGTGTTGCTCAATGATAACGGAAATGTCTGCTGCTTCGTGCCGAGGCCTCCGCTGCAGTAGTAGTATCCTGCATCTTTTTGAACTGCTGTTCGTCTTCTAAAGAGGAGGAGTGGGAGTGATAACGGGATCAAAATGATGACAGCTGTGGCAATATACAACTAACTGAATCTGCTCTCAGTGCTCTCTTGTTCAACATATCGGAGCGAGCCCGATCGCTATTTTCAGGGTTGCTGCGTGGGGCATCTATTCTGTTCGTCCGAGTGGTGTTCAGTGTTGTGCTATAAGGCGTTGAAATGAGAAGTATTAAAGTACTCGATAGCGGTTGTGATAGGTAATAGCGTGGTTGTAAGAGAGCGGGTAACTGAAATCAGGAAATAGGAGTGTCAGATGAAATCAGTATGGATGTTGATGGGTGTGGCCGGGTTAACGCTCGGATCACTGAATGTTATGGCTGCCGATGGTGTTAATGGTCAGGCCGGCATGCGCATGGGCCAAATGCAGGGTGGTATGGCGCCCATGGCGGATGAACGTGAGTCTGCAGGTATCCCGGAGCAGATGAAAACCCGGCACCTGGCACGTATGCGCAACCACCTGGAAGCTGTGCACGATATTGTCGATGCCATGGCACGCGGTGAGTTTGGCGAGGCTTCTAAAAGTGCACGGCTGGGGCTGACCATGCGTCCCGGCATGGGTGGTGGCAAAGGCATGGGCCCCGGCATGGGCATGGGTAAAGGTATGGGCGGGGGCATGATGTGCAGCAAAGGCAGCATGACCAACGAGGATTTTAAATCCATCGGCATGGCTTTCCATCAGAGTGCTGACAAGCTTGCCGATGTGCTTGAAAAAGGTGATGTGAAAGCATCATTGCGTGCTCTGGGTGACACCATGAGCTACTGCATTCAATGCCATGCGACATTCCGCCAGTAAGCACGTAGGTTTTGCTTTTGCAGCAGCAGGGCTGCGGTCCGGAGCGGCTGTAGCGATGATGATGTTCTGCGGTCATAAAAGCATGGAGAGTGATGACATATGACAACATTAAGCGTTCTGGTCGCAACGGCTGAACAGGAAGTTTTCCGTGGTGAAGCGCTTATGCTTATCGCCGCGAGCAAGGCAGGGGAGCTGGCCATTATGCCCGGGCATGCGCCACTGCTTGCTGATTTGCGTCCCGGTGCTCTGCGCATTCAGTGTCCAAATGCAAAGAAGGGTCAGGTAGATGAACTCTGTGTCGATATCGTGATTCATGGTGGTTATCTCGAGGTGCAGCCGAATGCAGTAACCGTGCTGGCTGATGCCGTGGAGCGCGCGGAAGAGATCGATTTGGCTCAGGCCGAGAGAGCAGTGATACGGGCAAAAGAGAAGCTGGCGTCAGCAACTGAAAAGGATATCAACCTGGCTATGTTACGGCTGGAGCTGGAACTGGCCCGGCTGCACGTTGTCTGCAGGGGGAAGGGTATTGCACCCAGGATTTCACGCTAAAGCTGTGTTTAGTCAGATAATTGTGCGCTGTCGCTGTCGGTCCGGCACGCAGGGCACAGACCTGTCCAGATACGCTGCTCACTCTGGATCTGCCAGTCCAGTAGTGATGCCGGTATCCATGGGGGCTCATCTTCTTCACCCGGCAGGTCGATGATGGTGGCGCAACGGCTGCAGCTGGCGTGATCATGGCGGGCGGTATTGCTGTCAAATACAGCATTACCGTTCATTTCAAAGCGCTGCAGTAAGCCACATGCTTCGAATTGCCCCAGGGTCAGGTAGACGGTGTTCATGGAGAGGGCAGGGTGGTCATCCTTGAGCTGCTGATACACACCGCGTGCGGTGACATGGGCCTGTTTTGATAGTACCAGACCGGCCACGGTCAGTCGTTGTGGCGTTAAGCGCAAGTCATGACTGCGCAGCAGGGTGGGTATATCATGCATCATTGACATGGGCGCATGGTCACATACCATTCTTAAATAGTAAAGATTCCTAACAGGAGGTAGATATGAAAAGATATATATCATGGCTGGCCATTGCATGTATGACAGCGGCTGCGGGCCTTGCACAGGCAGGAGAGCCACCTGCCGGTATTCCGGAGGGGATGGGAGCCTTGCCATCAACTGTACCGGTACCTGCCGATAATCCGATGAGTGCAGCAAAAACTGAGCTGGGCAAGCAGTTGTATCTGGATCCGGTGCTATCCAAGAGCGGCCATATATCGTGCAACTCCTGTCATAATCTGGGTACATGGGGTGTGGATAATCAGGCACGTTCCATCGGACATAAATGGCAACGTGGTGGCCGTAACGCTCCAACATCATTCAATGCCGCCTTCTGGTCTGCCCAGTTCTGGGACGGACGTGCGCCGCAACTGGAAGATCAGGCCAAGGGGCCACCGATGAACCCGGTGGAAATGGCTGACGACAGTGAAGAGCAACTGATTACCCGTCTGCAGGCAGCCGGCTATACACCACTGTTTGAGCAGGTTTTCGGCAAGAACAGCCTGAATTTTGATAATATGGCCAAAGCGATCGGGGCATTTGAACGTACACTGATTACACCGGATGCGCCGTTTGACCTTTATGTGCGCGGAGAGGGTGATATATCTGCTGCTGCCAAACGCGGTATGCGGAAAGTGGCTGATATCGGATGTACTGCCTGTCATAGCGGGCCGTTGTTTACCAATAACACGTTCCAGCAATTCAACTATGGCAGTGATGACGGACGCAAGTCCGTGACCGGCAATGCCGACGATGATCATTATTTCCGTGTCCAGTCATGGCGCAATGTGGCGATGACTGCTCCCTATTTCCACGATGGTGCGGTGAAAACCCTGCCTGAGGCGGTACGCATCATGGCCAAGGTGCAGTTGGATACTATACTGTCAGACGCCGATGTCGTTGATATCGTAGCCTTTCTGGAAACACTGACAGGTACGCCACCACAGGTAACATACCCTGTATTCCCACGTCCGGCCGGTCATGCGCTGAACTGGCAGGACTAAACAACGGGCTTTTCGCCCCGGCTTGAATTAGAGGGATGCAGGTAAACCGGAACAACAGCGGTTACCTGCATCCCTTTTTTTGTTGGCATGTTGCGTATCGTATATCGAACGAGCGGATAAAAAGGAGCAGGTGATGGACGTTTTCGACAAGGCTGTTGGTGATGAAGATATATTATCCCATTTGGGCCCGCTGGCTGTGTTGGCTGGCAGGTGGGAAGGGGATAGCGGTATTGATGTGGCACTTGGTCGTAACGGGCCTGTACAAACAGCCTACCGTGAACAGATGCTCTTTGAGCCAGTTGGACCGGTTGTCAACGGGCCGCAGCTGCTCTATGGCTTGCGCTATGCCACCACGGCATGGCCAAGCGGCTGCGATGAGCCGTTCCATGAAGAGGTTGGTTACTGGCTGTGGGATGCATCTGCCGGCCTGGTGATGCGCTGCTTCATCGTGCCGCGTGGTGTCGCCATCAATGCCGGTGGGGAGGCATCAGCCGCAGCAACCGCTTTTAGCATGCAGGCGACACTCGCTTCAAACACTTTCGGTATACTCTCCAATCCATTTCTCGATAAGGCATTCAGAACAGTATGTTATGATCTGTCTATTGAGGTACATGATGATGCCAGCTTCTCTTACCATGAGGATACGCAGCTGCAGATTCATGGGCAGGATGTGATCTTTCACCATACCGATCAGAACAGATTGCAGCGGGCAGCCTAGACAGGTGCAGAGTATGCTGCTCATCTGGCTGGTTACGTTTCTGTTTGCCGTGATTCACAGTCTGTTGGCCACGCAACGATGCAAACAGTGGCTGGGCAGGCGTGGGCTTGTTGAGCCCCGCTACCGCCTTGGCTACACGATCCTCTCCCTGTTTCTCACGCTCATCTGGCTTGCCTGGATCCACGCCCTGCCGGATCAGCTCCTCTACCGTGCCGATGGCCTGTTGTTTTACATGCTGATTGCACTGCAGATCGCGGGGGTCATCGTGGCGCTGGCGGCACTCAGGCCGATTGATACGATGGCTTTTCTGGGCTTCAAATCTGCAGGGGAGCAGGTGGATCCATTTGTCATCAGCGGCATCTACCGCTACCTGCGTCACCCGATGTACAGCGGTGTGATGCTGATCCTGTTCGCAAGCCCGTGGCAGAGCATGAACAGTCTGAATATGGCACTGGCCGTTGCACTCTACTTTCTCATCGGCTCCCGGCTGGAAGAACGTCGCATGCTGGATCAGCACCCTGCCTATGCCGCATACAAGCAGCAGGTAGGGGCCTTTTTACCGCGTATTTGTCCACGTCCTGACTGAACCCACGCCAGGGATCATCATCTGATGGATGCAATTCCAATTTGAGCCTTTAGGTTTTGCTTATGACAACTTCTTTGGCCAGCGAAACAGCCGTACCCATTTCATCTTCCGATTTCGAAGCGATGCTCAGCTTTTCCCGCACCGTATTCCGTCTGAAGGATAACCCTGCCTACCTGGCGGCACTGGCCGGGACACTGCCGGATGCGGCCCGTATTCCGACAGCATGGCCCAGTGTATTGATGGGCTTTGATTTTCATCTGACATCCGCGGGACCGAAGTTGATCGAAATTAACAATAATGCAGGCGGCCTCTATATCGGAGACGGGCGCTGGTTACCGCAACCGGTCAATGCAACTATGGCAGGCACGTTGAGCGAGCGGCTTGTAGCCATGTTTCCACAGCAGTGGTCGAGCATTGCCATTATGGACGAGGATGTGACCGGGCAATATATGTATCCGGAGATGTGTGCCTATGCCGATCTGTTACGTGCAAATGGTCGCAGGGCCTGTGTGGTGAGTCCTGAAGATCTGCATGCAGAGCAGGGGCGACTGACCTACAAGGGGCAGGTGGTTGATGCCATCTACAACCGCCATACCGATTTTTATCTGGAGGGTGAAGATCTGTCCCATATCCGAGCGGCTTATGAGGCAGGAGCGGTAGTGATTAACCCGCACCCGCGCAGTTATGCGCTGATCGGCGATAAAACGCGTATGGTGGACTGGTGGCGTCCGGGCCTGCTGGAGTCCTGTATCGCTGCCGGGCAGGTGGCGCGTATTCGCGCTGTTACACCGGAAACCCACCGCATGCTTGAAATGGATAGTGATGCGCTATGGCGTGATCGCAAACAGTGGGTATTCAAGCCTGCTGCGCGCCATGGCGGCAAGGGTGTTGTGCTGGGCAAGAACATGAGTCGCAAACGTTTTGAATCTCTGGATCGGGATGACACGATTGTGCAACAACTGGTGCCTGCTTCCGAAATTGAGCTGGCAGGCAACCGTATGAAGCTGGATATCCGACTGTACATGCATGGTGAACAGCTGATTGCGCTGGCCGGGCGTGCATGGCGCGGTCAGGTGACCAACTTTCGTGAGGAGGGCAGTGGCTGGGTATGGTTGAATATTGAAGGCTGATCTGTCGATTGCCGTGATTGTACCGGTACTCAATGAGCAGGGCGCACTACCGGCATTGATCAAGCGCATAGATGCCATGCCGTATGATGACGTGGTCATTGTTGATGGCGGATCAACAGATGGTAGTTGTCTGATACTGGATGCCTCTGCGCTGCGCTGGATCACTGCCCCCAGTGGCCGGGCGGCACAGATGAATGCAGGTGCAATCCTCTGCAGATCCGATATTCTGCTTTTTATTCACTCGGATACAGAGATTGATGCATGCTGTTTTGCGGCAATAAAAGCGGCAATGCAGGATAGTGCTACGGTGGCAGGACGCTTTGATGTGACCCTCTCCGGCAGGCACCCGGCTTTCCGGATCATCGAGCGGTTGATCAACCTGCGCTCGCGCCTGAGCGGTATCAGTACCGGTGATCAGTGCCTGTTTGTTCGTCGCTCTGTATTCGAGCGCATGGGTGGGTTTGCCCTGCAGCCTCTGATGGAAGACATCGAGTTCAGCAAGCGCTTGAAGCGGCGGGGGCGTATCGCCTGCCTGCATCAGCGCGTAACAACCAGCAGTCGTCGCTGGCAGCAGCACGGCATTATTAAAACAGTGCTGCTGATGTGGCGATTGCGCCTGTTGTACTGGTTGGGCGTGCCGGCCGAGCGTCTGGCAGCAGCATACCGGCAGGTGCGCTGATGCAGCTGGAGCAGATACGGGTGATTATCATGTGCAAGGCGCCTGTAGCAGGGCGGGTCAAAACGCGGTTGATGTCGCGCTACTCGGCTGCAGAGGCCGCCCTGCTGCACAGGGCCATGGCGCAGACGGTCATTGATCGGGCTGCACGGCTGTTTGCAGATGTTGTGGTTGCCGCTGATGATATCACGCATCCCTTCTTTGCCGGCTTCGCTCTGCCCTGTTGTGCGCAGGGGGAGGGTGATCTGGGTGAGCGCATGCAACGGCAGGTGGATCATGGCTTTGCCACAGGTGCCAAAGCCGTGTTGCTGCTGGGTACTGATTCACCACAGATGGCAGACGCTCGCCTGTTGCAGGCTGCAAGCGCAGTAAAGCGTGCAGATGTCGTACTTGGACCGGTTGAGGATGGCGGCTATGATCTGGTCGCCATGCGCAGTGCTGAACCTATATTTACCAATGTCATCTGGTCATCGGGCAAGGTGCTGGTGCAAACCATGGCGAATATCGGGCAACTCGGCCTTTCAGTCATACAACTGGAAACCGGTTTTGATGTCGATTTTCCTGAAGATGTGGATCGGGCTCGCCAATGTGGCTGGCAATCAGCATCTTGATCAATCACGGGTTTACGAAATAGCCATGTTTCTTCAGCGTTGTGCATCATCAGGTTACAAGTCGGAGCGTCATGCATGGGAAAACTGATCACATTCGAAGGCGGTGATGGCAGCGGCAAGAGTACGCAGTTGCGTCTGGCCGCGGCGTGGCTGCAGGCAAGAGGTGAGCGGGTCATCACCACGTTCGAGCCGGGCGATACGGCACTGGGGGTTAAAATCCGCCAGTTGCTGCTATCCGGTGCGCATATACCTGTACCTGAGTGCGAGTTGCTGCTGTTTCTGGCAGATCGTGCCCAGCACGTACGGGAGGTTGTGCAACCGGCGCTGCAACGAGGAGAGTGGGTATTGTGTGATCGATTCAGTGACTCGACAATGGCTTACCAGTTGGCTGCCAGAAAGCTGGGCACATCCAGTGAACTGCTGCGTCAGATGCTCACCTTTGCCGAATGCGGTGTAACGCCTGCGCTGACACTCTGGTTTGATCTGCCTGTAGCTGTTGCTGCCACGCGCATGCAGCAGCGACAGCTTGCCGGTGAAAAGAGTACGCGCCTGGATGATGAGGCTGCCTCATTCCATCAGCGGGTGGTGGCCGCCTTTGCCGGCCAGGCCGAAGCGAACCCTCTGCGGGTAATGCGTATCGATGCTGCCGCTGATGTCGACAGTGTACAGCAGCAGGTAACTACAATACTGCAGCAGCGCTTCGCCCTGTGAACAGCGAAGTTTTCGGGCACCAGCTGGTTGAGCAGCGTTTCATTGAGGCACTGACAGAGGGGCGCATGCACCACGCCTGGCTGTTGTATGGCATGAAGGGTATCGGCAAACACCTGCTGGCAGAGCATATGGCCGGGCTGCTGATGTGCGAATCGCATTCAGCATGCGGGGCATGCCATGGTTGCAAAATGCTGGTTGCCGGATCACATCCGGATGTATTTCGGGCCGGGCTGATTGAAGGTAAACGCGATGTGAATATCGAGCAGGTGCGTCAGATGCTCGGATTTTTATCCCTGAGCAGCAGCGAAGGCGATCGGCACGTGGTGATCCTTGATGATGCCGAACGCTTGAATAATCAGGCCGCCAATGCCCTGCTCAAGGGGCTGGAGGAGCCATCGGCCGGCAGTGTATTACTGATGATCTGTGCCGATCTGGAGCGGCTGCCGGCGACTATTCGTTCCCGCTGCATGCTGCAGCAGTGTATGCCCTTGCCGGATGCGGATGTAGAGCGGGTACTGGAGCGCATTCTGGCAGAGGATCATAAGCCGGATGCGGCGACACTGGCACTGGCGGTTGAGCTGGCGGACGGATGTCCGGGCACAGTCACCTGCCTGCAGGATAAAAAAGTCATCGATGGCCTGCTGCTCTGGCGGCAGTTGGTTGCGGAACTGGGCAGTGCCGATATCGGGCGCGTGGAGAGCTGGATCAGCCAGCATATTACCATCGTGCCGCATGCACTGATTGTGCGCATACTATTGGCGCCGGTTTACCCGCTGCTGCAGCAACAGCCTGATGCTGCTGCGTTCAAAGCACATGAACTGCTGCACAAGGCTGTTCATGACTGCGCCCGCTGGCCGGGTGATGTGATTCGCAACAGCTTGCGTGCCGCACCGACGCTGCTGGCAACTGTTCTGGCACTGCGCTCAGCCATCAGGGCCATGGCCTAGGGTCATCTTCAGTGCTTGCCGTGCCGGCGGCAAAAATGACCGCTCGCCATGGATGAACGCATGCAGTGACCGGTATTTTATGGGTATAACTAAACGATAATAATAACTTTTTAGTGGTATTGTGATATATGTTTGCTGCTGGCCCTGTTGTTGCTTCCTGTTTGTATGGATTGCGCAATAAACAGATACGACGGGATCGCGAATCATTGGCTCGCAATAGTGAAATATCTATGCTGTTCTCTGCTGTTGATGAGTGCCGTGATCGTCAGCCTGCCTGCACAGGCGTTGCCACTTAAAGGTGACTTTGTTTATCACCGTGGCGTGGGCAGCGATCCGGTTTATTACCGGGTACATCCGATCGATTATCAGGGTATACCGGCGCAAGAGGTTGTCTGGGAAAACAGGGCGATGCGGGCGCGACATGTATTGCGGCGGAGTGACGGGAAACCACTTTATACCCTGCGTGAAAATCTGCAGCGGCATGACAGTATTGAGGTGATTTATGCCCGCCGTCAGGGTGAGCCGACGTTGTACCGACAGCATAGTCATACAGGTGTAGTTGAGCGTAAAATCAGAGCGGAGGGGCTGCGTGATCTTGGCAGCCTGCCTGCTATTCTTGGCGCTGCACTGCTGCACCAGGATGAGATCCGTTTTTCCGCCCTGAATTATGCCGATGGTTCGGTTTATGCCTTCCGTGCCGCGGTGACCGGTTACCGCCAGATGACCACAGCCAGCGGGCTGGTTCGCTGTGCGCTGATAGAGGTGAGGCTGGACTCATGGATGGCGGCACTATTGCCGCGCGTGCAGCTGGTTGTGCCGCTGTTGCAAGCCGGGATGCCGTTTATCACGTACTCCGGGCCGGCGCTGGCCGGTGCCGGTGGCACAATGTCGCTTCACCTGTCCGGCATCACGGCTGATCTTGCCATGCTTAAAACACGCTGATTTATTCACCCTTGTGCTTGGGGTTTGTCATGCCGCAGGCTGGCTCCTAGAGTCTGGGTAATGCTACAACATCCATTCGCGCGATTTATACTTCATCTTTGGCCTCTGCTACTGGTTTTCGCCCTCGGGCAGGCCATGATGCGCTGGAGCGGCAATACCGAAGCACTGGGTATCACACTGACCCTGTCGCTGGCAGATATGCTGGCTTTCCTGCTCGCCTTCGGCACAGCGGCGTGGTCCTCCTGTCGTTCGTTACACCGTTGCCTGAAGCACGATCATCCGGAAAATAACGCCCGCAGAGTTGAAACCCTGATGGCTGATTTTCCCTGGCGGGTGCTGAAAGTATTCACGATTGCAGGCATCTGTTTTGCGCTTTACCTGCTGGCTGCAGTCACGCTGACCGCACTGGCCAGCAGCCGCGAACTGACCTCCAGTATGCTTATCTCGCTGGTGCTGAACTTCGGTTTTGGTGCAGGTGTCCTGGCGCCGGCGCTGGCCGTGGCCAATGCCATTGTGTTTAGCGTCAATTTGCGTTTGCAACTCTCTTCGCGAGGACTGTTTCAGGGACATCTCGATGAGGGGCACTCCTTCCGCCAGTTTACCTCCGCTTCGCACAGGCCCTGGCTGGTATTCATGGTTACCGGTCTCATGCCGACACTGATCCTCTCCGTGTATGTCTATCTGGCCCTGAACGGCGATGAGGCAAGTCGTCATTTTATTCTGATGCAGGCGCTGGTGCTGCTGGTGATGTCGGTCTCGGCCAGTATGTTGCTTGTGTGGACGATCAGCCATACGCTCAAGCGCGTTACGGTGGCACTGGAGTCCTGTCTGAGGAAGCTGGCCAAGGGACAATTTGATGCGCGTGTGCCGGTGCTTATGGATGATGAGTTCGGCGATCTGGCACTTGGTCTGAATACAGCCATGCGGGGGCTGCGCGAGCGGGAAGATCTGAAAGATTCACTGGAGATAGCCGCCGAGATTCAGCAGGGGCTGCTGCCTAAATTTGCGCCGGTAATTCCATTCTATCAGCTGCATGGATTCCAGCAGACCTGTTTTTCCGTGGGCGGCGACTATTACGATTATATTGAGCTGGAAGACGGGCGCGTCTGGCTGATGATTGCCGATGTCTCCGGCAAGGGTTACCCAGCGGCACTGACCATGGCCAACCTTCAGGCCATGCTGCGCGGACTGGCGACACTGAACTGGCCCATTGAGGAAGCGGCGCTCTACCTCAATGATGCTTTGTGCGACACATTGACTGCCGGCCGCTTTATCACGCTGTTTATGGGTAAGTTACAACCGCAGTCGAACTCACTGGTGTGGATTAATGCCGGCCATGTGCCGCCGTTTCTGCTGCATAATAACGACGGCATTGAACCGCTGGCTGCACTGGCTCCACCGCTGGGGCTGGTTAAAGGCATGAACTACGAAATTACCCGTACGTCACTGGAGGAGGGCGACACGCTCTTCTGCTACACCGATGGCGTTACTGAATCATCCAGCCGCAACGGGCATGATCGTTTTGGCGAGGCACGCCTGAAACAGTGGCTGCAGGAACACAAACATACAGATATCAAACAGATGCCGGCTGAACTGCTGAGCACATTGAACGATTATGGACGCAGCGACCAGGATGATGATCTGACCCTGCTTTGCGTCCGCAGCAATGCAAAAAACAGGGAGCTATCAACATGAACGAGTACAGACAGGAATCCGATTCGATGGGGGAGATGCAGGTGCCGGTTGATGCCATGTACGGCGCATCGACCGCACGGGCTGTCGAAAATTTCCCGGTATCGGATTTGCGTTTTCCGCGTGAATTCATCAAGGCTCTGGGGCGTATCAAACAGACCGCAGCCACCGTCAATCAGGATCTGGGACGCTTGCCCAAGGCGCGGGCTGACCTGATACGCAAGGCTGCCGCGGAAGTGGTCGATGGTGAGTGGGATGCGCAGTTTGTCCTCGATATTTTCCAGACCGGATCCGGCACATCCACCAATATGAATGTCAATGAAGTGATTGCTCATCGTTGCACCCAGCTCAGCAGCAAGGAGAGTGTTCACCCCAATGATGATATCAATATGGGCCAGTCCTCCAACGATGTGATTCCCACGGCCATTCATCTGGCTGCCACAGACCTGCTGTTATCCGATCTGATTCCGGCACTGAAATTGTTGCATGGTGAGCTGGTGAAAAAAGCCAGAGAGAACGACACTGTTATCAAGATAGGCCGTACCCATTTGATGGATGCCACGCCGATTACTCTCGGCCAGGAAATTTCAGGCTGGGCCAGACAGATCGAGTTGGGCATCAACAGGCTGGAATCGGTATTGCCGCGCATCACGGAACTGGCGCAGGGGGGTACCGCCGTCGGCACCGGTTTAAATACTCATGCGGAGTTTGGTGCACGTATTGCCATGGAGCTCTCGCGTGCTTACGGCATTAAATTCAACGAGGCGGCTAATCATTTTGAAGCGCAGGCGGCTCAGGATGCGGCGGTTGAGTTATCAGGGCAGCTCAAAACGCTGGCGGTGAGTCTGGTGAAAATCGCCAATGATGTACGTCTGCTTAATGCCGGACCGCGCTGCGGCATCGGTGAAATTACGGTGCCGGCTGTACAGCCCGGCTCATCGATCATGCCCGGCAAGGTGAATCCGGTCATCGCCGAGTCACTGGCTCAGGTCTGTGCGCAGGTGATAGGTAATGATGCCGCCATCAGTTTCGGCGGTGCTTCAGGCCTGCTTGACCTGAACGTCATGTTGCCGGTGATAGCGCATAATCTGCTTGAGTCCGAGCGCTTGCTGGCAGCCGCCTGCCGTATGTTTACCGACAAGTGCATCACCGGCCTGCAGGCCAATGTGGAGCGCTGTGCAGAGCAGATCGAATGGAGCATGAGTATGGTCACGGCTCTGGCGCCGGTGATCGGATATGATCTGGCATCAAAGCTTGCCAAGCAGGCGGTCAGCGAAGGAAAAACGGTTCGTCAGTTATGCGAAGAGCAGGATGTGCTGCCACTGGCAGAGTTAAAGCGGCTGCTCGATCCGACAACGATGCTGCATCCGAACAGGTAACGGTGGCACTGCTGTTGTAGTACACTGTGGCATGCGCATGCATAGGCATGGCCCGAGCAAGGGCGTGTGTATGCAATCATGGAGGATGAATGACGCTGACTATTGCTGATATAGTGACACGCCGGGTGGAAACGGTGTCGCCGGAGATGATGATGACGGCGGCAGCGGTGATCATGGCGGAGAAGAAGATCTCGTGCCTGGTTGCGGTCAGCCAAGGTAAGCCGGTCGGCATCCTTACCGAGGTCGATCTGGTGCATGCCGGTTGCCAACAGATCGATATGGACAGCACACCGGTGGCTGCGTTTATTTCACGCCCGCCGATTACCATCAGACTCAATCAGAATATTTACGACGCATTCGATTTTCTGGTTGAGCACCATATCCGCCATGTCGTTGTTGTGTCAGCAGACGGTTTACTGGAGGGGCTGATCTCCTTTACCGACATTATCAAATCGCTCTCCTTTGACGATTACCTGAAAACCAAGCGCGTTGTCGATGAAATGAGTAAAACTGTGGCCACCATTACACCGCAAGCATCGGTACTGGATGCCATGATGCTAATGAACCGGTGCGGTATCAGTTGCGTGGTGATCAGCGGCGGGGAGAGGGCACAGGGAATTTTTACCGAGCGTGATGCCGTGCGCATGATTGCCGCTCATATTGATATGGCGAATACCGCTGTGGTCGATGTGATGAGCACACCACTGCATGCACTGCCCCTCAACGCTTCATTACTGGAGGCATCCGATGCCATGCGTGAAGCAGGTATTCGGCGCATGGTCATTGTTGATGAGCTTGGCGCTGCTGCAGGTATCCTGACCCAGTTCGATGTGATTCGCGGTCTGGAGTCACTACGCATCAGACACTTCCGCCATATGCATGAACGCGTGGAAGAAAGACTAAGTGAAAGTCAGCAGTTGCTGGCCGAAAAATCGGAACTGGAACGTATCCTTAATGCATCATCTGCGGTGCTCTACCGCTGTGCATGGCAAGCCGATGGTGAGCATGGCCAGTTTGTCGGCACCTACATCAGTCCCGCCATCACATCGCTGTTGGGTTATGAACGGCAGGCGTGCCTGCAGCCCGGCTGGTGGCTTGATCACATCCACCCGGATGATATGCGCAAGGTGCAGGCAAATATGGCACGCTTGTTCGAGCGGGAGGAAGTGGATCATAGCTACCGTTTTGCCTCAAGTGCCGGTGACTATCGCTGGATACAGGATCATAGCCGCTTGCATAAAGGCGTGGACGGCAAACCGGATGAGCTGATCGCATCGTGGCTGGATATCACCAGCAGTCGCAAAAGCGAACAACGCGTGCTGGAAAGTGAGGAGATGTACCGCTCACTGATCGAGCAGTCCTTCGATTGCATTATGATTCTTGATGCAGACGGTAAGATCGTTTTTGCCAATGCGGTTTGCGCCGCCTCCTTTGGCAGCACGAAGGATGAAATCATCGGTCGAAACCTGTTCGAGATCGTGCATCCGGATGAGCAGGAGCAGATGAGACTCCGCTTTACACAGCGTATGAGTGGTGGTGGTCCTGATAGCTACTATGAATCGCGCATCGTGCGGAAAAACGGGGAGATAGCATGGGTGGAGGTCTCCGGCAGACTGATTACATGGCATGGCGCTCCCGCGGATCTGATCACGCTACGCGATATTAGCGAGCGCAAGCAGGCGGCCGAGAGCCTGCTGCTGACCCAGTTCGCACTTGATCATGCCCCGGATGCTGTCTACTGGATGGAACCGGATGGTACATTTCGCTATGTGAATGAAGCGGCGGCCCGGATGCTCGGCTATCCCCGCGAGACCCTGCTCGGCATGGGCGTTGCCGATATTGATCCGGCCTTGCCTGACGGTATCCCGCCGGAAATGGCCAGAGCAAGCAGAGAGGCAGGAGCAGGCAGGATTGAGACCACCCACCGCACCAGGGATGGTCGTATCATTCCGGTAGAAATCACCGTCGGCTGTATTGCGTACCATGGTATGGAGTATCACTGCTCTTTTGTGCGGGATATATCCGGGCGCAAGGCCGCTGAAGAGACGCTGCAAGCCAGTGAATATCGCTTCCGCAGTCTGTTCAATGAAGCACGTGACATGATGCATATTGTCGGCACTGATGGCCGTATTATTGATGTGAATCAGACGGAACTGGATATGCTCGGCTATAGCAGGGTAGAAATGATCGGTAAACCGGTGGCCGAGATTACCTGTCCGGAATACCGCGATGATACACTCGCCCGCATCCGGCAAATCATGCGTGGCGAAATACTGCCGCTGATTGAATCCGCACTGCATACAAGGGAAGGCGCCTGTATTCATGTTGAGCTATCTTCAACACCGCAATACAGCGATACCGGTCATGTTGTGGCAGGCCGTGCCATTTTGCGTGATATCACGGAGCGCAAACAGAAAGAGAAGCTGTTGGCCCGGCGGGAGCGCCAGCTGGCGTTGCTGGCCAAAGCCGGGCAGAGCATCAATGAGTCACTGGATGAGGCCGAAATCGGTCGAAAGCTGGTCGATTTATCCCGTAAGCTGGTGGTTAGTGAATCAGGCATGGTCGGCTTTGTCCGCGAAGGTAAGGTCTGCTTCAGTGAATATGTGAATGCAGATGAGAGCATGGCCATTGACCTCTCCTTTGCATCCGGCTATGGCGTGCCGGGGCATGTGCTGCTTACCCGCAGTGCCTATATAAGTGATGATGCAGAGCACGATGAGCGAGTGATCCCTGAGATTCAGCAGGCGTTGGGCTTTTGCAAGCTTATCGATGTACCGCTGCTCGACAGTCAGGGTGAAGTGCTAGGTTGCTTTGAGATGCACGACCGATTGGATGGTGCCTGCTTCGATGCACAGGATCTGGAAATGATGCAGGGGCTAGCCGCTATTGCTGCGGCTGCACTGGTCAATGCCCGCCTGCTGGCCGAACAGCGTCTGAACCGACTTGAAATTGAGCAGGCTGCCGAGCGTATGCGCCGGATACTGGATGCCGATTTCGATGCCATTATTGTGCATCAGGATTTCAAAGTGGTATTCAGCAATCATCAGGCACAACAGCTGTTCGGCTACTCATCGTTGCAGGAGACGCTGGGTGTTGATGTTATGAGCTGCTATCCGGCTGAGTATCGACACTTTGCTGCCAGAGCAGGCAGAAGAGCCATGCGTACCGGCAAAGTGCTGGGCCGCATGGAAATGAGCGGCTTGAGTCGAACCAAAAGTGAGCCCTTTCCGATTGAGATTGCCAGTACACCGATTCAGTGGGCAGGCAAACCGGCTCTGGTCACCATCGTACGTGATATTACCCAACGCAAAGCTGCTCAGGAGCAAATTTTTTCATCCCTGAAACTGGCAGAGAGTGATCGGGCATCGATGCGCGCCATATTGAATAACCTGCCTTTTATGGCATGGCTGAAGGATGAGAACAGTGTTTATCTTGCTGTGAATGAGCGCTTTGCTCATGCCTTTGGTGTTGATAATGCAGAGACGCTGGTCGGCAAGACAGACTTTGATATCTGTCCGCAAGATCTGGCGATTGCTTATCGTGCCGATGATTGCCAGGTCATGGAAAGTGGTCTGCCCAAGCATCTGGAAGAGTTGGCCGAACTTAACGGCGAACGACGCTGGTTTGAAACCTTCAAATCGCCGGTGTTCAATGGCTCCGGTCTTGTGATCGGCACCGCCGGTACGGCCGCTGATATCACCGCGCGCATGAACAGTGAGGAGCAGATGCGTCTGCTCAAGAGTGCTGTGGCATCGGTCAGCGAGAGTATCATCATTACCGATGTGGCAGGTGTCATCGTCTACGTCAATCCGTCGTTTACGCGCAATACCGGTTTCACTCTGGATGAAGCCATCGGTAAAACGCCGGCAATTCTGAACAGTAAAAGACAGGCGAAATCCTTTTACCGCCATTTCTGGCAGACGATCATGGATGGCGAGCCATGGTCCGGCCGTATTCTGGATCGTCGCAAGGATGGCACGATCTTCCCTGTTCATCTGTCGGTGGCGCCGATTTTCGATGACACTGGCGCAACCACTCACTTTGTGGCGGTGCATGAGGATCTGACTGAAGCTGAAAAAATGCAGAAGCAGTTGATGCAGTCACAGAAGATGGAGTCGGTCGGTATCATGGCCGGCGGCATCGCCCATGATTTCAACAATTTGCTGGCCAGCCTTACCGGCAATATGTACCTGTTGCGCTTGCATCATCAGGGCGATGAGGAGGTCGTTGAGCGTACGCGCAATATGGAAACATCCATGTATCGTGCGGCAAAAATGATACAACAGCTGCTGACCTTTGCCCGCAAGGACCGGCCTGAGATGCATGACATGGATCTCAGGGGTTTTATCAAGGAGGTACAAAAGCTGGTACAGGCATCATTGCCGGAGAATATTGCATTTGCACTGGATTGCCCGATGACAGAGCCGGTCTGGATCCATGGCGATGCCACACAGCTGCAGCAGGTGTTGCTGAATCTGGTGGTCAATGCCCGCCACGCCGTCAGCGGCAAGCCGGATGGACGCATTATCCTGCAACTGGGCCATGATCATCCGGATGCGCAGTTGATGGCCGAGCATGCCCAGGCGAGCAGCGATGAGGGGTGGTGCTATCTTCGCTGTACGGATAACGGTTGCGGGATTGAGCCTGCAGCACTGGAGCATATCTTTGATCCGTTTTTCACCACGCGGGAAGCAGGGCAGGGGACGGGACTGGGGCTGGCCATGGTCTATGGTGCGGTGCAGAATCACAGCGGCATTATTGATGTACAGAGCAGTGAAGGGGAAGGCACAGTATTCACCATTTACCTGCCGCTGCGCAGTGCCCGTGAGGTGGATTTTTCCGACGACAACGATGTCTGTATCGACGGCACAGGCAAGGGTATCCTGCTGGTAGATGATGAGCCCGGTCTGCGCCTGGTGCTTGCCGAGGTGCTGCAGCAAAATGGCTTTGCAGTATGGGTGGCATCGGATGGAGAAGAGGCAGTGGATCTGTTCAGAAAAAACAGTAACAGTATTGATCTGGTACTGATGGATGTGGTGATGCCTAATATGGGTGGTGTAGCTGCGGCTGAAGAGATACGGGCTATGCATGCGGATCTGCCGATCATTTTCCAGACCGGTTATGGTGAGGATACGCAGCTGACTGCCGCACAGACCATCAGCCACAGTGAGTCATTGCAGAAGCCGGTAAAAATACCTGAACTGCTGCTGTTGATTGAGGAGAGTCTCCGATGAATCATCTGTTCAGGATGCGGCTGAACGGGGCTTTGGCGCCATGATATTCCCGGTCGCTGATACTGACAAAAAACAGGCCCGCTGGCCGCATAATCTGTTTGTGCTCAATATCTTTTTTTGCAACCTGCTGATGACACCGGCAGCCATTGTCTTGAATGTCGGCATGTACGGCTTCCTGATACCGCTTGTCTGTTCGCTAAGCGTTATTGCCGCTATCTACCTGCGCTCAACAAAAAAAAGCGTCTGGTTTGTCGATATGCACTGGCGACTCTGCTTCCAGCGCTGCCTGTGGTTGATGGGGGGGTACGGTATTACCGCGTTACTGATGCTTGTCGGTTGGCTGATCAGCCTGACTGCTGCTGATGCCCGAATGGCCGATATCATGTTTACGGCCATCTCGCGTATTGCCGTGTTACCGACGCTGCTGGCTGTGATGGTGACTGTCGTTTTCGAGGCAGGAGGATTACAACTGGTGAGCAAGGGCGAGGTACCTGACAAGCTGGTGGAGCGCTACCCTCCTGCCTGAGCAGGGTGATCAGTTGCGGGAGGCCCGATCTGCGCGTGATTGTGCTGGAAAGCGTGTAACGCATCGGTCACACTGCCGCCATGCTTGAACTCTCTGATTTATCTCTTTCTGTATCGATTCAGGGTACTGCCGTTGAAGCGGTTTCCGGGGTCTCATTGAAACTGGAAGCCGGAACGGTGCTCGGCCTGGTGGGTGAGTCCGGTTGCGGGAAATCGCTTACCGCTCAGGCCATGTTACGCCTGGGTGAGCATCAGGGGGTGACTAAAACCCGTGGTGATATCCTGCTCGACGGGCAAAGCCTGTTCGCTCTGGATGATGAAGCGCTGCGCCGTATCCGTGGCGGCCGTTTGGCGATGGTGTTTCAGGAACCGATGACGGCGCTCAATCCGGTATTTTCAGTCGGCAGTCAGCTGATTGAAGTGATCCGGCTGCATCTGGATATGGATAAACAGCAGGCACGCGCACGTGCTGTCGGACTGTTGCAGGATGTCGGCATGCAGGATGCTGAACAGCTGCTGAGCCAGTATCCGGATGCGCTATCGGGTGGTATGCGCCAGCGTGTGCTTATTGCCATGGCCATGGCAGCCGATCCCGATTATATCATTGCCGATGAGCCGACTACGGCACTGGATGTGTCGGTACAGAAACGGATTATCGCGCTGCTGCTGAATCTGCAGAAAAAGCGTAATCTGGGACTGTTGCTGGTCACCCACGATTTCGGACTGGTGGCGGAGATGTGTGATGAGGTGGCTGTGATGTATGCCGGCCAGATTGTTGAAGCCGGTCCCGTCAAAGATATCTTCGATCATCCTGCCCATCCCTATACGCGTGCACTGATGGGGTGTCGTCCCGAGGTATCGGATCCGGGGCGTTTGATGCCTGTGATTGGCGGGCAGGTACCGCCACCCGGGCGCTGGCCTGCCGGTTGTCATTTTGCCCCGCGCTGCGCACTGGCCGATGACGCCTGCAAGGCAAACGTGGCTGCCGATGCTTGGGCAGACGGCGTGCATATTGCCCGCTGCCTGCATGTTCGGGAGGTCGCGCAATGACAACAGTGCTGGCTGCCAGAAACCTGCATAAGAGCTTTGCTGCCGGGGGTATGTTCAGTGCCGGCGGTGCCGGCAAAAAGGCGGTTGTTGATGCCTCGTTCGAGCTGGCTGCCGGTGAAACACTGGCCATTGTCGGTGAGTCGGGTAGTGGTAAATCAACCACGGCGCGTATGGCCATGCGCCTGTTACCGATTGATTCAGGTGAGATGCTCTGGAATGACGAGGATGTCTCGACATTAAGCGCACACGCGCTGCGCAGCCGTCGCCACCATATCCAGATGGTTTTTCAGGATCCGTTTGCCTCACTAAACCCGCGTATGAAAATATGGGAGTCGGTAGCTGAAGGTTTAAGGGTTCACCATAAAGGGCTGACGCGCGCCCAGCGGCGGCAGCGGGTGGCGGAAACACTGGCCCTGTGCGGACTCGACGATTCCGGTATGGATCGCTATCCGCACCAGTTCTCCGGCGGCCAGCGCCAGCGCATCGGTATTGCCCGCGCTCTGATTGTAGAGCCGAAGGTACTGGTACTCGATGAACCGGTTTCTGCACTCGATGTATCGGTACAGGCGCAAATCCTGAACCTGCTCAACCAGTTGCAGCGCGAACGCGGACTCTCCTACCTGTTTATCTCGCATGACCTGTCGGTGGTTCGACATATTGCCGATCGCGTGGCAGTGATGTTTGCCGGCCGCATTGTCGAGACCGGTACGGCCGAAGCTGTATTCCATCGTTGTCGCCACCCGTACACGCAGGCGTTGCTGGATGCGCGGCCGATCAGCCATCCGGATGAGCGCATCCATAACCGTCTGCCGATGGGGGCGGATGAGGGCGTGGCAGAGTCAGGTTGCCCGTTCCAGCCGCGCTGCCCGTTTGCGCAGGCTGATTGTGCCAGCTTTGATTGCCGGCTTAACGCGCAGGGCTTTGCCTGTTTGCACCCCTGCAGCTGAAGGATCAACCGATGAATGAACTGAACGGGCGCGTACAGCGCGATTTTGAGCCGGGAGGGCTGCTTGATGAGAAACTGCCGGGTTACGGGCGGCGGGAAGAGCAGATCCTGCTGGCCGGCGAAATAGCCGACTGCATCGAGCATGACACCTGCCTGTTGGCGGAAGCGGAAACAGGTACCGGCAAGACACTGGCGTATCTGATCCCGGCACTGCGCTCATCGGATAAAATCCTCATCTCCACCCATACCCGTTCCCTGCAGGATCAGCTGGTACATCGTGATCTGCCGGCCGTGCAGAAAGCCCTCGGGGCCAGGCGCCGCGTGGCACTGCTCAAGGGACGCTCCAACTACCTCTGCCCGCACCGGCTAAAAAACCATATCGCCAGTCCGCAGGTAGAGTTATGGGCGCAGAAATCGATGCTCAAGGTGCTGGACTGGTCACACAAAACGCGTGATGGCGATCTGGCAGCACTGCCGTTTGATCCGTTTGCCAAAGGCATCGGCCAGATGATTACCTCAACGGCCGATCAGTGCGCCGGTTCCCGCTGCCCCGAATTTGAAAGCTGTCCGCTGATGAAGGCAAGGCAGAAGGCGCAGTGCGCGGATATCGTGGTGACCAACCACAGCCTGTTGCTGGCTGATGCGGCGCTGAAATCAGGCGACTTCGGCGAAGTGTTGCCGGAATTCGATGTCTATGTGCTGGATGAAGCGCATTCATTGCCGCAGCTGGCAGGCCAGCATTTCGGTATACAGCTGACCCGCATGCACTTTATCCAGTGGCTGAACGATATGCAGGCTGAGCTTGAAGAGATGGGCGATGAACCGGCACTGAAAAAAGATATACTCGAACAGGGACGTCTGGTGCTGGATGCATATCCGCAGTCCGGTCTGGAAGCACTGGAGAACAGCTGGAGCGAGATGCTGAAACTGTCCGACCTGCGCAGAGAACGCAGTGAGGCATTAACCAAGCTGGCTGAGCGGGCGGAGCAACTGGCGGAAGAGATCGCCATGGTGCGCAAGCCGGCCGATGGTTTTGTCGGCTGGTCGGACGGGGAGGGTGAGCAGTGCCGGCATACGGTGGCACCGGTTGAAACAGGTCCGGTACTGGCCAAACACCTGTGGAGCCGTAAAGCGTCATTTATCTTACTTTCCGCTACGTTGCGTGTATCCGGTTCATTTGATTATGCACGTAATCGCTTGGGCCTTGCCGATGCCGAGGAGACCTTCCATCCGTCACCGTTTGACTATGCGCAGCAGGCGATGATTTACCTGCCGCGCCATATGCCGGATTCTCGTGCACCCGGTGCGATAGAGGCGATGACCGATGAGATCGAAACGCTGCTGCGTGCATCCAGAGGCCGTGCGTTTGTGCTGTTCACAGCCTGGTCTATGCTCAAGCAGGTGGCACCCGAGCTTGCCCGCAGGCTACCGTGGGACGTGTTGATTCAGGGGGAGTCGGGCAGTCGCGACGCCATTCTCGATGCTTTCCGGGCCGATACCCATTCGGTGTTGTGCGGCACACGCAGCTTCTGGGAAGGTGTGGATGTACCGGGTGAATCACTGAGTATGGTTATTATCGATAAAATGCCGTTTGCTCCGCCCAATGACCCGCTGTTGCAGGCGCGCATCCGCCGCTGTGAAGAGCAGGGGGGGGGCGGTTTTCGCGATATCCAGTTGCCGGAAGCGATTGCCACCCTCAGGCAGGGGGCCGGTCGCCTTATTCGCAGTGAGCAGGATCGCGGTGTCATGGCGCTGCTTGATTCGCGCCTCTACCATAAAGCCTATGGTCGGGAGGCCGTGCGCAATCTGCCGCCAGCGCCCATCCGCGATGATCTGGCCGATGTCCGCTGGTTCTTCGAGGAAGCAAGCGAATAGAAACCACGGGGTGGTTTCTATTCGCGCGATAGTGAACATAAAACAAGCCACGGGTGTGGCTTTATTGAACGCGATAATCAAAAGAGTCTAAAAGCATGGGTGTGCTTTTATTGGTCGCGTTAGTGCAGACCGAACAAAACCATGGTCATGCTTCTTAATTACTGGATAGTTCGAAATAATATGAAGCCATGGGTTTATGATGGCGGATAAATAACGTAAAAGATGAAGAGGTGGCCTGAACATGGATGACTCTAGTGGTTCTCAAGCAAACGCTGAAACGCCCAGGCGGCGGCTTGATTGTTATCTCAACGACATAAACTCAAACGTTGCCAAGTATGTGAACCTGACACTGGTATCGCTCATTATTATTTCAGTGATCTGTTCCATGCTGATCACTGTTAAAGACCTTCCCGTTGAATATTACAACCGCATAAAATTCGCCGAGTATGCTTTTGCTTCAATGTTTGCGATTGAGTATCTGGTGCGCATCTATTCAGCCCCAAACCGGTTGAGATATATATTCAGTTTTTACGGGTTGATCGATCTGGCAGCGATACTTCCCATGTTCCTGTTCGGTTCCAATGAAACATTCTCACTGCGCTTGGTCAGAACCATATCCCTCTTTCGCATGCTCAAACTTATTCGCTACACCAAAGATGTGCAGGTGCTGCTGAACTCCCTGAGCAAAAGCCTGATGATTCTGGTGATGCTTATAACGGGTATTATTTTATTAACCCTTATTGGCGGAAATGTCATTTATCTGGTTGAGCCGGAAAACTTCGCTTCCGCATTTGATGGTGTCTGGTGGAGCCTGGTTACCATGTCCACGGTCGGATATGGCGATTATGTGCCGCACACACTGGCCGGGCGGGTTGTTGCCGGGGCCGCCATGATTGCCGGCATTGTACTGTTTGCTATTGTGACCGGCCTGATCTCATCACGTATTATTGAAGCAACCCGGATTTATGAACGTATCCACTGCCGTGGTTGTCACGCCTCAATCGAGCGTGAAAGTGGCTATTGCTCAACTTGCGGGATTAAAAATCCTGATGAGGAGTTCAACCAACTCACGGCTGCGGAGCACGATACACCACTGCAGTAGCGTGTCTTTGCTGCGCAGCAGTGAACTGTTGCGGAGGTCAAACCATGGCTGACCCGTTCAACCTGAACCGCTTTATCGATGCCCAGCTGTATAGCTATGCGGCAGGGCTATCCGAGCTGAAGGCTGGAGAGAAACGCTCCCACTGGATGTGGTTTATTTTCCCGCAGATAGCGGGGTTGGGCCGCAGCCCCATCGCCAGAGAGTACGCCATAAAAAGCGTGGAAGAGGTCAGGGCTTATCTGGATCACCCTGTACTGGGCGCGCGTCTGATTGCCTGTACCAGAGCCGTAATCGAAATCAGGGGTAAGCCGCTGTCTGCAATCTTCGGCTATCCGGACAATCTGAAGTTCTGCTCTTCAATGACACTGTTTGAATATGTGTCCCCGGCAGGCTGCATCTTCTCTGATGCGCTAGAGCAGTGCTGCGGCGGCGAGAGGGATGCCAGAACAGTGGCAATCCTTGAAGCAGGACAGGGTTGAACCGGAATGATTCGTTAGCTCCGAATATCAGGAAGCCATTGCCGAAGATGTTGGATTGCGCCATTCTATGCGTATTCCGGTGAAGTCGGCACCTGATTCCAGTCGAACGCGACACCCTATTCCGGTGAAGTCGACACCCCCTTTGGGAGCCTGTTGCTGATCTGGACTGGTGCTACTCTGCGGGGTGTTTTTGGA
>Ga0210044_10000976_pt1 | contig 43599 bp, 39 predicted proteins | sample CryGey13umfilter_2_FD_183959 | JGI IMG/M metagenome (GOLD analysis project Ga0210044, IMG submission 183959) | Groundwater microbial communities from aquifer in Utah, USA - Crystal Geyser 4/9/14 3 um filter (SPAdes) (version 2) | ecosystem: Environmental > Aquatic > Deep subsurface >... | reverse complement strand
CTGGTTATTTTTTCGATCAAGGATGCTTTATTAGACTGCGTTACTAGCGCAGAGTCCGAGGGCGATGCTGGGTCCGCCATTGCGGCCAGATCCATCGCTTTACGCTGGCAACTTGGCAACGGCCTCCCGCCGGTGCCTAATATCGTTAGAGCTAGATTAAAAGATGACATGCGGCGTCATCGCCGTAGCGAATTATGGATTCCAGCTAGTCGTAGCACCGCTGACTGGTTACGGTTTGGTTTGAGTCCACAAAGTTCAGTAGTAAAGCTTGACCCTAGAATGAAAAAGGGGCTAGTTGAGGCACAGCGACAGGGATTGCCAAATGACATTGGGATTCAACACGCCGCTAATTTAATGCTACTTTTTCCAGACGTCTGGCAACAGGAAGAACGCCGTTTAGCCGAAAAATCTGACACACTTTTGAGTCACTTAGATTGGCAGTGGACAAATCATTTTGCTGATATTAAACAGCAGATTTACCCAGATGTCATGCGCTTACTACAAAGCGGCTCTATCTACCGTTTAGTTGGAGGAAGGCCAGAGCGGCATCCGGATTGGTCAAAAATTAAAGATGTAGCTATCGCTGCTTTGCAAAAAAATATGGCAGAATTGAATTCTGTTTCCGGTCCATCGCTAAATACAACGGAAGAGCGTAATAGATTTAATCAAAGAATGTGGGAAGGTTTAGCCTTTGATGTCATGTTTGCTGAAAAGGTTTCACTGACTGATGTGGGCTCATTTCAAATCACGTCAGAAAAGTTCTCCGTTGCAGACACCTCAGAGCTTCCGCCCAGAAATAAAATCTAGAACACAGACTTGGCAAGGTGTCGAGTTTGTGTTATAATACAGCTAGTCTTGATAGGTTATATATTTTGCTTGTGAAAAACACCCTGCCGACAACCCTATCCATAACCGCAGGACTGGTCATTGCCAGCGCCTTTTTTGTAATAGCCTTACCGGCTCAGGCTGAGAATTTTCGCTCACCCGAGGTCCGGGTTTTTCAAATGACTAAAAAAGGCACCACTGAAACTCAGCAAGATTCTTTTAACGCCTTTGACGCTGATAGTGAAAACGGAGCCACCGTGGCAGTAGGTGACGTCAATGCGGATGGTATTGATGAAATTGTAGTGGGAGCCGGTCATGGGTCAGAGCCATACGTTCGCGTTTACAATGCAGCCGGCATTCGCTTGGCTGAATTTTTGGCCTACGATGTTAATATGACGGCTGGTGTAAATGTTGCAGTTGGTAATTTAGGTGGCGGCAAGGCAGAAGAAATAGTTACCGGTACCGGCAAAGGCGGTGGCCCGCAAGTGCGTGTTTTTGATATGAACGGTAACATAAAGTTTACTCCAGGATTTTTTGCCTACGATGAAGGCTTTCGTGGCGGTGTTCAAGTCACTACGGCAAATATCAACGGCAAGGGGCGAGACGAAATTGTTACAGCAGCTGGTCCCGGCGGCGGTCCACACGTTAGAGCCTTTAACAAACGCGGTGTCTACACCGGCTTTGATTTATTTCCGTACTCTAGTGATTTTCGTGGGGGAGTGTCTATTGCTAGCGCTAATGTTGATGGTGGGGCTGAAGATGAAATAATTGTTGGTCAGTATAATTTTGGTCAGCAAGTAAAGGTTTATAAAACCTCAGCTGATCGTCGAATTCTAGGTGAGTTCAATCCTTACGCCGATGGCTTCGCCGGAGGTGTGGTCGTGGCCGGCGTCGATGTAGATAGAGATGGATTTGATGAGGTTGTCACTATTCCACGACAAGGTGGCAGTAGTCATCTACGATCATTCGAGGGCCACGGCGCTATTGTTGATAGTGGTTTTCTAGCCTACGAAGATAGTTTTCGTGGTGGCTCGTCTGTGGCCGGTGGTAACGTAGATTCTGATAAGCGTCCAGAAATTGTGGTTGTACCACAAAAACCGTCTGCAGAAGGCCGTCTTGATAAGTATAAATATATTGAAGTAGATTTATCCGAGCAACGCTTGAGGGCCTATCGCAATGGAGTAAAGGAAATTGAATTTCTAGTTTCAACGGGTACTTCTGGCCACACAACCCCAGCAGGAGAATATTCCATTAGACGAAAAATTCCACTCATGGACTTTGTCTCGCTAGATCAGGACAACGCCAGCGCTGACTACTATGAGACTCTTGAAAACGTCCATTACAATATGGAGTTCTTACCTCACTTCTATTTGCACGAAGCTTATTGGCACAATAACTTTGGCCACCCCATGAGTCACGGCTGCGTTAATATCAGCCTGAGCAACGCGGCGCTGATATACAATTGGTCCAATACTGGCGACACCGTCATCATCCAGCCCTAGGAGATAGTAGTGCAGTAAAAATCAAAACAAAAAAACAAAACTCTATATGCCCCACCGCCCTACGCAATATTTGTGGATCAGTGCCTGTATCGGTGCCTATTTTTGGCTACCTAATCTAGCCTACGCCGCTCCAGCGTTCGAGCCAATCGTACAGGTAATTGACCTAGAGACTAAAACGGTTCAGGCTCAGTGGAGCCCTTTTTCGCCAGACCAAAAACTTGGAGTGGAAGTTAGTGTCGGAGATTTTAATGGTGATGGTAAATTTGAGTATGTCACAGTAGACAGCGGCGGTCCGGATGCCCTTGGCCGCATCTCAACCCATAAACTCGACGGAACTTTAATTGCCAGTGACAGTCTAGTTGGAGTCGATCCTGGAACTCGCCTGAGCTTGGCCACTGGCGATATCGATGGTGATGGCCAAGACGAAATATTAGTTAGTCAGCCACAAGGGGTAAATAGTGAAATTCTCATTTTAAACAACAAGCTGAAACTTGATCAGGAATCAATTTCGCATCTAACCGGGTTCCCTGAATTTGTTGGAGGCGTAACCGTTGCCACTGGAAATGTTTTAGGAGATGCCCGTGAAGAAATCTTAGTGGGTACTGGCCCAGGTTTATTTCCGCTAGTCCGCATCCTTGATAGTCGTGGTGTTATGCAAGCACCAGACATATCACCCTTTGCCGAAGTTGATACAGAGGGGGTAGTAGCTGCGGCCGTAAATACAACAGGAGGAAACTACTCTGATGTAGTTGTCGGTCGAATGAATGGTGCTGAAACTTGGATAAAAAATTATCAAATAGATCCGTTGCGAGAATATCCTGTGCTTGGAACCAGTCGCGCCTGGTCTTACGAATACAAAAGCGGTGTGCGCCTGACTGGTGTGGATATTGATAATAATGGAACTGAGGAAATAGCTGTCACTCCAGCGGGAGATCAACGTAGTAGCATAAAGTTTTTTCGTGGTGATGCCACAGAGGTTTCCACTGACCAATCCTTGGAGTTATTCTCAGATGAATTTAGAGGTGGCGCCAGTCTGGCGGTGGCTCAGGTTGACCAAGATCCAGCCATGGAACTTATCGTGACTCCACAGCACCAGCAAGTTCATGCTGACTCAGAGAGGGGAGATCGTTGGATAGAGGTAAATCTTTCAGAGCAAATAGAATATATTTGGGAGGACGGATATTTAAGAAACGTCTACTTGGTATCTACTGGTTTACCTAGCACGCCAACTCCAGCCGGCGAGTTTTCGATAACAAAAAAATTTCCCTTTCATGATTACGTTGGTGACAATTATAGCTTTCTTAACACCCCTTGGAACTTACGATTCCTAGAGGGAGGAGCTGGCAAAAACATGTATTTACACACTGCCTACTGGCATAACAACTTTGGTCATCCTATGAGTCACGGTTGTATCAATATGAGGCAAGAGGATGTCGCCTGGGTCTTTAACTGGGCAGATATTGGCACTGCCGTCTGGACTCACTTCTAGGGGTTGAAAAAATCAGACACTTCTGATAAGGTGCGGCCACCACCGGAAGTTACTATATTCCGTTGGCCATTCAACCCAAGCTGGAGGACGCCATGTCCAACCCCAGGCCGACCCCCGAGTTCCCCTACAACGATCTCAACCTCCACGAGGCCGCGCGTCTGGCTCTGATGAAGCGCTGCCAGCTGCTGGCGGACCACGTCACGGAGGGGCAGCTCGCCATCCTGGCCCGTCGCTCCCGCGCCATCTTCTACAGCAAGAGCGAAGTGATCTGCACGGCCGGACAACAGCACTCCCAGTACTGCTTTCTGCTGTCGTTCGGCAGGATCGGAGTCACCTCGGTGCCCGGCGTCGAGCCCATCACTGAGTGCGGCCGCCTCATCGGCGAGCTGGCGGTGCTCGACGAAGACCGGCGACGCACCGCCACGCTGGTGGCCCAGGAGCTCTCCGTGGCCCTGCTGATCGACTACAGTGACCTGGTTGAGATCATGACCCCTGAGCTGTTCGGGGCCCTCGTCAGCTCCGGGCTGGAAGTCCTCTCGGCCATGGCCGGTCGCATCAAGGACTGGGCCATTCAGGCCCAGCCGCAGCTGCAGATCGACAAGTCCATCGAGGGAGGCCTCAACCCCCAGAAGGCCGTGCGCCAGTCGGCCGTCGACGCCGCCCAGTCCATCGCGCTCAGCCTGATGTGGCTGAACTCGGTCTACCCGCAGCTGACGAAGATCGAGGACGATCTCAGTCCGCAGCGAGCCTCCGGCAGCTGAATCCAACTGGCAACAGCTGACCGACCCACCCCTGCATGGAGGACTGCAGGGCTCTTTTTTTATATTTTTCCCCATTTGCCTAGCGTTGCTCCTAATTAACATTTCCGGTATAATTTTCCGGTATGACTACACGGATGAAAATGTGGCTAGCCACCGCTGGCATACTGGTGCTTACTGTTCTAGCAGGACTCAGCAGTTACCCAAAGGGTCCAGATATAAATATCGGCAACTGGCAGCGAGAAATCAAAGTCCATCTAGGTCTCGACCTCCAAGGTGGAACCTCGTTGTTGTATGACGCAGATGTCACAGCCATTGAAGATGCCAATCGGGCTGACGCGCTTGATGGAGTTCGCGATGTCATCGAAAAGCGCATTAACGCTTTTGGTGTAGCTGAGCCAAATATCCAAACCGTCCACTCTGGGGATGATTGGCGCATTTTAGTTGAATTGCCTGGTGTTAGCGATATCACTGAGGCAGTCAATCGTATTGGAGAAACGCCACTGCTCGAGTTCAAAGTTGAGGGTGAGCCTCCTGTACTATCTGAAGAAGAAAAACAGCAAATCCGCGATCGAAACGAAGAGGTTCGTCTACAAGCCCAAGACATACTGGACCGCTCCATAAAAGGAGAGGATTTTGCAGCTTTGGCTACAGAATTTTCTGAGGACCCAGGCTCGGCCGCAGAGGGGGGAGTTTTAGGTGAATTAAGTCAGGGCGCCACCGTGCCTGAGTTCGACCAGGTATTATTTGAAACCGGCACGCCAGGACAAATTTATCCAGAGTTGGTTAAAACCGCCTTCGGCTATCATATTATAAAGCTTGACGAGAGAAACCTAGCCGAGGCCCCAACTGAAGATTCTGCCGAGGGAGCAGCTGATACAGCCTCCGCAGCTACAGCTACAGCTAAGGCATCCCATATTTTGTTAAGAACAGAGCCAGAGGAAATTCCTAATCTGGGGATTACCTATGTTGATACCGGGTTAACTGGAGAACAGCTTGACCGAGCTGATGTCGTGCTTGATCCTACTACCGGGCTCCCGACAGTTTCTCTGGCGTTTGACAGTGAGGGTAGAGAGCTATTTGGTCAGTTAACCGGGGGCCATGTTGGTGAAACTATCGCTATATATCTTGATGGTGAGGTGATTAGCTCGCCCGTTGTGCAAACTAAGATAGAAAACGGCGAGGCCATTATTAGTGGTGACTTTGGTTTCGAAGAGGCTAAGCAATTAGCACAGCGCTTGAATGCTGGAGCGCTGCCTGTGCCAATTAGTCTAGTCAGCCAACAAAACGTTGGCCCTACGCTTGGGCAGGAATCAATCGAACGGTCACTCTTTGCTGGAATTATTGGACTATTCCTCCTGTCCATATTCATGATCGTTTACTACCGTTTTCCAGGCCTTATGGCCGTGATTGCTTTGGGTATTTACTCTCTTATAGTACTGTCTATTTTCAAACTAATGCCAATAACGCTAACTCTAGCTGGTGTGGCAGGATTTATACTGTCTATTGGCATGGCAGTTGATGCCAATGTTCTCATTTTTGAGCGTATGAGGGAGGAGCTTCGCAATGGCAAGCCAGTTCGCCGCGCGGTTAGTGATGGATTTAGTCGAGCTTGGCCATCAATTAGAGACTCAAACATTTCTTCACTTATCACTTGCCTTATCCTGTATTGGTTTGGGTCAAGCTTAATTAGAGGTTTTGCCATTACCTTGGCAGTTGGTATTGCAGTATCGATGTTCTCGGCTATCAGCATTAGTCGTACTTTGCTGTCGCTTTGGAATGCTAATAACCCGGCTTGGTATGGAGTAAAGAAACACAAGGAATAACGCCTATGTACCGAATAATGGACACAGCAAAATATTGGGTAGGCATTTCAGTAGCAGTCGTCAGCGCTAGCTTAATTTTTTGGCTAATGTGGGGATTGAATCTTGGCATTGATTTTACCGGCGGATCTTCCATGGAATTGAGTTTTCCAGACACAGACACTAGGCCTAGCATTGAGCAAGTTCAAAAGGACATTACCAATCTTGGCATTAGTGCTCCGTTGGTTAGAACGACAGGGGAGAGTGGAGTGGCTTTGAGTATGCAGGAGATCTCCAATGACCAGCGCCAGCAAATTATCGATAAATATGCTGACAAGCAGGTTGTTGAGGAGAGCTTTTCCAGTGTTGGGCCAACTCTCGGTAATGAACTTAAACAGAAAGCTATCGTCGCCCTATCTTTAGTTCTTATAGCGATTATTCTATATATTTCCTATGCCTTCCGTAAGGTTACAAATGGACCAGTGCCGTCTTGGGTGTTTGGAATCGGTGCGATTGTGGCCTTGATCCATGATATCCTTGTTGTAGTTGGTGTCTTTGTAATATTGGGCAAGTTCGCTGGCGTGCAAATTGACAGTCTATTCGTGACCGCTTTGTTAACCATTTTGGGCTTTTCAGTTCATGATACCATCGTGGTTTATGATCGCGTCCGCGAAGGCTTAAAAGATAGGGCTAAGAAAACTTTCAAGGAAATCGTTAATGAAAGCATTAACACTACATTAGCTAGGTCGTTGAACACTTCTATTTCTACACTGCTCGTTCTTCTGGCCCTGTATCTGTTTGGTGGTGCTTCAATCCAGTATTTCGTGCTCGCCCTGATTATCGGTATTATCTCAGGAACCTATTCATCTATTTTTATTGCCAGCCCACTACTCTTGCTCGGTCAGCGACTCTTGAAACGATAAATAAAAAACACCTCGGTTACAGGGGTGTTTTTTAATAGATTAAATAAATCTAGTTAGCTTCGCTGATAGCTAGATGATAGGCGACGTATTCATTAAATTTACGGACAGACTCGCCGTACTTAGGTACAAATTTGTCGAAGGCCCGTTTATCATACTCTCGCAAAAATATTTTAACATCTTCTTGGAGAGCATTTTTTACGGTACCACAACTTTCATAGTATTTTGCCTGGATATCTCTAAGCATTTTTCTAGTTTCTGTGAGTAATACCTGCACCTCGAGCGCAAACTGCTCTTTTTCAGTTCCAGTAAAATCAGCTATCGACTCTTCGATGTACTGAATTGATGTGCTTAAGATGGAGTCAAGGTCTTCAAAGAAAAAAGCTTGACCTTTCTCAATATCCTGAGTTTCCGGATTTCCGCTGGTAGCCTGCCTCGAGGAAATAGGGGACTCTGCCTCAAAAATATCTTGCGGATCACTTGATGATGAGGGTGTTGTTTGCATTTCAGTCGACACAAGGATTATTACCATATTTTACAGCATTTTTCGCGTCAAGCCTAATGCCTCGAATATGACCAGCCAACATTATTGACACGTATGCAAGGAAATGGTATACTAGCAAAGCAAGCTTAACCTAATTCTATGCCAGATTCAATTCTAGACAAGGTACTTTCCAGCAAGGAGGATCAAGAAAAACAAGAGTTTAGCCCTCTTGATGTTGTAAATCAGCTACTCAAAGCCGTTAGCAGCAAAGAGGCCGACGTCGTTCGGCGTCGTTTTGGTCTAACGGACCGAGGCAAGGAAACCTTAGAGACAATTGGTTCATTCTACAACGTTACTCGAGAAAGAATTCGTCAAATTGAAAACCAATCCATCGCCAAGGTAAAAGCACATCCTGGGTTTACTCAGACTATTAAACCAGTAGAGCACCTAGTGAGCACGTTGCTTGATCATCATGGCGGGGTCATGTCTGAGGAGATGGCCTACGAAAATCTATTGGGTGTACATAGCGATGACGATCACCACAGGCAGGCGGTTAACTTTATATTATCCCAATTACTTGATGAGAAGATTGAATCTTTACCAAAGGCCAAGAAATATAACTTCGGTTGGAAATTGAAGTTAGCTTCGTTAGATTTTGCTGATTCTGCTATTGAAGCTCTCCTGAATGTTATCCAAGAGGTAAAACAGCCTCAATCTTTTGAGCAATTGTTTGAACGGTTTCGTGAAACTGAATTTTACACAAAAAATAATCACAAGCTAACAGAGGATGCGGTGATTTCATATCTTGATGTTTCCGCTAAGGTGGGTCGCAATCCGTTTGGAGAATACGGAAAGTCGAGCTGGGGCCTGATTCAGCCACGTCGAATGAATGACCGAGTCTTTCTGGTTTTACAAAAAGAGGGCGAGCCTATGCATTTTGAAGAAATTGCTAAACGCATCACTAAGATTTTCAAAAAGAAGGCCTATCCACCAACGGTTCACAACGAACTAATCTTGAATAAAGAATATGTTCTAGTCGGTCGTGGAATCTACGCCCTGAAAGATTGGGGATACAAAGAGGGGGTTGTTTCAGACGTGATCGTAGATATTCTCAAGGCGGCTAGTGAGCCACTGACCCGACCAGAGATTGTTAAGCGCGTACTGGAGCAGCGCATTGTCAAAAAAAATACCATCCATTTAGCACTGACTGATAAAACTTTATTTCGTAAGAATGGTAATGGAAGGTATGAATGCGTTGTTCAGACAGGGCCAAACGAATCATCAGAGGAGACCGCGCCGGCATCAGCCGTCGTTTAACACAAATACCAATCTATGGAGTGGACAGACATATTGAGCCTGGGCTCCAATCCGTTTCAAGTTTTTGCATTAATCCTTCGTAATGGAGGCTTGATTATTTTTTATCCAGTTCTATTGTGGATGTGCTATCGAGGTTGGATGACCTGGATTCAGAATACCTACCAAGCCAAGATTGGTTGGGTGTTGTTGGCTATTGATGTTCCTAAGCTCAATGAGCAAAGCATGGCGGCCATTGATCGCATTATGGAAACGCTCCACGGCGTTCAGTTTGGTCCTAACAAAAAAGAAAAATACTGGATTGGAGTAGTCGCGGAAATGCATTCACTTGAAATTGTTAGTATCGATGGGTACATTCAATATTTTGTCCGTTGCACGACCTACAACGTAGAATTGATTAAGGGTGCTTTTTTTGCCCAATACCCAGATGCTGAAATTGTTGAGGTCGAGGATTATGTAAATAATGTTCCGCATGAATTTCCCAATGAACAAGGGATCGATATGTGGGGAACTGAGTTTGTTTTAGCCAAGCCAGATGTCTATCCAATTAAGACCTACGAATTTTTTGAACATTCTTTATCAGGTTTATTTGCTGATCCCGTGGCCGCTCTTTTGGAATTATTAAGTCGGTTAAAGCCAGGTGAGCAGGTTTGGTTACAACTCATCATCACTCCAGAAAATCATACTTGGCGAGAGCGTGGTCTTAGTGAGGTCGCCAATTTGATTGGTAAAAAAATTCCATCAAAAAGTGATATAACTGATCGCATAATGGCTCTAACTAGAGGTACTCTAGAAACAGTTCACGACGCGATTTGGACAGTGGAGAGCGCCGGCAACAACTCAAACAAGGATGATAACGAAGATGGAAAATGGATGTCCATGACGACGGGAGAAAAGATCGTCGTAGAGGAAATTCAAAAAAAGATCACTCGCATGGGCTTCAAAACCAAGTTCCGTTTTGTTTATGTTGCCCCGAAGGAAATTATGGGAACGTATAGAGTGGTGGGCAGTGTGCTAGGTGCTCTTAAACAGTTTGGTACCTTAGATTTAAACGCTTTGGTACCAGGTCGTCATCTCGTAACCAGTAAGCCAACTTATGGCTTTGTGGAACGTCGTCGAAACTGGCGTAAGCGAAAACTAATGCTCGGTTATAAGTACCGGTCAAATAATACGGGAGAAACTGGTTACACCCTATCTACGACAGAGTTGGCTACTTTGTATCACTTCCCAACCGAACTCGTTAAGGCACCTTTGGTTGCCACTGCTGTGGCCAAAAAAGGTGAACCACCACCACATCTACCAGTTGAACAAACTCCCTTTGAGGCTATGCGTGCGGGGCATCAACGAATTATTGTACCTGCTGAGGGAACTGTCACTGAGGTGCCTGAAGAGGTTTCTCCAGATGATCTTTCAGTTAGTAATGAAAAAATTTCAGGCGCAACCGTTCCGCTGCCACCTCCTCCGCTACCACCAGAGGATCGGCGTCAGGCAGCTCCACCGCCAACCATGTCGGCTGTGCCAATTCCTCCAGCCCCTGTTCCTCTTCGTGAGGCTGAGCCACCACTTCACTCCATGCCAGGGCTTCCACCGGGTATAAATCCAATTGGAAAATCAACTACTCCACAACCAGTTCCAAGTAAACCATCACCTCCAGTCCAGGGTCAGCCAAGTCCAGGGTCAGGAAACGTCCCACCTAATCTTCCCGTTTAAAACAAACATGTCAGATCAGACCCCACAACTTGATGAAAATGGAAATCCGCTGGAACCTTCAGAGGAGACCGTAAAGGTATTTGATCCAGAGCAAGTAAACTTTTTTGCTGCTACTAATTACCGAAACGAAAATAGACGTTTTGGTATTAAGACCGATGACCGCCGCCGGCACATGTACTTGATTGGTAAGACTGGTATGGGAAAGTCTACTGTTCAAGAGAACATGATTATTCAAGATATCAGAAACGGTAACGGTTTGGCAGTAGTTGATCCGCATGGAGATCTAGTAGAAAAAATTATCCGCTTTATACCAGCGGATCGCATTAATGATGTTATTTACTTTAACCCAGCAGATTTAGAGCACCCCATTGCCTTTAATATTTTGGAGAGTGTCAATCCTGAGCATAAAAACTTAGTTTCGAATGGATTGGTAGGTGTATTTAAAAAGATCTGGGCAGATTCTTGGGGTCCTCGCTTGGAATATATTTTAATCAATGCCATTCTCGCTCTTATTGAATATCCCGGATCAACCTTGTTGGGAGTCACTAGGATGTTGGTTGATACAAATTATCGAAAAAAAGTTGTTAGAAATATTTCTGACCCGGTAGTTAAATCCTTTTGGGTTAATGAGTATAATAACTACACGGAAAAATTTAGAAACGAGGCTATTGCGCCTATTCAAAATAAAGTCGGTCAGTTTTTATCTAGCTCTTTGATTAGAAATATTGTTGGTCAATCCAATAGTTCTATGGATATGCGTGAGGTGATGGATTCCGGTAAGATCCTACTGATGAATCTGTCAAAAGGTCGTGTCGGTGAAGAAAATGCCGCTTTATTAGGAGCTATGATGATTACCAAGATTCAGCTAGCGGCCATGAGCCGTGTAGATATTCCTGAGGAAACCAGACGTGATTTTTTCCTTTATGTGGATGAGTTTCAAAATTTCTCCACTGAATCATTTGCCGGAATTCTGTCTGAGGCTCGTAAATACCGTCTTGATTTAATTCTGGCTCACCAATATATTGAGCAGCTCAGTGATGAGGTTAAGGCGGCTGTCTTTGGTAACGTGGGCACTATGGTTACCTTTCGAGTTGGTGCGACTGACGCTGAGGAATTAGAAAAGGAATTCCAGCCGACCTTTATGATTGATGATCTGGTAAATCTTCCAGCCTTTCACACCTACATGCGCTTAATGATCGACGGTGTAGCCTCTGAACCATTTTCCGCCACCACCCTGCCTCCACTAAGTGGAGAAACAAACAATGCAGAAAAAGTTATTCGCGTATCCCGTGAACGCTATGCTCGTAATCGAGCAGAAGTTGAACAGTCTATTGCGCGTTGGTCCGGAATGGATGAGTCAGGAGATGGTGACGACGACGGTGATCAAAAAGCCAAGTCAAAACCAGCGGAACAGCCTAAGTCTGTTATAGCAGATGAGTTAGTAAAGACTGAACCAGTTGCAGCTCAGATTTCTCCACCGAATCATCCTAGGGTTACGCCAGGAGCACCGCCGCATCGACCGGCTGCCCCGCCTCCTCCAGTGCCTACGACTGAGGTAATAACACCTACTATTCCGGAGCCTATTTCAGAACCGGTGGCACCCGAGCCAGTCCTTGAGTCTAAGCCTGAAGAGCCCGTTGACGAATTACAGGAATTTAAGCAAAAAGGACTTAGCTTTGTGCAGCCGGAAGATTTTGTTAACACCGGTCGTGAGACTACTGTTGTTTCTGGAGTGGAGCCTGAATCAACGCCGCCTCAGCCAGCAATCCAGCCCAAACAAGAGCCACAGCGCGAACGTAGGCCAGCCAAAAAATCAGAGCCAAAACCAAGTCCAAAGCCAGAAGCTAGACCAGTGGTGAAAGGGCCGGCCGACCCACAAGCTCCAGTTACGAGCAAGCAAGTCAGGGTGCAGTCACCTAGCACTCCAAAGCCCGAGCCAATCAGATCAGTTCAGTCAGAAAGTAAAATACAGGAGTCTTTGCCAACAGGTCCTCAGGCGCGCAATAAGCCAGCTCCACAGCCAATTAAACCAACAGAGCAGCCAAAGTCTGTTCGAAGTAACTCCGAAGGCCAACCCAACCCAAGGCAGGGTCAGACGACGTCTCAATCAACTCCCAGTGGAACGCCGGCAGATGGTAGCGCTCCAAAGAAACGACGACGTAGACGACGCAAGAAAAGCTCCGGAGGTGAACAGTCTTCACCACAAGATAGGCCCTCTGGAGGCAGTCAAGGTGATCGTCGCGAGGACGTTCAGCAGAAGCAGCCTCAATCAGGCTCTGAACAGTCTCAGGGCTCAGGTGTATCACGGCCGGCAGCCTCGCAATCATCTAATCGTGCCAAAGGTAGACCGCGTCGATCAAACAATTCATCTCGAAATGACGATCGACCTCATGCTCTCAAGCCAGGTCAGGCCATCCATTTTGATGACTAAATAAATTATATGCAGTTCTCTGACCGTCATACCGCTGGACGCTTACTGGGCAAGGCCTTGTCGCGTTTTGCAGAGATGTCAGACTGTGTTGTCATAGCCATTCCCCGTGGAGGAGTGTTAGTTGGGCAAGAGGTGGCCAGTGTTCTGGGCTTGCCCTTTGACGTTATTGTCACAAAAAAGATTGGAGCTCCCGGTGTTAACGAATCCGCTGTTGGCAGCGTCAGCAGTACTGGCCAAGTTAGCCTCGATGATTCTGCCTTGCATCGACTAGGAGTCGATGTGGCGGATCTGCAGCCAGATATCGACTCCGTAAGAAAGTTAGTCATTGAACGTTCGCAGCAATTTCAAAAATCTGGCGAGTCAATTGACCTTCAAGGAAAAACCATCATTTTAGTTGACGACGGCATTGCTACAGGTCATACCATGCACGCGGCTATTTCATCTCTTAGAGAGGCCCGTGTGTTTAAAATTATTCTCGCAACCCCAGTTGCTAGCGAGGAATCTATTAGGTTTTTAGAACTGCAAGTAGATGAAATTGAGGTCCTTCATTTACCGGTGCTATTTCACGCAGTTGATCAATTTTATGAGGATTTTAATGAGGTCACAGACGACCAAGTTACGGCCGTTTTGTCTAATTGATCAAAGTCTTTCCTCATGGCATACTACTAGTGTAGTCATAATTTTTACGCACCATGGATCTAAATAAACTCACTCGCAAGGCTCAAGAGGCACTCCAGCATGCTCACGGCTTGGCCGTTACCAGCGAGCAACAGCAAATCCTAGCTCTGCACATGCTTATGGCATTAATAGAGCAGAGCGACACTATCATCTGGCCAGTTTTACAGAGACTAGGAGCAGCTCCAGTCGAAGTTGCCGAAGTTATTGAAAAAAGACTTAAAGTCCTGCCTAGGGTTGAGGACCCAGGGCAAGTCATGGTTAGTCAAGAGATGAACTTGGTTTTACTTCAAGCCGAGAAGGCGGCCAAGGAAATGGGAGACGAATATGTTTCCACCGAGCATTTCTTGTTAGCTCTCTTAAACGTAAAATCTACAGCTCGTGATATTTTAATGCAATTCGGATTAGACAGTGAGCAAGTGTTAGTCACTATTGCTGAAGCCCGTGGTGGACATACGGTTGATTCAGCTGAGCCAGAATCGAAGTACCAGTCCCTAGAAAAGTATGGCATGAACCTCACGGAGCGGGCTCGTCAGGAAAAGTTAGACCCAGTTATCGGTCGCGATGACGAAATTCGTCGAGCTATGCAAGTGTTGTCTCGTCGTACCAAAAATAATCCTGTCTTAATAGGCGAGCCTGGCACCGGTAAAACTGCTATCGTTGAAGGTTTAGCTCAGCGCATTGTCGCGGGTGATGTGCCCGATTCATTAAAGGACCGCGAAGTTATCGCGCTGGATATTGGTTCAATGCTGGCGGGAACTAAGTTTCGAGGAGAATTTGAGGAGCGCATGAAAGCGGTTCTGAAAGAAATTAAAGACCAGGAGGGTCGCGTTGTGCTGTTTATTGATGAGCTACATACTTTAGTTGGTGCTGGTGGTGCCGAGGGTACGGTTGACGCCGCGAATTTGTTAAAGCCAGCTTTGGCTCGAGGGGAGCTGCACGCCATTGGCGCTACCACCTTGAAGGAGTATCAGAAATATATAGAAAAGGACGCTGCTTTAGAGCGTAGGTTCCAACCTGTTTATGTTGGCGAACCTTCCATCGAACACACGATCGCAATTCTGCGTGGAATCAACGAAAAGTATGAGATTCACCACGGCGTGCGTATTACCGATCAAGCCCTGATTGCAGCTGCTGAGCTGTCACACCGCTATATTTCTGACCGCTTTTTACCGGATAAGGCTATTGATTTAATTGACGAAGCTGCCGCTGCTCTACGCATGCAGATTGATTCGATGCCTGAGGAATTAGATAAGATGAAGCGACGAATGATGCAGCTTGAGGTGGAACGAGAAGCTCTAAGAAGACACGAAGACGCCAACAAAGAGGAAATTGACCGTATTGAACAAGAAATCGCTGAGCTACAGGATTCTTCCCAGCAACTTGAATTACAGTGGAAAAATGAACGAGACTTACTGGAGCAAATGCACGACAAGAAAGAACAGATTGATAAGTTGCGCGGTGAGGCAGAAATTAAAGAAAGACAAGGAGAGCTGCGTGAGGTTGCTGAAATTCGCTATGGTCGGATCCCGGACCATGAACAGGAAATTGAAAATCTCCAGAAAAAACTCAACGGAATAAGAAAAGAAAATGGACTCTTAAAGGAAGAGGTAACCGAGGAAGATATCGCCATGGTGGTAGCCCGCTGGACTGGCGTTCCGGTTAGTAAGCTCCTGGCCTCAGAGACAGAAAAATTAGCTCAGATGGAAGAGCAGATTGGCAAGCGTGTAGTTGGTCAGCAGGAGGCGATTGGAGCTATTGCAAACGCCATTCGCAGGTCTCGGGCAGGGGTGTCTGATGAGCGTAGACCAATTGGATCTTTTATTTTCATGGGGCCAACTGGTGTAGGTAAAACGGAACTAGCCAAAGCCCTGGCCGAGTTTATGTTTAACGACGAAGATTCAATCGTCCGAGTTGATATGTCAGAATACATGGAGAAACACGCTGTCTCCAAGATGATTGGCTCGCCTCCAGGCTACGTTGGGTACGAGGAAGCTGGACAGTTAACGGAGCAGATTCGTCGCCGACCATACTCAGTGGTGTTATTTGATGAAATAGAAAAAGCCCATCCTGACGTGTTTAATGTGTTGCTCCAAATTCTTGATGATGGCCACATGACGGACGCTAAGGGTCGGAAGATTAATTTCCGGAACACCATTATTATCATGACATCTAACATCGGCAGTGGAGTGATCCAGGATTATGCGCTTAAGCATGCTGCCACCATTGGTTTTAAAGATGATGACGCCCGTCAAGAGAAGGCCATGGAAGGAGAGATGCAGGGCAAAGTAAAAGACATGATGCAAGATCACTTCAAACCAGAATTCCTTAATCGCATTGATGAAATAATTATCTTCCACGCTCTTAGCCAAGAGCATATCACCAAAATTGTTGATATTCAGTTACAGCGTGTCGCCGAAAGGCTTCTGGAGCGCAAGGTCAGTCTTGAATTTAACGCTGCTGCTAGGAGCTTACTGGCAGAAAAAGGTTACGATCAAGTCTATGGAGCTCGTCCATTGAAGCGTGCCATCCAAACAGAATTATTGGATCCTTTATCACTCAGAATTATTGCAGGAAAAATTGGAGAAGGGGACAAGGTCCAAGTTGGTGCTAAGGGAGCTGCTTTGACTCTGGCTACCACAAAAGCCAAGCCAGCCAAGAAGACCAAAGTCGCTGTCAAAAAAAAGAAATAGCTTAGGCTAGTTTAACTACGAGCAGACGGTCGCGCTTATGCAAGTCTTTTCGCACTTCAATGTTAGCGTTAGGAAAACTTCGCTGCGCGGCGGCGATGGCCACAGCTCCTTGTTCGTCACCTATCTCAACTAGCAAGCAACCACTTGCCTTAAGCCAACTTGAAGACTCTTCAATTACACGAACCACTAAACTAGCCGGTAGCCCATCTGGCGTTAGAGCCAAGCGAGGTTCGTGAACCAAAGCGCTGGACTCAGGAGCTTGAATATTCACTCTTTCCATATCAACATACGGCGGATTCATAATCACCATGTCAAAGCTGTTAGCATTTGCATCTGGTAGAGCGTCAAATAAATCACCCTCATAAAAATTGATTGACGCTGCTTGTGCATGCGCGTTTGTTTTGGCTACTATCAGAGCCTCAGGCGATAGGTCGGTGGCGGTAATTTCAGCCGCGCTTACCTCCAAGGCTAGAGTTACTGAAATACAACCTGAGCCTGTGCCAAGATCTAAAATCCTTGGCGCTGACACTCCGCCAGCGTCAATTAGTTCCAAGGCCGTATCAATTAGCAGTTCCGTTTCTGGTCTTGGAATAAGTACCGCTGGTGAGACATTAAATCTGCGTCCATAAAATTCGCTGTACCCTAAAATATAAGCTACCGGCTCACCAGTTTGGCGCCTGGTACATAAATCTAAAAATTGAGCCAAAGACTCCTTTGTAATATCGTCGCTCGAGTGTCCTAGCAGCCAACTGGCCTCTACTTTTAAAACCTCGGCTAGCAGCACCTCTGCATCTAAGCGCGGAGTTGTAGAAACATCCACAAACTCCTTCGCTGCTTGCTCAATGGTCTGAGCTACCGTCATTTTTTTACTGCACCGCCCTCCAAGCTTGCTAAAATTGCCTTCTGATCGGCTTCACGTAAGGCCTGAATCATATCGCCAATTTCTCCCTCAAGACGACTCGGTAGGTTGTTCCAATTTTCTTTAATCCGATGATCAGTAATTCTATCCTGGGGGAAATTATAGGTTCTAATTTTTTCTGAACGATCACCAGAGCCGATTTGTGATCGTCTGGCGTCTCCGCGCTTCTGCATTTCTTCCTCTTCGATTTTCTGTAATAAACGTGAACGTAATACCGTTAACGCCTTGGCTTTATTCTTGTGTTGTGATTTTTCGTCCTGGCAGGTTACGATCATGCCGGTTGGAAGATGAGTAATACGTACTGCCGAGTCGGTAGTGTTTACACTCTGCCCACCATTGCCACCCGATCGAAAAACGTCGATCCTTAAGTCACTGATTGGAATTTCCAAATCAACTTCCTCCGCCTCAGCCAATACGGCTACGGTTACGGTTGAGGTATGTACGCGTCCGGATTTTTCGGTTTCAGGAATACGCTGAACTCGGTGAACGCCGCTCTCATATTTTAAGTGAGCAAAGGCCCCACGACCTTTTATGCCTAAAACCACCTCTTTGTACCCACCAACTCCAGTTAAACTAGCCGATAAGATATCAACAGACCACCTCTGGGTTTCAGCATAGCGCGTATAACAACGTGCCAATTCAGCAGCAAACAGACCGGCTTCATCACCACCGGCGCCGGCTCTAATTTCCATAATTATATTCTTGTCGTCACTGGGGTCCTTCGGCATCAAGTGAATCTGCAATTCTGCCTCAACCTTTACCAGTTGTTCGCGCAGGCCAGGTAGTTCTTCTCGTGCCATTTCAGCCAACTCAGCGTCACCCTCATTAACCGTCTGTTCAATCTCCTCAACCGCCGCCTCAAGTGACTCCAGTTTGATTATCAAGCCAACCGTCTCTTTGACATCGGTAAACTCCTGTGACAAGCGTTGAAGCAACTTTGGATCAGAAGACACCTCAGGCGACTGGAGTTGGCGTTCGAGGTCAGCGTAGCGGTCCTTAATAGGTTGTAGAATGGTCTTTTCCATATTTGGAAATGAAAAACTGGGTTAGCCCCAGTTTACCACGTTTTCTATTGTTATAGGTCAGCCAGGGCGTCTTTTGCTGCCTTGAGAGCCTCTTTGGCTTCAGACTTGGCGACTTTACTGCCACCGGTACGTTTCTCGTCGCGGGCGGCGTGCTTCGTTTTCTTAGAAGCGTGAGAACGATCTTGCTGCATTTGAGCAATTTTCTCAACTCTAGCCTGATGTTTTTCAACACGTTGAGCTGAATCGACGAATTTTTGCTTACCTGTATAGAAAGGATGACACTTGGAGCAGGTTTCAGTCACAATGGCTTCCAGAGTTGAAAGCGTGCTAAAAGTCTCTCCGCAAGAGCAAGTTACAGTAGCTGTGTGTGATGTTGGGTGAAGGTCGGATTTCATAGTTGATATATTCAAATTCTGCGGTGCAAAGGCGACCGACACTATACCATTAGCCATTTTTACTGTCAATAACAGCTTTCCCCTTGCTAAAAAACCAAGTAATTGCTATAGTCATGCTCGTATTTAATCACGTAGGTGGAAGTGCGAACAACGGGATAATCCTGCCGAAAGCCTAGGTTTTCGGTCTATTCCGCAGCAGCCACCGGTAATCAAAAGGGTAAACTTATGCAAGTACCAACTCTAGTAGAGATGCTCAAGTGCGGAGTGCACTTTGGCCATCGTAGCAGCAAACGTCATCCAGGAATGGCGCAGTATATTTTTGGTGAGAAAGACAATGTTAATATTATTGACCTGCAGCAGACTCAGGATCAGCTAAAAAAGGCCTTGGCCATGGTCAAGGAAATGGGATCAACCGGCAAAACTATTTTGTTTGTAGGAACCAAGCGGCAAGCTGCCGGACTGGTTAAGAAGTATGCCATGAGCTGCGAGATGCCATATGTGGACAATCGTTGGCTAGGCGGTCTCCTGACTAATTTTAAAAATGTTATTGCTGTTCCACAGAAGCTAACAACCTTGAAGCAACAGCGGGAAACTGGTGAACTTGGTAAATATACCAAGAAAGAACAACTTGAGTTTGATCGTGAAATCGAGCGCCTGGAGCTTAGCGTTGGTGGTTTAGAGATTCTACCTCGTCTACCAGACGCCGTATTTGTGGTTGATGTTCGTGAAGAGAAAACTGCCGTTCGTGAGGCAAACCAGCTTGGTATTCCAGTTATTGCCATGTGCGACACCAACGTTGATCCACAGTTCGTTGAAACTGTTATTGCGGCTAATGATGACGCCATCAAGTCAATTGAGATGATTCTTAAATTAGTTAGCGAGGCAATCAGCGCTGGACGAGCTGCGCCAAAGCAGGCCGAGGCTAACATCCGAGCTGCTGGTGTAGCCGCTCCCGAAAAGCCAGCTAAAAGAGCCGCTGATGAGGTTGCAGAAACTCCTGCAGCAGAAACGCCTGCTACTGCCTAGTCATCGGCCAAGTTTTTTACAAAATCTTTGAACGTACGAAATATGTCAATGGAACTTATTACCAAACTTCGCAATGCCACCGGCGCCGGCATTCTGGAGGTCAAAAAGGCGCTTGATGAAGCTGGTAGCGATTACGACAAGGCCATGGAGCTTTTGCGTAAGCGTGGTGAGGCCGTGGCTTTAAAGAAGGCCGGTCGAGTTGCCGCTGAGGGAGTTATTGCTTCCTACGTGCACATGAACCGAATCGGCGTGCTGGTTGAGCTTAATTGTGAAACCGACTTTGTGGCGCGAACAGATGAGTTTCAGGCCTTAGCTAAGGACTTAGCCATGCAAGTAGCCTCTATGAGCCCGCTGTTCGTTAAAGCTGAGGATATTCCAACCGAAGTAATTGATAAGGAGCGCGAAATCTACCTTGAGCAAATCGAAGGTGACAAGCCAGCTGATGTTAAAACCAAGATTGTAGAGGGTAAAGTCGCCAAGTTTATAGACGAGTCGTGCCTGCTGAATCAGAAGTTTTTCAAGAACGAAGACCAAACCATCCAAGACCTCTTGGCCGAAGCTATCGGTAAAGTAGGGGAAAATATTCAGGTTAAACGATTCGTCCGTCTCTCTTTGGACGACGCCAATGAGTAATAGCGTAACAGTTGCAGAGATTCAGTTTCACCCGTGGGATCGGTCATATTTTTTCGACCCAGCTGAGTTTGAGGTGAAATTAGGAGATCGCGTGATTGTAGAAACCACCATTGGTCAGGAGATAGGCAAGGTAATTGGCTTTGGTAAAGTAGCCGAGCATGAGCTAGAGGCGCCACTACAACCAATTCTACGCCTTCCTACCGAGGCCGATTTTACAATCATGGAAGAGCGGTCAGTAAACAAGTCAAAGGACCTCCAGCAGGCTCGAGACATTGTGCACAACCACCACCTAGCCATGAAATTGATTGATGTGGTTTATTCGTACGATGATCGACGCATGACCTTTGCCTTTACCTCACAAAACCGCATTGATTTTCGAAATGCCGTCAAAGATTTAAATGTGGCCTTTGGTCGCTCTGTGCGGCTTCAGCAAATTGGCTCGCGCGATGTCGCCGCCGAAATGGGAGGGATCGGACCTTGCGGCCGTGAAACCTGCTGCTCTACCTGGAAAAAGGATCTAGACAGCGTCAGCGCTGATTTAGTGCCAATGCAGCAGCTTGAGTATCGTGGCACAGACCGTTTATCCGGACTGTGTGGTCGTTTAAAATGTTGCCTGGCCTACGAGTCAGAAGGTTACCGAATGTGTGGCGCCAAGATGCCAGAGGTTGGTACTTTTGTAAAAACCAAAACCTATGGTGCCGGTGAAGTTATTTCCAGAAACATTCTCACGCATGTTATTACCATAAAAAATGAACAGAACCAGCGCATCGAAATCCCGATGGGTTGCGACCGAGTTGGCTGTAGCGGTTGCTCAGCTGGCGGTGGATGCTGTTCAGATGATGACGATAAAACTCTATGATTTGGCTTGATATCACAATTTTGGCTCTAGTAATTATTGCCCTGGCTATTTTAATAGCTCTGTTTGTGAAGTATCGAAAAAAGATGACAATGTTGGACTTGGAGGCTATGCCTCGAGCTAAATTGCGCAGCAAGAAATATCAGCTAATTGAAAAACGCTTGGCGCGTAAAACTACCAGCATGTCAGTTGGTATAAAAAAGGCTTCCGTACCGCTCAGCGAAGGTTTACAAAAGATCTATCACAAGCTGCAGCAGCTGGAACGTCGTTATAGCCACGCTGACAAGAAGCCGCAAACTCAAGAAGAAAAAGAACAGCGTCGCTCAAAGGTAGCTGCTTTGTTAGAAGACGGTGCCACCAAGTTTAAAGATGAAAACTACGCCGATGCTGAACAGGTGTTACTAGACGTCATCCGGTTAAGTCCAAAGGAGATCGAGGCCTACGAGTATTTGGGCGAGATATATTTGGCGCGCAAGGAGTATGATCACGCTATCGAAACTCTTAAGTTTGCCCGTGAGTTAAACCCTAATGATGACCGCATTTATCTGGATTTAGGTAACGTCTTCGAACAGCAGGGTTCTTTAGAGCGAGCTACCGAAAACTATAAGCAATGCGTCAAACTAGCTCCAAACAATCCACGTAATTTGAGTGCCTTATTGAATGTGGCTTTAGCAAAAAAAGATAGATTCCTAGCCAGGGAAACTCTTTGGAAGTTAAAAGAGGTTAATCCAGAAAACCAAAAATTGGCTGAGTTAGATGCTCAGGTTAAAGAACTGTAGAGATAAAGTAGGCGATTAGGCTTGAAAAAATTATCAATTCTAGATAAAATAATCCGGCTGTAAAAAGCAGGAACATGCCGTTGTAGCTCAGTTGGTAGAGCACCACCATGGTAAGGTGGGGGTCTCGGGTTCGAATCCCGACAACGGCTCACTTAAGCGCTGATATTGTAAAATTAACTACCTAGCAAAGCTGGTCCAACCAGAAGGCTAGCTATCCATAAAAATATTCCAACTACGGCATACACCGAAGCGTCTCTTTGCATAAAATCTCTATCGTTCAAGACATACTGGGTTATAGTTCCTTGAATAACTGCTGTCAAAATAAACAGCCCGCTTGTTAATCCAAAATCACCTGTGGCTTTTTCATAGTTCCAAAATAGAATACACAGCCCGATTAACGGCAACCCACTAAGCATCAGTGTGCTTAACCTTTCTTGTTTGGTTGGCTTGCTAGACACGAGGGTGAGTATAAATAATCCAGCTAAAGCCCCGATGCATTCTACAAAAAATATCTTGCTAAAAAACATCTGTGCCGAGCCAGCTGCAAAACTAAAAATCGCTGCCGTAACTGGACCGTCTACTAGGAATATGAGATTCATCAGCCAGCTCGATGAACTTTTTATGTAGGAAGCAGTCGAAGCAATGTATATTGCAACAACAGCTATGCCCGGCAAAAATAACAAGAATGGCAGAATGTCATTATCTAAGCTACCTAAAATGCTAGCAGTTCCAATGGCGGGCAAGGCTGTTATAAAATACAGATTTAGTTTTAGTGAGAGCTTGTTCAATTTTTCTTTACCCATTCGCATAATAATTTGTGCTGGATAGTCAAAGCCTGAAGGTGTGTTAATCAATTACGACTTCTTTTGGCAAGCCTTGTATCGAAAACAGTCTATCGTATGATCGTTCACTAGACCCGTTGCTTGCATAAACGCATAGCAAATAGTTGGTCCAACAAACTTAAAGCCACGTTTTCTGAGGTCTTTACTCATCGCTTCAGAAATTTTTGTTGTTGCCGGCAGGCCTGACATCTTTTTGACTTTGTTTACAATCGGCTTGCCCCCAACAAACCCCCAAATATAGGCGTCGAAGGATCCAAATTCTTTTTGTATATCTATAAAACGCTCAGCGTTAGAAATCGTACTTGTAATCTTTAATCGGTTTCGAATGATTCCATCGTTTTTAAGTAACCGCTGAACATCTTGTTTTGTGAATTTGGCTACTTTTTTATAATTAAAATTAGCAAAGGCTTTTTTGTATCCTTCTCTTCTGTGTAATATTGTAGACCAAGATAAGCCCGCCTGAGCCGATTCCAGAATAAGGAACTCAAAAAACTGCCTGTCATCATGTGCGGGAACACCCCATTCTTCATCGTGGTACTGAATCATTAACTTGTCACTTGTCGACCAGTCACATCTTTTTACCATGTTGTTAGGGTAGCATGGAGGGGGAGTAGCGCCAATGGCGATGGTGGTCTGTGAGGTGAATTATATATGGTAAGGAAGTGGTCGATTGTATTTAAAAAGCCAAAAATATAATACCTAAAGCCTTATAATTAGGCCTTGATTTTTTCTGAAAAAAATGCTAATATCCTTTTCAAATAGAGTGATAAAAAGTTACTCAAGCCGTTATTAGTTCTAAGTTTTTCCTATGAATAAGCACGATAGCTTACCTAAGCGCCAGCGCACACTGATTGGTCGGGGTGGTGACACATCAGCCTGGAAACTTGATAAGGTGAAGCCTGAAGTAGGTGCTACACGCAATGGGCTTGTGATGAAAACTTTTGAAGGATATAACGAGCGTCACCGTGGCTGGGAAGCAGACAAGATCAAAGGTTTTAATCAGCCAGTGAGGGAGTACTTAGAAGAAACTCATCAACGCTTGCGATCACAATATGGCGATGCAATTTTACCTTGCCGTGTTGTGGCCAATCCAGATGAAAGTGGCCGATACTTTTTATTGCAAGCCCATGCAGATCCAAAAAATTATTCTGGTCGTTCACAACTATTACTAGAGCTCACTCCAGATGATATTCAGAATCCAGATTTACAACAACGGATAGGCAATTTCGCTACTAGCCTTAAAGAAAATTATGAACGCTGGGTACGTGGCGACCGTACTGCGGTTGTTCCTGATATAGAAAAAGCGAACATCATTCTTGATCAAGCAGGTGAACGATTTTATTATATTGATAATGAGGCCATGGAGGCTCCTTATGCTGGAAAAACCTTGAACCGATGGTTTGATCTTGAAAGTGTCGCTGCCCGTCTTGAAATGATGAGTGGAAAAACTGCCGAACAAATTTTAGCTGACCCTTTCTATCAAGCCCTATTTGCGAAATATGCAGAGAGCTACCCAGCTCTAGAGACCGCAAGGACCGATGACCGAGAGTTTTATGTCATCCTTATGCAAATGGGAGACGATATTCGCAGCGAAGCTATCGCGGAGTTTGAGCGCTACATGGCCAGCGCAAAATAAAATAGTATTCAAGTTTGCCTCAGTTGATAAAACACAATGTTTTTATTAACGCTCAGCGTTCATTAACTCCCACAGCTTACTGGTGGTGTTCCAATTCCGAATCGTTACCTGCTTATACAATTTTAGCTGGACAATTTTACTCAACTTGCTTTGCGACTCCTTGCCCTTAACACGCCAAAAGTACAGAGCGTGTTTTCCCGCGGTCGCGTTGTCAACGCCTGCCTTCATGGGCAATTCTCGGAGCGCTTTATTGGCCGTGAGCGGTGCTTTCACAAAAATGACATCATAGCGAAATGTATCCGGCTTGGTTCCGTATCCACTCGGCACACCTGTCATTACTTGGGCGAACTGCGTTTTATTCAGCGCCACGACCTGCGAATTATAATTAAATCTTTTTGACAGCGCGGACTGTAGGTCAGCAACAATTTTATTTATAGAACGACTCTTGCTAGAAAACAACACATTTCCACTTTGGATGTAAGTAGTCACCTCGGTATATCCTAATTCCTCAAAACACAGTTTGAGGTCTACCATTTTTATTATATTGTTGCCGCCAACATTAATGCCGCGGAGCAAGGCTAGGTATTTCATAAATTGAGAGAAGATCATCTCTGTGAGAATTTTTCTTCCAGCGTTGGGTCAACGTGAGGCAATCGTACTGGAATAGTCGGGAGTTAGTCAATTAACCCAGTTTGTAAAAAAAGAGCCGGGATGTCAGCAGTCTGTACTGTCATGACAGTGCCCGGGGTGGCTGCTCAGCAGCGGAAGCGCCACCGCAAAACCGAGTAGCTGATGTCCGGCTCGAACAGGACACAGCAGCCGAGATGGTTCTTCACCATCTCCCACGGTTTGAACGAGACTCCCACGACATTGAATCCATGCCGCTTGAGTTCTTTGGTCCAAGCCAACCAGCGATCCCGGATGGCCTGATCCTTGAGCGCACAGACCAGCAGGGCCACGCTGGTCTCAAAGAACAGGTTGTGGTCACTCGCCCTCAGGTTCGTCGTCAGCCTGCCGAGCGACTCCTTCTCCAGGTCATCGAGCGGAACTTCCTCCATTTCGATCACCGGAATGCCCACGCCTTCCCATCGGGCATTATCAGCTGCACGCTCATCGTCTGAGAGCCCACGGTTGGAGAGGATCGCCTGTCTCAACTCAGTGAGCCCCCAGGCCGGAAGGGTGATCGCCAGCGTGCTGATGCCCCGCTCCAGCGGAGGAGGCCAATCGGAGTCATTCTTCAGCCATTCGGCACGCACCTCAGCGATGGTCGGGATCAGCTGATGCAGGTCTTCGAACGCATGGATGGAGCTCACTCCTTCGTTTCCATTCTCATCGAGTTCGAGGGTGCAGCCACGCAGACCCTCTTCCATGATCCAGCGAGCGTGCGGACTACGGACATGGTAGACCCAGTCACCATTCTCGTGGTCGACGAGGTGGGTGAAGTAGATCCCGTTCCTTTCTTCCGTATGAACAGTCATCTGTCCTCCTAAGATGCGCGGCGGATTGCCTGCGCCCCAAGCAATAGTGATTTAATCACTTCTACGATATGCGCAACCAACCCAATTAAGTGCCGTTTTTATATAAAAAGCTTGTTTTGATCTTAAACAATAATGAAAATATTGGCAAATCTAGGCTACTGAATGTCTACTATAACAACTGCCAACTCACCAGCTGGTAGTTCTACCACCACTTTATCTGAAAGTTTCCTACCTAGTAGCGCCTGACCAATGGGGGATTGGTAAGAAATCACTCCACGCGTTGGATCACTTTCAGATGATCCTAGAATCTGCCATTGCTGCTTAGCCCCATCTATTAGCTCCACAGTGACCTTGTGCCCAATCTGCACACTTTGCGTATCAGCAGGCGTCTCGATAACAACAGCGCGAGGGATCTGATACTCGAGTTCGCTGATAGTTCGGTTAATGCCTCGCAATTTGCCTTTGGCAATTTGGTACTCAGCATTTTCAGAAAAATCTCCGTTGCCAGCCAGCTCTTGCGTAAGCTTGGCTGTTCTCGGCATGGCCACATTCCTGAGGTAATCAAGTTTTTGCGCCATGGCATCTAACTCTGCTCGCGTCATGTGCGGGTCGAAGGTCGGAAAGGTATATTTACCAGGTTTTCTGTTTGGAAGTCGCATGCACGCAGTCTACGGCTTCAGGAGCAGTCAGGCAAGGCGTCTTGACAAAACAGTAAAAACATGCTATTTTACGGCGTTCCGTAAATCTACGGGACGTTCTTTACAACATGGTTTTCAATCATAAATTTAGGAGGTGACAGGGCAAGAGATAAGCAATGGTTCGCAGTCTGCTAACCATGATTTACCTCTTTCCCTGAGACGTTTGCTTTGGTCGGCAACGTCTTTTCACCCGCCACCTATTTGGAGGCAACCTATGACCACTGTGCTCTTGGCTCTCTTGACTTCTGGTCTGGCCCAGGCTTTCGACTACGAAAGCACCTTCACCGACAGGGACGTCTTCTTCAGCATCCCGGACGACGAGCCGACACCGGTCTTCGTCGCCCACACCAACAAGAAGGGCTTCTTCCGCTCCAAGCGCGGGGGAGGCACGGTGACCATCCAGGACAAGCAGCTCACCGTCACCCGCGAGAACGGCATGGTGCAGACCGGCCACATCTATGCATGCGTCCGGTCGCCCTGGTCCCCGACTCGAGTCTCCTGGGAGACTGAGGGGGCGGACGAGGCTACCGCGGCCGCCGAGGCGCTCGCCAACGAGTGGGCGGAGCGGGCCTGCCTGATCAACGCGGGCGTGTTCAAGGTCGACTGAGCGCCCGCGGCTGATGGACGATTGGAAACCGTGTTCGCAGAAGCCTTCGGGTGGACGCAAGAACATGGTGGGGGTGTTGCAAATATCATTATCTGAGAGATAATCTGATGAGTCCACGCTCAAATTGAGCAACGCAGGACGAAACGATTGGAAATATAAAAAACAATTCGGACACCTCTATTCACAAAAACGTGAATGTTATTTATTTATCGTCGCCAGCTACTTTCAGCACAACTGAGTGAGTGTGAGCGTCTTGCCTAAAACCTAGCACCCGCTGGCCCTTACCGTGACTGATTCTATGTAAGTATTGCATCACCGCTCTGGCTAAGGCACCAGTGCCCGCGCCGTAAATTATGCGCACACACTCTCCAGGATTTTGACTAATAATTTGATCTACCTCAAACACTACGTCTTCTGTGGTTAGCCCGTGCAGATCCACCATTGGCAGGTTCCTATCTAAGGAAGCCACCGCTAGTTGAGTCTCAATGGGTTCGTCCTTCAGCGCCAGCCGCTCCTCATTATGTTTTTTCTGCAACCGCTCCGCTTTAGGAGGTGCTTGCCAAGGTTCATTGACTGGCTGATTTAAATTGCCACGTCGGCCACGCTGCTCACGTCTTTTCATTTATTTAAATTCACAGATATTTCACATATTATATCAGAAAATGCGCAATTAATGTGAAGTCATGCAATTTACGAAAATGCTAGGGAACTAGATAATTATTTTAGTGAGACGAACTGTGGTATGGTATTTACATAAGTTATTATTATTGACTTTTTATTACATTAACTATTCAAGCCTGATGCCAACGTTACTGTTACTATCTTACTTGCCCCTGGGAGTATTTGTTGCCATTTTACAGCGGCACATTATGCGCAAAGTGAAGTGGTCCCAAAGAGTTATAAAGCAGCCAGGTGAGGTAACCCACAAAAATATTGGCCTGCCAGACAGGTTGCTGCGCCTAACCATCGCCATCGTTGTATTGGTTTACGGATTATGGGTTGGCAGCGAGCTGGCAGTAGTGATTGCTGGTTACACTTTTTACGAGGCCTTAGCCAAGTGGTGCGGTTTGTATGCACTAGTTGGTAGAAATACTTGTCCAATAAACTAACATCATACGTATGACCACAGATAGTAACGGAGCAGAGTTGCACGACGGAGATTCTGTTCAACTTATAAAAGACCTTAAAGTTAAAGGTTCTTCTTTGAATCTTAAAAGAGGTGAGGTTGTGAAAAATATTCGTCTAACTGGTTCAGCTAGTGAAATAGAATGTCGTATTGGCAAAGCCACTGTTGTGCTAAAAACTGAATTTCTTAAGAAAAGATGATTGTTTGGCCAATAAATTTTTCAGAATAGAGAAATCAGCGTATAATATTACTATCTAAAAAGAGGAACAAAACGACACAATGAGGAAAACTAACCAAGGAGTGCTTGCGCTGTTTGCACGCATGATCATGGGTTCGGTTATTTTATTTTCTTTTTCCCAGCCGGTTTACGCCTTTGGGGACGGTGAAGATGAAGGAGACAACGGAAGTCAGGTTAGCGACGTTGCTGCCGACAATAGTGACACAGCTAACGTAGATGTACTCGGGCCGTTTGGCGGTAATGTGTGGAACATTGCTATCGATACTGACGCTGACATGGTTTATGTTACGGCCAAGGATTCTCCCAATGGAATTTATCGCTCAGCCGATGGTGGAGCTACTTGGGAAGGTATTGAGGGGGGATTTGACTACGGCCAAGGTATTGCCGTGGATGTTGATGCTACCGCCGGCGATGTCTACGCCTTATTTACAAATGGCTTGTACGTCAGCACAGACCAAGGCGCTACTTATACTCAAGTAGCCGAAGTTTATGGGTCTTCATTACTGGTAGGCAGCGAGGCCATCTTAATTGGTAGTACCGACTCTGATTCACCAGGCGTTATTAGTCGGAGCACTGACAACGGAACGACTTTTTCAGACGTTACCGTAACTAGTGACGACCAGTACTTCTATACAATCGCTGAAGGACCAACTACCGGACTAATTTATGCGGTTGGTTTTGATTCAGATGATGCGACTCATTTATATCGTTCAACAAACAGCGGCTCCTCTTGGAGTGAGGTGACAATTCCAAGTATAACTGGCACTTCCAATGGCTCTACCATTGCCGTTGACCCGACCGACGCTGATCATCTTATTTTAACTGGCGGTTATGACGGAACCAGCTACCAAAGCACCAATGCTGGAAGCTCTTGGACTAGTATCACACCGCAGTCTCAGGAGGCGGCTTTCGATAGCTCTGGCCGCATATTTATTGGTGGTCAATATAGTGACGATGGTTCAACCTGGACGTCAATGGGTATGGATGAGAACGACAACTCAACAGCTATCGGTGGTCACGCTTTACTGGTAGATCCAAACGATCAGGACACTATTTACGCTGACGGTATGCCAGGACTCAGTAAGAGTACTGATCGTGGTGTCAGCTGGACAGATATCAATGAAGGCATCGCCGGAGTCACTATGACCGACATTAGCCAGGCGAACGATAAAGATATTGTTTGGGCAGCAGCCTACAACGGTTTGGCTAAAACAGAGAACTTTACCTCGGGTAATCCAACCTGGGAATTCCCAGTCTTACCAGACCCTTGCAGCGCCATCTGGGTTGAGCCAGTTGATGCGCAAATTGTTGTGGTAGGAGAACTTGGCGCCCTAAAGCGTAGTACTGACGGAGGTGAAACCTGGTCTGAAGACTTAGTATCCGGCCTCATAGAATCTTCCATGAATGTTAATGAGATTATTGCCGACGTTGATACACCAACCACCCTGTATGCGGCTGTTGGTAATGGTAATCCTTCGCTTCCAAAAACTGGCATGGTCATTAAGTCAACCGATAGCGGCGCAACCTGGGAGGACATGGAGATTACTGACAATGCTTCAGGACAAACTCTGTCTCAGTCCGGAGATGGTTCAATCTACGTTGGTCTTGGTGCTGAGGGTGGCACAGAAAATGTCGCCGGCATCTACAAATACTCAGATGGATCATGGAGCTTTCTAGAAAATAGTCCAGACGAGGAAATTGTAAAAGTTCTAGTGGACCCACAAGATGACAATTCAGTATACGCTGTGGCCAGCATAGCTTACGGAAACGACAATACTGGCAATTTCGGTTTTTACAAATCGACAGACGCTGGTGCTAACTGGACTAAGATTACTGAAAATCTAGATAGACTAAGCGAATTCAATAGCCTGGCTTTGCAAGAATCTACCACTCCTTCAACACTGTATCTTGGCGCTGTTAATTATTATGGCCAAGGTGAATTATACAAATCAAGCGACGCTGGAGATACTTGGGGGCTGTTATACACTGGCCTTAAGGAAGAAACCTTCTACACCATGATTTTTGATGGTGTTACCGCAGGAACCAGTAGAGGATTGTTCGACATCAAATCAAAGGCTTCCTTAACTCTAAAATTGGGTTCCAAAAAGATTAAGAAGAATAAGAAGGCCGCTCTGACCTTGACCTTAAAAGATGCAGTTACCGACAAGGCTCTTAAAAACAAGCACGTCATGCTTTTTAAGAAGAAGGGCAAGAAGTTTGTGAAAATTCAAACACTTACTACCAAGAAGAGCGGTAAGGTATCGATTAAGCTGCGAGTTAAAAAGGTTGGCAAAACTCAGTTTAAGGCTCGCTGGAAACCGGCTGGTATTCAAGCTGAGGAATACACTACTTCAAATTCAAGTGTTAAAAAGTTGACGGTCAAAAAGAAGAAAAAGTCATAGCTTTCGAATAAATATAAAAACAGCCCTCACTTGGGGGCTGTTTTTATATTAGATATCATATTGACAAAATTCAATAAGTTTGGCAGGATCATCAGTCGTCTTCTTGGCGTGCAAGATCATGTTTTGAGGTGGACAAAGGAGAAGTGCTTGGATCTCTCTTTCGTCCACCTCACAACAACACATACCGATCAGGTCACCATGAGGTGGTGAGACGACCTGATTCGGAGGAAGAGATGTACCGCTTCTGCTTCATCACGACGATCGCTCTGCTGGCAGGCTGTGGCAAGGACGAGTCTGCTTCTGAAGAGTGTCACTGGCCGAACACCTACTACCCGGACAAGGATGGAGACGGGAAGGGTGAGTACGGCGCAGACGGATCGACAAGGGCGTGCGAGGCGCCCGAGGGCTTCGTCGGAAACTTCGACGACTGCAACGACACCGAACCGACGGCCTGGGACTACGCTCCAGAGGTCTGGTACGACGGCATCCACCAGAAGTGCAACGACTACGGCTCCTGGGACGACTTCGACCAGGACGGAGATGGCCACCGCGTCACCCAGCTGGAAGGCAAGACAGAGCCCGAAGGCGGCTGGGGTGACGACTGCGATGACACCGTGCATAGCGTGAACCCGGGAGAGCCTGAGTATCCCGACGGACTCGACAACAACTGCGACGGCAAGGTCGACGAGAACTCGACCGGTCGCTGGTACCTGGACGAAGATCGCGACGGTCACTCCGGAAGCCGCATCTGGTTCAGCGTCTCTCGGGGCTCCCTGGACGACATCTGTCTGCCGGTGGGGTACTGCAACTTGGCCAGCTGGCAGTTCCACGAGGCGCCGACCGACTGCAACGATTCCGACGCCTCCAGCTACCCTAGGGCTCAGGAGCTGCTCGACGGCTACGACAACAACTGCGACGGCAAGGTCGACGAGAACGCTCGCTGACCTGCTTGCACCACCCCCAATTGTAGGATTGGGGCTCTTTTTTTATTAGTTAAGATTTTTGTAAGTTAACTATAGTTGAATGGTAACCGGTTGACTAACCACAATTCCACTAGCACTGGCACAATCTTCTCCGTGAGCCTGAGCCCGCCAGTTGCCATGTGAATACTCCGTAACCGGGGCTGTCACTTTACACGACCAGTTTGAGTCAATGAATGTACAATCAGCTGTGGTCCCTCCCCAGCGCTTACCATTGTCATCTGTGTAACCTTCCTGAATCAACTCAACTGAATTATTAGTGCACCTAGTATTTAATTCCCAGGTTATCTCACTGGTGTTTTCATTAATGGCCGTCGCCTGAGGCAGATTCACGACTTCACCAACAGGATTTTTTGGAAAATACATATCGGGAAAGAACAAGCTATTGCCAATCTTATATTCAATTGGGAGCTGAGTTTCCTCATACCACGGTCCTAATTTTCCGCTCATTTGTGCGACCACCACAATTAGCAGCACAAACCAAAGGGCCACAATATTAATGCGAGAGCTACCAACAGATTTATTATTGATCTCGGACTCATCTGACATATTCATGAACGCAACTCCTTTGCTAAAAAAGAACATACCAAAGGCTAGTCCCAAACCGATAAAGAATGCATTCATCAGTCGGAGAAAATCAACTTCGTTTGATGTCCAGGTGAAAAACCAGGTTAGGGGAGTCAGCGCTAGTAGTACGACAGCGCTAGTTGCCATGGCTCCGGCTTGCAGTAAGAGTAGTTGCAAAACTGTTAAACGCGATCCACTGACTGAGCCAAAGACATACAACGAGGGTGTGCAAATTAGCATCGGACCCCAAACTAATAGAATGGTTTTCCAAGACAGAAGTAGTGAGTGATTTAGACTACCTACCACCGTGCCCATAGTCGCTCCAAAAATAGCTAGTCCAATCAGACTAATTACCACGAACCAGATCCCGATTAATAACAGATTATTTTTACCTTTAATGTCTTTGTAGACATCTTCCTTACTTTTAATTAGTGAGGCTAGCGGAGTTTCTTTCATGTTTTTCATATTTTAAATTAGTGAATATTATTAAAGTCTTTTTACTGTATCTCCCAGCTCGATAAATACATTTCCAGATTGTGAGCGCATAAATGGAACGGTATTTTGCACGTCGTCTATCACACCGATCCACGGACGCATGAGCCACCCTAGCTGTAAGAAGACAAATCCATACAGACAGACCCACAACACCGTGACAGGCGCTCTAGCCTTGACCTTAAAGGAACCAAGCCAAGCCCATAGTTGCCAAGCAGCCAGGCTTCCACTGATTGCAAAGAAGGTTACCGTGCTCAGTAGTAGAGCGTTATGCTGCATTGGCAGATAAATATAAAACAGTAGTAATGGACTCAGGCTAGCCAGAGCTAGGCTAGTTGTTGCCACAAGTTGAGTAGCTTGAGCTAAGATTTGCTTGGCCGGAGCCCTTACCCCTAAAAGTAACGACAGCAGAATCAGGCTAATTGCTGTAACTAGTAGAGCTGCTAACATTAAAAAAGGCAGCTTAATCAAGACGTAAAATATTTGTGCTCCACCAACAAAATGGCTCATGACAATTCCAAACACATTTACCCAAACCACCGTCAGCCATCCCAATAATACAAACTCTCGTCCTGACCCCTTAACCAAGCCTCTTCTGAGCAAGCGTGCCGTGCCAGTGGCTAAGTCGCTAACTGATAAACGATAGTGCAACGCGCCAAGGCCTAACCCCAAGTAAAGGGCTGTTATCATTCCCAAAAACACAAACAATTTTTGATCCGACTCTTCGTGGTAGGTAAAATATACCGCCTGCTGATAGTTAATCGGAGGAGAATCTGGCCGAACGAAAACCACCAATCGAATCTGCGGGTACAAACTGGCGTCGATACTTTCAATATTTAGTTGAGACTCGTAGTTTAAACCTTGGGCATGAAAACCAGGCACTGGTTTATTGGCGGTGTCCCAAATTTCAAAGTAGTAACCCTGAGCTAGCCACTCTGGCGGAACGGTAACGCTTTCCCATGTGTAAGCTCTTAGGGGAGTGAGCGCGAGAGTGGCGTGGTTAGTAGGGTAGACAACTTGATCGTCTAGCACCTCAGGAACTACGCGTGTAATCATCCGATCATAATTAATGTAAGCAGCTGAGACTGAGCTCACTGGCGTTGCAATAAAAGTTATCAAGACAACTGCTGTAAGGATTAGGCGAGGAAGTAGTTGGTTTTGTATATTCATATATATCGTATTACGATGTAATAAATTTAAAAAAATTACTGAGCTAAGCTGGCGCGCAATTCCTGTACAGATATTTTACTATCTACCGCCGCCTCAATTTCTTCATTGGTGGCCACTCGCCCTGTTTTATTAAGATATATTTTTTGGATGACTTGTTTACGCTCGTCCGAAGCATTGAGCGTTTCTTCAATCTTATCGAGGTTCGTATAGGCCCTAGTTTTAGCGTAAAAGCGGATGTCTTTGTCTTCGGGATCACGACCCAAGCTGCTTTGGTATATAGCAAAAATTTTGGGCTTAGCTGAAATCACATCAAGCATCGCCTCGTTGTTAATGTCATTAATAAACCATGGTACAAAAATTACTAGAACGGACAGTAGCGGAAGGCATGCTTTACGGTAACGAAAACTTCCTTGATTGCGTGAGTATTTATAGAGCGTAACTGCGATCAGTGGCAGGCCCAGCATAACGACGGCATAAATAGGATAAAGTGCTGGGTTGCTAAGTTGCACTTGGGTGCAAGACGACAGCACTCCGTTTAGTGGTACATTATCTGGCGTGACAAAAAAACATCGCGCCGGCATCAGAAAATTAAAAATTAATGTGTCAGTGAATATCGACCAAAGTACCACCGTGGTTTGTAAATAAATGACTAGCCTACGAATTTTTGTATCTAGCTTATTCCACAGTAATAGCACCGGCGTTAGGACCAGTAGACTAAAAACGATGGCGTGTACGTTATTTTCAAACTTATCGATATCTAATATTACTGTGGCAGCCAGAGCTATTAGGTGGGTCCAGGTCATAGCCAGCCAGACACTGTGCTTGGAATCTATCCCGCGGTATTCAATTAACCAACGTTCACCAATTAGACCTAGTAATAAGTAGCAGCTAAACACCCACCACAGCAGAGCGGTTTCAACGTGAGTGCCAGCTATTAAACTTGGAAACCCAACAGCCAAGATAATTAATGTCAGTCCACTTAATAAGTAGACGCCATTAAAAATTTTTGCCAGCGACCAAGGCAGCGCTCCGCTGACAGCTATGGTCTCCTTCAGGTGCTTTTCAAAGTCACCAAACTCAATTGACGCCTGTTTTTCAGCTTCCGACCTGGACACACCCTCAGCCATAAGCTCAAAAACCAGATCATCAAAATGACTAGTCAGTTCTTCTTTAATAGATCGTCTTGACGCCAGCATATTTTTATTAAGCCAGAACAATGGCGTCAACAGCTCCAGAAAAAGTTTGCCACTCTTCAGATTTTTCTGATAAAACTTTTTTCCCAGTTCTGGTAATTGAGTAGTATTTACGCCTGCGACCATCGACCTCTTTCCAAAATGATTCAAGTAGTTTAGCTTTCTCTAACTTGTGCAGCAGGGGATACAACGATCCTTCGCCCATGGCAAAAACTCCCTCACTCATCAGTTTGATCTGCTTCGAAATTTCATAACCGTATAAAGTCCCGGATTCCAGTACGGTCAAAATAATCAATTCCGAGGTGCCTTTTAGTAGTTCTTTGCTAACCTTCATAATAGTTTTTAGTTCAAATTTTGTATCGATTTTAGGCTATCATACATCGTAATTCGATGCAAGTATATTCCAGCCACCTTTTAAATAGACGCCTACTGAAAACTGTTGTAGTATTTCCAGCGGTCAAACCGAAAATATTAATAGAAATCAATAATTTTAAGTATGCAGGAACTTTCAACGCGCGCTAAAGCTAGCATAATGGGAGGAGTTGTTCTTGCTATGCTGTTGTCCGCGCTTGATCAGACAATAGTCGCTACCGCCATTCCAAAAATAGCTGGAGAGTTGCACGGTTTTGAGCACATTAGCTGGTTGTTTACCGCTTACATGTTGGCTTCTACTATTGTTGTGCCGATTTACGGTAAGTTATCAGACATCTACGGTCGCAAGTACTTCTACATTGTTGGGATTATAATTTTTTTAATTGGCTCAGCCTTGTGTGGAGTGGCTCAGGACATGAATCAGCTAATTTTCTTCCGCGCCATTCAAGGAATTGGTGGCGGAGCTATTATGGTTAACTCAATTGCCATAATTGGCGATATTTTTCCTCCAGCTGAGCGCGGCAAGTGGCAAGGGGTTATTGGTGGAGTTTTTGGCCTAGCCAGTATCGCGGGGCCATTGCTGGGAGGTTGGTTAACAGACTCGGTAAGCTGGCGTTGGATATTCTATGTAAACCTTCCAATCGGAGTTATCGCCTTGGCTGTTTTGTGTAAAGTTATTCCACATATCGCCGGCCACAAAAAAGCCGGTCGATCAGTGGACTACTTCGGTGCGCTGGTGCTTGGCACATCACTGGTCTGTTTGTTGCTAGGACTATTATGGGGAGGCGTTAATTATCCCTGGGCCTCACCGCAAATTATTGGTCTCTTTACAGCGTCCCTGCTGGCAATGGCAATATTTATTGTTATTGAGCTTCGCGTTAAAGAGCCAATCTTACCCCTGTGGCTCTTCAAGAATAAAGCCTTTAGCGTTTCCATGATCACTACCATGTTAATCGCCATGGGCATGTTTGGAGCCATTACTTACATTCCGGTTTTTGCTCAGCTTGTCGTTGGTTCTAATGCTACATATTCTGGTTTGATTTTAACTCCGATGATGGGAGGGTTAATTGTTGCGAGCATCATTACCGGTCAAATTATCTCGCGGACTCAAAAGTACAAAATGATCACCGTGCTAGGCATGGCTATCGGAGTAACTGGCATGTTCCTGCTTTCACGAATGGGAGCCGATACCTCCAGCTCTGAGTTAGTTCGGAATATGGTTATTATGGCAATCGGCCTAGGCGTTGGCATGCCAGTATTTAACATCGTTGTGCAAAGCGCCTTTGATAACAGCATGCTGGGCGTTGTCACGGCCTCACTGCAACTTTTCCGCAGCGTTGGGGGTGCGGTTGGTGTGGCCATTTTAGGAACGGTATTAAATAATCGTCTGGCAACTTACATCATGCAGGCAAAGTCAGAACCGTTTGTTCAGGCCATGAGTCAGCAGTCCGACACCTTTGATGCCAACAATTTTAATTCAAATACCGTTCAGCAGATATTAAGCCCTGATGCGCGAGATCAAATTATGGGACTGATTCATCAGGCTCCCGATGCTATTCAACAGCAAATTCTAGCTAGCTTCGAAGCCTTTGCAAATCTAATGCGACTTGGACTAGCTGACTCTATTACCCTTGTCTTTATGTTGGGTGGGATAATGATGCTCTGTGCTTTCGTTGCTAGCATCTTCTTGCCTGTGATTGAGTTGAGGCGCAGCAACGCCACTCCGGCTCAAGAAGCTGGCATGCTACTGGAAGACGAGCTAGCCCAAGGTGACGCCGATAACGAAATCTAGTTTGGTTTTTGGCGGCGCTTCCACTTTTTGAGGTTGACATTATGTAACGATCGGCGCAAACTTTGAATCAATATGAAATTCCTCTCTTCACTTTTTATCTGCCTGGCCCTGGTTTTCAACCTGGGTGCCATGCCGGCCATGGCCCTTAGCATGGATCATGGAATGGCCAGTGAATTGTCCCAGGCTAGCCTAATGGACAATCACGCGCTCAACATGGGTGATTGTGTAGGCACAGCTAATTGTCAGGACGATCAGGCCGCCGATTGTGCCGCTCTCTGTCTGGCCAGAGGAATTACCGTCCAGCATCAACAGCCGCTAGTAATTCTCTTCGCAATCCTGATCTTGTTGGCAATCCAGTTTACTTTTGTATATTTCAAATCAGAGCGTCCATTGTCTAGGAGTCGTGTCTTTCCGCCACCTCTTTACCTATTCAATACGGTCAGGCTTATAGAGTAGGGCAAAATTTTATAGCGCTGCATCCGCACGCATTTTTATCGTTGTCTTAGAAAAACTAGAACTCATAAATACCGAACCCTTCGCTATTAAAATATGTCAAAAAGTACGCAAACTCTCCATATTTCTGGAATGACCTGCACAAGTTGTGAGGTGATAATTGAACGAACTATAAAAAAATTAAACGGCGTGGAAGCTGTCACGGTTAGTCAACAGACCGGCCGGTGTGTAATTCAGCATCAGAGTGGTCAAAAAATACCAGTCTCAACCATTCAAGAGGCCCTAGCCGACACTGACTATAAGGTTGAAATGAGTAATTCCAGCTCAACGACCAAAACGGCCAATACCATGGGTTGGAAAGGTTGGATGCGCATAGCCTTAATAATGGGCGTTGTCTATGTCATTGCCACTCAGTTTAACATCTTAAGTTTTAACATCAGCGATGAGGACAACCTTACTCTCCCAGCGGTGTTTGTGATTGGCTTAGTCGCCTCGGTCTCATCTTGTATTGCCGTGGTTGGAGGTTTAGTACTAACGGTGACCGCTAAGCTGAAGCAGGCCAAACCCAATGCTACAAAGTGGGAACTGCTGCGCATGCATTTACTTTTTAACGGTGGACGCTTGCTGTCATACTTTATTCTGGGTGGCATCGTTGGGCTAATAGGCACCGCACTAGCGCCTTCTGCTAAGGTGATGGGTATCATCTACATTATAGTTGCCTTGGTGATGATTCTACTGGCGTTAGACCTCCTGGGTATCTCAGGAACTAAACGCTGGATCCCTAAAATGCCCAAGCGTCTGAGCCACGCTATTCATGATCTAGCAGAACGAGAAGAGCCTTGGATTCCGATTCTGCTTGGAGCTTTAACCTTCTTCTTGCCTTGTGGCTTCACTCAGTCGATGCAGCTGTACGCACTTACTACTGGAAGCTTCTGGCAAGGTGGCTTGGTGCTTCTAGTCTTTGCTCTTGGCACCTTACCAGCTTTATTTGGCATTGGCGTATTGGCAAGTGTCGCCAAAACTAAAGGGGCCGCCTATCGCTATTTTATGGTTACGGCCGGGGCGATTGTGTTGCTGCTGGGACTCTATAATATACAAAATGGTCTGAACTTACTTGGTATAAACTCTTCGAGTTGGTTGTCGAGCAGTAGCGAGCCAGCAACCGAAGCCACTTCCGGCGACGGCGTTCAAGTAATAAACATGGCTGTTCAAGGTATTGATTACATTCCTGAGGCAATTACGATTGAAGCAGGAGTTCCGGTAGAGTGGCACATTGATGCCACGGGAGCGACTGGCTGCACTTCAAGTTTGGTGGTTCCATCGCTTAAAATTAGCAAGAGATTATCTAGATCACAGGACAATTTAATCACTTTTACACCAACTACAACTGGTACCATCCCCTTTACATGTAGCATGGGAATGGCCTATGGTGAATTTACGGTCGTAGATAAACTTGAGCAAAAGACTAATCAAGAGCCCGAGGGAGTCTGCGACAGTGTGACTCAAACCTGTTCAATTAAGTAAAATACACAATCATATGAATACATATACATTTCACATAAAGGGTATGAGCTGCCATTCTTGCGAAGGGCTTATTACCATGGATCTTGAGGACGCTGGTCTACCAGCCCCAAAGACTATAGATGCCAAAACTGGAGTTATGACAATTGACCTGGCGCCTGAGCAAGTAGAGGCAGTTAAACAAGCCATCGCTGCCACTAATAAGTATACGGTAGAATCAGTCGAAACTTTATGAGCACTACAAACCAGTTTCCCGTTAGCGGGATGACCTGCGCCTCTTGCGCAGCTATTATTGAACGTACCCTGAAAAAAATTGATGGCATCACCGAAGTTTCAGTTAATGTTGCAACCGAGAACGCTCGTGTTACCTATGATGAAGCTGTTGTCACCGTTGAGCAAATGAATAATGCTCTAAAGAGTCACGGCTACGAGTTGCAGTCAGTAGCACCGGCTGCAGGAGAGCAACCGCAGTCTGCGGATCCCTCAGGTCACGACATGGACATGGATATGCTGGGCAGCAGCCATACCGAAGATCAGCGACGGCGTGATCTAGTTGAACTTCGTCCCAAGGCTGTTGCTGCCTTTGCCGTTGCGGTGGTGATATTTACCATAATGATAATAGAGATGGGCTTAATGGCCTTCGGTTTTGATTTCTTCATTCCAGAGCGAATTTGGCACGTGGTGCAATTTGCTATTGCCACTCCAATTCTATTTTGGGCCGGCGACCGATTCTTTGCCGGAGTTTGGAGATTTCTTAGACATGGCCGAGCTGACATGAATTCTCTAGTTGGCATTGGCACAACGGTGGCTTATTTATATAGCACCGCGCTGTTACTGCTACCTGAATTGCATAGTAATTATGGCCTGCCTAACGCGATGTATTATGATGCTACCATCGTTGTGATTGGTTTTGTACTATTTGGTAAATACCTAGAGGTTAGGTCAAAGCTTAAAACTGGAGAGGCCATTGCCTCTTTAATGAAGCTACAAGCCAGTGTCGCTCATGTGCAGCGTGGTGAGGACATGGTCGATGTACCAATTGAACAAGTGCAAGTTGGAGATCTTTGCGTAGTTAAAGTTGGAGAGAAGATACCAGTTGACGGTGTGATCACTAAGGGTAGTTCACATATTAACGAATCAATGATCACCGGAGAAAGTCTAGCCGTTAATCGGACGATTGGTGATCAAGTGGTGGGTTCTACTATAAATACGGAGTCTTTGATTACTGTCAAAACTACTGCCGTCGGAAAAGATACTGTCCTGGCCCAGATTATAAATATGGTCCAAGAAGCCCAAGGTTCCAAGGCTCCAATTCAACGTTTTGCTGATATCATTTCGGCTTACTTCGTACCGATTGTGTTAGTGATAGCTGTTGCCTCATTTGTGCTATGGCTAACAGTCGGGTCACATTACATTGGCTTTGCAGAGGCCATGCCTATTGCCATTTCAGCCTTAGTTGGAATCTTGGTAATCGCCTGCCCGTGTGCGTTAGGTCTAGCCACCCCAACTGCCATTATTGTGGCAACTGGCACCGCGGCTCGCCATGGTGTTCTGGTAAAAAATGCTGAAAGTTTAGAAAGAGCTCACGCTGTTGATACTATTATTTTCGACAAAACTGGAACGCTCACAGCGGGCAGGCCAGATGTGACCGACCGTATCATCGCACCTGGCATTGATTTATCAGAAGATGAATTATTACAATACACCGCCAGTCTTGAGCTGCTATCTTCTCACCCTCTTGGCGCCTCTATAGTTCGTAGTGCGCGTAAAAAGGGCTGCCCCACGGTAACGGTGGAGGAGGCGACTGAAATTGCCGGTGGGGGAATCAAGGGAAAAATTTCAGATAGCCTATGGGCTGTTGGCACTAAAGAGTTATTAGCTGATGCCGGCGCAACCCTCAGTGTAGATCTGGAGGCTCAATTAGAAGCCTTGCAGGCTACCGGTAAAACAGTGGTTCATGTTGCTCGAGATGGTCAACACGTTGGTAGCATTGCCTTGGCAGACGTTATCAAAGAAGAATCATTAGCTGGCGTTAAGACTTTGCAAAAGAGCGGGTTGACTGTGGTGATGCTAACTGGAGATAATCCTATTACCGCTAAAGCCATCGCAGAGGCTGCCGGAATTACCAACTACAAAGCCCAAGTTAAGCCAGAAGATAAAGCTGCTGAGGTGAAAAAATATCAAGAGCAAGGCAAGGTTGTAGCTATGGTGGGAGATGGTATTAACGACGCTCCAGCGCTAGCCCAGGCCAATATTGGAATCGCTATGAGCACTGGCACCGACGTAGCTATGGAGTCAGCCGATGTTACTATCCTTCATGGTGATATCAGAAAAGTTGCTTCCGCCCTTAGTTTATCTGGTCGCACTATGCGGGTAATCAAACAGAATTTATTTTGGGCCTTCTTCTACAATGCCATCGGCATTCCACTGGCGGCGGGTGTTTTGTATCCGATATTTGGTTGGACCCTAAGCCCAGCTTTTGCCGGGGCAGCCATGGCCTTTAGTTCGGTTTCAGTACTGACAAATTCACTGCGCCTTCGCAAACAGATCTAGGTAATTGATTATTACTTGTGCTTCTGTCAGCTCCATGTAAAATGTATCAGGTAACAGATTATTCTAGATAAACGTATGGAACCAGGTTATCGACCAGGAAAAAAGAAACGCTTTGGTGCGCGTGAGGCCTTAGTTGTTGGTGGAATAGCCGCCATCGGCGGAGCGCTTTTAACTGAAAATAAAGATGTTGAGCCGGCAGTACAGACCAGCGACAGTGGTGATAATAGTCAACAAGATCATAACGGTTCTGCGCACGATTCAGCTAGCCGTTCAAAAAGGGATGGTCGAGCCGCCGAACCACACGAGGAGCTTTCTTCTGAGGCCCAAGAGCACGAGGATTTTCGACAACAGAGCATGGATGATACGCTTGAGCACCTGGCCGACTTTGATCCAAATTTCATGGTGACTACTACTACTAGCGTCAACGATGTCCCGGTCACCGATCAGTTTTTTGGAATTACCTACCGTCTGCCCAGTGGGAATGTTGCAGATTTTGCTACGGTTTTTCCAGATGAAGCGACTGGCGATTTAAGTCTTGACCCATCTCCGGAGCTTAGGCAATGGGTTACCGAAATGACGGGACAGTCACTTGAGGTTTATTCATCAAACTCTAGCTCTGACATTGCTTCAGCCGCTTCCGATCTACTCGTTATTCAGCAGTTGAGAGATGCTAAAGCCTCAGGTGAGGATGTCACATCCGAAGATGTCGAGAAGGCACTGGTTAACAATCAGTACGTTTCAACAACAGAAATACAAGAAGCTCTCGAAGAAGAGCGCTTGTCACAACCGGGAGACACTGGTGAGTAAATTATGTCACACTAAAAAAGCCGCTATCTCTTAGCGGCTTTTTTGCTCATTTCTACTACATCTGCAAATTGTTCAGGTGTCACCGCTTGAACCGAGAGTCTACCGTGGGTGACAAGCTGCATTTTTCGAAAACGTGGATCTTTCTTAACCTCGGCTAGACTTACCGGTCGGTGTAGCGGTTTGTCTGCCGCCATTTCAATAGCGTACCAGCGCTTGTCTGTAGTGGTGCTGTCTTGTTGTGCCTCACCTACAACTTTAGCTATTCCGACAATCATTTTGTCTGTAATTGAGTGATAAACAAATACTTTGTCATCAGCTCGCATTGCCCGCAAATTATTGTTGGCCGCATAATTTCTCACGCCGTCCCACATGGTTGAGCCTTCCTTTACAAAGTCATCCCACGAGTAGGTTCCGGGTTCAGTTTTTATTAGCCAAT
>Ga0210044_10000975_pt1 | contig 43655 bp, 49 predicted proteins | sample CryGey13umfilter_2_FD_183959 | JGI IMG/M metagenome (GOLD analysis project Ga0210044, IMG submission 183959) | Groundwater microbial communities from aquifer in Utah, USA - Crystal Geyser 4/9/14 3 um filter (SPAdes) (version 2) | ecosystem: Environmental > Aquatic > Deep subsurface >... | reverse complement strand
ACTTAGGCAGCTACCGCTGCTTTCGGTCACTTAGGCAGCTACCGCTGCTTTCGGTCTATGCTATCTTGTCTAGCCTAGTCTTGTTCCCTTGTCAAGCCCTAGTTTCGCTTTCCTGTTGACCTAGGACGCTGGCAATAGGCGGAGCACTCTGGCCCTACAACCCTGTAGCCTAGTCGCATAGTCTAGTAAGCTAGTTAGTGGCCTATCTATGGCATAAAGCCTAGGCTATGTCAAGCCCTAACTTGTCGGGCTATCTTCGATCCGGTTTCCCTGTGGGTGTGTCCGTTTCGATGATTTGACTATGCCATAAGCCGAAACGAATTGCAAGAGAAAAGTTATACAAGGTTTTCAATAGGTTAGACGATCCGGTATGATAACCCATTGATATTAAACAGGAATAAAATTGCCGTGCGAAGCAGGGATTCACCAACAATCTTATAAGCTATTGATAAACAAGGGTAATCTGGCCAAGACAGATACCGTTAAACCCCTCTGTCTATATGTGTGGAAGTCAGATTATTGAATGAAAACAGATAGATAGCACCCATGCACACGATCAATCCAGCTTTCAAACCCCCCCTGCACTAGCAAAGGCGGGCGCACGCGTTACACCACGCGGACTAGCAAGTCAATCCCCATTGTGGGAACTGAAACATAACTTGATGTATTGACCTAGGGGGCCCCCCTGTGGTATCATGGCGGGCATGGGGGAAATTCACGCGCGACTTGGTATAGATACCCGCTCAAAAAATTGTACCGCAAAATTACAACTCACTTCACCCTGAGTGGGACTACACAGTCAAAACCATGTAGTCCCGCAGGGCATCACCCCTTCAGACCCCAGATGTCATACATCGCGGCAGACGTGCTGGAGACACCCCGGATGGGCACATCATACACGAGACCGGCCTGAACACCCTTGATGACAAGGATGGAGCCGTCAAGCGTATACACGCCGATTTCTGGAGGGGTAGCGGACCCGACTGTTCCGACGACAAAACCTCGGAATGAGCCAATAGTGGAAGAGAAACGCACATCCACGTTAGCTGCAACACCCGGAGTGGGGTCATAAGCCGCGATGGGGACAGCGCCGGTGTACTTCGGAGCGGTGGGATAACTCATCACGAGCCTCCTGAGTTGGCCCGGCGATCAACACCACCGGGGGTTACAGCGTCAAGACGCTCTCGGGCCACACCTTCGCGCTTCTCCCAGCTACGCATCGCGCCGAGACCAAGCATACCCATCAGGACGGGCATCATGGCAGCGAGATCGAGTTCAGGAACGAGGGTGAGATCGACGGGAAGCCCGAAGGCGACCACGAAGAACGAGAGCATGGGGTAGAGCAGGAAGGCCCAAGTGAACGCAAGACCGCATACCCACCCGACGAAGGGACGCCAACCGGCGATGAATATGCTGGCGTGCTGCGCTTCTTGGGCGTTCACTGCGATCTGAGCGAGTTCACCGGACTTTTCGAGTTCCAGCACCTTCAGCTTTGCAGCCATGCGCTCGTCGTCGGAAGTGAACAGCTTGTCGATGAGGCCGAACAGGCCCGATGCTATCGGACCCGCAGCCAGTAGTGCGGCAGGAAGGGCCATACTGACCTCCTTAGAAGGGCCACAGCCACTCCCAACCACGCTCGATGGCAGTGGACTTGGGCTTGCTGGGAGTTTCAGGGCTGCCCTCGGGAGCCGGGGCCGGGGAAGGTGCCGGGACAGGCTCAGCGGGCCGGTTTTCCGGGCGCTGGACGGGCCTGACGGGCGTCGGGGTATTCTCGGCAGGCTCGGGCGAGACGCCCTCCTGCGAGGCCCGGAGAGCCGCTGCGAACGTGCGGGCGTATCGGGCCAGCCGGTCGTCAATCCGCTCGTTTCCGCCCCACTTCTTGTGGCTGTCACCGTTCACGATCACTCGGGCCTGCTTGAACTGAGCCGGGAAGTCGTATTCCTTCAGCTTCTTGCCGGTGAACACCCCATCTCTCATTCCGAGGAACATGATGTCAAGTGCGTGGTCCCACTCAAGGGCCAGATCGGGGTTCTCATCCAGCGGAACACCGAGGATGCGAGCGAACTTCTGGTAGTTGTCATACCATGTGATCTGCACGAGGCCACGACCGTAGTACGACTGACCGTAAGGGCCTGCCGGAAGGGCGTAGTTCGTGCTGATGATGCCCTTGGCATGGATCGAGGCCACAGCGCGCTTCGCAGAAGCGTCGGTGTAGTCCGGGCCAAAGCGATGTGCACCCTCGCGGATCGGTGTCATCCACCCTCCGGTCTCGTGCTTGGCCGTGGAGAGGATGTAGGCGAGGTCATTCGGGTCGTAACCCCATTCCTCGCCGTACTCCACGATCCGCTTCATGCCGTCCACTTGATGCTGGTTGAGACGGCCCCCGAACAAGGGCCGCACAGCGTTGTAGAACTCGGCGTTTGCGGGCATGGATCAGTCCCCCTGCTTCGGAGCGATCCCGGCCTTGGCGCGGATGTCCGCAGCCGCCGCCTCGAACTGCGCGGCTTTCGCCTCGGCCTGCCGAGCCAGCTTCTCCTGCACACGGGCGCGAGCCGAGATGGCGTTCACCTTCGCCGCCGCCCGGGCTTCCGCGTCGGCCACGTACTTCGCCTTGGCGTGCGCCTCGATCAGCTTGAGGGCCGTCAGGAGCCGCTTCAGCTTCTCCTTGTCACCGTTCACGCGCTTCGCAGCCTCGATCCCGCCCTTCTTGAGCGAGGCCAGCATCCCCTGCTGGTCCTGCGGCCACGGGATGGTCAGCGTGTTCGTGCCGACCTTGACCTCCGGGGTCTTGTTCTCGACCGGGGCCTTCTCGACGGCCTTGCCGTCCTCTTTCTTCACTTCAGACATAGCAGTCTCCTTCAAAGTCTGCGTCGAACCTTCCCGAGTGCTCCTGCACGCCGGTTAAGTCCGAGTTTCGCCATTGTTGCCGCAGGGAGGGGGCGACCATCTCCAAGCGGGTTTTTCATGCGCTCAGCCCACGCTCGCTTGCGTGTCTGGTTCACGACCTTCATGCTGTCCTGAGCCAGCGCCTCGACCCAATGCCGCACCGATCCCGCAAGGGCGTCAATCCGGTCATCATGCCGAAGGCTGTCCCTGTCACGGGTGATCCGCGACAGTTGGTAGAACAGGCTGTAGGAGGCGCGCTTCTCTAGTGGATAACTCTTGCAGGCGTCCCAATCCTTCTCGATCAGGCCCTCGTCCACCACCAGTCTGCCCGAGCCAATCACAGGCTCAAGCACGTCGATGATGCGGAGTTCTTTCTGTCCACTCTCCCACACGTCCTCGATCTCAGCCCGGTGCACGCGCAGCAGGTTGGGTCGCCAGACATGCGCGAAAGCGCCGTTGCCGAAGTTGCGTTCCACGTCGATCTTGGTCGGCTTACACCGAGCGGCGATAGCCGTGAGGGCATCAAGACTGTCCTCTCCAAGCCCACCGGGCACTGCGCCGCTGTCCACGAGGAACACGCGACCTGCGAGGAACTTCGTGACCGCATACGCAGTCTCGTCCCCGTTCTGCCCGCCGCCAGCAGGGTCCACGTACATATGGCACCCGTTGAAGCTGGCGTGTTCACGTCCGAACTCAGCAGCCCGGTAGTACGCATCGTTCACCGGCCAGTCAGCCGGGAGCGTCAGCAGTGTGCGGTCGCTGCGCTGCACGAAGATTTCGAGCGGTGCGCTGTGGTCGCTGATCTGCATGAACACCAGCTTCTCAGGCTTCAATGGGAACCTGTCCGCGTCCGATAGGCGAGTGTCCAGCATGTGCTGAAGCTGGAAGTACGACGCGCCTTGGTCGATCTCCTTCTTCGTCAGGGTTTCCTCGGGGAGTAGAACCGGGTCCACGACCTGTCCACGGTCGCCCATCGGGCCACCGCCAGTTCGCAGCGAGGGGTCATCGTCCATGCGCCGCCGAATGAGCGGTGCGAGGAACTGACCATAGTTCGGTTCTTCCGCCACAGTCGGGTAGCGGCCCGGCCAGATGCGGATGGTGTAGCCACGGCTGAACAGCCCGTTGTAGATGCTGTCGATGCTCTGCGGCGTACCGAGGTAGATGATGTCGCCACGAGAACAGATCGACGTGAAGTCCTTAGTCAAGTGCCGTAGGCGCTCACGCTGGTGCTCAGTCTGGCTGTTCTTCGTGCTCTCGATGTCGTCTGCGATCAGGATGTCTGCTCGCTTACCCTGCATGTTAGACGTGATGCCCACGCAAGCAATGCTGGGCGACTTCTCAGGGCCTTTGAGTTCGTGGTGCACATCGTAGGCTTCCACGCTCTCCCGGTCGCCAGCAGACCTGTCAGGTCGAAGGCACTCCAACTCGTCCATGTTCTGGATGATCTGGATGACCCAATTCGCGATCTCGGTGGCCTGTGTTCCGCCAGCAGATACGATCAGGATACGGGCTGAAGGCTCATGGATAAGCCGCCACACCGCGTATGCAGCGGTGATGGTGGTCTTGGCCTGACCACGCTGCGCTTGGATCATCCGCTCTTTCGGGCCGAACTCCAAGAACTCTGCGATGTCAAGCTGGATGTCTGTGCACTCGAAACCCATCAGGCCGGTCATCACGTCGAAGATGAAGGGCTTGAAGTTCGGGTATTCTGCTCTCAGCATGTCGAGTTCAGCCCAGCGTTCACCGGGCTTAAACTCTCTCTGGTCGCGCTTCGCCATTACGAAGCCTCCACATGCGGTACGAGGGACAGGTTCAGGCCCGCCGCCTTACGCGCAGCGCGGCGTTCCTCAAGACGACGCTGGGTCGAGTTGAGTTCCTCCACAGCTTCGCTGTCCATACCGATGTCGTTGTCCTTCAGGAACTTCGCGATAGCACTCAGCATTGCCGGGTTCGGCTCGCTGATCTTCAGCAGTTCCTCAAGGAGTTCACTCTCAACCTCGTCGCGAGGGAGTGCATCGAGTGCCTCCATTCCACGTTCGTACTTTTCAAGCACCCTCGTGAACACGCGAGCGAGATGGGAGTGCAGTTTACCGAGCGTCTGCTCGTTCGCTGCACCTTTCGCCATCTTTCTCTCCTTACATAAGCGCTCGGAACAGAAGTTCCTCGCCCCCACTAATCGCCACGGTCAGTATCGGAAGTGCGACGCTAGCATACGTGATTACTCGCGCATTAAACTTCTCCACCTTTGTCAGCCGGTCCTTAATTTCGTCGGTCTCGTTTCGAAAATCAGTTCTCAGCTTCTCCGTCTCCCGCTGGTTGCGGTCGAGCGCGGACAGAATGTGCTTCACATCCGCGCTCAACTCGCCCAGCAAGGTGAATACGGCTCGCGGGTCGCTCAGGTCGTTTCGATCCATTGCCTGCCTTGCAACCAGTGCCCCGCAGAGTAGTTCTCCCCGTCCGACCACACGTCCAAGAACCTTGGAAATACAGGCCAAGGCCGTGCATCCCAAGTCCATGCGAACATCATGTCGGGATCGACCATCTTGTCGCCGGTGCGGCTAGATACCGGATTGGTGCCAGAAGTGGCGCTCCAATACTCGGCCAGAGCCTGATAGTACACCTGCTGAATACGGTCGTCACGTTCGCCAGTTGAGTAGTACGGTTCCGTACTCTCCACCGACTTCGGGTCGAGGAACTTGTTGGGCTGATTGGTCCCTTTGTTGATGGCCGCGCAACCAAGCTCGGTGTACGCGATCCGTTTCAATTCGGGGACGTATCCAGTGTCAGTGGACTGCGTTACCCCGTCGATGATGTTGAAGTGACGTTCCCTCCACCACGACTTGTGATCCTTGTCTCGATAGCGCCACTCCAAGATAGGGGTCCGCAGTTGGTTGTCCCGGTCGAACTCGTTGAGGTACTGATAGTCGTACTTCTCGCCGCCCTCGATCTGACCCTTGAGGTAGGTCAAGTCGTAGATGCTCGGCCAGAGTGCATCGTCAATCGCCAGAGGCGAACCCCTCCAGTCAGAGAGCGGAAGGTAGTTGTCGATGCCAACGAAGGCGATGTTGGGGTCTGTCCACAGCGGATCGAGATGAAAGATGCTGTTGAAGCCTCCCGAGGTCTCGTAGTTCCTCGGCATGAACTCCGACCAGTCACAGGCGTAAGTGATCTCGCACTCTTGCCCGAGGATCAGCTTGACTTCCGCAGCAAGCTGCTTCAGTTTAGCCACAGCCGGGAACGAGTGGTCCCCATCTCTGGCCTCAGTCATGCCAATCATTTCGGTCGTGATACAGAACGCATCCACGCCGCCTGCAAGGGCGCACAGGTGTGCGTAGTGCAGAGTGAACCGGCGCAGACCCCATTCGGCAGGTCCGCTGTAGTTCACCGTCTGGCTCACAGAGTTGGGTGTGAAGTCGTCAGGACTGCACGATCCGAAGAAGTGGTCCATCTGAGCGGTGACGGCACTTGTGCCCTGATCGCTGTACAGAGGCCGGATGCGCCCTCGCCACGGATAAGCGCCCTGCGGGCCGCTCCCATCCGGGTCAGGAAGCGCCTGATCGTTCGTGATGTCCATGAGGATGAACGGGTAGAACATGACCTTCAGGCCACGGCTGCGCATGTCTTGGATGCCCTCGATCACGCTCCGGTCAGAAGGCGTGCCGCCGTAGGAGACCTTCGGTGTCCCGAGGTCGAACATCGTGACGTTCGTGCAGTAGAACCACGGCTCGTCAGTGTCCTGCTTGTCAAGCACGAACTCCACGTAGGAGAACGTACCGTCAGCCGGGAAGTCCAAGTTGATCTCAGTCCACGTCTTGGCTGCGACCCACTTCGCCTGCGGCTCGACAAGCCAGTTCGCGCCCGGCCCGCCATTGCGGACTGCTGGGTAGAAGTACCTGCCCACCGGAGACCAGAAGTATCCGCGCCAGCGGTACTGGCCCCACGGGATCGGCCCGCCCGGTCCACCGGAACTGGTGTCCGCGTGGTTCCAAGCTGAGTAGCCTTCTTGATCAATAGTCTGGGTCCCGTAGTCGATTAGAACGATCCCCGCGCCCTGACCTGCGAAGTCACCGGGGTCCACGTAAGGCTGTCCAATGCTGCTGTCAGGATCGACGCTGCTGGCGTACTGCGTGGTCACAGTCGCACCGTTCCGAGAGTTCAACCACTGCACGTAGACAGGATTGTACTCCGCTGGGCTGTCCCAAAAGATGCTTGGCACACCCATCTGCTGACGAGTGAGGCCGTTCACGATGTACGGAAACGGGGTGCTGTTCCCGATGGCGGGAGCCAATTCAGGAGCCACCGCCGACACGATAAGATCGAGTTGTCGGTCTACGGCGTTGTCGTTGAAGGTTCCGTCAGTGCTGCGCGTCACCACGAGCCGGATGGCACGAGTGTTCGTTGGCACAAAAGTAGGCCCGCCCGTGTACAGCCCGGTAAGAGCGACGCTGTTGACGTTACCGTAGTCCACTTGCGAGATCAGCAGGGTTCCTGCGTTGTCGCCGAAGAAGCGGAGTACGATCTGGATGTCGGTAGAAGTCGATCCCGTGGTGCTCCACGAGTAGATCACTTTCACATTCGTGCTTCCATCCGTGACCCGGTTCAGGAGGATGCTTGAGTTCTCAAGCGTGTACAGCGTGGTCGTCGGTACGCCGTTCGCGCCGACAGCCCATGCCCCGATGTCCTGATCGAGTTCGATGGTGCCGCCTTCCCCACCGGGAGTGAAGAAGGTGAAATGCTCGCCTTTCGGCTTGATGGTGCACTCGCCCAACCGCAGGTCATCTCCGAACCACGAAGTGATGAGGGAGACCCACTTCACCCGAGGGAGGTTCTTCTGAAGGTTGTCCATAGCGCGGGAAAAGTTGGTCTTGCCAGACACAGCCCCGTCCCACTGCGAGTTCTCATCGCGTACGTCGCCCCACTGGTTAGTGAAGCGTGCGGGAGTTGTGCTGTAGGCCCACTCCCCGGTTGAGGGAAGAAGGGCCACGCCCGACAGCAGCGACTTGACTTTGCGCGTCGTCTTCGATCTCAGGATCATGGCCCTGCTCCTTACGTTGTGATACTGGTCACGTCAACGCCGCCGATGACGGTGATGCCGCACTCCAATGTTGCGTCTGCAAGTCCACCCACGATCTCGCAGGTCGTCTGACCCGCCACGAGAGTGAACTTGGTGCCACCGCCGGGGATTGCCCGTGTGACTGCGCCGTTCGGCTGCACGGTGACTGTCGCCTTGACGGAGCCCCCGTTCGAGATCAAGAACTCTACGGTCTGCGAGGGGTTCGTCTGAACGTCCACCCGGATGTCATCGACTTGACACGTCGCAGGGACGGCGGTGCCGATGTACTCCTTCTGACCATCGAAGGTCTGGTAGAAGCCGAAGAACAGTTGCTCGAACTGCTGAAGGCTGACCGACAGCGATGCAAGTGCGCCGTTCACGGCGTCCTCGATGGCCTGAAGAACCGCGTCCTCGATCAAGATGCTGTCCGCGATACGGCCATCGAGTACCTCGTGCAGAGCGTACATGATGTGCTTGCTCAGAAGCGTCAGGTTCTCGCGCGTTGCGTTCCCCGGCTGGGAAAGGTTCACAGGCAACGCCTGCTTGCTCACTGTGCGCCGGAACACGACCTTGTCGCCGTTGACCAGCCCTTGACCGGGCGTCAGGCGCACACGGCTCGAAGTAAGCCAGTCGAAGTCCAGATCGACCGGGATCGCGCCCTTCTTGTAGCAGGTCACATCTCCCTGAGAGGCGTAGCCGAGGGCAAAGTTCAGGTCGAACTCGTCGTCACCCGCGTAGGCGAACTCGTTCACTGATAGGCCCATCAGAGCCTCCTTTCTGTCTATATGTGTGGAAGTCGGGATTTCTCCCGACCTCCAATGGGTTATCGCATGGCTTCCCAAACCTGCTTCATGCCGTACCAGTTCATAAAGAACATGGCCCGTGCGTTCTGCATGTCGTTGTAGTCGCCATCGCCACTCAGCATCCCGGCAATCGAACCGGGAGCTTGCATCAACTTCTGCGTCTGCTCAAACACCGGAGTGTCGAGGTAGGACGTGTACCGCCCATACGGGCTGAAGTTCAGGTCATCGAACCCGAGCATGGTTGTGATAGGATCAACAACCATAGGAGCCACACCAAGAGTTGCGCTGTACGCGACGGCAAGCCGTGCACGATCTGTTGCGCTCATCTCCTGACCCTGTACCGTCTGGCCGAGTGTCAGCACTGCGTAGGCGAAGCCAAGCTGCCAAGTAGCAGCATGCAGGAAGTGCTGGCGACCGCCGATCATCAGGTTGCGAGCCGTCTGCTTCTGCACTGCCGTCAACGCGAACGTCTTGAGCGAGGTCAGTAGCTTACCGATGTCCGAGTTCATCCACACGGAAGTCTCGCCAACGAAGCCACGCTGAACCTGCTGGTGAACCGCGCGGAATACCGCTGCACCGAACTCATTCGCGAGTTCAGCCGCTTGTTCCTCTCCCATGTGAGCAGCCCACTGCGACGGGTTCAGCTTGACATTCCCACCGTTCACTTCGATCACCCCGGAGCGGATCAGGTCCGCAATGTCCGAGATTTGGGAAGGCTCAAGGCCGATGTCCCGAAGCATACGGTTCGTCAGGTTCGTCTCCTGACCAGCAAGTGCCCGCATCACGTTCGTCGTCACAGCAGCGGCGGAAACCATCTGCTGCGCCGCTGTGACATGGATTTGTCCGCTGGCGTAGTTCGTTGCCCGCTCCACACTGTTGAGTGCGGACTGGCCCATCTGCATGTACACGTTATTCGCGAGTTCCGTTTCATCAATCGAGAGATGCGGACGGAACAGCATGTGGTCCTGCCCGACGATGACGCCGAGGCTTTGCAGTTCGTCGTACAGGTTCTTGTACTCAGCTTTGGTCATGGCACCGGGTCTGTTCCAACCCAGCCGAGCCATCACTGGCTCCATGACGTTCTGCACACCGTTCGCCACGAACAGGTTCGCGGTGTCCATAAGCTGCGTCAGACCCGCCCTCTGAAGAAGGCTGGCCCGAGTTGCCTTGGTGAGCATGGAAGTCAACGGGCTGACACCAGAGGTCTCGCGACCCATGATGAAGCCCTTGTGCACGCCTCCCGTGAACTGGCTGAAGATCGCGTCGAGTTGGCCACGCTCAAGTCCCTGCTCGCGCAACGCGCTCTGCTCGAACATGATGGTGTCCTTCAGGGCTTCAAGGTCTGCTTTGTCACGGATGCCCTTGTTTGCCAACGCAGCAGCGCCAGCCGCGTCTCCGACGTACTTATGAAGGCTTATCTCTATGTCGTCTGACAGTAGATCAACAAGCTTCAAGTTCGTACCGGGGATTGTGGTACGCATGTCCACGTCAGTCCTGCGACGAAGGTAGCCTTTCTTTGCACGTTCCTGAGTGTTCACGTCGAGCCGACGCATGATGCTTTCCACATCCGCACGGCTGAGACCGGACTGTTCCAGAACTGCCTCGATACCGCTGCGGCTGTCGATGTCCAGCAGTCGGCTGTCAGCCGCCCCGACACCAAGCCCGCGATCCGAGAACCGGCGCACGATGGCCTTCGCCAGTCGAGTTGCCAAGTCCGCATCCAGTCCAGAGCCTCGCATGTACCCATCGCGGAACGCGCGGATCATGTTTTCCTCTCCGACCTGCTGGCGAACCCGCAGGAAGTTTCGAGGCTCCCAATCGTACCGGAAATAGCCGGGACGGTGGTCGATGTCGCGTGCACCGCGCACTGAACGATCTTCTTCGAGACCCTTCATCCTGTCGAGGATTTCCATGTGGGTCTTGTCGATGCTGCCGATCAGGTCTTTGAACTCCGGGGCCGCTCTGCCCGTCATGTAGTAGTCGTGCATAGCAAGTCGCAGGTCGCGACTGAACTGCCGATGGCTCTCCACCCGAACAGGGTTCAGGCCCTTCTGACGGAAATACGCCGACCGCTGTTCCACGAGGGCCGCAGCCGAGTGCACCATAGCGGAACCGTGGTACATCTCCTTCATCACGGCGGCAGTTGAGCCACGCCGAACAAGCCCGCTCGCGCTCTCAAGGATTTCTGCTGACACGAAGTTTGCACTTGGAGACTGGCTATGAACAAGGCTTGTGAAGTCCCGCTGACCTAGTGTGAACACTGTGCCAGCAATTTGCCCGAGGTTGACAGTGCGATTGGTGAACGGGATGGTAACTTCGTAGTCTGCTCCTCCAACAAGAGTGCGAACCCACGGGTTCATGGTGTCCTCCTGGTAGAGACGACTGAAGTCGTAGTCCACAGCCCACTCACGGTTCGCCATTGATAGCCGGATCATTCTTTCTGTCGCACCAGCGTCAGCCATGTCCTGAACCCAAGGGTGAACAGGGAGCGGAGTTGCTCCCGCTGCCGCATTGCGGTTGGCGTCGAGGTTCGCGAGTTCGCGGTCCACGTCGATGGCCCTCGGGGAAGTACCCAAGCTGCGGGCACCCACGGAACCGGCGTCGAGGTCGTCTCCCTCGATCACCAGCGGACCACGAGGCACAGGGTTGCTGGCCTGATCCGCCTCGCTGAGCGGGGTCGTGTGCCGGTTTATGGCGCTCTCAGGGTCCATGAGGTCGCGCTGAAGGTCCGTCTCGAACCGGCGCAGTGCATCCCGCATCTCTACGCGGGCAGCTTCTCCCCACACCTGACGGTCCAGCCCCACGGTCCCGATAGCCGGGTTCAGAACACCGCCCGTTGCCGCGCCCGCGACGATCATCTGGAACATGCCCGCGATGTCGTGGTCATCGCGCACGATGTTTCCGATCCCTCCGACGACCGCGCCCGACAGGGCACCGCCAGTGACGCCCACAGCCGTGTCACCAGCGACCCGAGCGAGGGTCGTGGAGCCAGTGAGCGCCCGCGCTGTCCGGGCCACAGAGGCGGCTGTCCGGGCCGCTGCGATGGTGCCGCCCGAGGCGAGGATGAGCGGAAGGTCCGCGTCGATCAGGCCCGCAGCAAACTGCATAGCCCCTCGGCTGATCCCGACCTGCTGAGCAAGCCGCGCCTGCTCCCGCTGGTCCTGAAGGATACGGTCACGCCGGGCAAGTGCACCCGCGTGCGTCATGCTCCCCATCACGTTGTCGTGCAGGTGCAGAGGGATGCCCTTCGTCAGTTCTTCACGGAAGGGTTCCAGTTCCGCAGTCCCACTCGTGAGCAGTTCTTCCACTGCCTGCGGAGTGGTCTGCAAGTATTCGATGGCCGAGTTGAGCACGCTCTGACGGATCGTCAGGGTGCCCACACTGTCTCCGCGCTGCCACAAGGGAAGCTGTGCTGCTTCCTCTGCTTCACGCTGGGCCTGCCTGCCCGCGCCTTCCGGCGCGGACAAGGGGATGCCCTCAAGGAAGGGGTTCTGAGGTACAGTCTCAGGGCCTTCAACACGCGGGGGCAGCATTGGCCCCTCTACCGGGGCCTGAGTGACTTCTTCCATGAGGGCTTTCCTTACCTTGTTGCGATGTAGCGATCACCAATCTCCCGCAGCGGGAGCACGATGCTCCCAACTCCGATGATGTTGGCCACGTACTGTCCGTTCAGCCTCGTCACCGTGTAGTCTGGTGCAGAGCGTGTACCGGGGTTCGCCGTGTGGAACGGGCTGATCCTTCGCAGGAACTCGCCGCCGGGGGCGCTGTCCTCGTACCAGTCCGCGAGTTGCGGCACGGCAGCGCGGGCTTCTTCCGATCCCATCCACTCCACGATTGCAGTGTTCACCGCCGCTGTGTTCTCGACCTGTTGGCCGGGGAACATCTGAGCACGGATACCCGACTCGTTAGGCTGCGGCATCACGAACGAACTGCCCATGACTGCACCACGATTGGTCACGTAGTCGAGTGCCATCGTGACTGCGCCCTGCTGTGAAGTAGCGGGCATGAACGGTACGACTTCTTCGAGGAAGCGCGTGACCTGAGTGTTGAACTGGTTGTTGATCGCAGTGTCGTCCAAGCTGCGAGCGGCGTTTACATCCGCCATATCGAACCGACCCGTCAGCCCTGCGCGAAGCAGGCTGCTGGGCACGAGTGCCGATGCTGCCGAGCCGTTGAGCGCACCGCCGAACCAAGTGTTCGTGATGTTCCCACGTTCCGCCAGTCGCACGGCTCTCGCCACACGCTGCGCGGTTTCCTCGGGTGCAGGCCGCTGCCCCACCGAAAGTCCGACCTGCTGAACCGTGTCGTAGAACGCATTGGCCACAGGGTCGTTCCGGTTGCTGAGGTCCACATCGGTGAACACTTCCCGGTCGGGGAACATGCTCATAACCATGTGGCTCGCTGCCATCATCCGTCCACGGGCTTCAGGCTCAGGGACGTACTGGTACGCGAGTTCAGGGTTCACAGCCATGAGGCCCACGAAACTCTGTAGGCCCACAACGGTCGTGGGTCTAGCCTGACCTTGCTGGTCGATCCAGTTGCCCGAGGCAGCGAGGTTGATCTGCTGCTGAAGGGCTGGGTCCACGATGCCGTTGTTCGCGAGGTACTCGACTTCTGCGGCCCGCTGCATCGCACCGATCTCTGCCGGTGTCGCCTGCGGGTTCGATGCACGGAAGTTCTGGATTTGCCGACCGAGGAAGTCTCGGAAGCCCTGCACCGCCCGATCCCGCAAGCGCGGTTCCAGAGTGCCTACCGTCTGCGCGGTCTCCGCGTTCGCGATGATGGCTCGATCCTCCTGAGCACGGAGAGCGCGCTGCACAAGGTCTGCGCTTTGCGTCACCAGATCGGAAGCTGCCCCACTGATCCGCGAGGGATCGAACGTGGTGCCGCTCTGCTGGTAAGCGCCGATCAGGTTGCTCATGTACTCCTGATTGATCTCGTCCAGTGTCAGTTTGCTGGTCCCAGCCTCGAAGGCCGCTCTCCTCTCCTGCAACTGCACATCCGCCTCCGCGATAGAGGTCTCCAACGCAACTGCCTGCTTCGTGTCGTTCACGGCTTGGAGTTCCTGAATACGGTCTCCAATGACAGAGCGCATCATATGCTGCTCTTGGTTGATCCGCTGGTCGTCCAGTGCCATCCCCCACTGCGCGTACAGGCCGCCACGGGTGGCTCGCCAGTCGGTCAGTGTACGCTCCCCGCGCATGAACAGTTCGTCGTTCTCGGCCATAGACGGTCCCATGCCCTCAAGGACATCGAGACGAGCCTGCTGCCTGATCTGTTCGAGGTTGCGTTCCGCAGCTATGCGGTCAGCTTCGGGGTCCGGGCGGTTGTCACTCCACGATCCGGTGATGTTCCTGATGTACGTCCGGGTTTCCTTGGGCAGAGACGCCATGTCCCCATCCCAATTATCCGCCTTGCCCACGCCCCAATTATAGGCCGCGAGTGCACGGGGGACATCCCCGTTGTACCGCTCAAGCATCGCGGACAGGTACTCCGTACCCATCTGCCGGTTGACTGCGGCGTTCCGCATGAGGCGGTCGGCCTCTGCTACAGTCCGTCCACTGTACGCCACCCCGAGACTGTCGGCATGGGCGAAGATGTCACGAACTCCGAGGCCGGGGTTCATGGCAGTGGCAGGCATCAACTGCATCACGCCAGTCGCGCCCACCGGGCTGACAGCGTTCGGGTTGCCCCGGCTCTCCTGATGCTCGACCGCAGCCTGCATCAAGCGGGCCTGAAGGTCGTAGTCGCCAGCGGCAGCAGCGGCTTGGATGTTCAGGCCACGAGTGCCTTCAGCGAACTCCACGCCTGCACGGGCAGCATCGTAGACCTGCCCAGCGCCCTGCGCCTGAGTGCGGCGGTTGTGACGGGCGTTGATCGCGGCGTATTCCTCGGCGGCGACCAGCGGGTCAACATCGCCAGTGGCAATGCGGTCCTGAAGGTCGGTCATCTCGGTGTGCCACTCGGCATTCCACTGCTGCTCCATCCGCGTGTGGTACGCGGACTGCGCCTGCCGTACGGTCCGAAGCTGCGAGGCAGTGAGGTTCTCGGTGGTCAGAAAGCCAGCGGCATCCAAGTGAGCAAATGCTGCGGGGTTGTTGTTCTCGAACGAGTTCACGATACCCTGCACCACAGCCGCACGGCGGCGCTCGATGCTCAGGCCAGCGGTGGCCCCGCTCTCGCCAGTGGCGAAGTCGATGAGGGCACCCGTGCTGGTGTTGTCGCGAGACAGAACGTCCACACTCTGAGCGAGCGCGTCGAAGTTCTGCTGCTCTCTGAAGCCGATGTTGCGCCGCATGTGCGCGTCCACCAGCCCCGGCATCTGCTGCATCAACTGCTCGCGTGCCAGATCGCGAGTGCGCTGGTCAGGAATGCCCGCGACCATAGCGTCGATACGGTTCACGAGCGTTCCACGGTAGGTGTCCGGGTCTTGCTCGTAGGCACCAGCCTCGATCTCCGCTTCCTGTGCACTCAGCAGGCTCGAACTGAGCGTCTGTGCGGTGACGAGGCGGTAGCCTTCCAGCGCCCACTTGTCGCCCTCCATCTCCACGCTCTCGAAGGACTGACCCTGCATCGCTGCGATCTGGCCGTCCATCATGCTCCGCTCTTGGCGCTTCTGCTGTATCTCAGCCAGTCGGCCCTGAGCGAACTGCGAGACCTGCTGTGCGATCTGCGCGGTGTAGGTGTCCACAGGCACACGGGGTGCCTGCGGTGCTCCGACACTCGGGACTTGCCGGGTGACGGGGTTGATAGCCTCCTGTCCCCGGAGGTTGTCCTGCGGCTGTGCGCGCCGCTCAAGTCCTTGGGCCATGATTGCTCCTTATAGCCGTTCTTGGTCGTTCACACGACCGCCGTTGGGTCCGAGAAGTCGGCTTCCCTCTGGCTGGTGACTGTCGTAGATGTCGAGCAGGTTCGTCCCCGCTCCCAACAGCATTGCGCCAATCGAGGGTCGAGGAATGACCTGTACATCCGTGTTCGTGATTGCAGAGATCGCGATGCTGGTTTTCTGCTCGCGAAGTTCCGCCTGTTGCTGGCTGGCCTGCCGCTCTTGGGCGTAGCGCGCCCTTCCTGCGGAAGCCTTCAGGTCTCGAACAGCCATCTTGACGCTGTTCCCCGTCACGCCAGCGGCAGCAGCATCGACTTCAGCCTGAGACTGATCGACCATTGCTTGCCGCTGGATGAGGGTGTCAACCTGCACAGCCGCGTCTCGTGCACGCACTTGGTTCACCGTGACCGCGTTCTCTGCCCGTGCTGCGGACAGCCGGTTCATCGTGTTGCGGTAGGCTTGGATGCGCTCCTGAAGATCGGCTTGGATGCCAGCGGTGGCGAAGTCGCCCCACTTGCCAGCCAGCGAAAGGCCCATCTGCGCAAGCATAAGTGTACTCATGCTCTGCGTCCTTTCGTTCTGAGGATTTGCCCGATCCACTCCACTTCATGGATAGTCACGGGTCGGATGTCGGTGCCGGTAAACCGAAGTCTGGACCAGTCCGCTCTCTCTCCCCACGGAATGTAGAACGGTCCCGACTGAAGGATCAGCCGGTCGGGGTCGAGAGGTTCGTTGTCGAGCGGGAACACGTAGGCAGTGTACTCCCAATCGTCACTGTACGGGCTGGACCCGATAGCCTTGAACTCGCCACTGTTGTCCACATGCACAACGTAGTCCTGCACGGTGACTTTCTGGCTGGTGTCGATCCTGTTCTGGTAGTCCCGAGCGAATACTTGCGTCGGTTCTAGTTCCCACTCGACTGTCTGCCCGCAGAACAGGGTAGCCCCATTCGGTGCCACTTCCGCGTCGAAGAAGTAGCGGGTGGTCAGCGCGTTCAAGCGGATTTCCAGAGTTGGCCGTGCTTCCAGTCCGGGGTTAGCACACCCGGTGGCCTGAAGGAACCGAGCACCTACGTAGGGCAACTCGATGTAGTTGCTGGCCACCTGCTTCTCGACCCTACGGTCAAGCATCTCGTGGTAGCCGTAAACTCCGATGGTCCGGTTCAGGTCGAGCGAGTGCAGGAACACATCGCCGTCCGTGTCTCTCCCGAGGAAGTAGACGATGGAGTTGCGGAAGAAGAAGTATTCGACCACATCCTGAAACTGCCACTTCCCCCAAGCGGACTGAAGGACTTCATTCCCGTCCCACAGGTACTTGTACACCCACACAGTGCGGCGGTTCTTGTTCGTGCGGAACAGACCGAGGTTGAAGTTCTGGCTGACAGCCATCCCTGTGATCGAACCTTCGATGTACCTGTCCTGCGTCTCCGTCAGGCTGTTCGCCGCGTTTGCAGCGTTATCGCTGTCCGTGTAAAACTCCTTCACACCAGAGAACTCACCGACGCTGAATGGGAACAGGATCGTCCTGCCCGTGCTCACCGGGGGAGTGCCGCCAGAGGCGATCTCGAACTCCGTAGTCAGAACCATGCTCACCGTGTTCGGGTTGATGCCACCGCCACGAATGACGAACTGGCTGTCGCCCGGATCGGCCATGATGAACAGGTCTCGGTCGAAAGGCACTAACCAGTCCAGCTTCAGATCATCCTTCTTGGTCGAAGTGATGTCCACCGGGTCAGTAGCAGCGACGACCGTCGCGGATGCCCGCCAGATGTCGAAGGGTTCGTTCGTGCGGCTCATCACCACGCTGTCAGGACTGAGCATAGCCAGCCTGCCCTCGAAGCCCTCAAGGTCTTTGAGGGGCTTGTCGATGAAGGATGGCCAAGGTGCGCTGTCGTCATCGCCCACCTGTCTGCCAAGCCACGGGCCGTGCTCCAAGTAGAAAGTTCCACTCTCGGCCACTAACACATGAGGCATGGTGGTCAGGTTGAACAGGCGTTGCTGGTTCGGGTCGTACCACTCGATCCAAGTGCCCTCGTTACCGAAGCCAGCCGAACCGTTCTCCGGGATGGTGTCCTTGGCATCGAACTTGAGCCAGTAGTCATCCTCGACGGCGTCACTCGTGACCACCTTGACGATCATCCCGTTCGGTGCGAAGCGAGGCAGGTCAGCCACGTCCTTCACAGTGTCCGAGACAGCGCGCAGTATTTCTCCGCCCTCACCGTCCGACACTCCGATGCGTATTTGCAATGTCGGGTGGTAGATGCACCCCACGTCGAACGACCTAGTGATGACCGTACCCACAGGAAGGTTAGGGTCAGCCAGAAGGCCAGCAACCAGTTCCCCTATGATGTACTCCGAATTGGTCTTACCCGCATCCCCAGCAATTGTGCCATCGGGTGCGGTGTATTCCGCATTGATGATAGCCCCGTTGCTGAAGCGCCCTTGCACAGCGTAGGTCTTGAGGAACTGCCCGCCCAGCGCATGGAACAGCGCAGCGTACCACGGGTTCCCGTCCACGGCTGCCCTCTTGCGCGTCACCCGATCTCGGTTCACCGTGACGATCTTGCGATCCACCACATGGAACTGCATGTCCGGGCCGATGTAGTCCGGGCTTCCACCATTGCGGAACTGGATGTTCTGCCGGGTGCCGTCGAGCGCCCACATCTGAAGGTCGCCCGACTTGTAGCCGAGGATGTAGTCCACCCCGTCATACGAGATGTCCTGATACTTGTGCCCACTGGTTGCACGGTCGAGAGTAGACCCCTCGTCAGTGGCGGGCCGAGTGGACAGTCCGAGGGTCACGTCCGAAATCAGGTTCACCTGCTCAGTGACCTGACCGTCCAGTCGAACGCGGGCGGGCTGTTGGCTTACGCCCTGAAGAAGTGTCCCGAGGGAACCTGATTTCAGTGCCATGCTACCTCACCTCTGGTTGCCAGCGGCCATAGCTGATACCGCGCCGAAGCTGCGACACAGTGTTGGCCGGATTGTCGAAGATGTTGGCCTGCCGATTCCGCAGATGTTCGCGGTATAGGCTCTGCCATCCGATGTCCCGCTCGTTGCGGTAGTTGCTCAGCTTCGGGTCAGCACCATCCTCGTTCAGATAGAACTCGTAGACGGCTTTCGCCCTGATGTACTCCTGAGCGGCCAGAGGCATTTCCTCAAGCGAGACCTCGAAGATCATCCGCAAACGGACTTTTTCTCCGATCTCAAAGGTTCCAGTGGTCAGGTCGTACATGCGGCTTCCGCGCAGAGTGAGGTTGAAGTGCCTATCTGTTGGGTCTGCCTTGATGCAGCCCTGCGGCACGATGATCTCACCGTTGGATTGTGGTGTGATCTCTCGACATTCAGTGTTGAACCACAGCCCCACTGACTGAACAGAAGCCTGCACCCTGCTGAGAAGCTGCTCGGCTTTCATGTAGAGAGGGTGGCGGTTCTGCTCGGCAGTGAGAGGCCGTGCACCAGTCGAGACGATCATCTCGTTGATGATGTCAAGTCTTGAGTACATGACGGTCTCCTTCCTTTGCTCACTGAAGTGCACCCGCGAGTGCACATGAGAGAACAAAAAAAAGCCCCCCTATCCAGAAGGACAGAGGGGCGAGTGGCAGTGGACCCGGACTTACGGGTTCAGAGTGGCGTGGAACTTGAACACCGCACCAGTCTGGTCGGGACGGCGGGGTGCCGCACCGAAGGCCAGATAGCTGTCGATGAACCACGAGAGTTCCAGCTTATCGTAGTGCACGTCCGAAGTCAGCGGGAGGGTCTCGCCACCAAGCACCGAGTTCGGGTGCATGATGAGGCCCACGGCGTTGGCTTCGATGCCAGCCAGCACGTACTCCGTGCCGTTGCCGAGGATCGACAGGTCAATGTTCGTGTCGGCCAGACGCGCGGTCGAGACCAGCGGAACACCCATCAGGGTCCTGATGGTGCCGTCAGCGAAGTCGCCGCTGTCACGCGAGAAGTTGCGGTTCACTAGCTTGTCGTTGTTCAGCAGGACGGCGTGCTGGCGAGGACGCAGGAACAGCGCCGTCTCGTCGGTGTCCACATCGTTCTCCTGCATGTTCACGATCACCTTCTCGAAAGCCTTGTACAGCGCGTCGGGGTCGAGTTCGTCGCCCGCAACCGCGAGTTCGGTGTGGTAGCCCGACTTGAAGGCGTCCCCGAGGTCACGACCTTGGATGCCCTTGATGCCCGCAGACACGCCAGCGACCACGTTCAGCAGCGCCGACTTGATTCCCATGTTCAGGAGCGCGGCGTCGAAGAACTTCGCGATGGTCTTGCCGTGGTCCATGCCGATCTCGCGCCGTGCGGAGAAGTCGGTCTGGAACTCGTTCAGGAGGGTACGCTTGTCGCGGGCCAGAACGATGGTGTCCACGACGACCTGAGCACGGTCGAAGTTGCGAGTCGTGCTCCCCCGCCGCCGCCCGGCGTTCACGTCGTTGATCGCCTGAAGGGTCGAGTCGCCCATCCGGCGAACGGTCTTGGTGTCGGTCCCCCGGATGGAGTGCATCGACACGAACTGGCGCATGATGGAACGCTTGGCGATCTGTGCATCGACAACACCGCCGTATTCCTCGATCATGTCGTTCCGGTCGAAGGAACTGATTTGGTCAACCATGATAGGTTCCTTTACTGAGTGTGGTATTCTTCAGGCGATCTCTCTCAGATGCCCTGCTTCTTCCCTGCGTTGCGCTGTGCACGCAAGGCGTTGAACTCGGATTCGGACGCACCGCGCCGGTACAGCCGATCAAGCTGCTCACCGTACTCACGGCGAGTGATCCCCTTGACCGTGGTAGTGGCCTTGGTGTCAGGAGTGACCTGACCCTTGCCAGCCGCGAGTGCGGTGTTCTTGGGGTCGCTGTTGTAGCGGGAGATGATCTCGTCCGCTGCGAACTTCGCCTGACGCCCGCCCTTGTCGAGCATGGCACGGAGTTCGTCCAGTTCTGCGGCGTCCATCTTGGCAGTGGCCCACTTGGTGGCCTTCTTCCAGTTGTCCTCGCCGCCAGCCGCCTCGTGGACGACCTTGGTGACTTCCTGCAACCGAGCCTTCTCGCGGCTGGTGACAGTCTCGAAGCCCGCCATGATGAGCGTGGCCTTGGTCTTGCCGACAGCCTCGATCAGCTTGTCACGGTCCACGAGGGACGGGTCCATCTGCTCCCGAGCCTTGCCGAACAGTTCCAGCGCCGTCTCCGGGGTCATGCCCGAGTTCTGGATCAGGGTGAGGGTGGACTTCCCGACTTCATCGTTCCCCGGATCACCCCACACGGAGGTGTCCAGTTCCTTGTCGTCGTTGTCATCCTCGTCCTCGTCCTCACCGTCCTTGGCAGCAGCGGCGTCAGCGTCGGCTTTCGCCTTGGCTTCCTTCTCCGCAGCTTCCTTGGCGGCTTTGGCGTCGGTCCGCTCCTTGTTCGACGGGGCAGGGTCGCCGGTGTTTACGTGGTCGGGCTGCTGGCCCTGCGCGGCACCCGCGCCCTTGTCCTCGTCGTCATCAGCCGGGGAACTCCCACCGGGAGCGGCGTTGCCACCAGCCGGGGTCACGTTTCGCAGATCGGTCATTCTCTCTCCTTACTTTCCAGATGCAGCCTTGCTTGCCACCTGAACTTCGCCCTGCTTCTGCATGAGGCGTTCTTCTTCGGCAAGTTGGGCGTTACGGTTCGCAGTCATCTCGTCCTGCGTGAACAGGAAGTCCTCTGCGGACACTCCGCGATTACGGAAGATGAAGGTTGCGAACTTCAGTGGGTTGAACGCAGCCCGGATTTCCTGCGGAACTGCGTCGAGCATCTGAAGGTCCGTAACGGCCAGCCGGAGTGCATCCAGCTTTCCTTCTCTGCTCAGGCTCTCCAAGCCCGTCACGACAGTCGTCTCGAAAGCCTGCTCTCCATTCGGCAGGTACGAGTTGAAGTCGATTTGAGCCAGTTGGTACTCGGCTTCCTTGCGCTGCCAGTCGAGTGCGAGGCGGCTGTACAGCCCACCAAACGCGCTCTCGATCTCGCGGGCGAAGAAGCGGATTTCTTCTGCGGTAACACGCTCGGCATCGCGAACGCCTGCACTCGACAGTAGAAACGCTTGCGCGAGTTCCCGTTCCAGCTTGGCGATTGCCTCACCGATGAACTGGACCTCTACAGCGAACTTGAACTGAGGGACAGTGATGTCGCCTTCCCTACCCGGCAGGTACTCGCCCCGCTTGGCATTGTTCCAAGCATCCACGTCGAAGCTGCTCGTGTCGTTCACGAGGAACTTGATGTCTGCCGCCACGCCGATCAGGTCGATCATGGCTTCGGTCATCACGTCGATGTTGTGGAAGCTGACCGAGTAGTCCTCGACCAGACCACGACCGTAGTGGTCTCCCCGGCCAAGGTTCCAAGTCAGTACGAGGCAAGGGAAGTCCTCGTCCTTGTAACTGGTCTTGGCCTTTTCCAGTTCGATCTCGTCCACGGCTTGGCGCATGTGCCACTTGCCGCCCTCATGCCAGTAGTACGTGTACAGTTCGACAGGGTTGTCGTCCTGATACTTCTTCGACTTGGCGTTGGCTTTCAGTTGCTCGCGGAGGTCCTCGTCCAGTGCACCGTACAGCTTGCAGTCCCGAAGGATGACTTCGCGCAGCTTACCACTGATCTCCCGAGAGACGCAGTAGTCGCGGATGCTGTAGACCACCCGGTTGTTGTCGGGCAGGCGGTAGATCAGGGCGTTGCCCGTCACGATCTTAAGGCTGACTGCGGCCACCGCCACCGGGCGGTAAGAAGTGAGGTTCAGGTTCCGCATTGCTGCGTTCTCTGCCTCGATCAGCCCGGCGTCGAGCGCCTGCTTTTCCTCGTCTGAGGCTTCAGCGAAGAACTTCCGCTTGGCCTCGGGTGTCAGCGTGACTGCGAAGAACGGCTTGTCGTTCGGGAACATGGTGTCCACGATGCGGTGCGACAGGTGGTTGACCAGTCGAGCGCCAATCGCGACGTTCCCCTTCTCGCTTTCTTCCGGGTTGTCCGTCCGGGCGTTGTCCTCGTGCGGGAAGATCGAGGGCACCGTCCACCGTGCGTACTGTTCGCATCGGTCGAGCAGGTCTCCCTTACGCCCGTCGAGGGCCATCCAGTGTCCAGCGAGGCTGGTGCCCTCGCGGATCATAGTCCAACCCTCCGCGATGCGCGGCTAGACTGACCAATTCCGCCAACGGGGCGCGGAGTTCCCACACCGCCGACACGAGCACCGACCGACCCGGTCCTGCTCGTCGCACCGCCTTGACCCGCACCAGCAGTGGCAGTGGCAGTGGGTGCAGCGCCTTCACCGCGACCGAGGCGGATGTCCGCTCCGGTCTCGTCTCGGGCGGCGTCCAGCCCTGCACGCTCCCGCGCTTGCTGTTCCTGTCGGTTCAGTCGCGCAACCTGCTGACGCGCGGCCTTCTTCTGCTGATTGACGCTGTACACCGTGGCCGCAGCACCGACGACCGCAGCGCCAATGATAGCGGCAGTGGTAAATGCTGCCATAGCACGTCTCCTAGAGTAAGAGCCTGTGGCTCGTTTCGATGGAAGTGTATCCCCGGCGCATGAGCACCCGTTCAACACCAGCGTTGACCTCAAGTGTGGTCATCCGCACTTCGTCCACTCCAAGTTCCCTGCCTCGGTGCTCGAACGCATCAAGCAGTCTGAGACCGTCACGGCCCTCGGAGTACCAAGCCGTTTCCACCAGCACTTCCCAATCCCGACATGGGTCGGAGATGTGGACGCCAGTGATGGCTCCGGTGTCCGTCCGAAGTACGACGCCCTGTTCTGCCACGATCAGCCCGGTTAGGTAGTTCACCAGCTTGTCGAGGTTGAGCGGTATTCCGTAGTAACGGTCGTTGAAATGTTCCGCCTTCTCGATGAGAAAGGGGATGTCGTCCAGTGTGCAGTCACGTACCTTTGTCACGACGCAACTCCCTTATGAGCCGGGTCGAAGTGGACATGACGAACTCCGGGCCGAGTGTCCTGCCGAGTATCTTCAGCAGATCAGCCTTCGCTCGCTCATAACCGATATGGTACACGGTCGATGTCTCACTCAGTTCCGCAGGTTCCAGTGCTGCTAGGAGTTGGATCATAACCTGTCGGTCAACCAACGCCTTTCCTGTGATGGAAGTAAGGTCTGTCATTCAGTCTCTCCTTCTGAATAGTAGATAGAGATAATCCTGTTATAGATTACCTGTATATACTATCCATGTATAAACTAGGTGTATATTACAGCCAATAACATTGGATATACAGATACCGGGGTAGCTTTCAGGCCGCACTAAGCGACTATACACTACCCCGGCATCCGAGACCCAGCGGGAGAGAACGCCCTTGTCTATATGTGTGGAACTCGTTTATCCAAAGAAATACAAGGACTTACGAACCCCTTCCAGATCAAGCGTCCCGGTCTCAGGTAGGTCCGGTAGGGTGATCCCTGTCCGTTCCTCCTGCTGAAGTTTGAACTCCGAGAGCACGCTGTGCTGCGAGTGCAGCTTCACGAACTGGTCTCGGATGATCTCGTGCCACTCGTCAACATGACAGGCGTGAACTCCGAAGTCGTCGTGGATCATGGCGAAGCTGGTGATGCCTCGTCGTGCTCCCTCGCTGACTACCATGTGCATGTGCGTGGCGTCTACGCTATGCACAAGGTTCGGGCTGGAACCCGATGCAGCCTTGTACATATCGACGCCGGGCATCTCCTTCTTGATCTGAAGTGCGATCCTTCCTCCGATCTGCGCCTCTACACGCTTGACCGAGGTATTTGGTGCGAACTGCACCATCGGAAAGCCCAGCGGCGTGGTGTAGATCAGAGGCTCGTCTGCCTTCGCTAGAACTCTGGCGCACTTCTGCATCCAGTCCATAGCCGCCCGTGCTGCCACGACGACCTCTCCGATGGACTTCCAAAGAAGCTGGGACAGGAACACGCTGTGCTTGAACGCGGTGTTCTTCGGGAAGAAGTCGATCCGCTGTTCCAGATACCACCCGTACACCGACTGCGTGCACGTCTGAAGCGTCGATCCGTAGGGCAAGGTCATCACCGGCTTCTTCGCCAGCTTCCGGCCCATCTTGCCGTCCGACACCTTCTTGAACAAGGCCATCCAGTTCGCCGCGAGTGTGTAGTGCTCGTGCTCAGGGTTGGTCAGCAGTGCTCGCAGCTTGTCGGTGGCGACATCAGCCACATCCTGATAGATGTCCGAGGGTCGTCCAGCGGGAGTGAGGTTGACAGACTGTCCTCCCACCGGATCACGGAGCATTGCAGAGAAATGCTGTAGTCCGTTGCAAGACCCGTCAAGAGCGATTGACAGTCTCGACACAAACCGTGCAGGGCCTCCGCTGGTATGAACAGCAGCCGCGTACTCCATGCACCATGCAAGGAACTGATAGGGCTTGTCCGCACCCTTCCAAGTATCTGTGTTCCCCAGCGGGTCAAGCCCTGCCGCGATGATGGCAGAGGCTCGATCTTGAACCCAGCGAACTCTGCCGTCGTAGTCGTCCTTGTCGTATCCATACTTGTTCGCTCCGTGCACTTGGAACCAGTACCAGCCTCGGTCGCCAAGTGGTTTCGCTTCTCCGAAGTGCAGCAGCGCCTTGGACACATCCGATCCCTGCGGGCTTACTCCATTCGTGGTGCTGTAGGTCCGACCCCGGAAGTCCATCTGGTAGACCATCCAGAGTAGGTCGATCTCCTGCATCCGGGCAGCGAGACGCATAGCGCGAACCACAGCCAGCAGACCGGCTTTACGCTCTGTCTCAAGACCGTGCAGTGTACGCGCTTCCGCCTTCCACTCATCGAAGCGCAGCTTGTCGGGGCCGTGCAAGTCCTTCGGAGCCTTGCCCTCGGGGATCGGCGCTGGCGGTATCTCGAAGGGCTGCGACCGCGGCATCCCGATCTCAAGTCCCCTGTTCCAGACTTCGCGGACGACCTCAAGCAAGGGCTGGTTTATCTTCCAGCTTGTCCGCTGCATGGCGTTCACGCTTTCAAGGATCACGGGCATCGCCGCGCTGTCGAGAAGCGGTGCCTGCGTGTCGCGCTGCTGTCCTGCCCGCGTCTTTACGAGAGGGGTCAGCCCGGACATGCGGCTCGTGTAGAACCCGCCGTCCTTCCAGCCGGTCCAGTCCCGAGGCTCGATGATGCACGGCATCCTGTCGGGCAGCATGACCTCGACACTCTGGTCATGCTTCTCAATCCACTCGATGACCTCGGCGCTAGGGCTGAACTGCACTGCCCCGTTGATCTTCTTCCGTTCGATCAGATCAGAGGCTACTTCAGAGCAGGTCAGCAGTAGCAGGCCGACGCCGATGTGCGTCTCGTTGGTCCACGACACCCACTCCACGCCTTTCTCGGTCATGGTGTTCACGAGGACGCGGTGTCTGTGCCGGTACTGCGTGGACTTTCGGCTGTCCAGATCGCGCTGAACCGCGTTGTAGTATTCCGGCAACTCGATCTCGAACTTGCTGAAGCGCAGTTCGTCCTCCACCATCTTGCCTACCGACGCTGCCACTTTCTGAACGGTGGCAGGCTTGTGGACGCACTCAACGACCTTGGTCAGAACGAACAGGGCCAGCTTATCGGGATCAACTCCGCGTACCAGCTTGATGTACATATTGCGTTGTTTGGTGTTGTTCACTCGTTCGGTGATCTCTGCACTGACCTGCGAGAGATAAACCCGCAGGAGCCGGGCACCAGCAGAAGTGTCAGCGAACCGCTCACTGTCCTTGGCCTTCTGTTCCTGTACCCGGAAGCGGGACACGCCAAGCGCGGTCATGTCGCGCTCCCACTTCTTCTGCTCACTGATCTCGGGCATTTACTTCTCCTTGAGTGCAGCCCTCTTTTCGCGGGCCTTCTTGTTCCGCGCGAGGCGCTTCTCAGCTTCGGTCTTGTGCGTCGGGTGCCAGACCCCACCGTGCTGCGGCTTCTCATGCCGTCGCCAGTAGGCAACCAGCCTCTCGATCCACTCGATCTCCGACATGCCGTTCCGGGCACGACGAGCAAGGTTGAACACCTTGCCTTCGATCCCGTTGCAGTTCAGGCAAAGCACGTCCCTGATGAACCCGGTCTTGTGGTCGTGGTCGAGGACTGGTCGCTTGTCCTTCAGCGTTTTCATCCGCCCACCACAAAGTAGGCAGGTGTAGTTCTGCTTCTTCAGCAGTATGTCCCGCGCTGGTGAGACCTCAGTCGTCTTGAGACGCCGGTTCTCCATGCTGGAGCCTTTCCTCGTACTTGCCGATCCAGAACATATATTCCTCGTTCAGTTCCTCGGGATCAGCGTAGAGCATGTCGTCCGCGTCAGCGGTGCCGTTCATCACGGCCATGTAGTGCTTGTGCACCGCCGAAGCGACCTCCTTGATCTCTGCTGCACTCAGGTGGTCCGTCTCGTAGTGCGTGTCCGTTGTCATTTCTTGATGACCTCCTTGAGCCAGTGCAGCACATCGTTCTCGTCAGAAGTTCGCCGCATCCACAGCAGCTTCATCTCGGAGAACAGGGCTTGTGTCGGGGTGACGACCTCGCCGGTGCGCCAGTGGGTGAACTCGTACCCGTGGTCCTTCGCCAGCCGCTCGTAGCAGGCTTTCACGGTCTCGAAGCACTCCCGATCATTCCGGGCGTCCTTCAGCAGAGCGTAGGTGAGCACGGGTCCGCACTTCTTGGTCTTGGCCGTAAGTTGCGCCAGCTTCTTGTCCAGCTTGTCGGCCACCGCCTTGTCGTGCGTGGCGATCCACTGAGCATACGTGTCGCGGTACGCTGCGGTGCCACTGTACGTCTGCCACATGATGCCGGGACACTCGGGAAGTCCGCTGATGTTGTCGGCAGCATCTCCCATGAGGCACTGCGCCCAAAAGAACTTGGTGCCTCTCCCGACGACCTTCTTGCTCGACTTGCTGTCGTCAATCTCGATGAACCCGAAGTGGTCGTCCTGCCGAGTGATCGCGTAGGTCCGCATGTCCAGCTTCAGTCCGGGCACCATGTACAAATCCTTGTCGGCACTGCACAGGATGGCGTTCTCGAAGTCGGCGTACAGGGCTTGCGTCATGCCATCGTCAGCTTCCTGCTGAGTGTGGTTGCGTCCCTCGAACACTCCGGTGGTGTCTCCGACACCCGATCCGAGGAACTCCCGAATGGCGTCCAGATGCTCAGGCCGGTTGTCCCGGTCTGCGCGGTTCGCTTGGTAGGGCTTCAGGATCGCAGTACGATCTCGGCCACCCTTGTTCGACTGGTGCGTGGTGTGCAGCACGGCTCGCTCAGCACCAGCCAGACGACGAATGTGATCCACAGCCTGCTTCGTATTGTGCAGCATGTCCTCGTAGGTTTTGCGGGGCGTTGGATCGTCGTGGTCCAACTCCGCTTTGCTCTCCGCACTCACCTGATACGCCATGAAGTCGGCGTCGATGTGTGCAACTCGGCCAGCAACCGGCTTCGGGTACTGGTCCATCTGGCCGGGAAGGGACGCGACCGTAGCCGCGTCCACCCCGAACCTGCTCAGCAGGTCGCCCATCAGTCGAGACCGAGATCGGCCAGCGGGTCGTCAGAGGCGCTGGGAGCGGCCTTGGAGGGCTTCTCCGTCTCGCCGGTGTCCTCGGACCCGGAGACCCCTTCATCGCCGCTAGCGCCCACCAGATCGTCCAGATCAGGCTCCTGCTCGCCCGGGTCCGTGGAGACCTCAGGCAGATCGCCGTCGATGCTGGCGATCACGAGGTTCTGGACCGGGGAACCCTCCCAATTCAGGGCCGACTTCACGGTGTTCTGAAGCCAGTTCTTGCTGACCTCAACTTCCTTGTCGTCCTCCTTGCGCTTGTACGTGCCGGGGATGTGGATGCTGTTCCACTGTTCGATGCTCGGGGCATCCCACAGCAGCAGGCGCTCGGTCGCGGTCGCAGCCGGTGCCTTCAGCGGCTCGGTCTCGCCTTCCTCGTTCACGCGCACCGGGGCACTGACTTTCCAGTTCCCGCTGTCGTCCTTGATGTTGGCGTAAACGCGCTTCTTGCCGTCCTTCTCGACCTCGTTGTGAACGATGGTCAGGATGAACGCCTCGCCCAGCATGAAGGCCATGTGGGTGTTGCCGCGTCCGTAGTCCATCGCGCTGAGCAGCTTGTAGAAGCCCGCACGCGGTCCCGACTTGATGGCGACCCGCTCGGTGATGATCGGGTACACGATCCGCTTGACCGTCTGGCCGGTCTCGTCATGCGTCTCGATCTCCTTCGCGTGCTTCTTGCCAAGCAACTCGAACTGGATGATCGCCTCGGGAGCAGGCGGCTTGGCCTTGCCCTGAAACGCCTTCTGCGGGTGGTTCCCGATCTCGACATACGCGATGAACCGGGCGATGCACGGGCCAGCAGCGGGCGGCTCGTACTCGAAGTTGCCGCCCTTGTCCTCGGTCTGGTCGGCCAGCTTGGCGGCTGCGGCGCGGGCCTGTTCAATGAGTGAAGTCATGTGTCTCTCCTTACGCTGCTGCCTGCCAGTGATGCAGGTCCAGCATGTTGTCGCCAACTTCGGCATCCACAGGGAAGCCTACAGGGCAGTTGATCCCGAAGAAGTGCTTCAGGAAGTGCGGGATCGCCTGCATGATCTTGACCATGCCAGCGACAACCCTGTCGAGAACCGTATGGTGGCAGTCTGCCCACACACAGTCGTGAACCGTGTTGACGAGGTACGCCTTGCCTCCGAAGAAGTCGTTCTTGACGAACCAGCGCCAAAGCTGACCGAGAACCATCTGCACAAGTTCACCTCCGGTGCCCTGCACAGGGTAGTTCTTCATCTCGGTCGGGCTGAAGGTGTCGGTGATCCCTTTCCGCCGCAGATAATCAGGCGCATCGTATGACCGGAACGAGTAGGTTGTGCCTGTGACTGCTTGGTACGTTCCTCGGCGGAAAGTGCGGTATCCGCGCTCGCCATCATGGAACGGCTCAGAAGTCTCAGTAACTTCCCGCTCGACCGCCGCGTTGAACTTGGTAACACCGGGGTACTCCTTGTCCTCTGATTCGATCAGGGCCTTCACTTCCTCCACGTCCATCCCGGTCTCGGCAGCGATCAGGGCTGCACCGGCACCGTATGCCCGCTGGAAGCTGAAGATTTTGCACTTGGTGCGCTCCTTCTTCCACTTGTTGTACTCGGGGTGGTCCTCGTTCTTACAGGCGTCGAGGGCAAACTCGTAGCTGACGCTGTTCTTCAGCGCAACACGCTTGCAGTGGAAGTCCACCTTGTTGTTCAGGTCTCGACACAGGTTCGCGTCCAAGGACAGCAGACCCATGACGACTACCTCAAGCTGGCTGTAGTCGATCTCGCCCAGCTTGCCATCTTTCCCGAAGCGGGAGACGAACATCGCTTTAACTTCCGACTTGTACTTGCCGGTCTCGGCGTCGAAGTCCGCTCGGGTGAGGTTCTGTAGGTTCGGGTCCGACGAGGACAGCCTGCTCGTGACTGTGCTGGTGTGGTTCAGCTTGTGGTGCACCATGTGGTCCCACGGCTGCACACAGGTGAGCATCCCCTTCTTCTCGCCGGTCTTGGGATCGGTCTTGACGTAGTACGTCCCGATCTCCTTATTCAGTCGGTTGGCATCGCCCAGCGCAGCGAGGAATGGCACGTTCCCGGCGTTTGCGGTGATTGTGTCGAGCACTTCTCCGCTGGTGCTGTACACCGGCCCTCCGAGGCCATCGGTCAGGCTCGACTTCCAGTCGTCCAACGGTACGACGTATCCGGGGAACTCGTGGAAGAAGTCCTGATACTTTACCTTCAGTTCACCGGGGAACTTGACCTTCTTCGTCTTGTACTCGCCAGCCTTCTTGCCGCTCAGGTACTTGACGTAGTTGTCCGGGTTCCTACCGGGATCGTCCGGGTTCTCGGTCGTGGTGTGGCCCGTGGTCAGCACCCACTCGTGCCGTTCTTCCTGCTTGCGGGCCAATTCGCCCGTCTTAGGATCGACGTAGGTGTCCTGCTTCTGGTACTTGACCGTCCCGCCGAAGATCAGCGCAGACTTGTGCACCGGGCTGTTCCAGTTGAACGTCAAGCCCTCGGGCATGTCTTTGATGTACTGGCTCAGTTCCTCGTCAGCCGCAGCCTGTTCCACGAGGCGCTTGCGCAAGTCGTTCCGTGCTCGCTCCACGTCGATCTTCAGGCCCCGGAACTCCATCTCCGAGGTTGCGCACAGGCTGTCCATGCGCAGCTTGATCGCGGTGAGCATCCCGAGTTCTTCAGCGGCCTTGATCTGTCCGAGGTAGATGATCTCGGTGTTTCCGATGTCACCGCTGTTCCGGCCTTCTTCCTCGGTGCCTATCAGATAATCGAGCAGCAGATCACAGTCGATGTCGCTGGTCTGAACACCGGCATCCCATAGCGCCTTCACACCGTCGATCTTGACCCTGCCGCCGTAGGTCGGGGCGATCTGGTCGAGGCTGTTCATGTGGAACTTCTGCTGCTGGGCGTTCAGCAGGTACTCGGCGTACTGCGTACACCACACTCGCCCACCCCGCTTGAAGAAGGCGTGCAAGTTCTCACTGCTGAAGCGCATCTCGTAGAGCAACTCGAACTTCGCGTTGTGCGCCACGATCACGTCAACATCGTCGGGGATGTCCAGCGGCTTCACGCTGTCTGCGTCGTCGTAGAACTCGGCGCTGCACCGCTCGTCACCCGCGACCTTCCAGCCGCGAGCGACAATGTAGTTCTCGGGAAGGAACGAGTTCGCCTTCCGTTTGAACCGAGTGTGCGTCTGGGTTTCTTCGTCAAGGATGAGGTACTTCATGTTATCTCCCCTGATATGCGAGGTTGTCGGTCCAGTATTCGCGCCACGTAGCGCCGTAGCACCCACAGGCGAGAATACCGTAGCTGTCGAAACCCGAGCAGCAGTAGTAGTCGTTCAGGTTCTTGCGCCACAGGTCTCGCATCCCGTTGCGCAGCCAGCCCCATGCGAACCGACGAACCTTGGGGTCCGCATAGGCGCAGGCGTTCAGCCAGATCAGCGCGGCGCTCACCTTCAGTCGAAACAGGAAGTCCTTCATTGCAGGTTCTCCCCGTCGATCTTGTCAGGCAGCATAGCCAGCCAAGCGTGGTCAGTGCGCCACTCGGTGATGGCACGCTCGATTACCGCCTGCTTTCTCTTTGGCACTTCCTTGAGGACTTCGGCCATCAGCATCTCTGCATCCTCGGCCACGGTGCCACAGAACAGGCTGGCCCGCAGCCCGCCCCGTGCAGCGAAGGACAGTGCGGCCTTCGTCTTGTAGGTGATGTCGGCTTCACGCATCGGGTGTCTCCTTGTCGTCGCGCCAGAACTGGAAGGTCGGTTGACGCAGCGCGTCGTAGCTGTCATCCGCCTTGTACTTTATCTGAGCGATCCGGTTCGGCCATGTGCGGGTCAACCGGGTGGTCCAGCCGTGCCATAGTTCGCGGCGCTCATCGTGCGCCAGACGACCTGGACCAATCCCGATCTCCGCGCCCTTGTAGCTGGCGATCAGACCACCAGCCATGCCCTTCGGGTTGCCGTCCTTGTCGATGGCTTCCTCGACCCCGATGATCCGCAGGTCGATGGTCGGCTCGCGCAGCAACTTCTGGTAGCCCCAGCTTCGCTTTCCCGGCACGAACGGGTCATCCCAATTCCGGGCGACCATGCCTTCAGCCTTCGGGAACTGGTTGCAGAAGTCCTCGAAGTGGTGCTCAAGCTGGCTCAGGTTCTCGACCCGCTGTTGCCGGAGCACATGCACCCGGCTGTGCAGGTCGTTCAGTTCCAGCATCGCCTCGTAGCGCCGCTCGAAACCGACCTCCTGAAGCGTAGGGGTGAACATCTCGAACAGACCGAGGGCCAGCCGGTGGCTCTGGTCGTCCTGCCTCCGAACGATGCCGCTGGTGTCCTTGAAGTCCGCATACGGGTCGCCCTGCTGGTGGACTTCCCCGATCAGCGTGCAGGGCGTGTCGAAGTAGCCCAGCGCAGCGTTGCCCCGGAACTCGTCTGCGAACTTCTGCACCAGTTGCCGCACCGAGGGAACGTCCTTGCCCTGCCGGGTGCGGCTCGTGTGGTTGCCGTCCGCGTCGATGTCGATGCGAACCGGCACGCCGTCGATCTTGTGGCTCAGGAACACGGGGAACTTCAGGTGCTTCTCGCTGAAGCCTTTCGCGAGTGGGATGGTGCTCATTGATTGCTCCCGTACATTGCAGTCATGCGCTCAGCGTACCAGCGCAGGAATGTGTCGATCCGCTCGTACAGCTTGTTCATCGTGCTGTCGTTGTAGATCACGTAGTTGAAGGCGAAGTCCGCGAGCGCTTCCTCACTGGCGTGCGCCTCAACCGGGTCAAGAGCCGGTCGAACCACGTTCACCACGACACCGCCCGCCCTGCGGATTGCGAGTGCCTCGTTCGGGAAGCGCACGTCATCGAAGATGATGTCGCCGTCGCCGGGCACGATCTGCTTCATCGCAGCGTCGACCCAAAAGTTCTGCGAAATCAGCCCCCGCCCCCACTCCGTACCGAGGGTCTGCATTGCGTAGCGCGGGCTGCGTCCTGCGAGGTAGTCCGTTGGGATTTCCTTCAGGTGCCCTTCGATGAAGTCGGGGGTGGTCTCGGGTGAAACTCCCTGCTGTTCGAGCAGAGCGGCGATCATCGCCTTGAGAGGCCCGGCAAACTTGCGAGTGCCGAAGCCCTTGTCGTTCAGGTAGCGGGTGACGGTGCTCTTTCCCGACCCCGCCTTGCCGCTCAATCCGATCAGCATGTGTCTCTCCTATGCAGATAGCCACAGGCGGTGCCAGCGGTCCATGAAGTGGTCAGCACCCATGTTCAGGTACTTCCTGTGCAGCTTGAGGGCGAGGTCGCCGTCAATGCCGAGGTAGCTGGGTGGCCAGAACTGGTCGTCCTCGGGCACGGGTTTCCACTGCGCCTTGCGCTCCACTTCCAGTGCGGCGTAGTCGTACCGCTTGACGGCGTGGTAGGTCTCCGGGCCGATGTAACCGCCGAGGGCGAAGCGTACTGCCGACTTGATGTGCGGCGGCTCCACAATGCCCATCAGCATCTTGTTCGGCGTGGTGTTGTCTCCGATGTACGCCTCGTGTGCGTCATGGATCAGGCAAGCGTATTCCAGCGAAGCCGGTACGCCCTCGTGCTCTGCGAGGTCCGCAGTCAGCATCGAGTGCTGAAGCACGCTCAGAGGTTCGATCCTCCCGTGGTGCCCGTTGCACCGTTTGATGTGAGACAGTGCGGTCACGATGTCGGTGAGCGCAACGTCTGCCGGGCTGAAGGTCGCGAGGTTGATGTACCTGCCCGACGAAACGCGCATCCAGATCGGATCAGCCATCGGCTTCATCCTTCAGCACCTCGGCCAGCTTGCGCCAGCGGGCCGCATGGTGCTGTGCGATACCGAGGTCGCACGATACCCACGAGGGCCGCACGCCGGTGCCATACTGGTCGATGAGGCGCTGTGCCTCCTTATCGTAGTGCCCGGCCATGCGCATCGCGGTGGCCTTCGTGAGTTCCACGCTCATTTTCCCAAGTCCTTTCTGAGCCATGCCGCCAGTTCGTCCATGTCCGCAGTCACGCAAGTGGCGAACTGGTACATCACGTCCCAGCGATCCTCGTTGCTGTCGAGCAGGATGTAGCCCGGAGTGCCTCGTCCGAGGAACCACCCGAGTTCCATGTGCCCGCTCTTGCCCGCAGGCAGCGCCAGCACCATAGTCTTGCTCGCCAGCATGTTGCGCCGGTCGAACTCGAAGGTGTTGACGCTGGCCGGTTCCTTCAGGGCTTTGGTGTAGGTGTATCCCACGCCCTTGTAGAACGCCTTCCAGTGGTCGTCAGCTTCCGGCCCCGCTGCGTACCAGTCAGCGAACACCTTGGCGTTCACCTTGATGTGCAGTTCCTCCATGATCGAAGGAATGGCCGGGTTCCGCAGTGACCCTGCGAGGTACACGTCCCACAGGTAAGGCTTGCGGTTGTCGGGGTGCCCTTCGGCACCACCGTTCCGCATGAACTCCCAATAGGGCCTCTGTCGCTCGGTCATCGCCAAGCCCTCCCATCACGAATGGTGCAGATCGTCCGCTTCCCGTTCTCGTAGGTCAAGATGAACGAGTGGCTCCACGACGAGAGGCCCTTGTTGTAGCCCATGTCGAGTTGCCCGAAAACGCCTGCGGTGTACACCCCCTCAGTGATGCCTGCGGAGTGCGTGTGCCCGGTGTTGGCCTTGCCGACCGACCGGAGGTTCTTCGGGTTGCCGCGTGCACCGTTCGGCCCGAGATGCCCGTGAAGGCCGTGCTCTATCCCGGCGATGATGAGGCTGTCGTCCTCGTGCACGATGTTCCAGCGGTAGTTCTGCGGCAGGTAACGCTTCATCAGCGTCCAGAAGGGCCGAGGGTGTTCACCCTGCTCACGCTTCCGTGCACACAGGCCGTTCAGGTCGAGCCACGTCCGCATGTTCGCAGGATCGTGGAACGCCCGAGTGTCCCGCAGCCAGCCCTCGACCGCTTGGTCGTGGTTCGAGGTCACGATGTGGTGCACCGTGCCCGGTCGGGCCAGATGCGAGGACATCTTGCTCGCGATGTACTGGAACTCGCCCTCGACGCTTTCGCGCTTCTTGGCCCGCATCTCGTGCAGGAAGTGCGGATCGTTCCTGTTGTGGTGGTTGCGCGGCTGGAAGTCCACCGTGTCGTGGAACACCTGCTGCTCGGGGTAGAGCACGTCGATCACGTCGCTCATCACTTCCAGCACGGACAGGTCAACCTTGTTCCCGTGCAAGTCGCCATGAGTGACCACCTTTGCCCGCACTTGGCGCTCGATCTGTCCATCAGCGGTGTACTTGTCCGTCAGGTCGTAGATCGTGCCTGAGTTGTCGGCGTTGATCTGCCGTGCCCACCAGTGGCCGTTCTCATCGACCTCGACCAGCAGCGCACCGTAGACGTGGTGCAAGCTGGCCTTCTGCCCTGCGGCCTTCTCGATGTAGTTCCGAGCGGTCACAGTGCCGGTGGTGTAGCAGAAGCGCGCCGGGTCGTTCTTCATGGTCGGTACGCTGCGCATCGCCATCTTGGTGTGCGGGATGATAATGCTGGCACCGCGTCCGTAGTTCTCGAAGCCGGTGATCGGGTCAACCCGCGTGGGGATGATGTTCAGTTCACCGCACCAGATCAGGTCCGCTGCGATCTGCACGCTCTCGTCCGACACGAACGGCTCGATCCGAGGGTCGAACCAGATGTCGTCCTTGTCGCTCGCTTCCGCGCTGCCCGGCTTCACGCTGTTCTTGCCGTACTGCTGCTTGTTATAGGTGAAGCGGCTGATGTGCAGTTGCGCCTGCCGGTCCTCGACCAGCGCCATCAGGCTGATCCAGAACTTGTCGTTAAGGAAGGTGTTCGCCTGAGCACTCGTGAACACGAAGGTCGTGCCCGTGGCCCACTGGCGGAAGTCCTCGGGAGCGGCGATGGTGCCAGTCACCAGCGGTCCATCGTCCTCGGTCTCCTGCTCAGGCTGGGTTTCGAGCCACTCCCGCCACATGCTGCGGGCGGTGGTGTTCGCCAGCGTGAAGCCCTTGCGCCGCAGAGTGCGGAGTACACCCGTCAACCCTTCGGCACGGCTGGTCGTCCCCGCCGCAAGCGCGAAGTCCGTGAAGTCTGCTGTCTTTCTCATGGTGTCTCCTATATCCGAAGTGACTTGACGTGCATAGCACTGATGGCGTCTGCGCTGTAGCCGTTGCGCTCGCCAACGTACCTGCACCAGTTGTCCCACAGGAACTCCGCGCCGCCCTGATCTTCACAGAGATTGGCGTAGTCCATAGCCATGAGGGCTTTCCGCTTCATGCTCGCCTCCTTGTAGCGGCTGGCTTTGAAGCGGTACGGGTCGATCTCGAAGATGTTCGAGTTGTGGGTGTCCATGCAGCCTGTCTGGCCGAACACCAGTTGGTTGACGAAGCCGCCCTTCACCAGTCCGAGGCCCGGAAGGCTGGCTAAGAACTTCAGCGTCTCGATCTCAGCGACCCGAGGGTCAGCGAAGCCTGCGTGTAGGTTGCAGGCAACCCGGTACACTTCGTCCTTGCTCTCTTGCAGCCACTCGTAAGCGCCCAGCTTGAAGCCCCACAGGTACTTGCTCTCGGTTCCTGCCCGGTCAACATCCCGCATTGCTTCTTCGATGGTCGTGATCGACTGCTGGATCGTCAGGTACACGAAGGTGATAACTCGGGCCATCTGGTCTGGCCCGGTCATCGCGTACTGGCTGATCTCACTCTGGTCCCTCTGAAACATCGTCATCTCCGTTGACTACGGGCAAGTCCTCGTACCTCGCGATCTGAGGCTTGTAGGAGACACAGGCACGAGGGTCGCCCGGTGATCCCTCGCGGCGCAGCTTGTTCTTCGGCAGGCCGATGAAGCGGGCATTGGCGTAGCCCAGATCGTCCACCGAACCGATCATCAGGATGAAGTCGCAGGCACCCTGCTTGCCGGTCTTGCTGTCCTTCAGCATGTGGTCGGATGGGAACTGCGTGTTCGCACCGTCCGCGCTGATCTGGCTTGTGGCGATGCCAGCGAAGTCGTACTTCACCGCCAACTCCCTCGCCCACTGGTACATCTTCTCCAAGGCGAGGTCCGTCCGAGCAGCGTCACCGAAACCGCGCACGTTGTCGATCATGTCATACACCACCAGAGAAGGCTGGTGCTGCTCCACGATCCGCTCGACTGCGTAGGTGTCCATCCCGTGGATGTCGAACACTTTGATCTTCCACTGGTCACCCTTGACGGCACCCTCGTACTCCGTGAGCATACGCCCTCGGCGGTGCAGGTCGATCAGGCTGGACAGCGGCATACCGAGTGCGGCCTGCCACAGACGGGTGTAGATGCGGTTGCCCGGACCCTCGTTGTTGAGCCACAGGACAGGTTGATCCGTCTGCGATGCCAGATGCGTGATCTCCGACGCGAGGAAGGTCGTCTTGCCCTTGTCAGGCCGACCGGCAACGATACCGAAGTCTCCGGGCCGTAGACCCCTCATGCTCTCGTTCAGGCAGTCCAGCCGCCAGCGAAGGCCCTCGTCGTTGATCTCTTGGTTCAGTATCTCGTCCACGTTCACACGAATGAAGTCCAGACCCTTGATCCGCGCATCGCGCTGGAACTGCGTCAGGATCGTGTCGAGTTCGCCGTGAATGTTCCCCACGTCGCCTTCCTCGAACTTCATCACGAGCGTGGCGAGGTCAGAGGACAGCCGCAGTTCGAGCAGGGAGTGCAGAACCACAGCGCGCTCATCGTCTGGTACATCCTGCGCCACCCGCTTCAGTATCGCTGCGTAAGCGTGCTTCTGCTCGGTGGTCATCTTTGGGTGCCAAGACGAGAACAGCGGCGCGAATGTCTGAAGGTTCACCTTCTCGTGCGTGGGGAACTTGTCGAAATACTTGCCGAAGTCCTTCAGCAGTGCGACTGTGGTTTTCTCCATGCTTTCCTGCGGCACGCGACCGATGACCTTGCGGTATTCGTCTCGGTATTTCAGGATTTGGAGTAGCTTCAGGTCGATCATGTCGTGTCCTCTGTGTACTTGATGATTTCCCGGCGACTGTACTTTTTCGGGTCGCGCTCAGTCTGTATCCGCTTTGGGTCCGCACCGTAGGGTGCAAGTGCCTTCCGCAGTTTGACGAAGCCGTTCCTTCCAGCTTTGTCGCCATCGAACCACCCGATCACCGGGAAGTCCGCTATCAGTGCCGCTTGTGTCGGTCCTACGGTAGTCCCGAGTACAGCCAAGCTATTGTATCCCGCTTCGTGTACTCGGATGGCTGAGAGCACATCTTCGACAACGACAACAGGCGTAGTTCGACCTCGCTGTAGTCGATACCAGCAAGCACCCGTTGACCCACGGGGCATGATGTACTTAGGCTTCCGTCCGTCGATTGCTCGACCAGTCCACAGGCCGGTTGGTTGTCCATCGTGAAGGATCGGAACGATGACACGGCTGCTTCGATCTGACCATCCAAAGCCGTACTGCTCCGAAGCACGCTCAGGTGTGATGCCTGCTCTGAGCACCCAAAGGTGGGCGGGAGTTGGCACATCACCAGCGTCGAGGGCGGTAACATCTGGATAGTCTGCACCAGCTTCTTCCTCATCTCGCTGACGCATTGCCAGTATGTCCGATGCGGACAACCGACCATGCGGCACGAACTCATTCGCCCCGCACCTGAAACAGTGCAGTGACAAGCCAACCGACCTGTTGGAGATATAGGCTGAAGGGTCTGGTCCACAGTGCGGAACCTTACGCTTCTGCCCGAAGGTCAGTGATCGGGCCTTGTCCTGCCACTCCATACCTTCCCGCCTCCACGACTTCGATGGTGAATGTCGCACTCGTGAAGCGCCACACCGCATCGAACATCTGGTACTTACCAGCGTGGATCGCGATGAACGCAGGGTGCTTCCGCCGCGAGCCATGAGGCCAAGCGACGATGGTCCGCCCGCGTGCTGGATGCTCGTAGCCTTCCAGCCCGCCGTGCTCCATCAGTCCGTCGATGAGGTACACGAAGCGCTCTTCCCAAGCGACCGTAGACCGAGGCATGAAAGTCTCGACCGCCAAGTCGCTCAGCCAGTCCGCGTCTGCGACAGCCCGAAGGTGCGCCAGTTCAGTGTCCATTGGTCCGTCTCCATGCGATGAACGCCACGACGACCAGCGCCCCGAGCACCCCAGCGAGTGCATACGGGAACACGATCATCACGACTGCTGAGAAAAGGTAGATGAGCCACACCGCTGCTCCCACGATGGAGAACAGCAGGCACAGCGACAGGAAAGTCTTGATGTAGTAGTCCATCAGAACTCTCCGTTGAAGGTGAGCTCGCCCTCGACCGTCTCCCACCGCTCGCGCATCTTGTCGATGGCCTTCGAGGGCACACCGTGCGACGACTTGAACAGGCCAGTGCAGACGATCACCTTCACGTCCACGTCGCGGGACAGTCCGGTGCGCTGAAGCCCGGTGATGTAGCGTTCGACCTCGCGCTTCGTGGTGAAGGCGTTCGCCACGGCGACGGAGTACCCGCTGCGCAGATACCGGAAGGTGCGGCCATAGCACTCGTCGTGCGCCGCGCCGAGGAACCTGCGGTCGAAGTTGTAGGTCTCGGCGTGCCCATTGCTCGACACGAAGAACTTATCGGCCTCGACCTTGATGGCCTGATACCGCCCGAGTTCGTCGGCCAGCAGGTTCGCAACGATCTCATCCGCCAGTGTGGACTTGCCAGAGCCGGGCAGGCCACGGATGATGTAAAGGGTCGGTTTCATGTCAGTTCTCCTTGTGGAATGATGGGTGGCAGTGATGTCGGGATGCCAGCCCGCCAGATGGTTCAGCTTGCGCTAGGGATGTCTGGACCCCCCGTCTCGATCAGAGACCGGCCAGCGGGTCGTCCTCGCCCTCGATCTCGTCGGCTGCGTCGCCCTCGGTCGCGGCACCGGCAGCGGCGTAGGTCTGGCGCGTCGGCTTCACGATCCGGCCATCCTCGGCGGCGCGGTTCAGGTAGGTGCGGACGGTGGTCTCGGCAGGCACTTTGATCCCCGAGGCGACGGCCACGGCGATGATCTCCTTGATGCCCAACGCACGCGGGGCGGCGTTCACCAGCGCGGCGAAGGTTCCGACCAGTTCCGGCTCGACGCCGCCGCGAACGGGCGCAGCGGGCAGGGCCGAGAAGTCGAAGTTGAAGTTGGTCATTGGTCTCTCCAAAGGTTGTGAGGCAGCACGCCTCGGTTCAGGGCAGGATGCGCCCTCAAGTGCAGCACGCTGGCGTTGTCCACCCTCTCCACGAGGGTAGGGTTAGCCATAGGTCTCCACGTCTAGCCGCTTCATAGACCATGCTGTTTCTGACTTGCCGGTCAGCCGCAGCTTCACACCCACGGCAATGGCCGTGCTGCACATGGGGACGCACCTTGACAGTGCGTCCTGCGTTCAGGCTGCCTGCTCTTTCAGGCGGTCCGACTGTCCAGTGTCGATCATGCAGGTCAGGCCGGGCTGCGGCTTGATGAGTACCGTGTAGGTGCCTGTCGAACCGTTGGCCCACAAGTATGCAATGCCTCCCGGTACTGGCGCTGGCTGCTCGTCCCGCAGCGTTTCACCGTAGTCTTCGGTGAGTTGCTTCTCGATCACGCCAGTCTGCGCGCAGGGAACACCCTGAGCCTCCGCACGGTCATAACCGATGATGATGAAGACGATCGCCACGGTCAGCATGGCGATGAGGTTGCCGAAGTAGGCGGCGAAGAAACGGTTCATGTTCTCTCTCCTTATTCGTGGGCGAACCGCGTGCCCGGAGACACGATGTCGCGGTAGGTGGCGCGGCTCATGCCCGCCATTGTGTCCTTCGTGGAGAAGTGCATCCCCGTGAAGGTCGTGCGCTGGACATGCACCCATGTGGTGTCGATGCCGAACAGGTCTGCCCATGCGCTGATGTAGTTCCGCATCGTCTCGTAGACGCGGGTCTCCTTCGCCAGTTCGCAGGACAGCTTGATGTGCAGCGTGTCCTCGCGTTCCAGCTTGCCACGGAAAGTCTCGGCATGGGACGCTCCGTCGCTCATCCAGTACCCTTCGGTCGGAATCACGGCGCACCCGCCGCACAGCTTGCAGGCGAGTTCGATGACGCGATTGCGAAAAAGCTCCGCGTTCTCGGCCTTCCGGTCGTATCCGATCAGGAAGGTCAGTTCGACTTGTTCACGCATTGGAGTTCTCCTTGCTGGTATTCACACCCTGAACAGGGCGCAGAGTGGGCAACGGCGGGTCCATGGCCATCTTCATGGCGTTGTCGGACAGCGCCATCTTCATGGCGTTGTCGGACTGCTTCGGTGCGGTGTATTCCGCGTACTCCATCCAGCAGCTTGCCCCGCAGGGCGTCTTGTTGACGGGATCGTAGATCATGTGCCCGGCAGGCACATCGTAGTCGTAGTGGTGTTCGGTCTCACCGATCTTCGGTCCCCACACTCGCGTCAGCCGGTCTCCGAACGGTCCACGGCTCACGTCCACCCACTGGTAGCGGTTCACGCAGATCACCGGCAGGTTCGCGCCCTCTGTGGCATTGGCCTTGATGTGCCACTGGTTCACAGTCACAGTCACGACAGTCATGTTTCACTCCTTGGTTGAACGCTCGATGCTCCGTAGCAGAGCAAGGTAGCAGTGTTGCTTCTCACGGACGGAGAAGTCGAGGAAGGCGGCTAAGATGCCCACCCGAGGGTTGAGCAGGACGACCAGTCCGGTGATCCCGCATAGTGTCCAGCCCGGCGGAGTGTCCAGCAACATCCGGCTCAAGGCTTCGCTGGCGTGGGACCGGAATGGCCGACCAGTCATCGCATGGGTCATCACACCAACTCCGCTGCATGACGCTCGCTCATCTCGCCCAGCGTGCCATTGGTGAACTTGAGCAGTATCCAGTAGCCCAAGAGTGCACCACGGCTGTAGCGCCGGTGATAGGTCGCTTCGCGCACCTGTTCAGACTGCATGGCACGATTGCACACGCAGGCCGCCTTGTCACTTGTCACGAACAAAGCGGTCGCGGTATTCGCAGTATCGAACACTTCCGTCCTCCTTCCAGAACTCGCGGGCGAGGAACACGAAGGTGATCGCCATGCCCAGCAGTTGAACTTCGACAGGCATCATCCAAGTCAGGGTGATGCTGCCCATGCAGCCGACAGCGGACATCAAGCCCACTGTCGCAATCTTCTTGAGGGTTTTCATCTGTCAACCCACTTCCATGTCCATGTGTCCCATGCAAGCCAGCACTCGCTGACAGGCATATACTTGAGGAGGATGTAGCGCCCGTCAAACATAGTGTATCCCCTGTAATCCGTCAGGCGGGAGGCCCTGCTGAATACACAGGTGATCTTACGCCGCGACCATCAGGGCAACGCGGTCGAGGTTGAACACGCCGCGCCACTTGTAGAGCGCGAGGTTGGTGCCGATGTCCCGCAGCGCGGTCATAGCCTGCACGTAGTCCTCATAGCACTCATCGTAGTCGTCGTAGGTCTTGCTCCACAGTTGCGTGCCCAGCGAATTGCAGGCACCCCAGCGGTAGCGATTGCTTGTGTTGTTCATAACTCTCTCCTTGGCTGCACTCTAGTGAGCATGGTCAATCCGTTAGGCGTGCTGCCCCGCTGTATAGACAGGTGGACTTATGCCGCGTGCAGGTAGGGCGGTGCCATGCTCACAAGGGTGCAGCCCGGTGTTAAGCCGGGCCGCAGGTAGGTCAGTGCATGATCGCAGGCTGGTTCAGAGCCTTGAGACCAGCGATCATCTCGGGCGTCACCTTGCTCTCGCCGCCCATCTTGCCCACGTCCTTCTCCATCTTGGCGATGAGCGAGGCGATCAGCTTGCGAGGGTCGTCAATCGGCTTGTATTCCGCTTCGGGCTTGAATTCCCACCAGCGATTGTTCGCCAGTTCCTTCAGGTTCAAGTGCTGACCCTTGGCGAGCAGCTTCGGCACGTAGAACTGGCCCTTGTTCTCGCCTTCCTCGACCGGCTTCAGGCCCATGTAGACCTCGACCCACTCACGGATCGCGTTCTTGCGCAGACCGCCCAGCTTGTCCTTGTCGAGCAGCATGTTGATGTGCCCAGCGACAGGGCGCATGTCCCCCGAGGAAGCCCAGCGAGTGCAGATGGCCACCAGAAGCCGGTGCACGTCGAGTTGCAGAGTGTCGCCCCGAGTGTGCAGCGACTTGATCGCGGCAGTAATGCCAGCCTCGTCATTGACCGAGGCAAGTTTCATGAAGCTGATAGCGGCCATTGTGCTCTCCTATGTTGAATGGCTTCAGGTTCACAGTGAACCTGTAGATGCACTTCACCCGTCCGATGAAGTGTCCATTCGTGGAGTGCATTTATAGGCTCACCACATAAAGGCCGAGTTGTCAGTTCGCCCAATAATGCAGTTACCTTTCCCTGATAAGTCAAGACTAGCGTTCAGATTGCATAAGCGCAGGACAAGCGTCAGCAATGTCCATAGCCCACAAGCTAGGCCCTGTCTTGATAACAGGTTGGTGGCGTGCCAAGTCTTAGGCACGATTTACGCCACCCTATCCCCTTCAAGGTATAGCCCGCGACTTACAGATGCACAAGGCTAGTTTCTATCGACACTCTAATGCCGTGAGGAACCTTTGCGGCGCAAGTTATGAAGCCGCTATGTCTCGACTTAGGCAGCTACCGCTGCTTTCGGTCACTTAGGCAGCTACCGCTGCTTTCGGTC
>Ga0210044_10000973_pt1 | contig 43671 bp, 49 predicted proteins | sample CryGey13umfilter_2_FD_183959 | JGI IMG/M metagenome (GOLD analysis project Ga0210044, IMG submission 183959) | Groundwater microbial communities from aquifer in Utah, USA - Crystal Geyser 4/9/14 3 um filter (SPAdes) (version 2) | ecosystem: Environmental > Aquatic > Deep subsurface >... | reverse complement strand
CGAGTGATGTTGCCGATAGCGGTCGGATCAATTCCTGCGGCTTGTGCCCGAGTGATGTTGCCGATAGCGGTCGGATCAATTCCTGCGGCTTGTGCCCGAGTGATGTTGCCGATAGCGGTCGGATCAATTCCTGCGGCTTGTAGGCGGATGGCGTCCCCCACAGCTTGCGGGTTCATTGCACCCCCCATTGCGTTGGCAATGAGCGCGCTATTTTCGTAGGAAGTGGCAATTTGTCTATGCCCCCAGGCCTGCCGTACCGCCTGCACCAGTATTTCTTTGGTCACGATCTCCCCTATGATGTCGGTGCTGGTTAGCGCCTGCAGGGTGCTGCCGACACCCAAATCGACTCCGCGCGCGGCAAAGCTAGCGCGCTGTTTGCCTTTGGCTTGTGCTGTTTTCAAGCCTGCGTCCCCATACCTCAATTCTCCTTGGCGCAGCGCGTCCTGCGCATCTTTCTCGGACAGCCCGGCGTTCACTGAAGCAATGGCTGCAGTGAAGCCAAAGGTGTCTTTTTTTACTTGGGCGTTGAGTTGCGCGATGTCGGCGTTAAAACCAAGGGTGTCTTTTTGCGTTTGTGCGACGATTTGCTCTTTGGCCGCGTTGTAGTTCAACAGGTCTTTTTGCAGTTGCGCCTGGCGCTCTTGCGCGTCTGCCTGGTAACCCAATACGGTCTTTTCTGACTGGGCTTTCAGTTCTGCGTTGTCCGCCTGGTAACCCAGTGCGGTCTTTTCTGACTGAGCTTTCAGATCGGCGCCATTGGCTTGGTAGTTCAGGGCGTCTTTTTGCGACTGAACACTGACCGTAACGCTCTCCGCTTGAAGCGCCATGGCGTCTTTTTGCGACAGTGCATTCAGTTCAGCGAGTCGGGCGTTAAATTCCAGCGTGCTTTTTTGAGACGATGCGCTGAAATAGGAACCGATAACGCTGCTGGCGGCCCCTACACCCTGCAGGGCCATGGCGGATGTTGCGAACGACATGCTTTCCCCTAAGGTTTGATTACGCTTAAGGTATCGCTTTGCGCAGGTGATGCGCGCACCCTGCTAGCCGCCTAAAGCCACCTCTACAGTCACTGACACCACGGTGAGCGGCAGGGGGTCGGACTGGCGCACGAACAGCTGGCCGCTGTCGGCCCAACTAGGTGTCAAAGTGACGGGTATCTCTTCGCTTTTGAGCACGGGCGCGCTGCCGGGCGACTCGGTGCTGCGCTGTTTGGCCTCGACCAACTTAGTCGCATCAGGCCCAACGAACACCCCACTGGAGCGGTAGACCCGGATCCAGGCTTTGTTGATGTTCTTATAACGGCCCTGCGCGAAAGAGTTGTCGTTTTGGACTTGCATCGCGATAGGCAGAGTTTGCAGGTCGGCGGTAATGGGCAACCCTACACTCACTTTACTGCAAGGCTGTTCTAGGGTGATGGCCCCCGAACTGACCACTTTTTGGGGGAACACCGCACCGTCGCCCAGCACGCTAACCGTCTTTCCCTCAAGGTGATCGAGCCCGCTTAGGGTAGTGGTGGGCGTGCCGTCATAACTCAAGCCGGAGTCCACAAAAAAGGCATCTGCGGCGTTGATAAACTGACGCGAAGCCATGCGCTCGATACAAACCACTTGCTGGCCGCCTATATCGCGCACCACGGCCACGTAAAGCGCGTCTTCGATGCCTTCGGAGACCACGCAACAACTTTTGAAAAGCCCGTCGGTGTCGTGCTGGTGCCAAGCACCCACGTTTTGTTCGGGTACATAGGTCAGGCCCAACAGCTTGCCGTTGGAGCTAACCGCCCATACGAGGGGGATTGGGGCCTTGGCGTAGGCCAGGGCAACAATGTCAAGCCCGTCAAACAGGTGAGGCGCGCGCAAACTCAGGTCGCCCGTGATGTAGCCCCCCGCGTTGTAGCTGTAAGCCATCTCGCGCAAGTGACCTCCCCGATTGGCCGCATAAACAATGTTGTTGTTAACCACCAGCGGCTGCACCGGATTGGCACCCACGTAGCTCTGGGGTTTGATGCTGATGCTGGTAGGGGTGATCGCGTCGCTGTTGACGCTGGTCACCCGCCATTCAGCGGCTGCGGTCAACAGCACTAGATTGGCCAGCGGCACAATGTGCCGGATGGTGTTGGCTTCGCGCGCAGCGACCCGCACGTTGATGGCATCATCGTCTCGCACCGGTATCGAGTACGACAAATTGGACTCGGTGCCCGAGCGGGTCATGCGAAGGTTTTGCGGTTCGTTAAGCGATCCGGCAAAGCACCGGCGCTGCTCGAAGTACGACACCGCGCCAGGGTAGTAACCGGCAGACGCAAACGGATTAACACCCGTGGGGGGCGTTCGGTTCAGATCGGCCGCGATGTTGTCATCCTTGAATGTCACCGCGCTGGTCTGGCCACAGAAACCGTAAAGCCCGTTATTTTCCTTGTAGACGTTGTACAGCGTGGCGCCAGTGCTGGTCCACTTTACAGTGTTGTAGTTGCCCGTAACCAAAAGATTGTTCGTCGCGGTACCGGCAGATGACGCAAAAGATTCTTCGATCCCCGTCGTGCCTACGGAGGTAATCTTGTAGCCATAAACGGTTGACCCGGAACCGGTAACGCTGATCGTTGGCGCAGCCGGTGTGGGCAGTTCGGGCACAAAGCTGATGGATGTTAGGGTCCAGTTTGTCGCGCCAAGGCGACGCAGTTCGCGCGGGGGGTACTCGGGATGACACAGCGTGAGCACGTCTGCGGATTGCACGTAGGTTAGTGCCCCTAAATTAGATGCCAGATAGGGCGCGCTGACTTCGTAGGGCAGTCCGACCCCGTCAATCAGCGTGCCGCCCCCGGTGTGGAAGCGAATGTACCCGTGTCCAAATTCGAGCACCATGGTTTGTGTGGTGCTGTAAGTGAAGGGTATCAACCGAACATTATTTTCGTTGTGGTGTTTGTTGGTGTTGACAAAAGCAAAGCCCGGTCGATTCACCACTGGACCGTGCGGCAGCGCAATGAAGTTGCGCATGGTAGCCGCGCCCATCTGATAACGCGGGTCATCGTTGCGCCCAAAGAATTCGGGCGTGACCTCCCCGCCGTTGAAGGCGCGCTGGAATGTTTTGGTGTTTGCCATATCAGCGGTTTTGCATCCAGGTGGGGGTGTGGGTACGGCTGACGCGGCGTTGATTGGCGTCCGACTCGATGGCTTTTGCGCGCCAGTACTGCATCAGCTGCACGCAGCGTTTGCCCTCGGCCGATCCAGTGTCGCCTTTGATCAAAAGACCCGCCAGCATGCCCGCCAGCTGCCAGGATAGGGCCAGCACGAACATGGGCGGAAAGTGCACGGTGTCGGTCACCGCGCGGGTGTACAGGCAAACTGCGGTTTCTTGGTCGGTGTAGATCACCTGGGCGCCACTGGCATCGACTTCGATGGCGTAGGGCTGCAGGCTGTCGCTGTTGTCGTCTTGCGCAGTGGGCGAGAGCACCCCGCGCACCACCAACGCGTCGTTGGGCCGGGCGTAGGCGTAGTCCCATTGGTCCCATGCACTTGTGAGCTGCGCGAGCTGCGCCCGCCGGGACGCAAACGACCAGGCGTAGGACTCCAGCAGCGCATCGCGCGCCATGGGGTAGTAGCGTGCGCAGTGCTCGGCCTGGGCGGAGCCTTCAGGCGGGCTCAGGCTGGCCACGGTGGCGCTGTCCCCGAGGTGGCTCAGGGCCAGATTGGCAATGTCAACTTCGGAGCTCATGGTCTGTCCTTAAAAGAAGAAAGGGGGCCCCAGTTTCCCGTGGCCCCCTCGTTTGATGCTGCCCGGCGGGGCTTACACCAAGTCGGTTTCGGGCTTCACCGTCTTGGCCCCCTTCACCACCTTGACTTCTTGCAAGGTGTCGCCCAGTCGCATCGGCTCACCCTTGGGGCCCTTTGGAAAGTCGGTGTCGAATTCCTCACCGGCTTTGACCTGGCGACTCTCATGCGAGATCCAGCGGTCCACTGTGCTGATGTAGCGCGGCATGGTCTACCCCTTAGGCCACAGAGAAGCCGCTGGGGTAGTAGGACTTGGCGCCCTTACCCGCATCGGTATCACTGATCACAGCTGAGAACTTGCCCGCCGTGAGCGGCCCCGTGGCCACCACGTACTGCACGCCCAGATAGCGCCGGCCGATAGGCTGCGCCAGCAATGCGTTGGCGTTGATGCAAACGCCAATCGGATGGCGCCCCAGCGTCAGTTCGGTCTTGGCCAGCGGGCCCGTGCTGCCCAACACCGTGGGCGTGGCCAAGTCTGCGCTGCCCGAGGTGATTACCTGGAGTTCCACCGTGGCGGCACCTGCGGCCGTGGCGGTTTCGTCCACCGTGAAGATGGCATACAGGTCTTCGCCCGCGCCTACGTCGCGGTTTTGCGACAGGTCGATGTTGTTGGTCGACACCGCCGTGGTGGTAACCGCTTGCGCGGTCGAGAGTTGCAAAAGTGCGTCGGTCATCATGGTAATTTGCTCCTTAAGATACGAGGGTTTCAGCTTGCGAGAGCTGATCCACCCGGCGCACCGGGATGCCCATGAACTCAAGCTGGTTCATGTTACTGCCAAACTGGCTCATGGCCTGCTTGATGCCCAATGCAGAGGTAGATTTCTCCAAGGCCTGGATCATCAGCCCCTCCTGGATGGAACGGTTCGCGTAGAACGCGGCACGGCCCATTTGGAAGTTCGGTATCCGGGCGATGGCGCGCATCATCAGCTTGATCAGGTTGGTCGAAGCGGTAGAGGCCTGGCTGCCAGTGACGCCCACCCAGTCAGACACGTCGATGTTGGCAATGCGCACCACGTAGCGCCAGTCTTTCACCACCAGGCCAGCGTCCCACTGGAACAGCGAGCGTGCAGCTTGGTACCAGCCGCCAGCGGCGTCCTGCACCGACTCTTCGCCCAGGTCACGGGTCATCAGGCCAGCGCGCGAACCTTTGGGGAACGGGCTGAACACGGTTTGCTCACCCCACACCACCAGGTACATCGAGCTGTTGTCAGCGCCAGCACCGCCAGCCAAAATAACGTTGCCCCCATTGCCTGCTGCCGTGGAGCTAAAGCGCGTGGCCAAACCGCTGAAGGTCTTGAGGTCGGCGCCGACGTTGCCGTTGAAGAACTTGCCCACCATCTCCTGGCCCATGGCCTCGATGAACGGAGATTCTTCCGACAGGCGGAACCCGGCGCTGTTGCCGTTGAGCGTCAGCAGCTTGGCGTCAATGTGCGAACGGGCTTCCAGCATCGCGCAAGGCTCGGTGATCTGGGCCGTGGTGCTCTTGCTAGAGGGCACACCTGCGTTGTACTGGCGCCAGTAGACAGCGGGCAGGCCGGTTCGGATGGTGACAACGTGGCTGGTGGGCTGGTTCGCTTCGCGGTACACCACGTCTTCCAGTATTTCGTTTTGCTGGGACAGCATTTCGGCAATGGGGTCGATCTTGCCATCGGGGCCCATGCGCTTGGAGTAGTCGGCCAGTGTGAGCTGGCCCGCAGATAAAGTTGCCATTTTGGTTTACCTTTCAAGGGTTCATGTTGGGATACATACGTTGCGCTGGGCTTTCTGCCGCGCTGGGCTGTCGCTGGCCACTGACAAAAGAGTCTTGCCCTATCGCCTTGCCCGCCCGGTAAAACGCCCGGATGATCTCCGGGTGGTTGCCCAGGCCGGACTCTTTCAGCAGCGTGTTGAGCTCGGGCGAACCAAACTGAGCCAGGGCCTTTTGCGCCACGGCCACGTTCTCTGCCAGCTTCACACCGCCAAACTCTTTGTCGGTCTTGGCCTGCGCTTCCCACTGCGCCATCGTGTCGCTTAGCACCTGCGCTTGACGGGCTTGCATGGCCGGGGCCAGCTTGCCTAACATCGCTTGGGCCGCGTCTTGGGTCAGGTTCAGGTCTTTGGCAAACTCGCCAAAAGACGCGATACCTGCATCATCCATCACCGCGCCTTCGGGTAGCGTGAAGTCGTACTTCTCGGGCGCACCTTCGGGGGCTGTCACCACCTCGGGCGCATCGGCTGGCGCAGTGCTATCGGCGGGGGCGGGTGATTGACCTTCAATTGGCGCAACGGTAGCGCTGGTATCGGTCGGGGTCGATGCCGGGACGGGGCTTGGTGTTGCGTCCGCGGTCACCATCGTGGTGTCAGTCATTGACATTTTCCTTTGTGTTTTCCTTGACCATTACCGGGTACAGCTCGGGGCATTGCGCGTGAACACTGGCCAGTGTGCGAAGACCTTCGTTTCGATTGCCCTCGGCGAATGCCATTTGCATCGCGTTGGGGTTGAAAGAAAGCCGGAACACGCCCGCCCGGTCCAGTTGCCGCCAGATCATCCGACGGCCGCGCTTGCTGCCCATGAGCCACTTGAAATCGGCCGCATCGTTGGCAAGCTCCAGCTTGGCGCGGCTGTCTTTGCCGGACTTCGCCTCAAGCTGGCCTTGCACATCAAGTGGGTCGTAGGTACTCATGGGCGCAATTTACGTCGCGGGGCGCACGATGCGCGCACCCCCTACAGCCCGCCCGAGTAGCCGGTAAGCTGTTGCATCAGATCGGCGCCAGCATTACCGCCCGGTGTTTGCACCGAACCCAGTGCCTGCACGGTTTGCGCTTTGGTTTGCATGTCAACCATTTGCTGCTGGGCTGCTGCGGCTTGCGCGCGGGCTTTGCGGATCTCTGCCACTTGCGCATCAGGCAGCGTCACCTCGGGGCTGATGCCCAGCATGTCGGCGTATTCGTCGGCCCACTGATCGGCATCAAACTTGTCGAGCACGTCGGGTTTGATCTGCGCCACGTTGGTCAAATTGCCCACAAAGCGGTCCATGCCGTTGGTGGCAATGGCGCGCTGGGCTTGCGCCAGCACCGATACAAACTCCACATTCAGCGCCATACCCTGCAGCTCGGGCGGAGGTGGCGCCATGCGCCCCTGTTCGGCCATGGCCGTGAACGTCATGTCGATCAGCGGATCTAAAATCTCATTGTGCAGGCGCTCCACCACCGGGCCGATCATCAGCATCTTTTCCTCGCGGCGCTCGGCCACTTCGGTGGCCGTGATGTTAGAGCGGGTGTCGTTGGCCATCATCATGAACAGGTCCGCGTAAAACCCGTTACGAATACGCTGGCGCACGTCCTGGATGTCGGCCAGAAGGTAGTTCAGTTCCAACTTGACTTCAAAGGCGCTGCGGATGCCGCTGTTGGGGGTGCTGGCGTCAACAAAGGTAATGCCGCCAGGCAACGTGTCGACTTGGCGGTTGCTCAGCGAGCTGGGCGCCTGAAGCGGGGGATTGGTCTGATAGTCAATGCCCTGGGCCTTGCGCAACTGTTCATGCTGCAGCTGCTTGATGTCGCCCAGCGTTTCCATGCCCGGGCTGGATCCGTAAATGTCGCCCCCCATCACCGACCAGCGTGGGCACAGCGCGGGGAAAGTGTTGAACCCGGACTCGCGCAAGTACTCACCGTCGCGTGCGCTGGGCTCGAAGTACACCGATTTGTAAGGCATGTTGCGGTTGTCGCGCTTGCTCGTATCTCGATAAGTGCGGGGCTCGATGCAGTGAATCACCGTCACCCAGGTGTCCAGCGCGCCACGGTCAAACGCGTTTTGTACCGACGTGCTGCACGCATCGCGGCCAAAGTCGCTCACCATCTGGCCCACGGTCATTTGAAACTCGCGGTACAGCGTATTGACCCGCCCCCGGTGGTCGGTGGCAATGGCGTATTCGCCCACAGTCAGCACATGGAAGTGAATCACGTTGTCGGCATCAGGCAACACCACAGTGGCCGCGCTGCCGTAGGCCCCGAGCTCTTCGTAAAGACTGTGCAGCGCACGATAGGTGTTGCTCTTGTTGAACACCATCTGCATCTCGCGCTCGGTGTCAGCCAGCCAGGTTTTGACCGCTTGCGACTCGTTGAGCTTCGGGTCGTTGGTAATCAGCCGAAACCACGGGCGCGCCGGGCTGGTCATGTTGCTCATCATGCCCGCGGCCAAAATGCGCAGCGCCATGGTGCCCGTGCTGTCGTAAATGTTGTTGTGCTTCTTCTCACCCCGGTTACGGTCCTGCGCAAAGTAGCGCCCCGAGCGTGGCAACAGGTAGTCCGATATTTCACGCCAATGCGCCATCCAGGAGGACCGCTCGTTCTTGAGCTGTTCCCACCGTGCGGTGAGCTTACTTCGCGGGGTCTGCTGGTTTTGTGCCATTTAGCCCCCGAGTAGTGTTTTCTTGCTTAGAGTAAGCGCCCCGGGGTCGACACCCGTCGGGCCGGTCAACATCGTGCCACCCACACCCCCCGCGGCTTGTGCTTTATTCCTGTCCATCGCGCTTTGGGTGCTGGGCTTTTTTTTGTTCACCTTGTTAAACGCTTGATCTGCGTCGTCGGCTGCTTTCTTGGCTGCAGCGGCTGCAGCGGCGCGAGCTTCAGCCGCTGCTTGTGCTTCCGCCCGCTGCTGTGCCAGGGCGTTGTCTGCCGCCAGCTTTTGCGCAGCCGCCTGGGCTTTGCTTTGCTCCAACGCTTGTTGCTGCGCCTTTTCTTGCGCGGCAGCCTGTTCCTGCGCTAGGCGAAGCTGTTGGGCCTGGGCGTCACGCTGGGCAGCTTGGGCCTTTTGGCCTTGGTCGTAAGACACGCCAACGCCAACTGCGCCAACAACAACGGCTGCAACAAAGAAACTCATGTCGGGACTCCCTCAATCAGGTTGATAGGGCCGGTCAGCCGCTCGTATTCGGCCCGGCTGTTGGTGACCAGCTCACGCTCGGCCTCTTCCACCGTGGTGGCTTGACAGGTGTGAAAGGTGGTCCACACCATCTCTTCGAGTACCAGGCCAATGCGCTTGACGCCCGCCTTTTGCACAAACGTGACAGGCGCAACAATGTCGGCCTCAGTGCCGTCGGCATTGATCACCCGCACCCGGCCCCGGGTCATGATGGCAATGGAGTCGTGCAGGTGGATGGCGCCGGTTAGCAAGGTGCCAGCCGGGACCGTGAACTCACGCGCATACATGCCATTGCAGAACCAGTTGCGCACGGGCGTGTCCACCTGGGGCTGCTCCTGCATCATGGCTTCCAGGCGGTAAATCTTTTCTTCCAGGGGCAGGCCCGTGTCGGCAGGCAACAGGGCCAGCACAGAGGCGTCTTCGAGCATGGGGGTTAGGGCAACGGTCATAAGCCTGCAATTTATGCGGGCTCACGGGCGATGCGCGCACCCTAGCGTTTGGCGTAGGGGTCGTAGTCGGCGCGCTTGCGGGCAGACTCAGCGCCAAAGCCCTTGGGCGCATCGAACTCAGGCACCGGATAGGCGAAGGTCAGCGCCAGCGCATCGGCGTCATCAGGGGACGCTAGGCCGCGCGCCTTCATGCCCTGCTTGCTCTCCAGCTGGATCTGGTCGGTGTTGGTGAACTGGTACTCCACGCTGGTCAGGTCCGTGGCCATGGCTTCGGACTTCTCCAGGCAACCCGTGGCCAGCCACTCACGCATCAGGCCCCACATCTCGGCGCGCTTGTTGAGGTACTTGCGCGCATCATCGGCCTTGCCGCCAAACTGCACCTCGACCGGGTCATGGCCGAGCTGGCGCAGCCTGTCCACCACGCCACCCCCTACCCCACCCCCGTCCACAAACACCACGGGCTTGAGCCCCAGGCCGCGCAAATAGTCCACATGCTCGGCCACCCTGGCGGCCAGCTGCATGGTATCAACCCCACGGTACCGCTTGGCCGCTATGCCTGCCGCGTCGCGCCCGATACGGGTGACGATCACGCTCTGGTCATCACCAAACCGGGCCACGTCCACCCCCACCGCGCAGTGCCTGCCCACCACCCGCTCGCGCACGGCTTCGCGCGCCATGGCCACGTCCACCCGGCCCCGGTCAATGAACTGCAGGCTTGACGCGTTGGGGAACACCCCCCGCACGCGCACCTTGACAAAGTCGCTGTTCTCGCCGTAGTCGGTCACCCACTGGTTCAGCAGCGTCTTGTTTGTAATGGCCACGCTGCGGCTGTCAATCTGGCGCGTGTTCCAGCGGTGCCGGTTCTTGCCAAAACATTCGGCGAAGGCCCCGGTGTTGCGGGTCGGGTTGCCAAACGCAAAGTGCATCGGCTCACCGTCGGTCTTGCCGCCCTCGGCCACTTCCCAAATCTTGGCCGGGATGGCGCTGGCCTCATCGAACAGGTACCAAGGCGTCGAGCTGGCCGCGTGCAGGCCCGCAAACGACTCGCTGTTCTCTTCCCGGCTGGTCTGTGCATCCACGCGCCAACTGTCGGGGAAAACGTTGTGGGTCAGGCGCATGGCCCCTTTGCCGGTGGTGATGGTGAACCAGTGCCTGACCACCGACTTAGCCAACCAGGTGCTGACACCGGCCCAGGTCTTGGAGCTGAGCTGTTCGCCGGTGTTGGCCGTCACCACCCCTTTGCTATGCGGGCGGGTGGACATGACCCACAAAGTCAGCCAGGCCGCCATGGCCGACTTGCCAATGCCGTGCCCCGAGCTGATGGCGTACTGCAGCGGGGCCACGGCATCAACCCCGTTGAACCCGCGCTCGCATACGGCGCGCCCAATGTCGTCAAGCAACTCGCAGGCCCACGCATCCGGGCCAAAGGCGCAGTCGTAGACCAGATTCCAGGGGCTGGGCAGCGGTACCAGCTGCAGGCTAGGGTCACGGTCCCACGGAAAGGCGTACATCACAAACCCAAGCGGGTCGTCATAAAACGCGGCCAGGTCCGTGGCCAGCATCAACTCGGGGTTTTCAGCGGCCACTGCGTTTACGTGCTTCGGTCAAGATGCCCACCGTGTCCACCTGGCCACTGTGCTCCACCTGTTGCTTGTCCCCGTAGCGCTTCGGGTCCCACTTGGCCAACAGCTTCAGCCTGGTCTCAATCTGCAGCTTGCGGTGCCCCAGCATATCCCCGCGCTTGAGCTCGACGGCCTCGGGCACCACCACCTCACCATCCCGGTTCTTGACGGCCGGCGTAACCCTCTCTTCGACACCTACCACGGGCGTGTCGCTGATGGACAAACAATCATCTGCAATGGCGTCATACCCGATCTCTCGGGCGCGTGCGATGCGTTGGGAAACGTTCTCATTCTCATTTGCCCAATCGTAAACCACGGTCCGGTCCGGCATGTGCACGTCGCGGCAAATTTGAGCCAGCGGCTCACCCTTGCTCAAACGGGCGCATATCTCGGTAATGAGGGATTCTCGGTCTGTGTACATGGTTTGAACTTTGCCCCCAAATTATTTCGATGCGCGCACCTGTTTGAACCTGGCCACCGCCTGGCCCCGGCGCCTGCCCTTGATGATGTCGCGGGCATGGCCCTTGCTGATCTCAAACTTCTTGGCCAGCTTGCCGTAACCCCACCCGGCATTCCTCAATTCCCAAAACAAATCGACGTCGTGGTTCGTCAGCTTGGCACCCGTCTGGTCCTCACCAATTCGGCGCCCTGAATCGTTCACCGCGACGATTCGCGTGCTCACCCCACCACCCCGTAAAAATTTACACGTTCACCAAACGAAAAACAAAGGCGTAAAAAATTACCCGTTCGATTCAGGACAGCCCCGTCTTTGTGCGACAAGCAGGTCAGGTCTCTTAGACACCTGACCCTGCCTGTCGCACTTTCCAGACTGCACCCCGCGACAAGACAGGCAAAAAAGGGCTGCTTGTCGCTGCTTGTCGCTATTGAACCTGTAAATATTTGCATGATATTTTTTACAAGTACAAGGAAATACAACCGTCTTCCAGGACATATTCGCCCTCGTCATCGGCCAAAATCTTGCGAAGTGCCCGGTTTGCCTGGCTGTTGTTGTCCGTACCTTCAGGCGATCTGCGCAGCACTTCAGCGATCACCGCCTTCTTTTCGATGCCCGTGGTCTGCACCAGCGTCAACTCGCCCAGCACCTCAAGCACCCGCGCGGCCCATACGCCCCCGTTCTTGTTGGCACCGGCACCGCCCTTCAAGGGCACCGGCACCGCGGCTTCCAGCACCACGCAACTGGTCAGCACCTCGCCGTCCTCGTCCACCCCAACCGGCACCACACCCAGATCAAAACCCCACTCCAGGCCGTCTTCACCGTCCTTTTGCTTGGTGGAGCGCAGCATCCGCCCGGTGGGTGACTTGACCACCTCCAGCTCAGCATCAGCGGCCGCGCGCAGCCCCGACCAGCCCCGGGCCCCCTTGCTGCTGTCCTTGCCCGCGTGGTGCACCAGGATGACCACGGCGCCCGTGGCCTTGTGGATACCCTTACAGTGCTGCAGCGCCTTGCCCACGTCTTCGCCCGCGTTCTCGTTGGCGCCAGGCATCACCTGGGCGAAGGTGTCCACAATCACCACGCTGACCGGGCCCCCCGCAATGATGGCCTTGCACACATCCAGCGCGTCGTCCTTGACCATCAGGTTAGGCGCGGCATTGATCACCCCCAGATCCAGCCCGGCCAGGTCCAGCTCGTGGGCATGCGCGTAAGCCTTGAGGCGGTTACGAAACCCGCCCGCACCTTCGGCCGCCACATACACCACCCGGCCCTGCTTGACCTTGCGGCCACGCCACGCCACGCCACGGGCTATGGCCCCCGCAATGTCCAGCGCCACAAACGACTTGCCCGATCCCGACTCACCAAACAGCACCACCAGCTCGGCCCTGGGCAGCAAGCCCTTGACAACCCAGGTGGGGGGTGGGCCACTGGCAAACGCATTGGCGGGCAGCACCTCGAACCGGTGCCTGGGGGCGGCTGGCGCGGGGATGCCCTCCACTTTTTGGAGCCCATCCTCGACCACATCGAAGTCGTCGGCATCGCCCACCAGCTCGGTCGGCGCCACGGCTTGCAGCTCGGGCACCGCGGGCACCGCGGGCATCAGGTTCTCAAAGTCCTGCAGCCCCGCCACTGGGGTGGACTTGGCTTTGCCCTTTTGGCAATGCTCCACCCACAAGTACATCAGCGCCCGGTCGCTGTCCTGGCGCCGGTGGTCCAGCGCCACCTCAAACGCCCACGGGTTCAGCGCCAGCAGGCTAAACACCTCATCATCGCCCAGGCCCGCACCGTACAGCGCCACGGCCGCGGCAAACAGCGCCCGGCTACGGTCACCGCCATGGTCGCCCGCTGACAAAAACGCGGCCACGCTGGTGGGCAAGGGCAGGCTGTCCAGGCTGGGCAGCACCATCTCGTCCAGGATGTCGGGCATCTGCAAGCTGATCACCGTGGCCGTGGTCTTGGTCTTGGCGTACAGGCCAGACAAACGCTCCAGCACCCCGTCAGCACTGGTGTGCACCTCGTGCTGGCTGGTCTTGAGTCGCTGGCCGGTTACGGTGAGAAAGCGCGGCTGGTGCCCGCCATACACCTCAATGCCGACCTCGTTGTTGGTCCAGTCGTTGGGAATGGCACCGCTGACCAAAATGCGCAGGCCGTTGCCCGACGGGCTCAACTCGGTGTAACTGTCAAGCTGAGCGATCACCTCTTGCGCCCAAAGCTCAATCGTGTTGCCGGTGACACAGTTGTCCAGGTCAACCCCCACCACGTCATGCTCACCCGTCATCACGTAGCCAACACCGGCAAACAGACTGGGGTTGTCCTGGTAAGCCTTGAGCGCCACGTCGTAGCTGTACCAGCGCTCGGGCTTGGCCGTGCTGATGCCGTAGTACGGCGCCTTGGCGTGCGCCGGGATCTTGTCAAACTTCTGGCGCTTCTCGTTCCACACCGCGCGCCAGGGCGCCCAGCGCTGGTTTGCCTTGAGCGTGGCCGGGATGTTGTCGCCGTTGAACGGGCGGATGGTGGGGGGTTGTTTGGTTTGGGTCATCATGCCGACACATCAGCTTTGGGCCGCGTCGGCTTGGAACCGCTCGGGATAGATGATCTGGATCTCGGTGATCTCGTAGCCAAAGTGCCGCGCCAGCTTTTCAGCCAGGTTAGGGCGGGCCTTTTGCATGCCGTTTTCAATGCGCGACAGGTTGCCGGTGTTGGTGCCCACGGCAGTGGATACATCGGCCAGAGTCTGGCCACGCTTGATACGGGTCTGTTTCAGGGGGCTGTGCATGGGGGGTCGTTCCTTTGATAATTCGCATGTTTCCGTCATTGTTGCACTAAACGCACGCCTTAGTCAATAACTCGTGCGTTTAGTGGTGTTGCGAATTACGCATAAAAGATTTATAAACGCTAGGTGAAAAAAGAAAAACTTGGCCAGGCCATCAAACTACTACGCTCCAGCAAGGCGCTTACCCAGACTCAGCTCGGGGAAAGCATCGGGGTGGACCGTGGCAGCGTGTCCCGGTACGAGTCAGGAATAAACGCACCCGATTTTGAAAATATTGGTCCTCTCGCGGACGCACTGGGCGTGTCGGTATCTGAACTATTCACGCTGGCCGAAACCGGCAATCTCGCCAGCGCGCCAGATATAAGTGGCTCTGTACCGTTGATCTCGTGGGTGCAGGCGGGCCACCCGCAAAACGAGGTCAACGATTCACACGCTGGGGAGGGCGAGCGAATTTTTACAACCTACAAAGTGCAAAAGCACACTTACGCACTGAGGGTGAAAGGCGACAGCATGGAGCCCAAGTTTCCAGACGGTGCCATTCTGATCGTTGAACCCGACGAGAACCCAAAGCCCGGAGCCTACGTTATCGTGCGCCACAACGGGGGAGAGGCCACCTTCAAGCAGCTCATGCTTGATGGCAGTACCTATTACCTAAAACCGCTTAACCCACGCTACCCCATTCACGAGCTCAAGTCAGACTCGAAAGTATGTGGCGTGGTCAAACGAATGGAGATGGATGTATAAATTTCCCCCCCCCCTAGTTTGATAACCATCACTCTGTAAAGCCCCACGTCAAGCTAAAAACAGACGTGTCGCGCTTACCGCGCCCACGCGGCCCGTGGGCTGTTTAAAAGGGAAAACCATGAAAAAATCAATGGTCGTGGTATTTTGCGGTGTGGTCAAACGCGCAGAGATATACGTATGAGGCTGGCATCCGCAACTTTGGTTTTAGCGCTTGTTGGTTGCGCAAGCCACACCGGCATTACGCCTATGGGCCGCGGCATATTTCTAATCGCAAAACAGCAAGCGACAGGCCTGCCCGGCCTTGGCAATATGAAAGCTGAAATCATCAGCGAAGCCTTTCAGTTCTGCGCAGTCCAGGACAAAGACACGCGGGTGCTAAGTGCCACCGAAACGCAACCGCCCTACATATTCGGGAACTATCCTCGATCCGAAATATCGTTTACCTGCACCGAAACGGCCCCCGCAAAAAAGAAGGTACAAAAATATGCAACGCCTTTCATCCCTGTTTAGCTTTTTAAATCGCAACACCGACCGGCTGTTGAAAATCGTTCAAATCGCCGCGCTACTTTGGGTGGGCTATATCCTTCAAGATATTTCGACCACGATTTACACGGGACCGAGCGCCTACGATGCAAACGTATCAGCGCTGGGCGAAATCGCGGACAAACTGGATGGTATTTCAGACCGAATTCAATCTTTAAGGTGGCGTTAGCGATGCTCGTAAAGCTAGGCGCTCTCGTTTTGGCGCTGGCCTTGGTCTCCAACGTTGTGGCAAAAACCAATCGAAGCAGCACAGTCCGACATGAGTTTGTCCGCGTCAACGCGTGCCCCTCGACAGACAGGCGCCGTTTGCCCTGTCCTGGCTGGCAAATTGACCACCGCATACCCCTCAAGTGCAACGGCCTAGATACGCCGCAAAACATGCAATGGATGACTGTCCAGGCGCACAAGGAAAAAACTAAACGCGAAGCAAAGTTGTGTAGATAGCCTTTCGCACACCCCACCCGCCCTAAACAGCCCGCTTAATGCGGGCTTTTTTACGTCTACGCAGCAACTACGTATCCGAATACGTATTTTTATTTTGTAAATATTTTCATGTTGCGCTTGACGCACGCCAACGCGTGCACTTAAACTATCATCATGTTACGCAAAACGCACGTTTTAACGCATTCAACCCCGAGGAACCTCATGACGCCGATCCGCATTGCCACCACGCTGGTCTACCTGGTCAGCGCCCTTGTTGTCTACCTTGACCTTTTTGTCTGGAGAGCATTTTGAACTACGCCTTTCACACCGACGAAGAACTGCTTCGTCACGCCAACATCGAATTCAACGCCCTGACCAGCACCCACCTGGAGTGCATTTTGGTCGGCCGCTTTGAGACCCTGCTGGCCGATAAAGCCCTTGGCGACTTCGCCGTGGAAATCCTGGATGAATTTGACATGGGCGCCAGCAACACCCGCGAAATCGAGTCGCTGCGTGCGGCCCTGCAGTTTGCCAAAGACTTTGACGACCTGGCCTGGGTGCGCGAAATCATGGAGCAGATCACCGAGAGCGGCATCGACACCGCCAAAGATCTCAAAGCCCGGCTTGAACGCGCCGACCAGATTGACGCTATCGCAGAAGACACCGCCGACGCCGTCAAAACCCTGAACCAATTTTTCAACCCCGCTCCCGCAACCCTCTGAAAGGTATCCCCATGTCACTCGAACTTGCACTTGAAAAAAATACGGAAGCTCTGCTGTCCTTGCAGGCCATGCTGGCCAGCCTGACCCTCACCGCAACCGCCGCCGCCGTCCAAAGCCCAAAGTCTGCATCAGCCCCCGCGGCTGTGGCTGGCCAGACTACTGCCAAGGCCGCTGCGCCCACCAAGACGGCCAACGTATCCGCCCCGTCTGCAGCGTCTGCGGTGGCCGCTGCGCCAGCCTTGACTGCTGCGACCGCTGACCCAAAGCCTGTTGCGGCATCCCAACCTACGGAGATCGCCGCTGCGTCGCCTGCCTCAGAGCCCGTGGCGTCAAGCCCCGCCCCCTCTACCGTGACCGCGACGTATGAAGACGTCAAGACCCTGGTGCTGCAGGTGTCCAAGGAAAAGGGCCGTGACACCGCTGCAGGCGTGCTGGCCGGGTTTGGTGTTGCCAAGGCCCCCGAGCTCAATCCCGCCAAGTATGCAGACGCCGTGGCCCAGCTCAAGGCAGCACTGGCATGAGCGACCACGCCCGCCTTTCCCCTAGCAGCGCGCACCGCTGGATGGCGTGCCCGGGCAGCGTGTTTCTTGAAAGCAGCATGCCCGACAGCTCCAGCAGCTTTGCCGACGAGGGCACCGCCGCCCACTTCCTGGCATCGACCTGCCTGGAACAAAAGGCAGACGCGTCGGCCTTCATCGGCCGCAAGATCACGGTGCACGAGACTGTGACGAATTGGGCCGAAAACTTATCCTATGGCTTGAATTCAACCGGCCGCGAGTTCGAGGTGGACACCGACATGGCCGGGTTCGTGCAGGTCTATGTCGACAACGTCCGCCAGCACGTGGGCCGTGGCGACATGATGGTCGAGCAACGCGTGGAGTTCTCGCGCTTTGTGGACGTGCCCGACCAGTTCGGCACGGCTGACGCCATCGTCTTGAGCGAAGACGGCGACTGCCTGCAAGTGCACGACCTGAAATATGGCCGTGGTGTGCGCGTGGATGCCGAGAACAACCAACAGATGATGCTCTACGCCCTGGGCGCTTACGACCAGTTTGCGGCCCTGGGTGATATTGAATGGGTCACGCTCTACATCCACCAGCCCCGCCTGGAGCACCTGTCCAAATGGGAGCTCAACATCGACGACCTGTTGGCCTTTGGCGAAAAAGCCAAAGCCGCCGCCGCCCTGGCCATGGACATTGTCGACACCACCATCATCAGCCTGAAAGACCTGCGTCCGGGCGAGGCGCAGTGCAAGTTCTGCAAGGCCAAAGCCAGCTGCCCCAGCCTGCAACAGCAAATCACCGAGGCCATCGGCGCTGATTTTGACGTGATCCAAACGCCCGCCGAAATTACCAAGGTGGTAAGTGCCGCGCCAGACCTGGCTTATTGCATGAGCAAAGTTGACCTGGTCGAACAGTGGTGCAAAGCGGTGCGCGCCGAGACCGAGCGCCGCCTGTTAGAGGGCACGCCCGTGCCTGGCTGGAAACTGGTGCAAGGCAAGCAAGGCAACCGCGCCTGGGCAGATGCCAAGGTGGCCGAGGAAACGCTGAAAACCATGCGCATCAAGCACGACCAGATGTATGACTACTCGGTCATCAGCCCCACCACGGCCGAGAAGTTGTTCAAGGCCAAAGAAATCGGCCCGCGCCAGTGGCCCGCCTTGCAGAACCTGATCACCCGGGCAAGCGGTAAACCCAGCGTGGCCCCCGAGTCCGACAAACGCCCGGCCCTGATGCTGCGCAGTGAGTCTGATTTTGAACAGGTGGCTGAAGGGGCAGACCTTGTCTAGCCCCCAAAGCCCCCAGGTGTCCGAGCACCTGCCGTTTGACGCGCGCGCCCTGCTGGTGCGTGCCGCCAAAACCCCCATCACGAACGGTGACCCGCTGGCCCGAGTTCGTGCAATCGAGCAGGCCAGCGACAGCGTCCGTCACCACTATCCCTACTTTTTTAAGAAAGACCCATCATGAAAGTCAAACTCGCAAACGTCCGCCTGGCCTTCCCCGCCTTGTTCGAGGCCAAGACCGTCAACGGTGAAGGTGCCCCCGCCTATGGCGCCTCGTTCCTCATCGAGCTCACCGACAAGCCCAACCTGGCCGCCATCAACAAAGCGATCGACGCCGTCGCCCTGGAAAAGTGGGGGCCCAAAGCCACCGCCCACCTGGCCCTGATGCGCAAGACCGACAAAGTGGCACTGCACGACGGCGACCTGAAATCCCAGTACGCGGGCTTTGCCGGGATGATGTTCGTGTCCTCACGCAGCGCGGCCCGCCCGCTGGTGCTGGACAAGGACAAAACCCCGCTCACCGCACAAGACGGCAGGCCCTACGGCGGCTGCTACGTTAACGCCACGGTCGAGCTCTGGGCGCAGGACAACAAGTACGGCAAGCGCGTGAATGCCCAGTTGCTGGGTGTGCAGTTCTTTGCGGATGGCGACAGCTTCGGAGGTGGTGCCGTGGGCAGCGCTGACGACTTCGACGACCTGGCCGTGGGCGCCGAAGAAGACGCCCTGGTTTAACCCCAACACAGGGGCCGTGCAATTCGAACTGCGGCTGGCCCCGCGGTACTCAGGCCCTCGATGCTAATCGCCACCCTCCCTACGAACGCGCAGGGGTGACGAGGTGCACAACCCCCCGCACGGCGGCAAGGAACCAGGGGGCATCGGGGGCAATCAGCCACCTAATTTTTGAAAGAACAACTGTGGAAATCTGGAAAGACATCGAAGGGTTTGAAGGCCTCTACCAAGTAAGCAACTTGGGATCGGTGCGCTCACTCGCCCACCGCGTGCGCCTTATCGCCCACGGGGTAGAAACCACCAGCCTTGCAGGGCATGAGGTTTTGCACCTCAACCACACCCCGGCGGATAACCGACTCATAAACCTTCGCTATGGCACACGCAGCGAGAACTTGCGCATGGATTACGCCGCCGGTAGCCGCAAGGTACACCCAAATTTCATTAGCGCGGGGTGGCGGCCGTGACAACCCTTTTTATTGACCTTGAGACTTTTTCAGAGGTGCCTATCGCCCACGGCACCCACGCCTACGCCGCGTCCGCTGAAATCATGCTCTGCGCCTGGGCGCTGGATGACGGCCCCATCGGGGTGCTGGACCTGACCGACCCGCACGCGGATCCGCTGGACTGGGCCGACATCACCGACGCCCTGGAGAACCCAGCCGTCACCTGCATAGCCCACAATTCTTCGTTTGACCGCACCGTGATCCGCCACGCCTGGGGCATTGACGCCCCGGTTACCCGCTGGCAAGACACCATGGTGCAAGCCATGGCCCACGGCCTGCCCGGTGGCCTGGGGGACTTGTGCGACATCCTGAAGGTTGACCAGGACAAAGCCAAGGACAAAGACGGCCGCGCCTTGATTTTGCTGTTCTGCAAGCCCCGCGCCAAAACCAGCAAGATCCGCCGCGCCACCCGCGAGACGCACCCGGCAGAATGGGCCAAGTTTGTCGCCTATGCCGGGCTGGACATTGCCGCCATGCGCGCCATCCACGCCAAACTGCCGACCTGGAATTTCAAGGGCACCGAGTTGGCGCTCTGGCACCTGGACCAGCAAATCAACGACCGCGGTGTGGCCGTGGATCTGGACCTGGCCAACGCGGCGATCACCACCGTGGCCCTGGCGCAGGCCGAGCTGGGTGCGCGCACGTCCGAGTTGACGTTTGGCTATGTCGAGAGCACCACCCAGCGCGACGCCTTGCTCAAGCACATGCTGGCCGCTTACGGTGTGGAGCTGCCCGACCTGCAAATGGCAACCCTGGAGCGTCGGGCCAATGACCCCGACCTGCCGGCCGAACTGCGTGAGCTCATCGCCATCCGGCTACAGGCCAGCACCACCAGCACCAGCAAATACAAAACGCTGGTCAATGGCACCAGTGCCGACGGTCGTCTGCGTGGCTTGCTGCAGTTTTGTGGCGCCAGCCGCACCGGGCGCTGGGCCGGGCGCTTATGGCAACCCCAGAACCTGCCCCGTCCGACACTGAAACAGCCTCTTATTGATGAGGGCATCGAATCATTAAAAATTGGCTGCGCTGATCTGGTGACAGAAAACGTGATGGAGCTCACCAGCTCGGCCATTCGTGGCTGCATCATTGCCCCCAATGGCAAAAAGCTGGTGGTGGCCGACCTGTCCAACATCGAGGGCCGTGACCAGGCCTGGCTGGCCGGTGAAGAATGGAAGCTGCAGGCCTTTCGCGCCTTTGACACCATCGTCGGCTTTGATGCCAAGGGCGAGCCCGTGCGCAAGGGCCACGACCTGTACAAGCTGGCCTACTCTGCCAGCTTTGGCATCAAGCCCGAGGCCGTGACCAAAGACCAGCGCCAGGTGGGCAAGGTCCAAGAGCTGGCGCTGGGCTACGAGGGCGGTGTCGGTGCCTTCGTGACTTTTGCCGACGCCTACAAGCTGGACCTGGAAGACATGGCCGACGAGGCTGTCGGCTCGATCCCGCCCGGGATATGGGGCCAGGCCAACATCATGTTGGAGTGGCACCGTTCGCGCAAGCGCAACCCCCCGGCCGACTTCGGCATGCTCGACAAGACCTGGCTGGTGTGCGAGTCGTTCAAGCTGTCATGGCGCTCAGCCCACCCCAACATCACCGCCATGTGGCGCGAGTTGCGCGACGCGGTCCGGCTGGCCATACGCGGCCCCGGCAACACCGTGCCCTGCCACAGCCTCAAGGTCAGGCGCGACGGTGCCTGGCTGCGCATCGTGTTGCCATCAGGGCGCGCACTGTGCTACCCCTCACCCGCCGTGAGCGAGGGCGGTGAGCCCTGCCCCCACTGCAACGGCACCGGCGCCGTGCTGGTGACCGAGGTGTCAAAAGGCGTGGTCACTGCGCTGGCGCTGGACTGCAAAGAATGCGAGGGGGGCGGCATCGTGGCGGGCAAGGGCGGCCAGATCAGCTACTTCGGTGTCAACCAGTACAGCCGCAAATGGGGAAAGCTCTACACCTATGGCGGCAAGCTGTTCGAGAACGTGTGCCAGGCCGTGGCCCGTGACGTCATGGCCCGCAACATGCCGGCCATCGAGGCACGCGGTTACCAGATCGTGTTGAGCGTGCACGACGAGCTGATCTGTGAAACCCCCGACAGCGACGAATTCAGCAGCACCGAGCTCTCAAACCTGCTGGCCGCTAACCCACCCTGGGCCTTGGACATGCCGCTGGCGGCCGCTGGCTTTGAGGCTTATCGCTACAAAAAGGATTGATATGACGAACAAAGAATTAACACCCCCGGCCGCGTTTCCCTGGACCTGGCGCTCGTTGCTGACCGCCGCCGCGCTGGGCATCCTTGCCGCCGCTATCGCGTCTTTGGTAACCGCCGCCAACTGGGTCCCCTGTATCTTTTTGGCACTGGGCTGGGTGGTGTTTTCCTTTGGGGCCGGGCTTTTTGTGGCGCGCTGCATAGGCTTTGGCATGGGGGCAGACGAATGAACCCTGTGATCACTTACGCCCACCAAAAGGTAAAGCCCTCGGTGACCGGAAACACCCAGTTTATCGGTAACGGCATCGTGAAGTGGTGCGCAATTTGTGGCACTCACAAACCCCAGCTTGGGGGCGCAACCCGCCCGGTTCTGGGCGGGCGCCACTGGGTTTGCAGCAAGCACCCCAAATTCGTTAAATGATTTTTACAAAAAGGACTGACACCATGAAAATAACCATCCCCGCCCAAGCGCTGGCCGTCATCAGGCTGTTTGCGGCCGACGATAAGGACATCCGCGAATACCTGCACGGAGTGCACCTCGAAATAGGCGCCACCGAATCGCGCTTGGTCGCCACGAACGGACGCGTCATGGCTGCATGGCGCTTGCACACCGGGGTGCCCGATCTGGAAAAGCCGCTCGGAATCATCATCCCGCTGTCCTTGATTGAAAAACTCAAGTTCAAAAAAGACAGCACGGTGGAGATTTGTCTCGGGGACATTCAAACGGATTCGCAAGGCAGCACCAGCCGCGCGGTCACGCTGACCTATGACTACGACATCAGCGTGACCGGCAAAACCTGCGAAGGCATGTTTCCAGACTGGCGCCGGGTTATTCCGCCAGGCGTGACCGGCGAGGTGGCGTTCTTCGATTTGGCCTACATCACGCTACTGCACAAAGTGTGGGTGTTGCTGCACGGCAAACGTCCGGCCGCGGTAGGCCTGGGCTACAACGGCGACGGGAAGTCCCCCTGCCTGGTGCCTAACCTGGACTGCCCCGACCTGCTGGCGCTGGTCATGCCGATGCAAACCCACGCGTGCACCCCGGTCATGCCCGCGCCTGTTTGGGCCAAAGAGTCGCTGATGCGAAGCGAAGAAAACGATCTGGTGTAACCCGCCATGAACTGCTGCGACCACCAATGCAACCAAGGGTGCGCTTGCCCCAACCGAAACCTGGAGTCTCGAACCATGGCCTTTATCCGACTGCTGCGCATGTATTTGCGCCACAACTTCACTGTGCGCGCTGCCGTGCGCGAAGCCTGGAGGGTGTCGCGCCATGCGTGAATCCGACATCGAATCGCACCTGGTCAAGCGGGTGAAAGAACTGGGCGGTGAATGCCGCAAGGTGCAATGGATTGGCCGCCACGGCGCGCCCGACCGGCTGGTGATGCTGCCCGCCGATCAGTGCTGGCACGGCGCCACCAATGCGGTCTGGGTCGAGCTCAAGGCCCCTGGCCAAAAAGCCAAACCGCACCAGTTGCGTGAGCACGACCGCATGCGCGCCCTGGGCCAGCATGTGGTGGTGATCGACAGCATCGAAGGTGTTGAGGAGCTGCTGGCGTGAGACAAGTCTGGACCCCGCGCGCCTACCAGCGCCCCACCATCGGCCACCAGACTGACCTCAAACGTCAGGCGGTGTTTGCTGGCATGGGCATGGGCAAGACGGTGGCCACGTTGACCACCATGGACCACCTGTTCTTGTCCGGCGAAGCCACCCGGCCCGCGCTGGTGCTGGCCCCGGTACGGGTGGCACGCAGCACCTGGCCGGACGAGGCTGCGAAGTGGCAACACCTGAGCGCCATTGAAGTGCAGCCCGTGGTGGGTGACCTGGCCGAGCGCACCCGCGCACTGCGCAACACCAACGCCAACATTTTCACGACCAATTACGAGCAATTGCCCTGGCTGGTCAAGCATTTCAAGGGCAAGCCCTGGCCGTTTGGCACCGTCATCGCGGACGAGTCCACCCGGCTTAAGGGCTTCAGGCTGCGCCAAGGCGGCGCCCGTGCGCAAGCCCTGGCCCAAATCGCCCACACCAAGGTGGACCGCTTCATGGAGCTCACCGGCACGCCCAGCCCCAACGGGCTGAAAGACTTGTGGGGCCAAATGTGGTTTCTGGATGCTGGCCAACGGCTGGGGCGCACCTGGACGGGCTTTGCTGAGCGCTGGTTTCGCCCGGCCCACGACGGCTACGGACTGGAGCCCCTGCCCTTTGCGCAAGAGCAGATCCAGGACAAGTTGCGCGATCTGTGCCTGAGCCTGGAAGCCAAAGATTATTTCAACCTGGCCGAGCCCGTGGTCAACATCATTCGCGTGGCCCTACCCAAAAAGGCCCGGGCGCTCTATGACGACATGGAAAAGAAAATGTTCATGCAGCTAGGAAGCCACGAGGTCGAAGCCTTTGGCGCGGCCGCCAGAACCATCAAGTGCCTGCAGCTGGCCAACGGCGCGGCCTATGTGGGCGACAGCAATACCGAGTTTGTTGAGGTGCACGACGCCAAGCTGCAGGCCCTGGAATCCATTGTCGAAGAAGCGGCCGGCGCGCCCATCCTGGTGGCCTACCACTTCAAGAGCGATTTGGCCAGGCTACAGCGCACGTTCCCAAAAGGGCGGCAACTCGATGCCGACCCAAAAACCATCACGGAATGGAACGCCGGGCACATACCGGTGTTATTCGCCCACCCGGCCAGCGCCGGCCACGGCCTCAATCTGCAAGACGGCGGCAACATCATCGCCTTCTTTGGCCACTGGTGGAACCTGGAGGAATACCAGCAAATCATTGAGCGCATTGGCCCCACCCGGCAAGCCCAGGCCGGGCATGACCGACCTGTGTTTATCCATCACATTGTGGCTGCGGACACGGTGGACGAGATGGTGATGGAACGGCGCGACGGCAAAGCCGAAGTGCAAGAGATTTTGATGCAAGCAATGAAACGAAAGGGACTCAAGTGAAAGAGACAGATCCAAATGGAAAAAACGCCAATGATCCCGGGTCCAAACTGGACGCAGGTAAAAATCGTCTCGGGCTCGTGCTTGGTGGTTTCGCATTGGCGCTGGAAGAAGTCGGACGAGTCGGCACCTTTGGCGCAGCCAAGTACGCCCCCAACGGCTGGATGTCAGTGCCCGGTGGTGTCGAGCGCTACACCGACGCCATGTACCGCCACCTGATGAAAGAAGCGCAGGGCGAATTGATCGACCCCGATTCCGGGACGTTTCACGCCGCACAAGCGGCCTGGAATGCCCTGGCCCGCCTCGACATGATGCTCAGAAAGTGGGGCCAGGCATCATGAAGCCCTGGACCCCCGCCGACATCGCGCTCATGCGCGAGCACTACCCCGACAAAACCGCCGCCGAGGTGGCCGCCATGCTCGGGCGCAAGGTAAGCACCCTGTACCAGGCGGCCGCGCGCCACGGCATCCAGAAAAGCGCGGCCTTTTATGCTAGCGACAGATCCGGCCGCAGCAAACGCGGCCGCGAAGACGAGCGCATGAAGGTCGGGCAGTTTACGCCCGGCTTCGTGCCCTGGAATGCGGGCATGAAAGGCTGGTGCCCGCCGGGGAGCGAGCGCACCCAGTTCAAGAAAGGGCAAATGCAAGGGGCCGCTCAAAAGAATTGGGCGCCAATTGGCAGCTACCGCATCACCACGGGCGACCAGATACTGCAGCAAAAGACGTCTGACCAGCCCGGCCCAGGCTGCTACCGCTGGACCCCAGTGGCTCGGCTGGTGTGGGAAGCCGAACAAGGCCCCATTCCAGCAGGCGCAATGGTCGTATTCAAGCGCGGCATGAAAACCAGCGTGCTGGAAGAAATTACCCTGGACAAACTGGACTGCATCAGCCGCGCTGAAAACGCCAGGCGCAACCACCCGCGCAACCGGGACCCCGAGCTGGGCCGACTGATACAGCTCAAGGGCGCCATTACCCGACAAGTCAACCGCATCAACCGTGAACACCAACAAACAGGAGTAACCCCATGACAAGCCAACCCCACATCACCGAACTGCGCCAGCACCTTATGGACACGCTGGCCGACTTGCGCGACCGCAAGAACCCCATGGAGCCCGACCGCGCCCGCGCTGTTGCCCAGGTGGCCAGCGTGTTGATCGACACCGCGAAGGTCGAGAACGATTACCTTCGCTTGTCCGGGCAAGACCGTTCAGTCTTTTTGGAACAACAGGACGCCACCTTGCGTATTGTCAACACCAAGCCCACCGCAAACAACCCGTTTCCGGTCAGCGTGCGGCACCAACTTGAAGGGTAAACACCATGAGTGAAGCATCAATCCAGCTCACCCCGGCGCCATACATCACCATCCCCTTGGCGGCCGTGGTAACCGGCTTGTCTGAAAAGGCAATCCGGCGCAAGATAGAGGATGGCAAGTGGCTGGACGGTCGGGAATACCGCCGTTCGCCAGACGGCGGCATATTTATCTCAATCAAGGGGTACTCATCATGGGTAGAACAGGCGACTGGGTAGAGATCCGGGACAGCAGCATCCGGCTCCGCTTTATGTTTGAGGGCAAGCTGCAGCGGCCCACCCTAAGGCTCAACGGCGAACCAATGGCCCCCACCGCGGCCAATGTGAAGTATGCGCACCGTCTGGCCAACGAGATCAAAGATAAGATCCGGCACGACACCTTCAGCATGGCCGAATACTTCCCGGCCAGTGGCGACGGGGGCGCGCTCACCGTTGGTACCCAGCTTGACACCTGGCTGGGTGCGCAACGCATCGAGGAATCCACCCGGGCCGGGTATGAAAGCGGGGTGCGCTTTTGGAAAATCGCCCAACTCGGGGGCAAACCGCTGCGGGCACTGCGCACCAGCCACATCCTTACCGCGCTGGCAACCCGGCCTGAGCTCACCGGCAAGACCGTGAACAACTATGTGGGCGTGCTGCGTGAGGCCATTGAGCTGGCGGTCACTGACAAGATACTGATGGAAAACCCCGTGCTCAAAGTGCCCCGGGCAAAGCACCAAAAGGAACCCGCCGACCCCTTCAGCCGCGATGAGATGGAAAAGATCGTGGCCGACCTGAAAGCCAAGCACCCCGGTCAGGCGGCCAACTTCGTGGAGTTCTGGTTCTGGACGGGCATGCGCACCAGCGAGATATTTGGCCTAAGCTGGGCCAACGTGGATCTGCCCAGCGGTACCGTGCTGGTGGCCGAAGCCCTGGTGCGGGGCATCCACAAAGACCGCACCAAGACCAACGTGGCGCGCGTGGTGAAACTCAATAGCCGGGCACTCGCCGCGATCCAGGGCCAGCGCGCCCACACGCAAGTGGCTGGCGGCCCGGTGTTTCAAGACCCCCGGTACAACACACCCTGGGTGGACGAGCGCGCATTCAGACGCAGCTACTGGACACCCACACTCAAGCGGCTGGGCATTCGGTACCGTCGCCCCTACAACATGCGCCACACCTACGCCACGCTCATGCTGATGGCCAATATGAATTCAGCTTTTTGTGCGCGCCAGCTCGGCCACAGCGTGGAAATGTTCCACAAAACCTACGCCCGATGGCTCGACGGTGATCAGAACGATATGGAAATGGCCCGGCTGGAAAACACCCTAATTGCCCCGACATTGCCCCGTAAACAAATCAAGGACTCGCAAGGCCTTGATTTATAACACTATTCTATGGGGTGGCTGATGGGGCTCGAACCCAAGCGTTCGGGGAATGTCGGGGAATGTCGGGGGACTTTCCTCAATGAAGAGGGCCAACTGTTGCCCCCATAATCCCCCGTTATTGCCCCGGCAATTGCCCCGGAATTCAGATTAGCACCACCTCGGCCTCGCGCCTGATGGTCAACCCGCGAAGAACCCGCCCGCCTGCTTTGTTCCACTTGCGCAACTCGGTCGGCACGCCCACCCAGTCGCCCGCGTTGACCCGGCGGCGCAAGGTGCTGGCGCGCAGGTTACCGGATCCCAGATTAAACGTGAAGTCGATCAGCGCGGCCAGCCGGTCAGGGGTATCGACCCCCGGGCACAATTTCAGCACCGCGGGCAAATAGACCGTGCGCACCATCCACAGCAGCAGCGTTTCCGCTTGCGCCCGGGTGATCGGCGTATCCGAAAGGGTTACCCGCGTGCCGTCCTGATAGTAGGTAGCGCCGTAGGCAATCGTCGGAACCCCGGCTGGACAAAGGTAGGGTGTCAGGTACAGCCCCTCGAACCGGCGCGCAAGGGATGCCGCAACCTTGGCCGCTTGCTCGATCATTTGCCACGCTTCATCAAATTGCGATCCGCCAGGTAGATGCCCAGCGCGGCACTGGCCACGGCCAGCGTGTTGTCACTGAGCACCATGGTCCCGAACTCGCCCAGCGTCATCATCAGCACGGACCAGGTGGCCACGCCCGGGCGGATGACCGCGTTCCAGGCATCTACCCAGGCAATGCCTACGGTTTTCGTGGTGCCCTTGATGGCCTCAAGCCAGCCTTGGACCTCAATCTCACCGACGGCAGCCTCAGCCTGCACCTGGATGGTCTTGACGCCCATATCCGCCTGCACCCTGATTGACTCCATGTTGCGCGTGTGCTGCGCAGCATCAAGCTCTGCCTGCAGGCGCATCCGGTCAAGCTCCTGGCTATGGTCTTGTCGCTTGGTCAGCCAAGCACTGACCTCACCCCAGATCATCCGAAAGACCGAGCCACCGAAAAACGAAAGTATCGAGGTGATCATTTTTGGCCCCTTTCCACCAGGCGGTCTAGCTTGGCGTCCATGCGTGAGAACTGGTCGCGCAAAATTTGCAGAGAGTCGCGCAAGGTGTTTTTGTCGGCGTTGGACTGCGTTTCTATGGCAGCGGTCTTTGCCTTGAGCAGCTCGACGTCGCGCTTGATGTCCGCGAAAAACATGGTCACAACGACCACCTGGGCGATCATCGCGGCAATGAGTGACAGGGGCACTCTTTTATCCAAGTGCCACCCTATCTCGGGTGGGGGCGGGGGTGCGCGTCGGTCATTGCCTTGGTAAGCCATGGTTTTCCTTCAGGAGTTGTTTGGCGTACGGCACGCCAAGGCCAATGCAGTAGCCCCGCGCCAGGTGCTCGGCCATTTTGTCGGGGTTGGCACCGTGGGCGATCTGAACCTTGTAGGCCTCAACTTCCGCCCGCAGCCTGAACCGCTGGTGGGTGGCGTAGCGCCACCAGAACCACAGCGTCCCGACTCGACGCATTTGTTCCTGGTGGCAGCGCTCATGGGCCAACAGCCCAGCGTCGCCGCGATACTTCGAGTTGATCAAAATCAGGCTCTGGCTGCAGGTGAACCCGCCCGTGGGCAGGAACGGGACGTAGAGGATCACGTTACACCGACGGGAAGCCAGCCGCGTCCACCTGGGCTTTGACGGCGTTGCGGTAGGCGGTGTAACTGGCGTAGGCCACGTCGTCACCCAACAGCTTGTTGTTGAGCACCGCGATCTCGTCGTCTTTGCTGTAGCGCGCGGCTACACCTGCAGAGATCAACGAGGCACGCGAGGGCGCGCCCGCCAGGGCCATGCTGTCGCACTCAAAGCTATCAGGCGTGGCCTGGGTGTCTTTGGTGGCGGGTGCGCCGGGGATCAGCGTGGCGTTCAGGTTGAAAAACCAAACGCCCGCGCAAGCGTGCAAGGCGGGAGGCAGTTGGGTAGAGTGCATTTTGTTCATTGGAAAGCTCCTTCGAGGGTATAGCGCCCGGTACGAGTGATCACTCGCTGGCGCAGGGGTTTGGAAACGTGGTGATTGAAAAGGCCTTTGGCCTGGGCGAAGCGCATCCACCCGTAGTAACTCATGATGGAGGACAGCACGGCGGCCGGGTCCTTGCGGTGCCAGGCTTTACGGTGTTGGCACATTTGGCGGCGAAACTTGTCGGCGATGCGGCGACGCACTAGCGTGTGCGTGCCGAAAAATCGGTATCCCAAAAAATCGACACCCCGCACAGCTACCGGGAACACCTGCCAGTTGTCTTTGAGGGTCAATTCAATGGCCGCCAGTTTGGCCTCAAACAAGACGCGCAACTGGTGCAGCTTAGCGGGATCATCGAGCAGCACCACGATGTCGTCGCAGTAACGAAAGTAGTATTTCAGTCCCAGCACCTCTTTGGCCCAGTGGTCAATGCTGGACAGGAACAGGTTACCCAGAAACTGGCTCAGGTAATTGCCAATGGGCACGCCCGCCAACACCGAGTCAATGATGCCGTCGATCAGCGCCAGCAGGTCAGGGTCTTTGATTTTCAGGCGAACGACCAGCTTTAGCAGCGGGTGGCTGATAGAAGGGTAAAACTGGGTTACGTCCATCTTGAGGCAGTAGCGCGTGCCCTCGGGGTCATCACGCATGGCCGACTGCACCCGGCGCACGCCATCATGCACGCCCCGGTTTTTCATGCTGGCGTAGGTGTCACGGATGAAGGTGCGCATCCAGATGTCTTCGACCACTTGCATGATGCAGTGGTGAGTGATGCGGTCGGGGAAATAGGGCAACGCGTAGATCACGCGCCGTTTGCCGTTGTCCACCTTGTCGAACACCCGATAAGGTGAGGTGACGTAGGTCTTTTCGACCAGCATTTTCTGGATTTGCGCAACACACTCGTCCAGGTGGTCGTCAACCCACTTGACCTCGTCATACTTAACTTTGCCCTTGCGGGCATTTTTGTGCGCCAGCCGGATGTTCTCCGGCGTGCAGACCTTGGCATAAAGGTTACCGTAGCGTTTCATACGGTTCCTGTCCCGGCCCGGAGCCTTCGGCGGTAAAGCCTACCAACACCAAAGGGCCGTTCAATATTTCGCCAAGGGGCGCGGAAACCCTGTCCTGGATTCAAGGAAAGGACAGACTCCGTGCGCGTGCCGATATTCACATTCGAATTGCCTGACGCATTATTCAAATTGAGCGTGAGAGGACCCGCTATCGCGCCATTATTCGCATTCGTCCCAACATAGGGGGTACGCGGTAAAGCGCCAAACGGCGGGCTCTTCGGGTTAGCGGACAGGGTTCCCATTTGTCAAATTCAAAAAATTTCAGAACCCCGCGCGCGCGCCGATACTCACATCCGAACTGCCCGACGCATCAATCAAATAGAGCGTGAGAGGACCCGCCACCGCGCCATCAATCGCACCCGCCCCAACATAGGGGGCACGCCACGGTTTGGTAGCAGCAGCGTCGTAACCGTACTGCCAGGTATGCTGACGCGCCTTGGTGGTGTCGGTGCCCCCCAGCGAATCAGGCATGAACCCCACAATGTTCTCGCGCAGCGTAGCGGTGTAACCCAGATTGGCTGCGCCAAAGTTGGTCATGTCCCAGAGCTTGGTCATGCCGGTGCTGCCGGTGTCGGCAAAATAGGCGCTGTCGTTGGTCACCCAGATCGGCATGGCCGTGGCGGTATCGTTAGCTGTGGCGTCCACCGTCATGCCATCAACGAACTTCCAGACATGGCCCCAGAAGTTTTCGACACCTCGGTAGCTCATCACGTCGGTCAGATAGCCCAAGGTGGTACCGAGCGCCACACTGCCACTGCCATTGCCAAAGCTGTTCGACAAGCCTGTTAATGCCAGGTAGCTGTTGGCCACCCACGAGCCACCCGACAGATTGACCCGGCCCGCGCCAATCGCGCCCTTGATGTTGAAACTGCCAAACTCCACCAGGGCCAGCAGTTGCAGCGCGCTGTGTGTGTAGTAGTCATACTGGCGCCAGCCAGCGCCCCGGGCCACCGCAGCCGCGCGGAACTGGGCGCGGGTGTAGGTTGTTTTTGGCAACACACCAGACACGGACGCGATTTTGGTGGTGCTCAGACTGGCCTCGTACGCGCTGGTGTAGCGGTAAGGTACCTCGACCCCGTTTTTGATAAACGCTGGGTGTACGCTGAATCCGGCCAGGGGCTGTTCTGCAATATCCCAAGTGTGCCGGGTACCGACGTAGCTGTAACGTTGGTAGAACTTGGGCACCTCGACCATCACCTGGCCCGCCACGCCCGTCAAATCGGCAACTCCACCCGCCTCGGTGTACGCGCTGTTGAGCGGGTGCAGATAGCTGACCACCTCGCCCGCATCATTGAGCAGGCAGCGGCGCATGCGCGACTGGATAGGCAGCGCAATAGCCGCCGTGGCCGACCCGGTGCGCACATAGGTGTCGGCGGACTCATCCCAGCTCAAACCGTAGTAGTTGGTCAGGTCGGTGGATCCCGTGGGCTCCAGCGCGGCCAGCCCTTTGGCCGCATAGGCCAGCTTTTGCAAATCGGTTTCGGTGGCCGATACGGTGGCGATACGCGCTACGAGTGCGCTTTGTGCAGTGGATGCCATGGTGAGGTTCCTTCGTTAAAAAAAGTTAAGGCAAAAATCTGAATCCGCCGTCACGCGGGCCGCGCTGGCAGCAGAAACGCTGGCGCTGGCGGCAGAAACGCTGGCGCTGGCGGCATTGGTAGTGGCGGCGATGATGCTGGCCATGTTGTCGGCCGCTAGCGCCACGTCAGCCGCGATGCCCGCCACGGTGTTGATGTTGGCCAGCGCACCCGCAACCGTGGTCACGTTGGCCTGAATGCCTGCCACAGTGGTCACCGCCGGGGCGACACCTGCAACCGTGGTCACGTTGGCCTGAATGCCTGCCACAGTGGTCACCGCCGGGGCGACACCTGCAACCGTGGTCACGTTGGCCTGAATGCCTGCCACGGTATTCACGTTGGCAACGGCGTTGGCAACGGTGGACACCGCTGGCGCAACCCCCGCGACAGTGGTCACGTTGGCCTGAATGCCTGCCACGGTATTCACGTTGGCAACGGCGTTGGCAACGGTGGACACCGCTGGCGCGATACCGGCCACGGTACTGACAGCACCGTCGATCGTGGCGACAACCCCGACGCTGTAGGCAATACCCGCCACGGCGGTGACGTTGGCCTGAATGCCTGCCACGGTGGCTACCGCCGGGGCGACACCCGCCACGGTCGTGACGTGATGCCCAATGTCTGCCACCTGGGGCACTTTCACCAGCAGGTGCAGGGCATCGGCCACGGCCACAATCTCGTCCACCGCGAACGCCACCTCGTTGATGGCGCCCGAGCTGGTGTTGAGCGCCACCACGGCCGCTTCAACGGCGGCCACAGTGCCCAAAGCCGACAAGGCGTGTGCGGCCGCATCCACGGCGGACTGATTGGCCGCCACGGCACTGCCAGCGGCCTGGCTGGCACGCGCGGGGGCTTCTTTAATTGCGATGATGTTGGCCGCTGCCGTGCTCACTGCAGCGGAAATGCCTGCCACGGTGGTGACGTTGCCAGAGATACCGGCCACGGTGGTGACGTTGCCAGAGATACCGGCCACAGTGGTGACGTTGCCAGAGATACCGGCCACAGTGGTCACCGCAGGGGCGACACCCGCCACGGTGGTGACGTTGGCCTGAATGCCCGCCACGGTGGTGACGTTGCCGGCAATGCCTGCCACGGTGGTGACGTTGCCGGCAATGCCTGCCACGGTGGTGACGTTGCCGGCAATGCCTGCCACCGTGTCAATATCCGCAGCTGAATTTTCAACCGTTTGCACCGACGCAATGGTGGGCCCGGCCTCCGGGTCTCCCGTGGTTTCGTTGAACGCCAGCACGCGGCCCGCGCGGTGACTCACATCGGGCATGACCGGGTTGACTGTTGCGTCATTGAGCGGCATGACCAGGGCGCGGTCGGCCTTTTCCTGCACCTGCTGCACCTGGATGGTGGCCCGGTCCATGGCGTCATTTATCACGCGCGGGTAAAAGCCCCCCGAGTTGGTGAGCTCCATGGGCTGCAGGTTGCCCACCTGACTGGTCACAACCACCTGAATGCCAGTTGCCGGGGCTGCGATGAAAGTCACTGTGCCGCCGGGACTGGCGTCTTGGTCTGCGTTGAGCGTTGCGGTGTAGTCGGTACCCAGCACCGCCACCGTTTCGGCACCGCTGGTGTATTTGCTGACCCGCAAATCGCCCGCAGCGAACACCTTAAAGGTGAACGGGAAAACGGTGGTAGCGCCGTTGCCGGTAAACGGGCCAGCTTTGCGCAAGGTGCTGGAGATAGTCAAGGGTGCACTCCTAGGGGATTGGCGGCAGTTTCCCCCCTACGTCGGGCAATGCGCGCACCCCTAGCGCACCCCTAGCGCGGCTCTTGGTAGCCGGTCAGCACCGCCCCCGGGTTTTGCGTCTTACCGTCGGCCAAGGCCTCGATCCCGTTGATGGTGCGGTTGATCTGCGCGGCCGGCAGTTTGAACATGTCACCCGCCGCATTGACCACCGATTTGCGCAGCGGCGCGTCGATGTCGCCCTGGCCCACCTGCTTGGCCAGCTTGAGAATATCAGCGGCCATGCGCGTGCCCACTGCACCGCCGTAGTCCCCGCCGGGGTCGCCCGCGAACGCGGCGCCCAACTGCGCAATTTCCCGAAACCCCACCAGCTGCCCGAGCATGAAGTTCATTTGCTCCTTGAGGTACTTGGTGGCCAGCTTCTCGGCGTCGTCTTCGCCCGAGTCGCCGGGTGTCAGGGCTGCGGTGAGCATCATGGCCATGAACGTGGGCAGCGCGTTGACCAGCACCAAGTCCACCGCTTTGGCCCCCACGGACTGGTCCGACCGCAGCACCCGGTAATTGACGTTGAGCGTGGTATTCATGAAGGCCATGAAACCCGTCAGCAGTCGGAATGCCCCGGTGGCACGCTCCAGGCTGGCCAGGTCTTTTTGCAAGCCACTGCCCTGGGCGTCAATGACGGCCTGGTCTGCCAGCGCCACGGCCATGTCTTCGTCTTGCCCGGCGTCAATGGCTTTTTCGTAGCCGCCCCACCAGGTGGGCACGTCGACCGCGCTTTGCATGGCCAGCATCATGACGTAGCCGCCCTGGTCAAGCGCTTTGCGCACTTTGCCGGTGTCTTGCACCGTGGCGTTGACCTCAGCCAGGTCGCGCATGCGGGTGGTGGCGCGTTTGGCCATGAAGCTCGACTTGTCCACAGCCTGCAGATAGGCCTGGCGCGGGTTACGCATGGCGTGCGCCACTCCGCGAGCCATCCACTTGGCACCAATTACGCTGATGCTTTGGGTGTAGCCGGTCACCTGTTTGGCCGCGCTCAACACATTGAAGGCCAGCCCGGCAAAGGTAACGTTTCGCGCCAGCTCGACCATCTTGCGCTCGGCCGCGTTGCGGGTGGGTTGCGACCCTGCAGCATTGTCCCCGGTCCACTGGCGCAACTGGTGCACCACCTCGGACCCGTAGTACCGGCGCATGGGTGCGTCCATGGCTTTGATCAGGCGATTGGCGTCAATGATCCAGGGCTGCCAGTGCAGGTAATGGATGGTATCTTGCAGGCTGCCCACCATGGCGTTGAGCGACAGCAGCAGCGGGCGCCCCTTTACTTCCTCGGCCCGGGCTTTGACAAAAGATTTGCTGACCGTGCTGGCCACGCGCGCGGCCTGCATCATGGCTTTGGCGTCTTTCTGGTCGGCAAAGCTGGCCGACTTGCCGTTGGCCCGGGGGTCATACACCACCGGGGCATAACCGCCGCGCAGTTGCAGGGTGATGCCGTCGCTGGTTTTGACTTCCAGCGGTACCGCTTCCACCCAGTTAGGTTCAACCCCGTTGATCAGGCGCTCCATGGCCCCCACGCGCGGGCGAAACGACTCGTAGTAGTCCCACATGCCCTGCACGAACTGCCAGTCCGCTGCGCTCAGAGTGGCCAGCACGGGTTCAATCTGCGCAGGGGTCCAGCCCTCGCCATCGAGCAAGCGCTGGCGGTTGCCGTCGTTGCCCAGGTTCAGCGCCATCACAATGCGCGCCTGGCGGTTCAGGCTGCGGTCAATGGCGGGGAAGTATTGCGCCCGGTCGGTGATGTTGCCCAGGTTCTTGACCGGCTTGAGCAGGGCCTGCACCGCGTCGTGGGCTGCGGCCACTTCGACCACCTCACCGTTGGCGGCGTCGTTGGCCGTCATCATCAGGTGCTCCCACATGGGGCCGCCCGCGCCCCCGTCCATGATGTGCAGCAGGTTGGCCGCTTTGATGTGGCTAAAAAAGAACCCGCGCCAGCTCAGACGGCTTTGGCCTTTCTGGTCGTTGGGGGTGCGGGTGTCGCCCGCCTTGCGCCCGGCCTTGATGGCGACCCGACTCAGGTGGTCGGTCATGCGCGCCACCACTGCGTCAAACTCGCGGTTTTTGCGGTCGGTCAACACCTTTTTGGTGCGCCGACCGATATGCTCGATTTGCTTGATGGCCTGCACCAGCCCGCGCATCTCTTCGACCGTGGCGTCCTTGTAACTGCGCACCTCGATCTGGTCGATGAACCCGGCCAGCAGCAGGGCCTGGTCTTCCTCGTTGGGGTAGATCAGTTCGCCGTCGGAGTTGGTGCGCTGGATCTCGGCGGCGTACTGTGCGCGTTGCTTTGGCCCAAGCAGTAGCTCGGCATTGGGCGGTACCAAACCGTTGTCAATCTGCGCCTTGGCCCAGGTGCGAAACTGGGCCGCGTTGTCCAGGCTTTTCAGGGTGATGCCCTTGCGCAAGTCAAACTTGCCCAGCAGCGCCTGGATTTGCTCGAAGTGCTCGGCCGGGATGCTGCCCGGTTTCTGCACCCGATCAAAATAGGCCAGCGCTTTGGCAATGTCGTCTTGCGCGGCATAGGCTGCCTTGGTGGCGTACAGGTTGATCAGCTGGTTGCGCTTGTGCATGGTCTGTTTGGTCAGGTCACCCAGCGCCTTCTCTGCGGCCTTGGCGGCACGCACTTCGGCCGCCGCGTACTGGTGCGGCCGGATGTCGCGCACCTTGAGGCGGGCAATGACGGTATCGGCATGCGCTTTGGCCATTTGCACCAGCACGTCGACCGTGTGCTTTTTGCCTGGTATCAGGCCACGCACGCTCATGGCCTGCGCCAGGGCTTTGAGTTCGGTCGCCACAAAGCGCACCCGGGCGTCGTTGTGGATGGCCGCATCGGTGGCGCGCTCCAGCCCGGCCGGGGTGGCCAGGTCCCCGTGTTCTTCCAACATGCGCTGGTCGGTCATGCCCTCGATCACATCTTTGGGGTTTTGTGCATCGGCCAGCGCTTTGACCAGCTTACCCCCCGACTCAAAGCCAAACATGGCGCCCACTACGTCGGGGTGCAGCCCGGTTTCGTCGCTGGTCATGCGCAGCTTTGAGAGCTTGCGCCAAAGCGCGTCGTCTTGCGTGCCGTACATGTAGCGCAGATCCTCGGTGCGCAGTTTGCCGTAACCAAAGTCCGGCAGATCCGGCACGTCCAGGGGGGCGTCCCCGTAGGCCGCCGCCATGTCGCGGTGAATCGAGAACCGGTCTACCCCGCGCAACTGGTCGTCCCACATCTCCTCGAACTTGTCCAGGTCGGCTTTGCCGTTCTCGTCGGGCAGCAAGTAACCGTATTCCAGCAAGCGCTCGGCCATGGCGTCCAGGCCGTAGCCCTTGGTCTTGCGCACCACGGGGGTGCCAAACACGCCAGATTCAGCCGCGCCGTTCTTGGCCTCATAACCCCACTGCGCTTTCACTTGCGCGGCGTCCAGGCCGCCCAGCTTGGCAATGGCGGTGAACAGGTTGTCCACCTCGGGGTTGATGCCGACCGACTGGCCCACGGGCTTGTCGCCCACCACCTTGTCGCCGGCCTTGGCGGTTAAAAACGTCCAGGCCCGGTACAGGGGCTGGCGCATAACGTCGGCCTTGACTTCTTGCTCGATGCGTGCACGCAAGGTGTCGTGCATCTTTTGCATTTCTTTGAGCTTGCGACTGCGGGCGTTGCGCAGCCACTGCATATCGGCCAGCCCTTTGGCTTGCAGCGCGTCCACCGCGTCCAGCGTGGCCTGCTTGCCCGCGTCGTGGTAACGCTGGTATTCGTCCAGCGTCATACCCGCTTCTTCGGGCGTCTTGAACAGCGGCCCCATGTTGCGCGCGGCCTCGGCCTGGGCGATCTGGTCGTTGGTGGCGAGCATGCGGTCCATCACGGCGCGCACCTCGTCGGTGAGCTCCACCTTCAGGGCCCCGCCGATGTCGCCGGGTGTGGCGCTGACCGACTTCAGCATGGCGCGGTAGACGTTCACCAGCCAGGCGCGAAAGGTCTGGAACATCTTGGTCAGTTCCAGGCTGGGGCTCTTGCCCTCGAAGGCATAGGCCTCAAAACCGCGCGCCCATTGCTCGTGGTGCGTGCGCTTTTCATCAGGCGTCATCAGGTACCAGGTGTCCAGCGCCGACAACTCGGGCGAGCCTGTCACCCCCAGCCAGGCCAGCGTGGTGTTGAAGTCATCTAGCACGGCGCGTTCTTCGGGCCTGAGGCTGTCCAGACCAAACACATTGGCTTCCTGCTGAAGCTTGGTGGCCAGGTCGGCATGCACTTCCAAAAAGAAGTGACCGCCCTCGTGGACAAAGGTCGAAAGGTCGGCCCCGCTCAGCATGCTGATGATGCTGGCTTGTTGGGTGATGTCGTTGCCGAAGGCGATCTGGCCACGGGCATCCTGCATGAATACCACCTGCCCAAATCCGCGCGGCTTGTAGCTCATGATGTTGCCGGGTATTTTTCTGTAAACACTCTCGGTTTCGCTGCGCAGTGGCGGCTGGTCAATGGCGCGGTTTGCCGCTGTGTCACCGCCAACCGTTTCTCGCGCGGCGCGTTGGACAATCATGCTTATACCGGCTTCACTGGTGAAGCCCGCAGCCATCATAGACCGCATGTAGTCAATCCGGACGTTGGTTACGTATATCCCTAAACCGTATTTGTCGGCGATCTCTTTGGCCTCGGTAATGATGACGTCGCCGGGCGCTTTGTTGTGGTTTGCGGTGATGTTGCCCAGGCTGTCCAGCAAAAACGCGCCAGGCGTACCGATCAGGTCGTTGAGGTCTTCGAGCTCTTGAGCGACTTTTGGGGCGAGTAGCTTCCAATCTTTGGCGGGCAGCGGTTCGCGCCGGTGTGGATCGTTTCGGTAACTTTCGGGTAGCAGACTGACGACGTCGTTGTATTCGGCGCGGCTCCAGTTACGAGTTTGTGGCCAGGCTTTGAATTTTCCATCTTTGGATATTACGCTCGATTTACCATCTTGGTGCAGGATGTTGGCGTCCTTGGGGTCGTAAGTGCCCCGGTTGAAAACGCTTTTGATTTGCTCAGGCTTGAACGCCACGTAGGTGGTGGAATTCTTGGCGGCTACATCACCCACGCCCTGGTCGTGTACTTTGGACACCACCACCCCGTCGTACTTCCCGGAGTCCTTGGCTAATTGCACAATGTCGTTCAGGCTGCGGTATTCGCCCTTGTAGAGGATTTCCCGCCAGTTTTCACCCTTGGCGTTGACCCGCAACGGCTTTTTCAGGCTGATGTGAACCGGCATGACGTTGGCGTTGTCTTTGAGTTTTTCCGAAAAGTCGCCCCGCCACTGCACGGTATAGCTGCTGGCTACGGCCGGGTCATCAGTAAAAAAGTAAGTGCCTTCGGGCGCACCCGTTTTGGAACTTTTGCCGGAGAGTCCAGGGTCGAAGTTGTCAAAGTCGCCTGACATGAATTCACCACGGTTGCCGACATTTACCCCGGTACCGTGGTACACCACCAGCGGCTTGCCCTCCTTATCCACCACCTTGCTGTCCCCGAACCAGCCCTTGAATGCTTCGCTCTCAGGGGCCAGCTTGCCCTGGTCGTACATGCCGTCCGTGCTGCTTTGCCCGCTGAACCCCAGTTTGTACCGGTCGGCAAAGGCCTGCACGCTCACGCCAGTGCGCGCGGCCATGACGGCGTAGAAGGTGCCCGCCAGTGTGGCGTAATGCTCGTTGACCTTGGGGGTGAAGCGCCCCACAGCGTTGAGTTGGGTCAGCAGCTGGGCCTGCACGGCTTCGCGCCCGGCGTTGAATTCGGTGTTGGTTTGCTTTTCCAGCAGCACCGATTCAATCTCTGCGTTCAGCGCGTCGCCTTTTTCCTGCATGTAGGTTTTGGCCTCAAGGCGACTCATGGCGCCCACGTCGGTGCGGGCGTTGTCGATCAGGCTTTGCGAGAATTCGGCGCCGATGGTGCCCACCAGCAGCTCGGCGGTCGGTATCACCAAATCACCCCCGGTTTGCACTTGGTCAAGTTGCGTGGCCACGCTGGGCACGGCCCGGGCCAGGGCTTGCAAGTCCACCCCGGCCTCGATCAGTTTGGCGCTGTCGACAAACACGGTGCCCGCGCCATCGTCGATCAGGTCTTGCATGTAACCGGCCAGCGTCTCGGGGCTGCGCTCCAGCATTTTTCCGGCCTGCATCGTGGTTTGCAGGTCCTGCAGGAGCTGGGCCTGCTGTTCGGCGTGGGCTGCCAGGCGGTCGCTCTGGCTAGCACGCGCCATGACACTTTCAACACCTTTAATGACACCGATCTGGGTGCCCCCGCCCACCAGCGTGGCGATGGCGGTTTGCATCAGTGCCTCGGGCTGTTCGGCGAAGAACTCACCAATGGACTTGTCGGGGTTGACGTTGCCCCATTCGTTGAAGTTCTGCCACAGCGTGGCGGCACCTTCGCCGCGCAGCTCCTTAGATATCTCGTAGCCGAACAGCTTGCCCGCGCTGGCCCCGGCCTTGACGTTTTTCAGCAGGCCAGCCACGCCCAGAAACTTCTCAGTGACGATCTCGGCCGTGGCGTCCTGGATGCCGTAGGCACCCGCTTGGGCGGGGCTCAGGCCCGCGTCGCGCCCCTTGCCGTAGGACTGCCCCCCGGCGGCCAGGCCCATGGCCCCCAGCATGAGTTGTTCCCCCGCGACACGCGCGCCATTGGCAAAACCAAGGGGCAGCAGGGCCAGGGTCTGGCCGGCACTCTGAAAGCCCGACATGACACTCTTTTCAACAAACCCGGCGTCCGGGTTCGCGCCCATGACCTGGTTCGCTAGGCCTTGCGCGTTGCGTTGTTGCTGGCGCATCCAGCCCCCCGCGCTCTCCAGCCCCACCAGTTCGGTCGGAAAGGCGGCCGCGCCCCATAGGCCCGCGCTCAGAGCGGGCAGGCCACTGGCGATGGCGCGCGGCACCTTGGCCAACATGCTGGCGCTGGTTTCCAGCAGGCCCATGTTGTCCAGGTCGTCATGCGCGATTTGCGCCCGCTGGGGCTCGGCGGCCAGCCAGCCGCGAAGCTTGGGGGATTGGTCCAGCACCGCGTTGGCCTCATCCAGTTTGGCGCGGGTTTCGTACTCAGGCTTGTACTCGGCAATTACCCCGGGGGGCAGGCCGTAGCGTTGGGCCAGTTTGGCGTTTTGGGCGACCTCGTCGGGTTTGGCTTCCAGGCCAAAGCGCAAATTGGCGCGCGCTTGCACGTCCATGCCGTCATCAAAAAGATCAGTGTTTGACATCAGAAACGTCCAAGTTGTAAGCCACGGGTGTAAGCGCGTTCAATTTCGGCCTTTTGGCCGTCGGTCATGGCGCCCGCGCCCAGGCTGTACTTGGCGCGGTAGTCGTTGACCAGCGCCTCGCGGGCACCGGTGGGGATGTCATCGAAGCGTTTGGCCACAAAGCTGGCATCGGGTTTGATGCTGGGGTCGGTGGCAATTTGGTAGCCGCGCTTTTTGGTGGGGAGCAGGCCAAACAGACCAGTGCCTTGTTCCACGCCTTCACGCACCAGGCCCAGGCCCACCCGTTTGCCCTCCTCGGGGGTGAGTGCTGCGCCCTTGGCTTTGGTGGCGTCATCCAGGCTGCGGGTGAGTGCGTCCATGAACAGCGCGGTTTCCCGGGCTGCGGGCGTGCCCTCCTTGGGTGTCAAGTCGATGCCGATGGCCGTCACCTCGGCCTTGATCGTGCCCAGGGTGTTCCTGATGGTGCGCTGGCTTTCCATGGCCTTGGCATCGGCTTTGCTGATGCTGGCTTGCACCTCGATCAAATGCCGGTAGTCGCTTTTGCTCAGGTACGGCTCGGACTTTGAAAGGTCAAGATTGGCGAACTTTTGCGCGTCGTCCATGGCCAGGCGGCGCAGTCCGTAGTAAGCGCCTTCTTTGGCTGCGGACCCGCCCTCTGATTCGGCTTTGTCTTGCCTGCGCTTTTGGTCTTGCCAGTCACGGATCTGGCGTAGCTCTTCGGGTGCGGTCTCGGTCAGCGCGGCAATTTGCAAATTGCTCAGGCGGCCCGTGGACATCATGCTGGACCATGCCTGTTTGCCCAAGTCCTTGGCCTTGTTGGTCTGCGCGATGTCGGCTTCCTGGTAACGGTCGTGCAGCTCTTTGACTGCCTGGTCGCGTTCCTCACCGGTAAAGCCCTCACGCGCGAGTTTCAAGGCGTCTTCCATAGGCAGACTTTGCCGCATGATGCCGTCACCAAAGGCCTGCACTTTAGCCCGGGTGGTGCCCACGTCCAGCGCCTTTTGTAGGCGCAATTTGGCGTCCGCCGTGATCTCGGTGTCGAACACCTGCAGGTACTGCGCTGCAAAGTCGAGCTTGTTCTTTTCCATGGCTGTGACCACCACCGCCGAGTGCATGGGGCTGAGCTGAAGCAAAGTTTCAGCGGCCTGTTGCTCAGGGCTCAGGCTTTTATCACTGGCGATGGCCTGGGTGATGGCGTTGCGGCTGGCGGCTATTTTGTCGGGCTGGTCCCATTCCTTGAGCGCGGCGTTTTGCGCCAGGGTGATGGTGCTTTTTCGCACCCCCATTTCATAACGCTGGCCCTCCTGTGACAGGTGGGTTTGCAGGTTTGACTGAAACTGGTTGACCACCTGCCCCACGTTGGCGCCAAAGGCCTGGCGCTGGGCGTCGTTGCCCAGCCCGGCGGAGATGCTGGCGATTTCGTTGTTGAACTTTTCGCCGTAGACCTCTTCGAGTGAGCGCCCTTGCGCATCGGGTTGAATCGCCGCCTCACCCAGCCGGTTGATAAAACCGTCAGTCTTGTCGTGGGTAAAGTGCAGACGCGCAGCCACCACTTTGTTCATGGCGTCGTTGACGCGCAAGTCATTGGTTTCACGCGCGGCCTGTTCTGCCATCCTTGCAAAGATGCCCCCGGCTTGGCTCATGTCCTGGCCGAACTGTTGGAGCTGCCCGCCGGCGGGGCTGGTGACATCCACCGGATTAAAGCGCGCCGCCGGGATGTTGGGCGCGTAAAGGTTGTTGCTAAGGGCGTTAGGCATGGTGGTTTACGTCGTGGTGGGCTGCATCAGGTTTGTCGGTACCGGCGACCACCAGCTGCTGGCAGGGGCGCTGGGCGCTGCGGGGCTGGCGGTGTCAAAAGCCCCTACTTTTTTCATGCTCGAATAGCTTGCGCCTAGCTGCGCGGCCTGCGCCGCAAAGGTTCCCAGCGCTGACATGCCCGGGTTGATGCCGCTGGCCTGGGTGCGGCCTACGTTGCCGATAGCGGTCGGGTTAATGCCGCTGGCCTGGGTGCGGATCACGTCGCCCTGGGCTTTGGGGTCAATGGCATTGGCCTGGGTGCGGATCACGTCGCCTTGGGCCTTGGGGTCTATGGCGCCGGATTGGGCCCGTTCAAGCAGGGCCTGACCCTGGTAGGTGGTTGCTGTTTGTCGGTGCCCCCAAGCCTGGCGTAGCGCGTTAAGTTGAATCTCCCGAACGGCGACCGCACCCTCAATATCGGTGCTGGTGAGCACATCAACGGCGCTTCCTTGCCCCAGGTCCACGCCACGCGCGGCCATGGTGGCACGCTGTCGACCTTTGATTTGCGCGGTTTTAAGCTGTGTCGTTTGGGCGTCTCGTTCGCCTTTTGTGAGTTCGTCCTGCGCTTTGTTTTCGTAGTAGACGGCCTTGATGTCGGAAATACCGGCATCAAACCCCAGCGTGTCTTTCTTGTCTTGCGCGGTGAGCTGGGCCATAGCGGCCTGGTAACCCAACGTGTCTTTTTGGCCCTGGGCGCTGACCTCTGTCAAACTGGCCTGGTAACCCATGGCCGTTTGTTGCGACAGTGCATTCAGTTCAGCGAGTCGGGCGTTGAATTCCAGCGTGCTTTTTTGGGACGAGGCCCCGAAGTACGAACCGATAACGCTACTGGCGGCTCCCACACCCTGCAGGGCTATGGCGGATGTTGCGAACGACATGCTTTCCCCTAAGGTTTGATTGTCCCAAAGGTAGCGCCTTACGCGGGTGATGCGCGCACCCTGCTAGCCGCCTAAAGCCACCTCTACAGTCACTGACACCACGGTGAGCGGCAGGGGGTCGGACTGGCGCACGAACAGCTGGCCGCTGTCGGCCCAACTAGGTGTCAAAGTG
>Ga0210044_10000971_pt1 | contig 43687 bp, 29 predicted proteins | sample CryGey13umfilter_2_FD_183959 | JGI IMG/M metagenome (GOLD analysis project Ga0210044, IMG submission 183959) | Groundwater microbial communities from aquifer in Utah, USA - Crystal Geyser 4/9/14 3 um filter (SPAdes) (version 2) | ecosystem: Environmental > Aquatic > Deep subsurface >... | reverse complement strand
CAGAACGGGAGGGGAAAGCTCCCGCTGAGCCGCACCTGCCGCAATCGGTTCGGCGGGAGCCTCACCCTCCCCCGGGAACAGCATGACCAGCGTGCGGTCATCAAAGGAACCTCGCTTCTCGTAACGCAGCAGGTCCAGAAGCGCGGTGTCCGCATCCTGCCGCAGTGCCACGCGGTCGAGATGCTCAAGGAGCTTGGGCAGATTTTGCTCCGGCGGGAAGAAGTCGTCCGCAACGCCGTCGGTCATCGCTAACAGCATCCGTGGGGGCGGCTCCATGCGGCGGATCTGCGCTTGAGTGACAGCCCGCTCCGCTGCGCCGTTCTGGGTCAGCGGCACGACCTGCGCACCGTACTCGCCCTGTGCGGCTTCCGCCAAGGTCCACACCGAACCATCCGCCTGCCACGCGGCGAGGAGACCATCCCCAACCTGAGCGGTGGCTACAAGGTCCGAGCCCCTGTCCACGCGGTGAAGAAGGAGCAGAAGCGTAGTGGCAAGGTCGCGCGGCGCCAGGCCGCGACGTTCCGCCTCGGCGGTCAACTCGACAAGCGCCTGCTCTAAGCCTGCCTGCAACGCGGCGCGGGCAACCGGTTCGGCGTCGCGCCCGGATGGGCGCGCAGCCTCACCCTCCCCGTTCGCACGGCGGAGAGGGGAGGGCGAAGCTCCTGCTGAGCCGCCTCCACTCGGCTCGGGAGGACCCTCGCCCTCCCAAGCGCGGCCGTTCTCGGCGTTGAGGATTCCGGCTACTGCTGCAACTGCGCTCCTCGTGGCCACGGCTGCACCAACCCTCGACCGGGCGCAGGAGCCGAGCCCGTCTGCTACAGCCACGACGTGCCAACCGTTGACACTGGTCAAGTGGAACGAGTCCTCGCGATAGGTCCCGTCATGCGCGTGAGCCTTGCCCCGCAGACTGGCGCCGACCAGCGCCCAGCCAGCGCTGCCGGTGACCCGTAGGCATTCTTCGTGCGGCACCGGGTCGGTGGCGTCCTCGGGTTCGAGCGTGCGCCAGAGCGTCGAGACGCCTTCCGCATTGCGCACCGGCTCTTCCGGTTGTGACGCGGGCTCCGGCTGCGTCACTGGAGGGTTCCGTTCCTCGCCCATCACATCACGATCTCAATGCCCGGCGGGGGCGCTCCGAGCTGCACGCCCGCGCCGTCGGGCGCCCCGGCATCCGCTTTGTCGCTGGCAAGCTGAACGGAATCGGACACCCATTTGAAGAATGCCTGCATAGCTTGGGGAGTGACGTCTCGCATCAGCAGAACGATCTCGGTGATCTGCTTGAGCGTGCTCGTGTTGACGTCGTCGCCACACCCGACCGCAATGATGTTCGCCAGCTTCCTCTCGGTGCGCTTCTTGACAGCCTGCGCGGCGGCTTCCCAGGTATCCGTCGGCTCGCCATCGGTCATCAGGAAGACCAGTGGCTTGTAGTCGCCCTTCCGGTCCGGCGAGTTGGCGACCACTTCGCGCTCAACGGCGTCGTTGAGCAGTTGCAGCGCCTTGCCCATGGCCGTCGTCCCGGCCGCCTGGAGCGTTGGCGCGTTGAACTGGCTCAGCTCGGTCAGGGGCATCAGTTGCCGCGCCTCGCTGTCGAAGGTGATGATGCTCAGCCAAACCGTCTCGAGCGCCCGTGGATTCGACCGAAGCTCGCCCACCAATAGCGACACCCCCTGGTTCACCTGCTCGATGGGCGAGCCGGACATGGAGCCGGAGCAATCGAGTAGCAGGTAGACGGGCAACCGCCGCCCCTCGGAGTCGTCGAATCGCAATGCCATGGCGTGTGTCCTCCTTGCCTTCAGTCAGTCCCAGATTCCTTTGTCTCGCACCTTCCACTCCCCCAGCCAGTTCTTCTCGACGACCTTCTCGTCGCCGAGGCCGACACCGGCCAGGAGACCTTCACACTCCTTCACAACCAGCTTCCGGTTGTCGCCGGAGCGGCGGATGACTTCGTACCGCTTGCCGTCGATGGTAACGTACCTGCCGCCAAGAATGCCGCTGTCCTCCTCGGGTTCCCCCCAGAGGTTGCGCTTGAGTTCGGGCATGGCTCTGGCTACCTCCTACCGTTTGAAGATGTCGGCAACGGCGTCGGTGACGCCGCGGCCCCACTCGCCGAAGGCGTCGCCAATCTGGTCCGGTCGCCGGTGACTCAGGTAGAGGGCGCACTGGATCAGGCCGACGACAGTATGCGCCACAATGCGAAACGTCGCCAGGAAGAGCCTGCCAGCGAGTCTGAAGGGGTCGAGCATCGGCGGGGAGTGTTCGCCGCAGGCGTTAGTCTTCCTGCCCGGTTACTGGAGACGATTGCTCTGGCGCCCTGCCACGGCTGGAGCTGCTGTTCCGGTTCCCGATCCAACTCCTGTTCGCGGGCGTGCGGGAGGAGTTCTGGTACCGGGCGCTGCTCCAGACGAAGAGGGAGTGTCTCTTCCGACACGCTTCCACGGCCGGCGTGGCTGGGTCGGTGCTGTTCGCCCTCTAGCACGTGCCGATCGCGCTGTCCGAGGACCCCGGCCTGTCGTGGATTGGCGCCGTGGTGCGCTGCCTGGGGGGACAGGGGGCCAACGGCTTCCTGACGGCTACGTCTATTTCCGCACGCGGTCGCTGCTATCGGCTGCGGTGCTCCACGCCGCGATGAACTCGTATGCGCTGATGCGATGACGCACCTGGCGGGCGGTGTTCACCCCTTGGCAAACGTCAGGACCGTCACCGACCGGGCGGGGAACACGAAGTCGCGAGCCTCGCCGGGCGGCAGGTCTGACTCGCTGATCGCGACCTCCGACGGCTTCCCCAGGGCGTTGGCGGCGTGGACGTGGGGACCCGTCATCTGGGCGACGCGAACCGGCCCGGCAGGCTGGAACCCGGCGAGGTCGAGGGAGCCGCGGACCGCGCGCGTCGGGTGCGAGTTCACGGTCGCTAAGAACAGTGTCCGCCCGTCGGCGGAGAGGGTGGCGGCGACATCCAGCGGCGAGGGTCGGCACGGCTCGACCGGCTCGACGTGGACCGGGACGCAGCGGTCGCCGAGGTGCTCGCCGTACAGGCGGAAGGCCCAGTACACGGGCGTCAGCGCGACCTGGGTCTGGTCGGTTTGGATCACGCCCATGGCGTTGACGAGCAGGGCAATGTTGGCCATGCGGACGCGGTCGCTGAGCCGGAGGAAGACGTTGAACATACGGGCGGCAAAGAGCCCCTCGCGCAGCTTCCCCTCGGGCAGGAGCTGGCCGTTCCAGGCGTCGCGGTTGACGAGGTTCCACTCGTCGACGGCGAGCGGCAACGGCTTCCCGCCGGGCGCGTTCTCGGCGGACGAACGGCGTCCGTTCGCGGCGATTCGCGCTGTTTCCGCCAGCACGCGCTCGAAGCGCTCCGGGGCCTCCATCGCCAGTCGGTAGTTCACCAGCGGGTCGCCCTCCGGCGGCACGTCGTGATAGAGGTGGGCGGACAGGTAGTCCATTGCCTTGCCTGCGCCCTTCGCGACGGTGGCGTTCCAGTCGTTCCAGCCGGCGCCGTCCACGCCGACGCCGACCAGCTTGACGGTAGGATCGACGGCCCGGACCGCCTGCGCGAACTCCGTGGCCTTGCGGGCGTAGTTCGCCGGGGTCAGGTGGCCGAGCTGCCACGAGCCATACAGTTCGTTGCCGAGACCCCAGTACTTCACGGCGAACGGCTGCGCCGACCCGTTTGCCGCCCGGCGCTTCCCCTGTGGGCTATCCGCCGGGCCGTTGCAGTACTCGACCCACGCGGCAGCTTCCTCCGCCAGCGCCTCACCGGCGTTCAGGCAGACGTATGGCTCGCAGCCGACCAGCTCGCAGAACCGGAGGAACTCGTGGGTGCCGAAGTCGTTCGTGTCCCAGGCGCTCCACGCCCGGTCGAACCGGGCCGGGCGGAGGTCGCGGTCACCGAGTCCGTCCTGCCAGTGGTAGCCGGAGGCGAAGTTCCCGCCCGGCCAGCGGATGATCGGCGGCTTCAGCTCGCGGATGGCGGCCACCAGGTCGGCGCGCATCCCGTCCACGTTGTCCGCGGGCATCAGCGAGGCGCAGCCGATCCAGAGCGTGCCGCTCGCCGCGTCGGTGGTGAGGGCAAACGTCGCCGGGCCGCCCGCCGACACGGACAGCTCGAACGGGAACGTCCGCCACTCGCCGCCCACGCCGGACAGGACCTGCTTAGCCAGGACCCGATCGCCGCGCCGCAGGCTCACCCGGACGGGCGCTTCGCTGCCGACCTGCCTCAGCACCACGCGCCCCACGTACCCGATCGGTCGCAGTTCGAGACCGTCCTGCGCCACGCCGTGCTCGCCCTTCGCGTCCCGGCTGGTGCCCCGCTGCGACTGGCTGCCGGTGTAGAACGTCACGTTGTCCCGGGCAAGCTCCACGCCGTTTTCAGACCCGAACCGCCGCCAGTGCTCCAGCGCTCCGTCGGGGCCGGCGTTGTCGGCGTCCGACACGTTGCCGACGAACTTACGGTTGCGGAGCATCTCCGCCCAGAGGCCGCCGTCGTAGATGCAGCGCCCCAGATGCTCGATGAAGTAGCCGAGCAGGTTGCGGTCTACCGACGTGCCCGGGCTGGTCGCCTCCACCCGGAGGCGCGCTCCGAGCGGCCGCCCGTCAGCGGGGCGCGTCTCGAGCGCCAGATAGTCGAGGTCCACCGTCACCGCCGGCCCGTTGCCGAACGTCTTCGCCATGAAGCCGACTAACTTCGGCTCGAACCACGTGTGCCGATGTCCGGCGACCTGCCACTCCGCCCCCGCCGCGCGCTTGAGGGCGAAGGTGTAGACGCCGCCAGTCTCATCGAGCCGCAGCCAGACGTCGCGGGCGTCACCCTCCGCGGCGATCTCCTTTCCCCATCCGGTGCGCTCCAGCCAGACCTGCGGCGCCTGCATCTGCCAGAGCTGCCGCGCGTAGAACGGCCCCCACGCGACGACGCTGCCCTCCGACTCCGCTGCCACCAGCGCCAGGTGGAAGTTGCTGCCCTCGCCGTAGTCCACCAGCTTCACCCGCCCCTCGAACGTGAAGTCGCAGTCCGGCACCTCATGGAGCAGCAACGGCGCGTCTCGCGGAGGCATGACCCAGTGGTTGAACCCGGTCTGCCGCTGCGGCGCCGTGACGCGAAGGTGGCCGGGGTTCGCGGTGAGCGAGTACGTCGGCCCTGCGGCGGGCGTGCGCCATTGCCACCGAGCGTCCAGCGTCGGTTTGTCGAAGTCGTCCCTGAATCCCTGGGCGAGCAGCGGCCCGCCGACTGCGATCACTGACGCGAACATGGTCAAGCCTCGAATGCACATGGAGGTCCTCTGTCGATCTCTTAGGGTTGCCGCATTATACACGCTGACTACAGGCTTGCGCTTCTGGACGGAAGGACGCCGTTGCGTCGAAGGCGAAGTTGTGGCGGGTACCCGCGCGTCCCGAGGAGGATCTGGCATGGTCACACCGGCCGCCCTTTCGTTGTCGCTGTTACTTGGCTCCCTCGCTGCTGCACAAACGACCAACATGATCCGCAACCCCGGCTTCGAGGAGGGCGCGGACCAGCCGGCGGAGTGGCATCTCGGCATGGAAGGCCGCGGCGCCGGGTCGGCGACATGGGTGACCGACAATCCGCGCTCCGGCAAGCGCTGCGTTCGCCTGGAGCTGACGGAGCCTGGCGACTACTGGATGGCGCAGCAGCGCTACGCAGCCGGCACCGCACTCCCGGACCATCCCTATCGTGTCAGCGGCTGGTACCGGAGCACCACGAGCGCCTGCCACCCGTGCCTGTACTTCCTCGGCCGGGACGGCAGCTTCCTTGGCGCCTGGGAGACGGCGCTGCCCGCCAGCGAGGAATGGAAGCCGTTCGACTTCGTGATCCAGTCGAAGGCAGGCACCGACCACTTCGAGCTGCAGCTTCGCGTGCAGAGCGCGCCGGGCGTGTGCTGGTTCGACGACAAGCCGCTGAGCTCGCTGCGGTTGGAGACCATCCGCGACGGCATCGAGGACTATGAACTGCTCTACCTGCTGGACTCGTTGGTGGAGGCAAAGCCCAACGCCGACCTCGGCCTCCTTGCCCAAGCCCGCGAGGTGCTGAAGGTGCGGCCGGCGGTGTCGAAGAGCCTGCGCGAGTTCGACCGGACGGGCGAGGCGATGGAGGCGGAGCGCGCGGTCATCGCGGCGCTCATCGAGAAGTTGGCCAAGTGAGGGGAATCACCGGGTAGTCCCGCCACCCCCTACGGCTGCGGCTCGGCGGCGTCCACGCCCGGTTCCTCCACGCCGGCCCGCGCCCCCTCCTCAAGGTCGTCTACGAACTTCGCCACCCGCACCCGCCATCGCTGGTACTCTTCGTCTGCGCGGTCCTTCGGGTAGTGGCCGTCGTAGGAGTACTGGACGTGCAGCGTGTTGATGAGCGCGTGGAACTCCTGGTCGAGGGGTCTGGGCAACGCTCGGCGTAGCTCACCCCAGCGGGAGTTGTCGGTGTTGAGAAACGCTTGGGCTGCGTTCCGCGCTACATCGAACAGGATGCCAAACGCCGTCCGGTAACCGTGGTCTGCGGTTGCGGCGTTGGTCTCGTGTTGCGCAAGAGCCAGCATACTGTCGCCGTTCCGGAAGATCGCTCGGACATCCTCGAACGTAGGCACTGCCATCGTCTCGCTCGCCTCCCGAAAGGTCTCTCCGTTCCCATGCAGCACTGCGCGCCACGCGCACACGCTGGCAGCAATGCTGTCGCTGACGCGCTCGCCCGGCTCGCGCACGAGCACATCCACGTCGCGTGGGAAGTCAGCCGTGGCGTCCCAGTAGACCTCGATGTCCTTCTTCCGCCGGGTGGTGATGAGCACGTCCACATCGTGCGCCAGCTCCGGGGCGTATGCCATGGACCCGAACAGCACGATGTCACGAATCTCCGGGTCGGCACGAAGCAGCGAGCGGGTAAGCGCGCCGAGATCCAAGTCGCTCCTCGTTCCGGCGGTGGGCGTTGGCCGCATGGTGGGTTGCCTCGGTGCGCCCTTTCGTTGGGCCGTGCGTCTGCCGCGCGTTGCCGGATTGTAGCGTCGGCCCGCGGCGTCTGCAACGACGCGGCTCATCGGCGCGCCAGCAAGCGCCGCACTTCCTTCGCCTTCTCCTCGGCCGGCGGCACGCCCAACTCAGCCACAAGCTGCTTCTTCGTCCACTGTCCCAGGTACGCGACCTGACGCGCTTCGCCGAGCGTCAGGTCGCGTTTCTCGTGGTGGGCGCGAAGCGTGGTCTCCATGGCCTGGCGCAACCGTGACCCGCGGAGGACCAGCAAAATTAGTTCCCGCGTGTGCGCCTTGCACAGCGGCACGTGGCCCCGCAGCACCAACAACAGCCGCACCAGGTTGAGCGTTGCCCGAGTCAGGATCTCGGAGACGGAGCAGGAGCAGTCTTCGGTCGGGTGCTTGGCGAGGCGATGGAAGCGGCGCTCCCGCTGGAGCGAATCCCAGCCCCACTCGAACCGGTACCACATGAAGTCATACGTCTCGTCGATCCACTGCTGCTTGGGCACTCCGAGGGTGAGCGCCTGCCAACGGTGCTGAAGCCCCTCCGGGTCGTAGAGCGGCAGCCCTCGCTGCAGCGCGTGGGCCATTGGGCTGTGCTGGCGGAAGTGCGTTCGCACCTGGCTCAGGTTGAAGGGCACCAACTCGACGGGGCCTTCGTAGTGGTAGTCCAGCTCCTCTCGCCACTTGCGGCGCAGCTTCCCCCGGTAGACCCAAACCAAGTCAAGGTCGCTGGCCTCGTCCCAAGTGCCTGTCGCCACGCTGCCGATGACTATGAGGGCGGTCGTGTTGGGGTAGAGCGACAGAATCCGCCGACATGCGTCTCGCGTCTCGCCGCGGTAGGCGGCCGGCAGTCGGCGCGTCTTCAGAGCCTCAGCCATCTCAGCACGCCCGGGCCGTCGTTGCCACTTCCGCAAGTAGCTCGCGGTAGAACCGGTAGTGTTCGAACGGCACGTTCTTGCGCACGCGCCCATCGGCAAGCGGGAGGTAGCCGCCGTCCGCCAAGAGCGGCGGCGCTTTGGTGCGGATCTCCTGCTCCACTTCCTCCTTCGACCGCAGGAGCACATCCAGATCGATGCCGCCGATTAGCCGGAGGTCCCTGCCGAACTCCGCGCGGATCGATCGGTAGTCCATGGCGCGGGTCTCCGCCTCGCAGGCCCAGAGCACGTTGAAGCCAGCGGCCACCACGCCCGGCAGCAACGGGCGCCCGTTGGCGTAGGTCGTCCAGCAGAACCACTGGACCCCTCGCTGTCGAGCCGCGTCGATGATCGCGCGGTACCCGGGCAGAAGAAACGCCTCATACTGCGCCGGCGACAGCAGCGGCCGGTCGTTGCCGCCGATAGGCTCACTGAAGGAGACGTAATCGACTTCGACCTCCGAGAGCACGCGGTCCAGGATTCCCAAGGAGCACCGGGCCGCCAGGTCAAAGACCTCGCGAACCAAGTCCGGCGTGTCCATCAGCGGGAACAAGGCGTTGAGGAACTGGTCCCAGGCGTGCACCTGCATCGTCAGAAAGAACCCCCGGTGCAGGGGCAACTCCAGCACGTGCTCCCGGTCACGCCACCGTTTCACGCACTCGTCCCAGTCGTCGGGCCAGCGGCGGGGATCGTGGGGGTCGAGGCAGCGCGCGAGTTGCTTCACGCCCTCAGCATCCGGCTGCCAGTCCTTCAGCCCGGGGATCGGATCGAGGCTGACGGGGATCCGCTCTCGCCGGTCTGTCTCGAACAGCTCGCAGGGATCGACTCCCACGGGCAGCCCTTGCCGGCGCCACTCCTCCAACACCTCGTCTCGCAGACCCTCCTCGAAGTAGGGAACACGGTCGGGCGCGCCGTAGGAGAGGGTCTCGTGAAAGCGCTGGCGGGAAGTCATGCGTGCCTCCGGCAAGTTGGGTGGGTGACGGCTACATCCCGAGGTTGTACGTCGCCGTGTGCCCTTCCCGGGAGTGCAGTGCAGCGCTGCACACGGGGTGCTCCAGCTCGCCGAAGAAGCCGCCCTCGACCACGAACCTGGCGCAAGCCTCAGCGTCGGGCGCGTCGATGTCGTACTCCCGATCCGTGAGATGGTCCAGTTCGTAGGTGGCAACCACGCGGCACTTGCCGGCCACCAGCGGGAAGCTCTGCACCTCAATGCCGTCGTGACGGACGAGTGCGAGGTAGCCCGTCTCCTGCTGGATCACGCCAGCGATGCGGGGCGTGTTGTAGTCGTCCTTCTCGTAGTCCATCGTGAGAAGTGTGAGCGCCAGCGCGTCGCGCGGAGACATGCCGGAGTCGATCTTCTCCGCGATGGGGTCGGTGTGCGACCCGTTGGTAACGACCACGGTGCCCTTGACGACCCGCAGGCAGTTGTAGGCGATGTAGGGGTTCTTGAAGACATCGTTCTCGTGCCCCGGGCGCGGGACGATGGCGATGCCCTTGCTCGTCTCAACGGCCTGGCGGTTCGGGAACGAGCGGGAACTCACGCGATACGCGGCAAACGGTTGGTCCGTCTTGCCGACGGTGACGATTCTTCCAACGTACATGGGCCGACCTCCGTGTCTCCGCTTCAGGCGGAGCTGTCATCGTCCACAGTATTCGGGCAGGGCGGGGAATCCCCTTCCCGTCCGGCCACCCAACGCCGCTACCTTGGCCAATAGCCCCGCGCCGAGTCACGTATCCAGCCGCATGATCGGCTGCGTGTCCTGCGCTCGGGCTTTCAGCCGATCGACCTCGGCTGGCTGAATGGGCCGGAACCGGCTGGCGACCTCCACGACGCGCCAGAACAGCGTCTCATCGCCTGGCGGCACCGTGGCGGTGATGGGCTGAGACAGCGTGAACCGCGCCGCCAGTTCCTGCCAGTCCGGCTCTGTCTCCGGCACGTACCAGCACTTCGCGAAGGGCTTGTTGTCCTTGGTGGTCGGCGTGCGCGCGATTGCTTTCAGGGCGAGGATGCCCAGGCCCTTCTCACGCGCGCGCTCGATCACCTGCGGGCCGAAGTTCTCCTTGAGGCAGAGCACGTAGTTGATTGGGAAGAGGATCGTGTCGAAGGCGTACTGGTCCATCGCCCAGAGCGCCGCCGCGACGGAGTGAGCGGAGAACCCGAGGAACCGCGTCTTCCCCTGCTCCTTTGCCTTGATGAAGGTCTCCAGGGCACCGCCAGGCGCGAACGCCTGCTTCGCGTCGTCGAGGTTCTGCAGCCCGTGGAGTTGGTACGTGTCGAAGTGGTCGGTACGCAGAACCTTGAGTGAGTTCTCCAGCTCCCGCGCCGCGCCGGCGGCGTCGCGCTGACCGGTCTTGCAGGCGAGGAACACCTTGTTCCGGTACGGCTCCAGGGCCGGTCCCAGCCGGGCTTCGGCGTCGCCGTAGCTGGGCGCCACGTCGAAGTAGTTGACGCCACAGTCGATCGCGCGGGCGACGTGGTCGTTGGCCTCCTGCTGCGGACGCTCCTCCAGCGACCGAACGACGATGCCACCAAGACCGATGATTGAGAGCTGCTCACCGGTCTTGCCCAGCGCGCGCTTCGGCAAGGGGCCGGCGGGCTTCTCTTCTGCCCGCGCGTGAGGTGTCGCACTTCCCGCTGCCAGGCTACCGGCCAGGGTCGATTTTAGAAAGTCACGTCGCTGCATGTCTGGTCAACTCCTTCCGAGTGCCGGGAGGCGGAGCGAGTGCGTTCGCACGGGGTCGCACCCTCGGGCCTGCCGGCATGCCTCCTGACCCACCGTTTTCTCGCGGCAGGCAGGAAACCTACTTCTTTCCTCAGAATGACACACCCCTCACGCCGTGTGCAAGGAGCCCCTCATGACCGTCGGAACCGTCACCCCACCCGAATGGCGCGAACTCACCGACCCCGTGTCGGGTGTCCGCCTGCGCCAGCTCACCAGCTACAAGACGAACAGCCACCACCTCTACTTCACCAATCCCGGTTGGTACGCGGGCGGCCGGAAGCTGCTGTTCGGCTCGGAGCGATACAACCGGTCGAACCTCTACGGCATCGATCTCGAGTCCGGCGAGATCACGCAGCTCACCGACCTGGAACCGCCGCCGAAGCGCGAGGTGACGTTCCTGGGCGTCAGCGTCAACCCGACCCGCGACGAGGCGTACTTCACCTACGGGCAGGAGTTGCGCGCCGTCGACTTGGGCACGTTCGAGCAGCGGACGCTCTGGACGATGCCCGCTGGCTTCCGGCCGTCGATGCTCAACTGCACGGCCGACGGAAAGTGGGTATGCATCGGCATCGCCGAGGACCTGTCCCGCGAGATCCGCACCGACATGCTCCGCGGCTACATCGGCTTCCGCGAGACGTTCGAGGCGAACCCCGAGTGCCACGTAGTGCGGGTGGCCACCGATGGCTCCGGCGGCGAGTCCGTCTGGCAGGAGCAGACCTGGATCGGCCACGTCAACACCTCCCCGACGCATGCGAACCTGCTGACCTTCTGCCACGAGGGCCCGTGGGACAAGGTCGACAACCGCATCTGGGGCTTCGACCTCGACACCGGCAAGGCGTGGATGATCCGACCCCGCGAGGCGGGAGAGAACCCCGGTCACGAGTACTGGCATGCCGACGGCGTGACTGTCGGCTACCACGGCCGCCGACCCGATGGCAGCAAGTTCCTGGGCAAGACCCGGTACGACAACACCGACCGCTTCGAGGCCGACTTCCCCGGCGAAACAGGTCACATCCACTCCAACGACTTCCACCTCATCGTCGGCGACGGCGGAAGCGTCATCCGCGCGTGGCAATGGAACGGCGCGTCCTTCGACGGCCCCCGCGTCCTGGCCGAGCACCGCAGCAGCATGAAGATCCAGCAAGCCCACCCGCACCCGCGCTTCAACGCCGACGGCACGAAGGTCGTCTTCACCAGCGACTGGACCGGCTACTGCCAAGTGTACGAGGCGGAGGTGCCGGAGTTCGCGGCGCTGCCGGCGGCGAAGACGTAGCTGGTTCGGTCTCGCGGTCGCGTCGACCGAGGGAAGTCGCGATGAAGCTCCCGAACCGGGACAGAGCGGTCATTAACGCAGGGAAGTTGAGAGGCTACGTGCTCGACACGGAGCACAAGCGCGGCGGCACCAAGGCGCGCCTGCTGGCTCGATTCGGCTATCATAGGGACCAGTGGCGCCAACTCGAGGCGGACATCCGCGAGCGTCACGTGGAGGCTGACGTGCACGTTGTGCGGTCGTCGCCATACGGCGTCCGCTACGAGATTCGCGCGCCCCTGCGTACGCCGGTCGGGCGCGAACTGATGGTCCGCACGATCTGGCAGATCGATGAGGGCACAGATGTGCCCCGGCTGATCACGCTGTTCCCTGACTGAGGAGGACACGGAATGGACTTCCAGTTGTACGGTGACGTCATCCTCGAGCGAGATGTGCCCAAGCAAGGACTGCGGGCAGGCGACGTGGGCACGATGGTTGACCGCCACGAGGTTCCGGGCCATGAGGTCGGCTACAGCGTGGAGTTCTTCGACATGCTGGGCAACACCGTGGCGGTGGTGACGCTTCCCGGGAGCGCGCTGCGCGCACCCGAGCGCCGCGACCGGCCTGCCGTCCGGCCGACCCGCCAACCGGCACAGGCAGTGGTTGCCTGAGCCATCGCTCGGCGCATCTGTGCGCGGCTCGCAGCAGCATGAAGATCCAACAAGCGCACCCGCACCCACGCTTCAACGCCGCCGGCACGAAGGTCGTGTTCACCAGCGACTGGACCGGCTACTGCCAGGTGTACGAGGCGGAGGGGCCTGAGTTTAGGGGCTGCCGGAGGTGAAGTAGGAGGGCGCGAGAACCAACGGAGGGAGAACAGCACGTGGCAAACGAAACCTGCCGTGTGGCGGCAGCTCTAGCCGCGGCGTGGATCGGAGGGCCGGCGACCGGTGGCGCGGAGGCGGGCGCCGGGATGACGTTCGGCCCGGGCGACCTGTGCCTGTTGGTCGGCGAACGCGCCAGTCTTGTCGAGCGGCGGGCTGCTGACCTGTTCGCCGCCGAGGTTCGCCGTCGCACGGCGCTGGATGTCCCTGTCGGTTCCGTCGCCCGGGCGAAGCATGCCCTTGTGGCGGGCACGGCGGCCAGCGGCGACGAGGCGAGCGCCTTCGCCGAGCAGCGCCCGGAGGTCGCCAAGCTCGGGCCGGACGGCTACTGCCTGGCGACTACGCCGGACGCCAATGGTCGCCTGCACGTCGTTGGGCAGAGTCCCAGCGGCGTGGTGGCCGGATTGGGCAAGCTGCTCCGTCTCGCGCGGTACGCGGAGCGGGCGGTGGTCGTGCCGGCAGTGACTCTCACTGACACACCCCAGCTTCCCGTCCGCGGTATCTACTTCGCCACGCACTTCGGCAACTTCTACCACGTCGCGCCGCTGGATGAGGTTGACCGCGTCATCGAGGACTTCGCGCTGTGGGGAGGCAACTCGCTGACGGTCTGGTTCGACATGCATCACTTCAGCGGCTTCGACGATCCGGCGGCGCAGGCGCATGTGGGGCGGCTGAAGCACTTCGGCGAGACCGCCCGCGGGCTGGGGATGCAGTTCGGGCTGGCGTTCCTCGCCAACGAGGCGTACAACACCAGCCCCGAACCCCTCCGGGCCAAGTGGCTGCCCGGCTGGCCGCACTACCACGTCGAGCTGTGTCCGTCCAAGCCGGAAGGGCTGGCGCTTACCGGCAAGTGGCAAGCCCAGATCCTAAGCGCCTTCCCGAACGTGGACTTCATCTGGACCTGGCCGTACGACCAAGGCGGCTGCGCCTGCGACCAGTGCAAGCCGTGGGGCGCCAACGGGTTCCTGCGGGCGTCGGAGCAGTTGGCGCGGCTGTACCACGAACGCTTCCCCGAGGGGAAGGTGTGGCTGTCGACCTGGCTGTTCGACTCCCTGTCGGGCGCTCAGGGCGAGTACGCCGGGCTGCTCCGCTACCTCCGCGAGCAGAAGCCGAGCTGGCTCGGCGGGATCCTCGGCGGCACTCACGGCGATGCCCTCCCCAAGGTGCTTGACGAACGACCCGACCCGGAGCGCTACCCGCTGACGTGCTTCCCTGAGATCTCGATGTACCAGATGAGCCCGTGGGGCGGCTGTGGCGCCAACCCGCTGCCGGGATTCTGCGGGCGGCTCATGGACAACCTCCGCGAACGGACGCCGTTCGTCCGCGGCCGCATCCAGGGCGGCTGGCCCTACTCCGAAGGCATCTACGAGGACCTGAACAAGTTCCTGTGGTCGCAGTTCTTCTGGTCGCCGGGCCGGCCGACGGAGGACATGCTGGCGGAGTATGCTTCCTACTACCTCTGCCCCGAGGCCACCGCCGATGCCGTGCGCCTGTTCCACCTGCTGGAGGAGACCCATCCGCGCACCAACTGGCGAGTCCGGAATCTCGCGCAGGCCGAGGAAGCCTGGGCCCTGGCGGAAGCCCTCGACGCACGCCTGCCGACGTGGGCGAAGGCTTCCTGGCGCTGGCGCCTCCTCTACGTGCGCGCCGCCATTGATCACGTCCTGAAGAGCAACCGCCACGTGACCGCCGAGGCCAGGTCTGCCCTCCAGCCGCTCTGCGACGAGCTCGTCCGCCTCTACCACGCGCAGAACACCTTCATTCGGCCTGCGCCCTTGCCGACGCCCAAAGACACGGCCAACCTGGCGCTGGACCATCCGGTTCGCGTCTCGTCCACGCACCCGGAATGCGCCGACTCCGAGCGGATGCTCACCAATGGGATCCTGGCGCAGGATGACCCTCAGGACTTCTGGGTCCACGACCCGTCAAAGGAGAAAACAGCCTGGGTAGTGGTGGACCTCGGGGAGTCGAAGGCAATCAAGGAGGTCCGGCTGCAGTTCCGCGGCCTCTACGGCCAGTTCTGGTTCGTGCCGAGCAGCCTCGCGTTCGAGGTCTCGGACGACGGTGAGCGTTTCCAGCAGGTCATGACCTCCCAGGCGGTGCCGAAGGAAGGGAGTGAGTATTCACCCGACCTGCGCACCTGCGAGATCGGCATGAAAGGGCGATACCTCCGGCTGACCTTGGGAGCCTCGCAGCACGTAGCGCCACCGTACCCCGGGGCGCTGGAGCTGACGGAAGTGGAAGTGTACGGGCCGTGAGCCCTCCCCGCACAGCGTTCGTCGGCGTGACGGGCGGGAGGGCGGCGGCGATCTCGGGATTGCCGACAGGAGCAGTCGGGCGGTAGTTGACGAACCGTCCGGCCGCGAGGTACAGTGGCCCTTGCCCCGACAGTCTCACGGAAGGGAGTGATGACGACATGAGCCAAACCACCATGGTGCGAGTCGACAGCAGGGGACGGCTGACGATTCCGAAGGCGATCCGGGAAGCGATGAGCGTGAAGCCAGGGGACCTGTTTCGCCTGCGACCGAGAGGATCGGCCCTGCACTGCTCCAAGGCGGAGAACCCCTTTGACCTACTGGCAGAGCACGCGCTGAAGGAGCATCGGGAAGGCAAGACCATCAGCCTGGAAGAGTGGGCGAAGCGCGAAGGGGTCTCGCTGGAGGAGGAATGAGCAAGCTCTACCAAGTCAGGCGGACCCGGGCGGCTGATCACGAGTGGTGCGCACCAGACGCCGGGGCGCGGTAGATGAAGGGCGCCGAGAACCCCCTGACAGGAAGGGAAGTCGATGCGCATCGACGCACAACACCCGCTCGCAGGCTGGCCGCGCCGCTGGCGGGCACTCTCGCTGGCGTCATCCCTCCTGCTGTGCGGTCTGGCTCCCGCCTCGGGAGAACAGACGAAGGTCTCGGCGGATCGGGCGATCCGCTGGGCGGAACGGCTGCTGGCGAAGGCACCGGCAACGCTGCGCAGAGGCAAGGACCGCTGCCTCATCCCCCACACGCTACTCAATGCTGAGGCGGGCTTCAACGGTGTGATCGCGAAGTACGGGGCAACCGCGCGGGCCTACCGGGGCCTGGGGCAGTGTCAGTTGCGGCTGGGGAAGTACGAAGGCGCCGTCCAGTCATTCGAGCGGGCACTGACGCTTTCGCCGTCAGATGGCGCTGCGAAGGCCGGTCGTGACAGAGCGCGCCAACTCCTGAAGGTCGCTCAGTCTGCCAAACCAGGACTGCCAGCCGGGAACACCGTCATCCAGGCTGAGGCATGGCCCACCCACGCAGACCCGGAGCTGTGGCTGGTTCTCTCCGCAGAAGTGACGGACGGCGCGATGGACAGGCTCAGTGACGTGCACCTGAGTGTAATGCGCAGGTCCGGACCGGGCCACGAAGTGCTGTGGCGGTCAGAAGCCCTGCGGGACCCACGGTGGGACGGAAGGGGATTCATGGACGTCCAGGTCTGCCGTCTGAGTCCCGCGAGCTACAGGACACCGCACGTTGCGGTCTGGGAGGTCTGCTCGGGGGGCAGTTGGGCGCCGTCTCACGTCGAGGTACTGGCGTGGCGGAACGGCCGGATGACCAAGATCCTCGGGGTAAGGAGCAGTGAGCCCCTCTGGATCGAGGACCTCGATGGCGACGGAGGGTCTGAGATCGGCAACTGCTACGAGATCGGCAGATACATGTCCCATGCCGAGCAACCTCGCTGGACGGACGTATACGCCTACAGGAACGGGCCTTGGGCGCTTGCCAACCGCCACTTCCCAAACGAGTTCCGCGGCTGGACCACAAAGCTTCAATCCGTCCTCAAGGAGTATCCCGACGATGGCCACATCCGGTGGTATCTCCGCTATGCGCAGGAGATCGTGAGGAAGCCACAGAATGCTCGGGCTCTGTCGAAGTACGAGAAGGGCTTGCCCGGACCGCATTGACGCCATACCCGCAGCCCCCGCGCCTCCAACCTGAAAGACTCGGGTTCTGAGGCGGGAGGGTCGCCGCTGAGTGCCCTTCACCCCCAGCAGAGGCACTCATCCGCCGCCCCGCGGCACCCACCACAAGCTCTGCCAGTACGCCCGGTCCAACGCGTACGGGTCGACGCGCGCGTCCGGTTCGGGGATGCCGCCAAGCACTCCGTAGCGCGCCATCTCCCGCAGGTATGGCTCGGGCGGGCGGAAGCCGGGCATGTCGAAGCGCTTGAGGTCGTCGAGGCGGCGTTTGCCGGCGGCGATCATGGCCAGCAGCTTCTGGTAGTCGGCGTCGGCCGTTGTCCGGAAGACCGGCGTGCCGCTTGCGTCGCGGCAGAGGCCGTAGCCGCCTGCCTCCGCGGCAAGCGGAGCCAGCAGGAGGAGCGACTTCTCCGGCCGGGTCAGGTTGAACACGCTGTGCCTGGCCAGTCGCAGCCGCGGGTCGTTCCAGTCCGGGCGCCAGAAGGACACGTCGCGTTCGTCGCTCAGCGCTTTGGGCAGGACCTTCGGTCCCTGATGGCAGCTCGCGCAGCGCCGGTCAACAACCTCGGCAGCCGCCTTTGTCTCAGGCCAGTCGAAGTCGGTCTCCACGAGCCCGTTGGCGTAGTATCCGCCGATTGAGCCGCTACCCAACGCGCCGTAGGTCCCTGGGTACACCGCGCCGCTCTCGATCCAGTAGCGGACCAGCGCACTCTCCTGCAGGTCGGCGCGCACGCCGTGGTGGTCGCCCTTGAGCTTGGCCATGAGCGGGCTGGCGACTGCGCCGATAGACCGCGGCGGCAGACTGCTCTTCGGGTCGTTGCGGCCGTCGACGAACTGCTTGTGGAGCGTCAAGGCATAGTAGCTGTGCGAGTAGATCGGCCCGCGGTCGCCGGAGAGGATCACGCCGCCTGACCGCGGGCCGTTGCCTTCGCCGTGGGCGTCGTAGTCGTGGCACTTCACGCAATGCCGGTCGAGAATCGGCTGGATGTCGCGCGGGAAGTCGAAGACCTCCGGGATCCTCTCGATAGGTATCACCTGGCTCGGAGCGCGTCCCAGAGCCTGAAGCGCGGCGCGCGAGGCGACGGCGTCGGTCCGGTTCTCGTGGCACCCCACGCACGAGGTCGTCTCGCCCGGTTGCACCGTCAGGAAGCTCTGCATCCGCTTCACGCTGTCGTCGTGCTCGTCCAACGCCACGAAGAAGAAGGCGCGCAGCGCCGGCAACTCGAAGTAGGCCGAGCCGTCCGCCTCCACCGGCACCGTGCCGACGACACGCTCCAGAGTGAACGTGCCGCCGTAGGTCAGCGGGTCCATGCCGCCGGTGTAGTTGATCGGTTTGGGAAGCGACTCCAGCACCAACAACTTCTTGATGTCACCCCGCTTCACGCCGGCCATGTTGCGGCCGCGGTAGACATCCGTGAGCAGCAGCCGCCCGGTTGCGTTTGTGGGGTTCGCCATCGGGGCGATCACCCGCTCGCGAGGGTGCGGCGCAAGCAGTCGTGGCTCGTGGCACCAGAGCCCTTGGGCGACATCTTCGCCGGGCAACTGGTAGACAACGTGCGTGTTGCCTTGTTCGTCCATCAGCAGCAGCTCCGCCCCGCGCGCGGCGAGAAAGACAGATTCGGAGACGGGGTACGGATCCCGGTAGTTCGGGTCTGCCGCAATGGTCTTGGCGAAGGCCGAATCGTCGGGGCCGTCGCCCGGGTCGACGACGGTCACCTGCCCCTGGTGCTCTTGCTGCCCGTGTCCCGGCGAGAAGATCGCGACCACCTTCTGGGTCCCAGGGATCGGCTTCGCGTCGAGCATGGCGATGCCGGGGTTCTGGTTACCGTAGTAGACCATCTGCTCAGTGCCGTCGGGGTTGGTCGTCCACAGGTGGTGGTAGTGAACCTGGCTGCGATCGACGTATTCCCAGCGCATGTACAGCACGCGCCCGTCGGGCAGCACCCACGGCGTGTTGTCCTGCTCGACATTGGCCGAGAGCGCCCGGACGTTCCCGCCGGCGGCGTCGCACCGGTACAGGACCGCCACCGGCGTCAACCAGCAGTTCACCCACCGGTGACACCGGCTGGAGACGAACATGATCCCGCCGTCCGGCAGGTGCGTCGGCTCAATGTCATCCCAGTCGCCATCAGTGAGCTGCGTCAGCCCACTGCCGTCCAGGTTGATCTCGTACAGGTGGTAACGCTCCGTCCCGGCCTTCAGGTAGGAGAAGAGGAGCTTCTTTCCGTCGTAGTGCACCACCGGGTCGCGGATCGAGCCCTCGGCGTCTCCCAGGATCACCCGCACCGCCCCGGTACTGGCGTTGAGCGCGCACAGCTTCGACGAACCCGTCCGGTAGCACTTCTCGCCGACGCTACGCGCATAGTGGCCGAAGTTCGCGTACCAATGCCCATCGACTCCGGGCTTCCGGACGGCGAAGACGATCTCCCCCATGCCCAGTTCGCCAGCCGCTTCAGCAAGGCGCTCGGCGGCTTCCTTCGCGGCAGCCTCACGCGCCAGCGCAAAGCGCGTGGCGACCGCCTTCAAGGCGCGGCCAAGCTCTTCGTCGGTCGAGCTGACCTCCCAGAGCGAGTAGAGCGGGAACGGTCCCGGCTGCGTGCAGAAGACCCGGAGATACCGCCCGCGGCCGTTCAGCCCCTCCAGTGTCTGCGTCCCATCGAGTCCCTTGCCGTCCGGCACAAGCGGCCGCCACGCCTCGGCGTCGTCCGAGAGCTCAATCCGGTACTCCGCCGCGTACGCGTGTTCCCAGTGAAGCGTCAACGTCCGCACCGGCACTGACGCGCCGAGATCGAGCAGTAGCCACTGATCGCCGGCCGCCCCGCTGGCCCAGCGCGTCGCCGCGTCGCCATCGAAGGCAAACTCGGGGAGGTAGCGCGGATCGTGGACCGACGAAGCACGGACGGGGAGGTTCGCGTCTTCGGCTGCAACTGGTGCGGTCAACTGCGCAGCGCCGACGAGAGGCACGAACAGGCACGCGAGCCCACGGAGCAGGACGGCCGGGCTCAGCGCGCGGGAAGCGGGCAGTAGTGGCATGGAACGCAGTATACCAACCGGTCGGGGTCGGTTCCACGTCGCCCGCTGGTGCCGGCGCCGCAGGTGATTGCCCCAACATGGCGAAACACTCCGTCACCATTCACCCGTATCGGGAGGACTTCCGTGGAACTGGCATTCATCGGCGAGAATCACCTCGAAGGCGTCAAGGCAGACTGCGAACTGGCGGTCGGGCTTGGCTTTGTGGGGCTGGAGTTCAACTACTGGGGCAACTTTGCGGACCTGACCGAGGAGACAGTGGTCAAGAAGAGGGAGATCCTGGAAGACCACGGCATCCAGTGTGCAGCGCTGGGACTCTGGGGCTGGAACCATCTGTCGCCGGACGCGGCGGAGCGCGAGAGGGCGCACGAGATGCTGAACCGCGCTATCGACTTCGCTGAGATTCTCGAAGCCGACACGCTCATCACCGGCGGCGGCAGCATTCCGGACGCCGCGATCGAGGAGAACGCGGCCGAGTTCGTTCGCGTGTTCCCGCCGTTCCTCGAGCGGATCGAGGAGAGCTTGATGACACCGGCGTTCTACGCGGTTCATGGCGCCAGTTTCTTCACCAGCATCGAGGCCTTTGAGCGCGTGTGGGAGCACCTGCCCGAGGTGACCATTAAGATGGATCCCGCCAACTGGCAGCACCACGGCGACGAGTACCTCCCCATCTTCCGCGACCACGGCGACAAGATCGGCTACATGCACCTGAAGGAGCATGTGTACCTGGACGGCGAGCTTGCTTCCCAGCCGGCCATCGGCATGGGCGACATCGAGTGGGGCAAGGTGATGGCGTTCCTGCACGAGCACGGCTACGACGGCTACCTGTCCGTCGAACCCCACGGCCCGATCTGGAGCCGCTCGCCGATGCGCCAGAAGATGCTGAAGCTGACGAAGAGGTACATCGAGCAGTTCCTGGTGTAGGGGCCGGGCAGACGAAGGGGAAGACGGAGAGGACGGGGTGACTGGCTGGCTCTTCGGCCCTCGCGCGGCGCATGCCGCGAGGGCATCTCCTCCGCTCCCTCCCCCGCCCTTTTTCAGAAGCCCGCCACCCGCTGTCGGATCGCCCGAAGTACTCGGGCAGGTAATCGAACGGATCGTGTGCAGCGAACGGATTGACGCTCACCAGCCACGGGCAGTTGCGCTCCTCCTGCATGAACTCCAGCGCTCTGTCGAAGCACCTCGTCGTCCGGCAGGTTCTGTCCGTTCTGCCGGCACCGCGTCGTCACCGGATACCGCCCCGTCAGGAAACTCGACCGGCTGGGCGTGCACACCGTGTTCTGCGCGAAGGCATGGGTGAACGCGACCCCTTCCGCCACCAGCCGGTCGAGGTTCGGCGTTCGGATGTGCTCATTGCCAAGGGCGTGGATCGTGTCGTACCGCTGGTGTTCTGTGCAGATCCAGAGGATGTTTGGGTGAGTGGTCATGGGCTGGTCCCTTGAGCAGCTCTGCGCAGAGCGCTTTGCGACAGCTCTGCGCGAGCATACTACAATACCCGCAACGCAGTTGAAGGGCGATCCCGAGGTGTCCGCGCAGCAATGGCGAGAGCTCAGGAAATGGCTACTTCTACCGCTGACGTGGTTGCGAGTGCGCCGTGCCGTCAAGCGGCGGGCAGCCATGGAACCGGGCGGGCAGCCCCCAGCGCGGCCGAGCCGGTACGGCATTGCGGCTCTGTGCGCACTGCCGTGGCCGGTCTTCTGTCGAGAAGTCAACCGGCTGCTTGGTCACCCAAGCTGGCTGGTCAGGTGGCAACTCGTCTTCTGCCTGCGGGCGCTGACGGTCGACAGCGAGTTCGTTCGCGAAGGACTGCAACGCGCCGTCTTGGATCGTCACCCGGCCGTGCGCAAGGCTGCCCGGTTGGGGCTTGGATCGCTTTCGGGGCGCATGGACCCACGTGCGTGAGGAGCCTGTAGCTATGCTGCCGGGTTCTTCCAGAAACGCGCCGGCACCAGCGGTTGCTACAACTGGGCGTACATGTCGTGGAACGGCAGCCCCTACGACGACCTCGACCACAAGACCGGCACGTGGATGCACGTCTACCCGGAGTACCAGGGCGAGCCCGGCGGCCCGTCCACGGGCTGGCAGGGATTCCGCGAGGGGATCGACGACTTCAAGTACCTCTACACGCTGGACGGGGCCATCGACCGCGCCAGGAAGGGCGGCAAGCCAGAGGTGATTGCCGCCGCCGAAGCCGCGCGGAAGCGGCTAAACGCGCTGCTGGCCACAATCGACTACTCGCCCCGTGTTCGGGGCACGGCGCGCTGGACTACGGAGCAACCAAGCAAGGAAGGGAAGCGCCTCTCCGGCACGCTCAAAGTGCCCAACGGTTGGGACGTCCAGACGTACGACCTCGCCCGCTGGCAAGCGGCGGAGGCGACGCTCGAGATCATGGCGGCTTTGGGGGAGAGCGGGCCGCGGCCCAAGCCCGTCGCACCCGGCGCTCAGCAGTCGGGTCCACTGTTGAGCCAAGTCTCGTGGAAGACCCCGCCGAAGAAGGCGGACGCCCCGCCCGCCAGCACGCACCCTCTCGCCGTGCCGATCCTCGGCCAAGCACCGAAGATCGACGGTGACCTCGCCGACCCCGTCTGGAAGCAAGCCGCGCGAGTCGACGCCTTCACGCCGAACACCAGCAACGGCGAGCCGCAGCAGCAGACCCGCGCGTGGGCGTTCGTGGACGACAGCAACCTGTACGTGGCCTTCGAGTGCCCGGAAGACAAACTCGACTACCTCACCGCCAGCGTTACCAGTGACGGCGGCCCGGTCGCGCTTCGCTTGGTCCTCCGCGATTTCGCTTCCGGGAAGGACCTGGCAGCCGTTCCCGTGACCCAGACCGTGCAGCCGGCCCTGCAAATCGCGGTGAGCTTTCGCGTGTGCACCGCGGACTGCTCTACCGCGACACTGTCCGCAACCGTGGCCCTTGGAGAGGAGCTTGCCGCCGACACGGAACTGCAGCTCTCCCTGCACGCAGCGAACCAGGACAAGCCCGTTCGCACGCAAGCTCCTGCCAAGCCCTCCGGCGACAACCTCTCGGCACTGCTCAATCTGGCCGGGCTGGCGCCGGGCGAGTACCTGGTCCGCGCGCGTCTCATCGCGAAGACGCGCGGACAGCAAGCGGGCCGCCGCCGAGGCTAAGCTGACGCCCGCCGTTTCCCGGGCGCTCTGGCCCCGGGCTGTGCTCGGCGAGGGTCTCCTGACCCCGCCGTTCCCCGGACCGACAGGTCTCCTCGAATCCCGTGGATTCGCAGCCCTTTGAGACCTTCCGGTCAAGCGTTTCGGGGCGGTCGGAGACCTGCCCCGAGCTAAGACCTTCCGGTCAAGCGTTTCGGGGCGGTCGGAGACCTGCCCCGAGCTAAGTACGGTTGTAGTACTAACTTGTCAAGTTGTCAACTTCGGCCCGCGGCGAATCGGCGAGACGATCAGGAAGGGTCCGCTGGCAGAGATCCGCGGACGCCGAGGTCGTGTGTTCAATGTTCAATGGCGCCGGGAAGCAGAGCCACTATCCACCGACGTAGAGTCGCACCTCGGTCAGGTTGATCCAGTCCTTGAACTTCTCGTTGGTGTTGCCGTGGCCGACGATGCGGACGTAGCGCACCTCGGGGGCGTCGAGGTCGAGTCGTTCGAAGCCTTCTGTCTTGCCGCTGGACTCGCCTTTGTGGGCGGTGGTCCAGGTCTCGCCGTCTGGCGAGGTCTCGAGGCTGAATGTGTAGCGGCGGTTGGCGCCCTCGACGAAGGCCAGCTCGATCCCGGCGAGGTGCTGCGCGCTCTTCAGGTCGTACTGGATCCACTGGCCGTCGCCTTCTGCTCGCCAGCTTGAGGCTTTGTCGAGCTTGCCGTCGACGGTGTTCGCGGGAGGGAAGTCGGCAAGGCCGCCCCTGGCTTTCTGCTCCCAGTCGCTGGCCGTACCCTGCGCGCGCCGCATGTCGAGGAGCTGGCCGAGACGGCGAATGTCGTTCAGAAGCTCCTGCGTCTTAGGTTCGGGGGCACTCATTGCGAGCAACTCGCCGCCGTTCGCGTCGCGACCGGTGACCTTCGAAGGGCCGAAGCGATCCTGTCCGGCGGTCCAGTCCCAGGAGTGCTTGAGACCTGGGCCGGTGACGGTGACGGTGCCGTGGTCGGGGCTGTCGGTCTGAAAGGTGACGGTCAGGTCGCCTCTGTGCCAGGGGTCGTAGACGCTTGCCAGACGAATGGCGTCGGTCTCAGCGGTGAGCCGCAACTGCTTCCAGCCCAGCGCTTCGCCTCGATTGTCGGCCGGCGAAGTGACCGTCTCAGCAGTAACGGGCTGGGTTGCCGCTACCTGGAAGGGACACTGCGCCTGCCCCTTCTTCAGCACGTAGCGGTGCCCGGTGGCGTCAACCGTGTCGAGTTCGGGGCCCTGCATCAGCCAGGTAACGTCGACGGGAGCGGGGGCGCGGATGTCGTCGAGCACCAGCAGGTACTGGCCCTCGATCCACAGAAACGTCCGGCGATAGCGGTCCAGGGCGGGGCGCTTGGGGCCGCCCTGAGGGTTGGCGAGGTACGAGCCGGCGGCTTCGCCTTCGACGGCCACGGTGTTGCCGTTACGGGCGTAGCTGGTGACGACGCCCATCACCGACATGTCGCCTCCCGGCTGCGACCAGCCCGAGCCTTCCGGGCGGCCGGCTGCGACTTGCCCGGCGCCGTTGATCAGGACGGTGTTGTGGTTCGCCGACCGTTTGTGCCCCGAGTAGCGATCGGTCTCGGCCAGCATTTCGCCGTCGGCGAAGAGCACGAAGCTGTTGGCGTCGGGGTCGTCGTGCGCCACGTTGACGTACTTCATCGCGTTCCGGTGCCGGTACTCGTTGAGCTTGTAGCCGCCGAACGGGCCGCACTTGAACATCGCCCCCACGTCCGAAGCCTGCCAGCCGGTGCGGCAGTAGGCGAGTCCCAGGTCGGGATAGAAGACATGTCGAGGCAGGGACTCCAACGCCCCGCCTTCCAGCGGCTGCCACCAGATCACCGAGAACCAGGCGAACTCGTAGAACGACTCGTTCCGCCGTTCCGCCTCGGCGAGACCGGCCTGCTCGTCGCTCAGCTTGTGGTGTGCGCACAGGCGGTGCAGGTAGTTGTGGTAGCCGCCGGTCCCGCCCCCGCTGTCGCCGTAGCCGAACACGCCTTTCAGGTCTGGCTGCATCGTCTGCAGCTTGTAGAGCGGCGCCGCCTTGAAAAACGGATGGTCCAGCAGCGGCTCGCCGAAGCACCGCTGGGCGGCGTCCATGGCCAGCACCAGGTGCGTGTTGCCGAACACCGAGTACGTCGGTGACTCGTGGCACGTCCCGTCCTCAGGCAGCCACTGCGCGACGAATCGCAGCTCTTCGAGGGTCTTGGTGAGGAGCCAGTCGTCGTCGGTCTTCCCGTCCTCGGCTGCGGCCAGGATGGCCAACGTCATCCCCGCGTTGCGATGGAACCGGTGGTTGTTCGCCGGATCGCCCTGCCAGTAGTGGTTGCCCGGGAGCTTCATCAGGTGCCCCTGATGGTATTGCCGCCGGGCCATGAGCAGGAGCTTGTCGCGGTACTGAGCACGGAACGCCGGATCGAGGTCGTTGTAGAGCCAGTCGTACGCCAGCGCCGCGCCGACCATGATGTTGGCGGAACTCATGCCGCTATCGAGTTCCGCGCCGGTCTCCCAGTTCTCAAGCCCCATTAGGAACCGCATGAACGCAACGGTGCGGTCGAACGACTGCTTGTCGCCCGTGAGCACGTAGTGCAGCGCCACCGTCGGCAGGCGCCAGAAGCCCTGCCGCTGCCCGTCGGTGGCGTCCTTGAGGAAGTTCGTATGGTCGGGCTTCTGGCAGCTTGGCAGATAAGCCAGCAGGCGGTCGAACAGGCCCTTGCCGTAGCCGGCTTTGATCTTCTCCTTCATCGCCGGGATGTCTTCCGGGCCAAACAACAGCCGCGGGTGGACGTTACGGAGCTTCTCCCTGAGCCGTGCCGGTTCGGCCGGCACCGGGTCCGTCTCGGGCGTCATCGGCGGGGGCGGCGGCGGGGCGAGCTGCTCGGGCTTGACCTTCATCGGGCCGCCCAGGGCGACGTTCACATCGTCGATCCAGACTGTCTGGTTGGCGTCGGGCGTCGTGTCGCCCACAACTACCAAGCCGGTGAAGCCCTCCACTTTGGTGCTGAACCACTTGAACCGCTCCTGACGGTCGTTGACGTCCTTGCCGTCATGCTTCACGGTCACGCCCCTGTCGGGGTCGAAGGTCAGCGTCCACTGGTGCCAGCCTTCCGTCCGCTTGAGACCCAGGTACTGGACAGCGAAGTACGGCTGCTCCTTAGCCAGGGGGTTGAATGCTGTCAGTGCATAGGTGGTGTCGCCGGACAGATAGGGCGCGTAGAGCGACCCCGAGGCGAGCACTCTTCCATCTGCTTGCATGGCGCCGTAGTACGGCCCCGTTACGCGCTCCTTCGGCTTGGCCGGGGCGCTGGCGTCTTCGTACACCCAGAAATCGACAGTGCCGCTGCCGTTGGTGTCGCGCAGCTTCCAGATGGCCTTGCCGCCGGGACCGACTCTCAGCGACCCGCCGCCCTCACGGTGGCTGCGCGCGGCATCCACACTGGCCGCACCCTCGACTTGCCAGCCGGTCAGGGCGTTGGCGTCGTCGAAGGAGGCGGTTCTCTGATCCTGTGCCGCGCAGGCGCCCACAAGCAGTCCGGCTGCGATCCAGCCCGCCACGACAAAGACTCTCGCGCTCATCTGCTGTCTCTCCTCAAGGGCGGGCACCCCGGGTCAACTCGTTGTGCCTCTTGGTTCCAAGCAAGGGACAAGCCAACGGCAGCGCTCCGGCTGCTTGGCGTGTCGGATGGACTACAATGCCAACATCCGAGCCTACTGACAAGTGGCGGGAAGGCCTCGGCTGATTTTCGGTGCCGACGAGGGCCGCCTCGCCGAGAGGGTCGAGACTGTGGCGCCGGCAGAACTAGACTGAGCGTCGCAATGAGTTGTTCCACCACAATCTGGTGTAGACCGGGGAACGTTGCCAAGATGCCCCGACCCCTGGGGGTGGGCGGCGAGTGCCCCGCCCCGAACGAGTTCGGGCGTCCGGCCTGTACTGCAGTAGGAACTTCCACCGCCGCCCGGACGCGTGCGGCACGAGCACTGGGGGTGCTGTTGATGGTTTCAGCCACCGGAAGCCACGGCGTGTCGGTGACACCTGCCGAAATGCTGGAAGCCAATCGCTGGGTTACGGCGAAGTTTGGGGACGGCGCCGAGCCCGCGCTGCCCGAGGCACGCTTGGTCGTGCTGGCGAACAACGACCCCGTCCAGCACAACGGCCGTAACGGCCGGGCGCTGAACGTCGCCGGCAGGCGGTTCGAGCGGGGGCTATTCTGTCACGCTGTCAGCAAGGTGGTTGTCCGGCTGCCGGGTCCGGGCAAGACGTTCTCTGCCTTCGTCGGCGTGGACACCAACGAGCAGACCCTCGGCGGACGGGGGAGCGTAGGGGTCTCGGTCAGCCTCGCGGGGAAGGAGGCGTGGCGGTCGGAGTTGCTGCGCGAGGGCGTGCCCGGCGTCCCGGTGTCAGTGGATCTGGCTGGCGCAACCGAGTTCGCGCTGGAAGTCGCCGACGGGGGGGACGGGATCGCTTGCGATCAGGCGGACTGGGCGGAGGCAAAGGTCGTGCTCGCCGACGGGGGTACCGTCTGGCTCGGCGACATGGCAGCGGAGCAGCCGTCTGGTGCGCACTACGGGCCGGAGCAGCCGTTCTCGTTTGCATACGGCGACCGACGGTCGGCCGAGCTACTGCCGACTTGGCAAGTGGCCCGCGCGGCACGCCCGTTGGACGACCAACGCACCGAACACGTCCTGACCTATACGGACCCCACGACCGGTCTCGTCGCCCGGTGCGTCGCTGTTGCGTACCGGGACTTCCCGACGGTGGAGTGGACAGTCCACCTGAAGAACACGGGCGCAGAGGACACGCCCCTCCTCACCGACCTCCAGGCGCTGGACACCGAACTACAGCGATTCCCCTGGCCGGCATCTGACGGGGCCGAGTTCCGCCTGCACCACCACGCCGGCAGCCCGTGCACAGCACGGGACTACGAGCCCTTCGTGTCGGGGCTGGCGCCGAAGGCGGCCCTGCGGTTCGCGCCGCCGGGCGGACGGCCGAGCGACTCGGTGCTGCCGTATTTCAACCTGGAACTGCCCACCAGCGAGGGCGTCATCGTTGCGGTAGGTTGGCCGGGTCAGTGGGCTGCCACGTTCAGCCGGGACGACGCTGCCGGGTTGCGCGTGCGAGCTGGTCAGGAGCTGACCCACTTCGTCCTGCGCCCGGGCGAGGAGGTGCGGACACCGCTGATCGTGCTCCAGTTCTGGAAGGGCGACAGCGTGCGCGCCCAGAACGTCTGGCGCCGTTGGATGCTCGCCCACAACCTGCCGCGACCGGGCGGCAAGCTGCCGCCAGCCCAGATGGCGGCGTGCAGCTCGCACCAGTTCGGCGAGATGATCCACGCCGACGGGGAGAGTCAGAAGCTGTTCGTCGACCGCTACCTGGAAGAAGGGATCAAGCTCGACTACTGGTGGATGGACGCCGGCTGGTACGTCAACGAGACCGGCTGGCCCAACACCGGCACGTGGGAGGTCGACACAAAGCGCTTCCGCGGCGGGCTGCGCGCCATCACCGATCACGCCCACGCCAAGGGCGTGAAGAGCATCGTCTGGTTCGAGCCGGAACGGGTCACGCCGGGCACGTGGCTGTACGACACCCACCCCGAGTGGCTCCTGGGCCGCGACGGCGAGCAGAAGCTCCTGGACCTGGGCAACGCCGACGCGCGACAGTGGCTCACCGACCACGTGGACAAGCTCATCAACGAGCAGGGCATCGACCTGTACCGGAACGACTTCAACATCGACCCCTTGGGCTTCTGGCGCGGCGCCGACGCCGCGGACCGCCAGGGTCTCACCGAGATCCGCTACGTCGAAGGCTTCCTCGCCTACTGGGACGAGTTGCGGCGCCGCCACCCGAACATGCTCATCGACACGTGCGCGTCCGGCGGCCGCCGCAACGATCTGGAGACGCTGCGCCGTTCCGTGCCGCTGCTGCGGAGCGACTATATCATTGAGCCGGTCGGTCAGCAACTTCACACCTACGGCATCGCCTCGTGGATCCCGTTCTACGGCACCGGGCTCAACTCGACTGATCCGTACGTCTTCCGCAGCCAGATGTGCCCCCACCTGATCGGCTGTTACGACGTGCGACTCCGCGACCTCGACTACCCGCAACTGCGCCGCCTCTACCAGCAGTGGCGCCAAGTCGCCGACTGCTACTTCGGCGACTACTACCCGCTGACGCCTTACAACGCCGGCAACGACGTCTGGATGGCCTGGCAGTTCGATCGCCCCGAGCAGGGCGACGGCCTAGTGCAGGTCTTCCGCCGCGCCGACAGCGTCTACGAGTCCGCCCGCCTGCGTCTGCGAGGGCTCGACCCCGATGCGACCTACACCGTGACCGACCTCGACGCCAACGCGCCGCAGCAGACGAACGGTCAAGAGCTGATGGGGAAGGGCCTGCGGGTGACGCCGGAGAACCAACCAGCGGCACTGCTGATCAGCTACAAGCGGACAGAATGAGCCGAGACGCAAGAGCACTACGTCGGATTGCCGCGCCACGCTCGGGGTTCCGCGTTCGCGCGGGCCGCATCGGGATGCCGCCCCACGTGGGTGAATCTGCATTCTCATAGGAATCACGCATGCCCGCCCGTTGGTTGGGCACCACACCGGATGAGAATGCCACGGTCGGTGCACTGCCGGTCTTCGCAATCTGCAATCTCAAGTCTGCATTCACATAGGAGTCGCTCGTGAACCAACCACCTTGCCCACAATCACCTGTTTTCTTCCGGAAGGCCCGCCAGAGCGGCTCACCCCTGTGCGTCGCCGTCGTACTCGCGTGGACCGCCGTCGCTGCCTTGGGGCTGGACGACTACTCCAGAGGTCTTCTCGACCTCAACGCAGTGCGCAAGGCTGCCGCCGAGGTGACGCCGGAGAAGTACCCCAACGCTGATGACGTGTTGGTGGACGACCACATCCTCAACCAATACGAGCCCGATGGCCGCGCAGTGACGTGGGACGACACCTTTGTGAAGGTGCTCACCGAGAAGGGCAAGGAAGACAACCAGACGCTCACCTTGTCCTTCACCCTCCCGTACAGCACCGCCGTCTTCAAGCTGGTCCAGGTCATCAAGCCCGAGGGCACCGTCATCCCTGTCGACGTCGAGAAGCAGAGCCGGGTGATGGTGGACCGGTCGCAGATGAGCGCCAACATCTACGATCCGAACGACAAGATCCTCAGCGTGGGTGTGCCCGACCTGGAAGTGGGCGACGTGGTGCGGTACGTCGCCTTCAAGGAACTGGTCAAGCCGCGGGTGCCGAACACCTGGAGCGAGTACGAGGTGTTCGAGTACACCAGCCCGATGAAGCACTACCTCTACGAGGTGTTGGCGCCGAAGGAGCTTCCGCTGCGGAGCCTCGCCCTCAAGTCGGAGGTCAAGGGCACGGTCACCTACACCACGGAAGCGCAGGGCGACCGGGTGCGCCACCGCTGGGAAGTGCGCGACGTGCCGCGGATGTACCAGGAGCCCAATATGCCGGCCCTGCACACCGTCGTGCAGCGGCTGCTCCTCAGCACGATTCCCGACTGGGAGTACCTCTCCAAGTGGTACTGGAACCTGTCCGAGCCGCACTTCAAGGACTCTCCGGCCATGCGGGCGAAGGTGGAGGAACTCACCAAGGGGCTAAGGGACCGCGAGGCGAAGCTGCGCGCGATCTTCAAGTTCGTGTCGCAGGAAGTCCGTTACATGGGCATCACCGTCGAGAAAGAGGCGCCGGGGTACGAGCCTCACGATGTCCAACTCACCTTCGACAATCGCCACGGCGTCTGCAGAGACCAGGCCGCGTTGCTGGTGGCCCTGCTTCGGATCGCCGGCTTCAAGGCGTTCCCGGTGCTCATCCATGCCGGGCCGAAGAAGGACGAAGAGGTTCCTCAGCCCTACTTCAACCACGCTATCTCGGCCATCGAGAATGACGGCGGGACATACACGCTGATGGACTCGACCGATGAGAACACCCGCGACCTGTTCCCTGCGTACCTCTGCAACACGAGCTACCTGGTCGCCCGACCGGAAGGCGACACGCTGCGTACTTCGCTCATCGTCCCCGCAGAGGACAACCTCATGCGCCTCGAGACCGAGGCTACGGTCGATGCCACCGGGAACCTCACCGGCCGAAGCGTGCTCCACTTCGACGGCATCAACGACAACGCCTATCGCGGCTACTTCTCACGGATCAAGCCGGAGGAGCGACGGCGCTACTTCGAGGGCGCGCTGAAGCGGTTCGCGGCCGGGGCGCGACTCACCGAGCTCGACCTCCAGCCCGCGGACATGATGGACACCGAAACGCCCTTGACCATCAGGATTGGGTACCAGGCCGCCGACCTGCTCGTCGCCAACAACTCAACGGCGCTGCTGCCCGTGCCACGGCTCGGAACGCGGGTGGGCATGGTCAACTTCATCCTGGGCAAGACGGGACTGGAGGCGCGGAAGTACCCGCTGAAGACCGACTTCGCCTGTGGCGTCCGCGAGTCGCTGAAGCTGACGCTGGACCCCAGCCTCGGCGAAGTAGAAGCCCTGCCGGAGTACCCGACGTTGAAGAGCGATACGCTCTCCTGGCAGCGGCACCTGCGGCGCGAGGGGAACACGCTGCTGGGCGACAGCGAGTTCCTGATCACGGGCGTGGAGTTCAGTCCGGAGCAGTACCTGCAGCTCAAGCAGACACTCAAGGCGATGGAGATCAACGACCGGAAGATGCCGATCCTCCAGCGGGGCGCAACGGCAAGCGCTGCGGCCGCCGACGCAGTTGTTCTGGACGACACCTGGGAGTACGACGTCAAGGACGCCCACAACTGGACCGAGAAGCGAACGCTGCGGAAGCAGATCCTCACCTACAACGGCAAGAAAGACAACGCCGAGTGGAAGTGGGACTACAACCCCGCGTGGGAGGACAGCAAGGTCGTCAAGGCGACTGTCACCAACGGGAACGAAACCAAGTCCATCAGCGAGCAGGAGCAGAACCTCATGGATGCCGCGTGGGTCTCTTCCGCCCCGCGCTACCCCGCCGCCAAGACTCTGGTTGCCAGCCTGCCGGGAGTCGAGGTGGGCAGCGTCGTCGAAGTGCAGGTGGTTCGCACCTACCGGGGGCAGCCGTTCTTCTGGATGCGCCAGTCCTTCCGCGACTCCGACCCGATACAGAAAATGACCGTGCGCGTCACGGCGCCAAGTTCGCTCCGGTTGTCGGTTTGCAGACAGGACGCCGGCTTCGGCGGCCCCGGGCAGCCGACGGGCGCTCCGGTTCTCAGCGGCAAGCACACCTCTGCCGGCGATCAAGTCGTGTACGAGTGGACAGCACAGAACCAGCCGGCGATCAAGCCGGAAGAGAACCTGCCCCCGCCGTGGAGCTTCACCCCCACAGTGTGGGTGTCCGCCGGCCGGTGGGACGCCTACGCAAAGACGGTGCGCGAAGCGTTGCTGGAGGCGACCCAGGGACAGAAAGCGGCCGAGAAAGAGGCGGCTGCCCTGGCACGGGGCAAGTCACCCCGGGAGATCGTTACAGCCATCCGCGACCATGTCGCCAAACGAATTCGCTCAGCGGGCCCGGGGCTTGACGACCTCCCGCTCACCGCCCTCACGCCCGCCGACCGCACCTATGCCGAAGGCTACGGCAACTCCGCCGACCAAGCGGCGCTGCTGTACACCATGCTGGCGGAGGCTGGCCTGAAGCCTGAGTTCGTCCTCGCCTCCCAGTGGCCCGTAGTCGACACCCTCGTGCCGCCGCTGGCTCGGTACGCGCGAACTCCGCTGCTGCCGGTGGTGCTGGTCCGCGTCGCAGTCGACGGAAAACCCGTGTACCTGAACGACACCGACCAATACGCCGCTCTGGGCGCCACCGGCTTCGACGGCTACCTCGGCTTGCCGGTGGACACGGGGAAGCTCGAGACCCTCGTCGCCCCCGCCGATCGGCGGGACCAGCGAGAGGTCAGCTACGACGTGGAGGTCGCTGACAACGGCAACGCGCGGATCACCAAGACCGTTCGCTACCGCGGTGACGCCTTCGGCCAGAAGCACAAGGAGTTCGCCGAGATGCCGCCGGAGGAGCGGCGCCGGTACTTCCAGGAGACAGTGGCGCGACTCTCGCAATCGGCGCGAGCTGAGGGTGACCTGAAGACAGACTTCACCGTCTACCCGGGCGTCGAGACATTCACCGCTGTCGTCGAGGACTTCGCGCTCCGCGAAGGCGACTACCTCTACTTCGAGCTGCCCGAATCCCTCTCCAACGTCTTCGGGCTGCGGGCCGACGAGCGTAGCAACGGGCTCTACTGGAGTAGCCCCAAGCGGGCGCGGATTACCACCACGGTGCACTTGCCCGCCGGAGTCGCCGAGCTTGTGCTGGCTCCTGAGAGCATGACCTGGACAGCCCCGGCCAATGCCGGGAAGATCACCGTGTCCCGCCAGGAACTCAAGACCGCGGCAGGCGACGGGAACAAACTCGGCTTCGTGCTGACCCACGAAGCGGCCCTCCAGCCGGCTGTGCTGAAGGCCGCTGACTATGGAGAACTCCTCGAGATCAACCGGCGCCTCAGCCATACGCGAGCGCGGACCGTGTTGGTGCGGCTGAAGGGTAAGTAGCAGTCACGCCGGCCGAAGTGCCTCCACTGCCTCATCCCCCCATGGAGTCCCGTCGCCCGCAGGCTCCGCGGAGGTCACGCTCGTAGTTCCGCGTTCACGCGGGCCATGTACCTCGGTGCCATCGCCGGTCGCAACTCGGCGCCGTTCACCAGCGCCCCTCGTTCTTCGGATCCCAGTCCGGATTGCGCGGCGGGATCTGCGCGCCGACGGACTGCCTCCACCGCCTCATCCGCTCGTGGAGTTCCTTCACTTTGTCGGGCAGCTCGGCAGCTATGTCCCTGGTCTCGCCGAGGTCGTCCTTCAGGTTGAACAACTCCAGCCGGCCGTCTTCGAACGACTCGATCAGCTTCCAGTCCCCGGAGCGCATGGCGTTCGCCGGCGCCTGCCGGCCGGGGAGGTAGCCGGGCATGAACCAGAAGAGCTCGGTCCGCTTCAGGTGCTCCGCCCTGCCCGCCAGGAGCGGGACCAAGCTCTCGCCATCGAGCACTTGGTCCGTCGGCGGAGTTGCCCCGGCAGCTTCTAAGAATGTGGGGAAGAGGTCGACTCCGTGGACGGGTTCCGCGCAGACGGTCCCCGGCCGGGTCACGCCGGGCCACCGAGCGATCATCGGCACACGGATGCCGCCTTCATAGAGCATTCCCTTCATGCCGCGCAGCGGGTCGTTCGACGTGGTCCCGCCGGCGTGGTCCAGCCCGCGGTTCTTCGCGCTGCCGACGCCGCCGTTGTCGGAGAAGAAGACCACCAGCGTGTTGTCCGCCAGCCCGAGCTCATCGAGCTTCTTGAGCACGCGGCCGAAGCTGAAGTCCAGCGCCTCGACCATGCCGGCATACACCGGGTTGCCGTGACCGCCGACGGGTGGCTTCCTCTGGTACTTCTCGATCAGCGCCTGCTTCGCTTCCAGGGGGACGTGGACGAGGAAGTCCGGCAAGTAGAGCAGGAACGGGCGGTCCCTGTTCCGCTCCAGGAAGGCCAGCGCCTGGTCGGCCAAGTAGTCCGACAGGTAGTCGTCCTTGCCCGGCTTCGTCTTCGGCGGGGGAATCGTGTTGAACCCGAAGTGCTGCGCGCCTGCCATGACGACGGCTTCGTCGAACCCTTGTGCCTTGGGCCGTGCCGACTCATCATTTCCGAGGTGCCACTTCCCGAACATCCCGGTGGCGTAGCCGGCAGCCTTGAGCGCTTCGGCGAACGTCACCTTCTCCGGAGGCAACCGGTCTTCGTTGTCCGGCGCCAGGAGCTTCCGCTCGTTCCACTTCAGCAGCCGCTTGTCGTTGTCGAACCGACGCTTCCCGCCGACCGTGTAGACTCCGTGCCGCGGCACATACTGCCCACTGAGCAGGCACGCCCGCGAGGGCGCGCAGTTGGCCGCGGCGGAGTAGGCACTGGTGAACCTGACCCCCTGCGCACAGAGCCGATCGAGGTTCGGCGTCTCGTAGTAGCCGCTACCGAAGCAGCCGAGCTCGGTCCAGCCGAGGTCGTCGGCGAAGAGCAGCACGAGGTTCGGCTTGCGTTCGGCGGCTTCGGCGGAACCTCGCCGGCGAGCCGGCTCGGTCAGTCCCCTCCCGAAGGCCGCCACGGCGCTTCCGCCGGCAAACCTGAGGAAGTCCCGACGTGTGTGTCGTGTCATGCGCAGGCTCCTATGAGAATGTAGCGCGAGATGGTATCTCGCACCGCGCGACTTACCAAGTCGCGCTACGTTCTCCTGCAACGTGGTGTGCAGACGCCCATGGGCGATTCCTTCGCAAACGCGTCGCCAGACGCCGGAAGATAGGCGCCAGCCGGTTCCTTTTGCGCCTCGCCAGCGGGAACCGACCGGCTTGCGCCTATCTTCCTGGAGGCGGAGCGTTCGTAGTTCCGCGTTCACGCGGGCCGTGCCTCCCCGTAGCCGTCGCCGCCAAGGCGACGGACGCAGTGCCGCCGAAGCCGCTACGCCGCTCCCGCCAACACGGCCACATTCCCTCAACGTCGCCTCGCCGCCCACTCGATCCCGCCGCCCAGGAGCAGTGGGTAGTTAGGGTTGCTCCACGCGTGGTTGTCGTGGCCGAGCATCAGGTAGAAGACGCGGCTCTTGCCGTAGTCGCGCGTCCAGGCAATCTCAGGGTTGTTCTTGGCGTAGTCGGTGGTGAGCAGCACGTGGTCGTCGGGCGCGACGTAGAACTTGCCGTAGCTCTCGTCATGGACGTCGAAGTCCTGCACGCCCCGGGTGATCGGGTGCTCCTTGTCAGCCACGTGGATCTTCATGTCCTGCCCGTCTGCCCACGGACTCGTGGTGTACTTCTCCCCGTCGATCTCGCAGTCGCCAAAGAGGAACTTGCCGCCGATGATCTTGCGGAACTCGTCCCAGTTGCTGTGGGCGCCGACGTTGTGGTGCAGCGACACCACGCCGATCCCCATCCTCAGCAGGTCGACGAACGCCTGCCGCTGTTCCGGGGTGAACCCGGAGAACATGTCGTACATGACGAGCACGTCGAAGTCCTTCTCCAGCCCCGGCTTGAGCCGATCCGCCGACTCCGGCAACGGCGCCTTCGTCCACTCGACACCGGGCAACGCGTCGAGCATGGCGAAGAAGGACTTCTCCTCAAACCCGTGCCCGCCGTAGGTCAGCAGCACGCGAAGGGGCCGCTCACTCGGCTTCGTCGTCTCCTCCGCGAGGAGCGAAGTGGCAGCAGTCAGCGCACACCCGAACAGCAACAGAGAACGGGATCTCATCGCGGCAGCACTCTCCAGCGGCAGCCCGCAAGCGAGGGACGCGGGCCGTTTGGGCGTTGGTCGGCATTCTCGGCCAGAAGCGGCACGGTGTCAACCGGGTAGATTCGCGGCAGGAGTGCCCCCAGCGGCAACGAAGTGAAGCAGCAGACAATAAGCGAGGTCGCGCCATGCTCATCGACATTCACGTCCACACGTGCAAGGAACGCCATCCGAAGCTGACCCGCCCCAACGGCAGCCACTACCCCACACCGGCGCGGACCATTGAGATGATGGACGCCCACAGGATCGACAAGGCCGCCGTGATGACGACCCTCAGCCCCGAGTGGCGGTACACGATGGGGACGCCAGAGGAGACGCTGGAGATCTGCGCAATGTATCCCGACCGGCTGATCCCCTTCTGCAACTTCGACCCCCGCTACCTGACCAACAGCCCGAGCGCCAACTTCCGGCCGCTGCTGGGAGCGTACAAGGAACTGGGGTGCAAGGGAGTCGGCGAGTACATCCCGAACCTGCCATTCGACGACCCGCTGAACCTGAACTTCTTCGGGCAGGTCGAGGAAGCCGGGCTGCCGCTCACCTTCCACGTCGGCCCGCAGGCAGGCGGCTGCTATGGCTGCATCGACGAGCTTGGGTTGCCACGGCTGGAGACGGTGCTCAGGACCTTCCCCGACTTGGTTCTCCTGGCGCACTCGCAGCCGTTCTGGGCGGAGATCAGCGCCGACGTCACGGACGCGCAGCGCGGCGGTTACCCCAGAGGCCCGGTCACGCCGGGCCGCGTCGTGGAACTGCTGCGCGCCTACCCCAACCTGTACGGCGATCTGTCGGCGGGAAGCGGACTCAACGCAATCAGCCGCGACCCTGAGTTCGGCTACCAGTTCCTGGAGGAGTTTCAGGACCGGCTGTGCTTCGGCACCGACCTCGCCAACGATCCGCAGGAACTGCCCATCGTCTCGTACTTCCGAACGCTGCCGGCGGAGAAGCTCCTCTCGCCCGAGGCCTTCGATAAGATCACCTGGCGCAATGCCAACCGGGTGCTCAGCCTGGGACTGTGAGACCGCTGGGCGTGGCCGTCGGAAGAGCCGTTCATTCCCGGCGCGGCTGCCCGGTTACCCCGTCGCGCGCTCATAGCGGAGTAGCTTCCCGGCTGCGTCGAGGTCGGGGAACGTGCCCGCGCCGACGGCCGCCACCAGCGCCGCCCCGTAGGCTGCCTCCTCGTGGTGCCGCGGGAAGACCATCGGCAGCCCGAACTCCTCGGCCACGATTCCCGCCAACACCGAGTTCTCGCGCAGCCCGTTGCCGGCACCGACCAAGTGCGTTGGCGAAAAACCGGTGACTTCACGAATACGGTCGTAGCCATACCGGAAAGCGCTGGCCATCCCCTCCAGCAATGCTCGCGTCATGTTTGCCGGCGTGAAGTTGCGGGCCGACACGCCCGTCCAGGTCGCGCGCCGCTCCGGCTCCGCGCGGGTGCCGGTGAAGAATGGTTCGCACCGCAGTCCAGCGGCGCCCTGGGGTGCGCGGGCGGCGAGCCGGTTCATCGCCTCGTAGACCCGATCGTCGCGCTGCCGGTCGAGCAGCTCCGCGCCCACCTGCCGGAAGAAGCCCTCCAGCGCGGCATAGGAGCGGCCGCCGCACAGTCCCGCCTCCACCAGCAGGTACCCGCCCCGGGGGAACGGTCGGACCTCCAAGGGCGGCTCGAAAACGAACGTGTTGGAGAACGCTCCGACTTGGCCACCGGTGCCGACGTTGACCAACACCGTGCTGTGCCGGTCTGCGACGCTCCCGACGAAGCTCGCCTGGTTGTCGCCCAGCCCGACGAACACGGGCAGCCCCGCCGGCAGCCCGGTCGCGTCCGCCGCCGATTCGCTCAGCGTGCCGAGGGGGTCACCGGCCTCCCGGACTTCGGGGAAGAGCGCCGCCGGCAGCCCCAACGCCTCGAGTAGCGCCGGGTCCCAGTCGCGCGCCGCCACGTCGAACAAGCCACTGCTCGCAGCCATGGTCGGGTCGGTCACGGGCTCGGCGTCGGTCAGCCGGGAGGCGAAGTAGTCAGTAACCAAGCAGGCCACGCCGGCAGGCGGCAGCAGGCCATTCTGCTTCAGCCAGTACAACGTGACGCCCAGGTAGCCGGCCGAGAGCCGGCAGCCCGTTCGCGCCGGCGCCTCGGGGCCGGCAAGGGCGACAGCCGCCTCCACGCACGTGCGGTCGCCGCCGGGCAGCGTTTCCTCGCCTCGTCGGTCCTGCCAGTTGACGAGAGGAGTCAGCGGCGTTTGGCGCCGGTCCGTCACAACCACCCCGTGCTGCTGCCCGGTCACGCCCAGACCGACGATCTCCGCCCGGCGCGCCCCGACAGACTCCGCGACGGAGCGAAGCGCAGAGCACCCGATGGCCGCGATCTTCTCGGCGTCCCATTCCGAGCGGCCGCGTTCCTTGTCGGCGGCCGCGGTCGTCTCGGCGTCATTCGGCCGCGTGCAGCAAGCAACGAGGTCGCCGCGCGCCAGGTCGAGCGCGAGTGCTGTGATAGTCGTGGTACCGAGGTCGATGCCCAGCGTGATTGCCATGGTCTCACTTGTCCTGCGCATCGCGCTTGGCAGTGACGCGGCTGATCGCCAACTCGCCGCCGAGCACTGCGAAGCGGAGGTCGCCGCCGTTGCACCGGTTGGCGAGGCGAGCGCCGGTGATCGTCAACGTCGCCCGCTTCCAGTCGCCGGTGCCGCCGCACTGGACCGGTTGACCCAGCGCCTTGAACGCGCCCTCGCGAACGGAAGCCGTCGGGTCGGCGCTGTCGTACTCCAGCAGGAAGGAGGTGAAGCCGCGGTCGAGGTACTCCACCTCCACCAACAGCGTCGCGTCCGCCTCGTCGAACAGGAAGCCGTCGTCGAGGTCAACGTAAGCGTACTTGCCGCCGTGCTCGCTCTGCCGCGTCCGCCAACACTTCCGGTCTGCCAGTTCTGTCGGTTCCATCAGACCGTCGCCGGAGTTCCTCAGGGCAATGCCGAGCTTCTCGTCCGAGCGGCTGGCGTCCCACTCGACCTGCTGTGCGTCGGCGAACGGCCCCGTCTTCGGGAGGACGACGCCCTCTTTGAAGAGCTTGGCGTACTTCGCGGTGAGGTCGATGAAGCGCCTGCCGTATTCCTTCGTGTCGCAGATATCGGTGCCTTCGTGCAGTTCGTTCCAGGTCTCAACGAGGACGATCTTCGCGCGGCGCGGCAGGTTGTAGGCAAGGAACTGCTCCCACATCCGCGAGTAGAACGCGCCGCCTTCGCGGTCGACGACGAGCGGTGCTCGCCCCGGCACCGCGTGATGGTCGTAGCCCGGCCCCAAGGCCGTCACTCCGTACGCCTTCAGCCCTAATGCCCCGCCCCACGAACTGAGGTTGTCCGCCTCGCCTTCCCAGCCCAGCGACTTCACCAGGTACAGGTCGGTCGCGAAGTCCTGCCTGAAGTGTTCGCGCACGAACGGGAACAGCGCCGGGTCCTGCTTCGCCGCAAAGCCCGGCGAGTACAGCACGACGATCGGTCGCCCGTCCACCGCCGCCCACATCTTCGGCGGGAGGAACGAGAAGAAGTCGCGGACAGTGGCGTAGAACCACTGCTTCCCGGCGTCAAGCAACAGGTCGAGGCGTTTGCCGGACGGGTTGTGTTGGAGGGTGCTCGTGTCGTAGAACAGGCCGACCCGCGGCGGCGCCTTCCCCTCGCGCGTTAGCTCCTCCCAAGCTTCCACCAGCGGGGGCAGACCGGCGAAGCTCCACCCCGCGTAGTCCCCCGGGCAACCCCAGTACACCGGCAGGATGAAGTCGATCCCCGCCGCCGTCACGTCCTGCAGTTCGCGCTTCCACCAAGCGACCGACTTGAAGCTGAAGTCGTCGTTGCTGACGGGGTGGTCCACGAGCGCGTCGGATCCATCGCCGTTCACAAAGTGCGCCTTCGAGTAGATGTCGTACCAGTAGAAGAAGTACGTGCCGACGACGGGCTGGTCGGCGCGGTAGCTCTCCACGGGCTTGAGCTGCTCGACGGTGAGGGGGCAGTGCGGCCCCGGGGGTGGCGGCGTCTGGAACTCCTCCAAGACGGCCTCCGCGGCGGCAACGGACGCGGTGCCCAGGAGGCAGGCAGACACGAAGGGAAGTATGGGGTTCATGGTGTGTTCTCCTTCACAGGACGGTTCGCGGACGCGGCTATCAGCTATCGGCGGCGCCCTTGGTCGGGCAGTGGGTCGTGTCGAAGGGGAAGCGGCCTCCGGCAGGTCGGCCGCACTACCGCACCTCCCCCAGCAACCGCACCGCCGTGTCCGCCCACAGCTTCTCGGTTCCTTTGGGGGCGCGGACGTGGCGGCAGAGCTTGGTCTCATAGCTGCCTTCGTCCAGTGCCTTGTCGGTTGCCACGTAGCCGACGGAGTCGTTGGCGAGCCCGAGGTTCATGGTCTGGGCGAAGGGCGACCGGGCTTTGATGTCGAGACCAATCTCGGTGAACACCTCGCCGGGTAAGCCGACGAGGCCGAGGTCGCCGATACGCATCGCGTGGATCGGCACTTCCCACTCGGCGGGATCGTCGCTGAGCAGCACCAGCTCGCGGGCGTAGAGCCAGTCGGCGTCGGCCGGTTTCCCCTCGGCTTCGTACAGCGCCTTTGCCTGCGCCAGTTCCTCGGCGGAGGGGCAGCGCGCCTTGAATGGAACCAGTTCGAGCCTGGCGCCCAAGTCGACCTCCGACTGGAAGTCCTCCTCGCGCAGCAGGTTCCACGCCTTCCACGCCTCCGCTGCCACGACGTTGGCGACGCGCTCGATGGCGGAGTATGGATGGGTCTCTTGGCGGGCGGGTCTGGAAAAGTCACAGTTGTTGATATCGCCGAAGCAGCCGTTGGCCATGACGGCGAGTAACTCGGCCCCGGCGCACCGCTGCAAGGCCTGACCGAACGCGGCGAAGTAGTCCGCGGAAATCCACGTGCCCTGGCTGGAGCCGACGTAGTGCAACCCCAAGTTCGCCAGCGCGGCGATCGGTTGACGCTCCGGCGTTCGCAGGACCAGCAGCCCCAGTTGCGGATCGGTCGGTCCCGCCGGTTCGACCGCGTCCGGGTTGAGGTAGCCGGGGTTCATCTGTACGCTGCCGTCTTTCATGTGCCAGCGACGGTTGTGCACCTCCTCACGGCAGTCGCCCGAGGCGAACGCCATCTGCGCCGGCTGCATTTTCCGCACCGCCATGGCGAAAGCGTCCGCGATCTTCGGGGCAATCGCCTCGCCGTATCCCTCTTCCATCGGCGTGCCGAGAGCACCGCGGATGGCCGGCCCCGTGTGGGTGTGCGTCCCGGCAATCAGCACGTTCTCCGGCGGCACGCCGACCAGTTCGTGGATGCGCGCCTTGGCAACGTCTACCACAGCAGCCGGCACCACGATGAGGTCACAGATGACCAACCCGATTGTGGTCTCGCCGTCGCTCAAGGCCAGGGCCTTGGCGTGCAGCGGGTCGTGGATGTGGTCGGCAAGGCGATCGGTGAAGTAGCCGCACATGTGACAGCCGAGCCGGGGAGTTATGTCGACGGTGGCGGTTCCTGCTTGTAGAGAGGCCATGGTGTGCTCCTTCGTCGCGGAGGTCGGAGGGCGGCGGGTGCTGCCCAGATGATAGCACAGCAGACAGCGTTGGCGGCAACTGGCAGAGGGCCGGTCCTGCGCAGTCACCCGAAGAACGTCCGCAACCAGACCTCCAGGTTGACCCAGCGCCAGAGGCCCGGCTGGCTGGCAAGCGGCTTGGTGTTCCGCAGGCGGCCGATGTCGACGAACTGAGACGACCTCGGTTCTCCGCTCAGCAGGTCGCGCAGGAACCCCTCGCCCTCCCGCAACCAGTCGGACTCAGGTGTGGCGAACGCAATCTTCCGTTTCCGCCAGCGGATGTCATCCGGCACAATCTCAGCGGTGGCCTCGCGAAGCAGCCATTTCGTCCAGCCGTCACCTAATCGGTAGCAGGCGGGCAGCGAGAACACGTACTCGACGAGCCGGTAGTCCAGGAACGGCACCCGCGCTTCGCGCGAGAACGCCATCGAGTTCCGATCCTCGTAGCGGAGCAACGCGGGCAAGCAGAGGCGGGTGAGGTCCGTGTACAGCGCCGAGGCGAGCGTCGCGCTGGTCAGGCTGTCGCGGAGCTGCGGTCCCCGTTCCCGATGCTGCCGAGCGAACTCCCGGCTAACCCACGGCAGCGGCCTGGAACCGAACCTGTTGACGACCTTCCGCACCCGCGGACGCGCCGTCCCCCGGAAGCAGTCTCGAAGGCCCCAGCCGAGAAGCAGCGCCGCCGACCTGTCTGAGGACGCCCCGGACTGGCGGGCCGCTTGCCGCGCCGCAGCCGCGCCGCACTCCCGCCAGAGCTGCGCGAGATGGGCGCCGTAGTACCGGTGGTAGCCGGCCAGCACCTCGTCTGCGCCCTGGCCATCCAGCAGCACAGTGACGCCGTTCTGTGCCGCCAATCGCATGACGTTCCACTGGGCGAAGATGCTGGTCGACCCAAACGGCTCGTCTTGGTGCCAGGTCAGCTTCTCCAGTTCCTCCCACAGGGCGACATCGCTGCCGGGGTACACTTCGTGCGCCGCCGCCCCGGTCACTTCGGTCACCAGCCGCATGTACTGGCCCTCATCGGCACGGCTGTTTCGGCAGCGGGCGCTGAACGTCTTCTGGCGGTCTCCGACCAGCGCGGGATCGACGGCGCCCTCTTGCAGGATCAGCCGGTTCGCGAGGCAGACGATTGTCGAGGAGTCGATTCCGCCGCTCAGGCAAGTGCCCAACGCCACGTCCGACCGAAGCCGAATACGGACCGCGTCCGTGAGCAGCTCCAGGAACCGGTCCTGAACCTCCCGGCTGCGGTGCTCGTCCGGCTCGCCCAGTTCCAGGTTGACGGCCGGGCTCCACCACTTCCGCATCTGCAGCCCGCCCCGGTTCAACTCCAGGAGATGCCCGGGCGGCAGCTTCACAATCCCCTCGAAGAAGGTCTCGTCCGTGTGGTCTTCCTGCTTCAGGGACACGTAGTCGTAGATCACCCCGGTGTTCGGCCGTTTGGGCACCGCCGGGTGCTCCAACAGCGCCTTTGGCTCCGAGGCGAACACGAAAGTCGTCCCGTCCCAGTAGTAGTAGAACGGCTTGATGCCGAAGCGGTCCCGCGCGCAGAACAGCGTGTCGTTGGCGGCGTCCCACAGCGCAAACGCCCACATCCCGTTGAAGCGGCTCAAGCAGTCCGCGCCCCAGGCGCGGTAGGCTGCCAGGAGCACCTCCGTGTCGGTGCCGGTGCTGAACACGTGACCCGCCGCCCGCAACTCGTCGCGCAGCTCGAGGTAGTTGTAGACTTCGCCGTTGTACGCGATCCACAGGTCGCCGTCGGCGCTCGCCATCGGCTGATGACCGGCGGGCGAGAGGTCGAGGATCGACAGGCGCCGGTGGGCGAAGGCGAGGTCGAACCGCTCACCGGAGAACGCCTCCATCTCCGGCAACGCGAGCCGCTGGTCCGTGTCACTCCCGCCGCACGTCACGAGGCGCCGGGCGCGGGTGTCGGCCAACAGGTAGCCCTCATCGTCCGGGCCGCGATGGCGCATCGCCGTCGCGGCTGCCCGCAATTGGGCC
>Ga0210044_10000968_pt1 | contig 43821 bp, 47 predicted proteins | sample CryGey13umfilter_2_FD_183959 | JGI IMG/M metagenome (GOLD analysis project Ga0210044, IMG submission 183959) | Groundwater microbial communities from aquifer in Utah, USA - Crystal Geyser 4/9/14 3 um filter (SPAdes) (version 2) | ecosystem: Environmental > Aquatic > Deep subsurface >... | reverse complement strand
CTCCAATGCAACCTTGGCTTTGAATGCAGGAGAGTGATTTCTTCTTTTTGTCATATCGGTAGATCCCTTTCGTTTTAATGTCAGAATTCCACCTTAGCAACATGTCCGATTTTCTGGGACCACCTCTGAAAACGTAAAAAGGAAAAGACCGTAAAAAACACGGATAGTTTATTTCAGAAAGGCTCGAAATGATCCACTCGAACAATAACAAAAAATGGCTAATTATCATTGCCGTCATTCTGGTCGGGATTTTTACGATTATGCTCATTGGGGCTGCGCAAAAATCCGAAGGCGAGAAGATTGGCGAAAACATCAGCAATATAATTGACGACGCCGAGGACGGAGTCCGCGAATTTCAGGAAGAAGTGATTGATGAAGTTGACGACAGCACAACGGACAGGAGGTAATCCAAAGTCTTCTCATCGTGGGCTATCGAAGTGCCGATCCGATTATTATTCTTATTCTTATTTATTTTTCTAACAGACAAAATTCTAAAGGAAAAAACGAATGACTGAACTGGCAAACTTGGAAGATCTGTTCAAGCACATGTTGCAAGATATGTACTATGCAGAAAATAAAATTATTAAAGCCCTCCCCGAAATGGCAAAAAAAGCCACAGATCCTGATTTGCAAGCAGCACTTGAACAACATCTCGAAGAAACCAAAGATCAAATTTTTAAACTGGAACATGTCTTCGAGATTTGCGGCTATGAAAAAAAGCGCGAGAAGTGCGAAGCTATTGAAGGTTTAATCGAAGAAGGCAAAAGCCTTATAGAAGAATCAGAAGAAGGCGCTGTGCGCGATTTAGCTATGATTGCAGCGGCTCAAAAGGTTGAGCACTACGAAATCGCTTCTTATGGCACCCTGTGTAATATTGCCCAAAAACTTGGCCATAAAGATGCCGCCAAACTCCTGCATGAAATTTTAGAGCAGGAAAAAGTAACAGATCAAAAGCTGACCAAGGTTTGTGACGGCATCGAAGATCAAGCATTAGAAAAAGCCGCTTAGGGAGGATTGTTTTATGAAAGCTTTATTGATGTGGCTCGTGGGTATTCCTATACCTGTGATCATTATTCTTCTTCTGATTTTATAACCATAGAGAAAGGGCACGTTATGAACCAGATTATTTATATTATAGGAGCGATTGTTGTTATTATGGCAATTTTGTCTTTCGTTGGATTAGCGTAGGAAAGGAAAAAATGATGACTACAATTTTATCTTCTAGTGTCGACCATTTTCAATGGGGTCCTGTTTTTGTCGGGACGGTTGTTGCGTTAGCAATTGCTGTCGTGCTTATGCAGTTTGGCGCTGTGATTGGTTTATCTGCTTCGGCGTCCTTGCGCGGTGAAGGCCACATCGCTTCCTGGGGCGTTATAGCCACAGGAGTTTGGATTCTTTGGGTCCAACTTTTAGCCTCATTCGCCGGCGGATACAGCGCGGGGTATTTGCATACGCCGACGCCCAACTTAAAATCCCATCAAAATGAAATTACAGATGGCTTTTATGGTCTTTCTGTCTGGGCTACCAGTGCTGTATTGGTATTTATAGGCACAGCCTTGGCTGGGGTATTTGCAACTTATGTGGCATTGGCCAGCGGTACTTATGAAGACCCTGTTGTTCTGAGTAATAATGAAAAAAATGCAGCCATAATTTTTGCTTTTACACTTGGCGCGGTTTCTCTGCTATCTGCCGCCGCATCATGGTGGGCCGCTACTATGGCCGGAGAGCACCGATTGCAAGAAACCGATTTTAGCCAGTATCTTTCATTTAAAAAGTAAAGGCGATTTTTGAAGTCACAGCAGCTTCGGCAAAAGCATAATAGATTATCCCTTCGCATGGGCGGGGCAGCGTATCATTGGCGAAAAGTTCTGCGCACGGGATTTATGTTCGGTCCACGGCAACTGGCGTATCGCCTGGAATGTCCCGGTCAACGGTTTGACCAATTTTCTGGTAGGAAACGTTTGGACAGATTTCCTAACCCTGTATCCGACCTACATTATAACGGGTTTGATTTTGCCGTTTCTCTATGGTTCATGGCGCTTTACGCTCTACCATTATATTATTGAGCCGCGGCTGGCCATGCTGCTCACTGATAACCCGAATGAGGTGCCGGCGATCTGGTGTCTGCTATCAATCGGCATTCTCATTTTGGTGATAAAAACGCCGATCAGGAGGCACATGCATGTCAGAAAATGGCTGTTATGGCCACAGAGAAGAAAGGTTTAAAGGGGTTTAAGTTAATAAAAGTCGCAGTTCAAAATAGAAACCGCCGGTGTGTGTTGCTCCAATGCCCCAAATCCAGCGGCAAATCATGCCATGGCGCGCCCGGGAAGGTGTGGCTCAAGTAAAGCCCATGTTTTATCGGATATATCGTGGCGTCTGTGTGAATATGTCATGTGAGATCCTTTTTGTTCTATATAGAATCTCACATTTTCTATCTCGTGACTACACTATTTAAGTTACCGTAACTTTTTCGATAAAACCGGACAGATCTCCTTTTAGAAGCAAGCCAGCCTGTCTGGCACAGGATTCCAGAAGTGGTTTGAGCCATTCCTGCTCGGCTTTGGCAAAATCGCTCAGGACATAGGAATGAACCCTGCTTTTATCCCCCGGATGTCCGATCCCCATACGAACGCGCCAGAAATCAGCCGTACCCAAATGCGCCTGTATGGATTTAAGCCCATTATGGCCGGCATTGCCGCCGCCCTGTTTGATTTTTACTTTCCCCGGGGCAACGTCAAGTTCATCATGAAATACGATAATATGGGCGGGGGGGATTTTAAAAAAATGGGCGGCTGCTTTTACGGACTGGCCTGAATTGTTCATATAGGTCTGTGGTTTGAGCAGAATGATTTTTTGTCCGGCAATGAGGCCTTCGGAAATCTGTCCCTGAAATTTTGATTTAAAAGGCGGGAATCCGTATTCATCCGCAATCGCATCAACGACCATAAAGCCGATATTATGGCGATTTTCTTTATATTGATGATCCGGATTGCCAAGACCGACAAAGAGCCGCATATCATTATCTTTAGCACGTGAAAAGCCGAACATTCTTTTTAAAACCACAGAGTCCGCAGGGAACCCTGCGTCCTCTGCTGTTTAAAAGCATTATTTCTTTTTATCTTCTGCCGATTTATCGCTACCATGTTCGGATTCAACTTCAACGCTTTGTTCTGCACCGTCTGTTGTATCATCCTCTATTTCGGCAACACGCGGTTCGTTGATTGTTGCGATTGTAAAGTCGCGGTCAATGACAGGTTTTGCCCCTTCGGGAAGTTTCACGTCACTGATTTTAATAACATCGCCGATATCAAATGGTGTCAGATCGACTTCAATGGCTTCCGGAATATTTGTAGCTGAACAAATCATTTCAATATCGTGACGGGCGATATTCAGAATGCCTTTTCTGCTCATGCCGACAGAGTCTTCTTCATTAATAAAATGAACCGGAATCTGGATGGCGATTTTGGCTTTTGGAGTCACACGGAGAAAATCGACATGTTCGACCGTGTCCTTGACAACATGAATCTGTACATCCCGTGCCAGAACAAGATGTTTCTTTCCGGCGATATCAAGATCACATAATGTTGTGTACATATGCCCTTTTCTATATTCCAGATTGGTCTCTTTGGCAGGGAGAGAAATTTTAATCGGTTCCTTGTTATCGCCATAGATAACGCCGGGAACTCTGTTTTCGCGGCGCAAAGCCCGTGCTGCCCCCTTACCGGCCACGTCTCTTGCTTCCGCTAGCATTGCGTAGTTTTTTGACATTTTCTTAATCCTTATATCCAGATAAAACGAAGGAGCAGCCTCCAGGGGTGTCTACTCCAAAACAGGCGATATAGAACAGAAAACACCTGAAATATCAAGAAAAAAAGCAGAATTCTAATTAAAAAGTGCGGAAATGGACTGTTCTTCGCTGATCCGTTTGATGGCCTCGCCGAGTAATGGAGCGACGCTGAGCTGTTCGATCGTTTCCGAGACGCGGACAGCTTCCGTGGCACTGATGGTATCGGAAATGACCATATGCTCGATTTCCGAGGAGGAAATCCGCGCCACCGCACCACCGGACAGAACCCCGTGAACGACATAGGCGTGAACCGCTTTCGCGCCTTTGGCCTTGAGTGCCGCTGCCGCATTACAAAGCGTTCCCCCCGAATCGACGATATCATCGACCATGATACAGATACTGTCCCTGACATCGCCGATGACATGCATGACTTCGGAGACTCCGGCCTGCTCGCGCCGTTTGTCAATAATGGCAATATCGGCATCAATACGCTTGGCCATCGCCCGTGCCCGTACAGCGCCCCCGACATCCGGTGATACCAGGACAATCTTCTCGCCTTTGAAGCGTTTTTCAATATCGGGTAAAAAAATCGGGGAAATCACCAGATTATCAACCGGAATATCAAAGAATCCCTGAATCTGTCCGGCATGAAGCTCCATGGTCAAAACACGGTCAACGCCTGCGGCTGTAATCAGATTGGCAACGAGTTTGGCGGAAATCGGGGTGCGTCCGCCGGTTTTGCGATCCTGCCGTGCATAACCGAAATAGGGAATGACTGCCGTAATCCGCCGCGCCGAGCCGCGCCGCAGAGCATCAATGGTAATCAGAAGCTCCATCAGATTGTCATTGGCGGGATAAGATGTGGACTGAATTACAAAGGTGTCTTTGCCCCGCACATTTTCAAGAATTTCGGCAAAGACCTCCATATCGGAAAAACGGCGGATACTGGCTTTGGTCAAGGGCTGTCCGAGATAGGAAGAAACCGCTTCGGCCAGAAGCCGGTTCGAGTTTCCGGCGATCAGTTGTAAATCTTTACTCACTGTGTTTCCTTTGCCTGTACTTTCTTTTATTTTATGCGTGAGTGCACTATAAAAATCTGGAGGGAGAAATCAACCGAATTATTTAATCTTTTATTGCAATCACAGAAATCTGCCGTCCGTAATCGGCTTCATTTTTATGGGTGCTGCGGCGATAGCTGAAGTAATTTGTGTCATGGGCATAGGTATCAATGGCGGTATTACCGATTTTGGAAATACCGGACAATCTCAGGCGCTGCATGACATATCCGGAAAGATCGAATTTTAAATGCTCTTTATCCTGTGCGGGCGCAAAAAATCTTTCATTAAAAGGATCCTGCCTGAAAAAAGGTGCTTTAAAATCTTTGGAAACTTCGTAGGATTCAAGAGCAATACAGGGGCCGATGGCCGCATGTATTGTGTTCTTCAGGGCTCCCCGTTCCAGCATTTTTGCAATTGTGTTTTCCAGCACGCCTTTGAGCGCGCCGCCCCATCCGGCATGAGAGGCACCGATCACAGGCGCGCCATTTTTCTTTTGCCCGTAAAACAGGACTGGCGCACAGTCCGCCGTTAAAATACCAAGAGCCAGCCCCGGAATATCCGTGACCATGGCATCGGCCTCCGGTCTGCTTGCCTCCCGGTCTTTCGTAACGATCCGGCATTCCGCGCTGTGGATTTGATAAAGGGTGCGTAGATTACCGGCCTGTATATCAAGCGCTGCGCAGACTCTGGAACGGTTTTCAGCGACATTTTCCGCGCTGTCCTTTGTTCCCGCGCCGCAATTGAGCGCCGTGTAAATGCCGTTACTGACCCCGCCACGGCAGCCGAAAAAACCATGGGTAATAGCGGGGTGCGCCAGTCTTTTGTCTTTGATAACATTCATAGAGTTTGTTTTGAGAACCCCGCTGGAATAATGGAACCGCTCGTGAGGACGATGGCCTTGAATAATGTGCCCATTTGATCCGGCGCAATCAGGCGTGTCAAGGCGGCTTCAATGGCTTTTTTTTGCGATGCTGTTGCGTTCTTTATCAGCATTGCGGCACGCTCCTTGATTCCGAGTGCCTGTAAAAAAGCGCTTTGCGTGAGGGGATTAAAAACAGTGCATGGCTCTGCCGCTCTGGCAAGGGCAGAAAAATCGACATGCGCGGTCAGATCCGCTTCGCCGATATGGCTCAGCACATCAACATAACCATGATTTTTCATGGCCTGTAACGTATCACCGTGACCTTGTGTGTAACCGTAATCAATGAATAATGCCGCGCCGCCCTGTTTTTTCAGACAGGCGCACAGGCTCTGGATAAAAGAATGTTGCGCCGGAGAAATTTCGGCAATGTCCCCTTCCTTCCCTTGTGCGGGCGCGGGAAGAAGGGAGGCAGGCGCAAGCCCGAATTGCAGGTTTCCTGCCTGATCAAGTCCGATGACACGTTCCCGCCATTCCCCCTGATGAAATTGCATCTGCCGGATGGGGAGGGCATCCAGAAATTCATTGGCAAGAAGAAGAAGCGGTTTTGTAGAAGACTGGATGACCGGGTGATCGAAAAAATCAATCCACTGGACATGACATCCCTCCAGTCTTTTTTCCTGCTGCTTTTTTAAAAAATTGCTGTTTTCGAGCAGAATAATCTGCGCCGCTTTATGAAAGCCCCTGATATGTTTTGTGGCGCGCAGGGCATCTGCCATCAATGTCCCGCGCCCGGGGCCGCACTCTACCAGCATGAAAGCGTCAGGACTTCCCATCTGCATCCAGCAATCCGCCACCCAGAGTCCCAGCATTTCGCCAAACATCTGGGAGATCTCCGGCGCCGTGATAAAGTCCCCGCTACTGCCGAAGGGGTCGCTCTTGTTATAATAATGAGCCGTGACCTGCTGCATGAAATGGTCGATGCGCAAAGGGCCGTTATGGAGGATATGTTGCTTGAGGGTCTCGGCTAGAGTCATGCTTCTTTATGTTTTTTGCAGGAATGCGAATAGAAAAGCAGAAAAAGTCCGCCAAGGATCATCGGGATACAGAGAAGCTGTCCCATGGTGAGATGTCCGGCGATAAATCCCAGATAGCTGTCAGGTTCACGGAATTGTTCAATGAAGATACGGGCGCTGCCATAACCGATCAGAAATAGTCCTGATAAAAAACCCGGCCTGTCCCGCAGTTTTGTATAATGGACAAGCAAAAACAGAATGAGAAAAAGCACAAGCCCTTCAAGTGCCGCTTCGTAAAGCTGGCTCGGGTGACGGGGGAGGTCGCCGCCATGCGGGAAGACAACGCCCCATGGAACATTTGTAATCCGGCCATAAAGCTCGGCATTGATGAAATTGGCAATCCGGCCAAAAAACAGGCCGATCGGTGCGGTGCAGCAGATAATATCGGTGAGCCGTAAAAGCGGTAGTTTTCTAAGAAATGCATAGACGACCATTACAAAAATAACGCCCAGAACCCCGCCATGGAAGGACATGCCGCCATGCCATATTTTAAGTGCTTCCAGAGGATCCTGCCAATAAAAACGGGGCTGGTAAAACAAAACATAACCCAGCCGTCCGCCGAGAATAACGCCTGCAATCGCCCAGGGTAAAAAATCGTCTATTGTTTTTTTATCAAGAGAAGATCCGCTTTTGTCCCGTCCCGCCAGAGAGAGCGCATACTGCCAGCCCAGCAAAAATCCCGCCAGATAGGCAAGCGCATACCATCTTATTTCAAGAGGCCCAAGTGCCAGCGCCACAGGATCAATGTCGGGGAATTGTAAGGCCATGAGTTAACGGTATGTGTCCTCTTTCACCAGAAAATCGTGAACATAGCGGCGTACGCCTTCTTCCAGTTCTGTGAAGGGTTTTTCGTATCCGGCGGCGCGTAATTTCTCCATATCGGCTTGTGTGAAATACTGGTACTTGCCGCGCAATGTCTGTGGCATATCAATATAACCGATTTTCGGTTTTATCGCGGCAGCGGCAAAAGTGGCTTCGGCCAGATCTTTGAAACTCCGCGCCTTCCCCGTACCGACATTGAATAATCCGCTGACATCCGGATGCTCGTACAGCCAGAGCATGACATCCACACAATCATCAACATACACAAAATCGCGCAGTTGCCCGCCATCCTCGTAGTCAGGGTGATGGGATTTGAACAGCCGCGCTGCAGCGCCCGCGACAACCTGCGGATAAAGCTTGCACATAACGCTCATCTGCTCGCCTTTATGATATTCATTCGGGCCATAGACATTAAAGAATTTAAGCCCTGCCCATTGGGGCGGGCAGGGTTCGCTTTTATCACGAATGACACGGCTGATCCGGCGGTCAACAACATGTTTTGACCAGCCATAAGCGTTTAGCGGCAAGAGTTTTGCCAGCGCGTCCGAGCTTTGGTCATCTTTAAATCCCTGCGATCCATCGCCATAAGTGGCCGCCGAAGAGGCATAGATAAAGCGCACATCATGCGCTGCGCACCATTTCCACAGAGAACGCGAGAGAACGACGTTGCGCTCGACAATCAGATCAACATCTGTCTCCGTGGTTGAAGAAATGGCGCCCATATGAAAGACAGCCTCGATGTCTTCCGTATGGCTGTCCAGATAGTCAGGCAGGAGTTCCGGCCTGACAATATCGCGCAACTCGCGCTTGGCAATATTGCGCCATTTATCATCCTCCCCGAACCAGTCACAGACAACAAGATCCGTATGCCCCTTCTTCTGCAGTCCGGCCAGAAGATTGGAGCCGATAAAACCTGTCCCGCCTGTCACGATAATCATATGTTTTCCTCTGATTTTTCATGTTCCTGTATGTCTGTTATTTCTGACAGGCATAACAGGAAAAAACAAGGCTTATCGCTAAATTTATAATTATTTAAACATATTAAAGGTTGTCCCGAGGCCGTCATGGCACGTTTCATGCGTGCCCTCCATCATAGTAAAAAGTGCAGAAGAAACAGGATGGGTGATTTGCATATACAGGTGATAATAGAATGCGGGGTATAATGAACAATGAAATTGTACCGATATTTTTCAACACGGCTATAAGATGTTGTTTCAAAAAACTTTGCGTCACTTCGCGTCCTTTGCGTTCGGATCTTTACCGCATTGTAAAAGCGTCCCTTCTATAAATCTTGACATTAAAGGAAAGTATTCCTGTAATGCTCTTCTGTATTTATTCAGGAGAAGGAAGAAAATTTTTTTTCCAAAACCGACAAACGAACGAGAAAGGACAGGCAGCATGACGCGGAAGCGGAAATGGCCGCTTTAAATGTTTAAATAACCAAATGACTGACGCTTTCCACTTACGCCCCCGCCTACGCTCGGGGACGAGGCTCCGACTGGAACAGGACAGCAGAAGCGTCGTCGCCCGGAGAAACATCGGCACCTGGCCAACGCCAATCCTTCTTGCCATCGCTGAGTTTCTGGACTCGTGCGTTGATACCCGGGTAGGTCGGATGCCTTTGGCCCCAGGCCCAGCCAGCGGGATCGGATCCGCTCGTGTCGAAAGAATCTTTCAGGAGGCCTTTGTTGAGGGCTGTCTGCAAAAGATCCAGTTCGGCATCGCTACCCAGATGCGCGTTTTGGCCTTCGGCAAACTTCATCGCCTCTTTCCATTTCTTAACGCCATAACCTTTTGCGAATATATTCTGGCCGTAGTTCTCGCCCACATAGGCCCAGCCGTCTTCTGTCTTGTCGCCAATTTCAAGAGTTTTTGGCTTCTTACTGTCGTTTATTTCCATAGCAATATTCCTTTTCAAATGCAGTTTACTTGTTCATTGACACCCCTCCAGCTTTTGCAGCTTAAGTGTGTCAATTCATCCTCCGCTTGCGCGGAAATTGCCTCTTGTCTCGCCGTAGCGTGAGCGTAGACGGATAATAAAGTATTAATGGATTTTTGACACAATATTATGGTATTTACAAGCTTTTTGTATCAGGAATCCGTATCTTGTTGATATGGCATGAAAAACATAATGTTTCAAAAAACTTTGCGTCACTTCGCGTCCTTTGCGTTCGAGTCTTTACCGCATTATAAAAGTGTCTCTATCTATAAATCTTGACATTAAAGGAAAATATTCCTATAATACCTTTTGTATTTATTCTGGAGACGGGAGAAAAATTTTTTCCCAAAACCGACAAACAAACTAGAAAGGACAGGCATCATGACGCGGAAATGGACAGAGGAACAGCGTAAAAAACAGGCGGAAATCATCCGCCAGAGACGGCCATGGGAAAAATCTACCGGCCCCAGAACTCCCCAGGGGAAGATGCGATCCCGTATGAATGCCATCCGGCATGGCTTTCGCTCGCAAGCATACCGCGCCTTCCGGCAGGCCTTGCGGCGGCAGGCGCGTTTTGTCACGTATGTCAGGTTGTTGCGCATTCGCTTTTCTGTACAGGGGAAGTGTTTCAATCTTTTACAAAAATTTAATACCATAGGCCTCAGCCGTAAATTATGTTCTGCAATTTTCTCTGGACATCTTCCGGTTTTTTTTGTGGCGGCGCTTGCACGCTCCGGAGACTCCTGCTACTTAGCAATACTTATAAAGTAAATATTTTGAAGGAAGCCGGGCATGGGAGCCGATCCGAAAATTCTTGATGATATTGCCCGTGTTGCAGGAGGCGCTGTGAATATTTTCAGCGGACTTTCGCAGCAGATCCGCGAAGAAATCAAAAGCCGTGTTGATGACATGGCAAGCCGGATGGATCTGGTTCCGCGTGAAGATCTGGAACGTGCCGAGGCGATGATTGCCGCTCTCCGCAAGCGGCAGGATGACATGGAAATGCGTCTTGCGGCGCTGGAAGGCGGAAAAACTGTAACCACAACGAAAAAGAAGACGTAAAGAATATGAATGATCTTGATCTTTTCTCTGATGTCAGCAATCCCCTTGACGGGATCGAAGAAGTCATGGCCAGTCATGACTGGTCTTTCGAACGTCCGAATCCGGAAGAACTCATGGTGCAGATCAGAGGGAAGCGCGGCCAGTATCGTATGAGTTTTCTGTGGCAGGAAGAGTACAGCGCCATGCAGTTTTATTGTGAACTGGATCTTGAAATTCCAAAAGACCGCACGGATTTAACCGGCAGGGTTCTACGCGATATCAACGAGTCCTTATGGCTTGGCCATTTTGATGTTCCGCAGGAGAGCCGCACGCCCTATTTCCGGCATACAACCCTTTTTCGCGGCATGACCCACACATCGGGCACGGATCATATTTCAGATCTGATCGAAGTTGCGCTGGCGCAATGTGACAAGCATTATAATGTTTTTCATATGCTGTCTTCGACTGTCTTTTTAAATGATAGTGTTCTTACGCTTGCCTTGTCCGAAACGCATGGCGAAGCATAAAATCTCAAGGAGAAAGTCTCTTCAATACCATGTTTTCAAGCGCATTAAACTGTTGTGTTTTGGCCTCTGATACTTTGGAAAGCAAGTCTTTATAATCAAAGTTTTGGTTATTGAGTTTATTGATGGTATGGGCTGTGCTACGGCTTATTCTGTCCGTACCGGGGATAAGCCTGTTTTCTTTTGCTATTTTCATAGCATTTTCTTGAACGCACTGTTCGAAAACGGCCTTCAGCTGCTTCAGCGTCTTCAGTCTGTCAGTGAGAGAAGGGAGGGTTTGTGCAGCAGCAATCCGGTTTCTATAGGCCTCAATTTTTTCATGGTGTGTTTGCTCGGTCATCAATGTCTCCTTTTTTATAACTTAATCCCTTATATTAATTTTATGAAAACAAGTCAACAAAAATCAGGAACCGTGGTGTTTTCAAATATTCCAGTATCCCTGCTTTCGCAAGGGTGCTTTTGTATAAAGGAAGGCAATGAAGTTCAAAGTCCAAAATTTCCAGCCCATCTTTCAGCGCGATCCAGATACTGATCAAGAGCTGCCATGGTTTTGGCCATGTCGGGGCTGTCATCGTCCTTCCAGATTTTGACGGTTTTCAGATAAAGTCCGGTCAGACCCGCGACTTTCACGGCACCTTTAAGGCCGGCTGTGCTAATTCCGGCAGCTTCGAGCATCCAGCTCATCGAGCGCCCCAGATGCGGCAGACTGATGACCGTCTGCTTCGGATCAAAGCAGAATGACTTTAATATCGCGCAGACACCGGCGCGATCCTTATTCAGTACATCAAAACGCGCCATCAGCAGATCAAACAGGCGCTCGCGTGGGGAGAGGCTCTGATCTACCGTGCCAGCGGAGTCCAGAGTTTCGTTATCGATCATACGGCCATAGGCGGTCAGAATATCAAAACGATCCTCGAAATACTCATGGAGTCTGGAAAGCGGAATTTCTGCTGCTGTGGCAATATCAGCAAGGCTTGTAACGCCCCAGCCCTGCGTTGCGGCCAGTTCTAACGCGGCCTTGATGGCACGATCCTTGATATTCTCCGTGGATTCTTTTTCCATGATGTCTTGGCCTTTCTTTTTGTTTCCGATACATATGTAAGGTGATTACATGCAAATTTCAAAGGAGAATTTAAAATGTCGGAACCGCTTTATGATATGGTTGCAATCGGGAACGCGCTTGTCGATGTGCTGGCACATGCAACAGAAGAGTTCGTTGCGGAGCAGGACAGGCAATATAACATGAAAAAAGGCACAATGAGCCTGATTGACGAAGTACGCGCCGTGGCACTTTATGCGCAGATGGGGACGGGCATTGAAAGTTCGGGCGGTAGTGCCGGAAACACAATGGCGGGTTTTGCCTCGTTTGGTGGCAAGGGTGCATATATCGGTAAAGTTGCCAGTGACCAGCTTGGTGATGTTTTCCGTCATGATATGAAAGCGCAGGGGGTGACCCATGAAACAGCGCCGCTGGCTGTGGGGGCACCCACGGGGCGCTGTCTTATCCTTGTGACACCGGATGGACAACGCACGATGAACACATTTCTGGGTGCTTCGGTCGAAATGGGGGTTGATGATATTGATAGTGACCTGATTGCTTCTGCCCGTATTACCTATCTGGAAGGCTATCTCTATGATCGGGAACAGGCAAAACGAGCCTTTCAAAAAGCAGGGGAAATCGCACATGATGCCGGACACCGTGTGGCGCTGACGCTTTCTGATCCGTTCTGTGTTGACCGTCACCGTGCTGACTTTCAGTATCTGGTTGAAAACCATGTTGATATTCTGTTTGCCAATGAAGACGAGATTAAATCACTTTACGAGGTTGAAAATTTCGAACAGGCGGCAAAAATTGTGTCAGGAAAATGCGAAATCTCGGCACTCACCCGCAGTGAAAAAGGCTCGGTCGTTATTTCCGGAGACCAGATCATCGAAATCCCCCCGCAAAAAGCCAAAGTCGTTGATACCACGGGCGCAGGAGACCAGTACGCCGCCGGTTTCCTCTATGGCTTTACGCAGGGTATGGATATGAAAACCTGCGGTCTGCTCGGTACACTCGCCGCGACAGAAGTCATCAGCCACATGGGACCAAGGCCGGAAATCAAATACGCGGATCTGGTTGCACAGGCAAAAGCGGCTTAGAACGGCAGGTCTCAATCTTTTGCAGAGCCTCAAAGAAGTTTTGAGAACTTGTAAAAACGATGCCCTTTTTTGCCATTTCATCCTGAAGACTATAATGGGAAGGGTCTCTATTGACGCCATCTGTAAAGATAACGGTATGATAGCCATATTGCCCTTTTTGTATATCCTCGGCAGTTTGCTTGACACATTGTCCAAAAGCAAAGCCGGTAATGGCCACAAGTCTGGAGTTGTTTTCTTTTAGTAAGGTATCTATGTTACTGCCGCCAACAGCAGAAGATCTTGTTTTGCGTACAATTTTATCGCCGGGAAAAGGCCTGACCTGATTAAAGGCACTGGAACCGAAAGGCAGGCCGTTTTCATTTACCTCATATGCCTGAAAAATAAGGTAATTACAAATTCCCAGTTGATTAAAAACCGGATTAATTTTATCGGCAATATGCGTTGCCGTGGAAAGATTGTCATAAATTTTCTGGACGTCAATGCAAAGATGCGCGCAATCAGATGCCGTAACGGCATTTTCCTTAAATAACCTGACAAGATCGGTAACGGACATATCTTTTATTTGTGATGGCATAAGGGACTATAGCTAAATTTAAGATATATGTCAAATATAACCTTGTGTTATTTACATTCTTTTTGCAGGTTTTTGAAATTTTATGCGGCCAGTCCGCGCTCCATGAAATTGCTCATGCGTTTGGTAAAGCCGGCGGGATCGGGGATGGGCTCGCCCTGAATAATACGTGCCTGATCCAGGAGAAGCCATGCCGCATCGGCAAGCTCGGTATTCCGGGCTTTATTATCCATCATTGCTGCCAGTCTTTTGATCAGCGTATGATCCGGATTAATCTCCAGAACGCGCTTTGAGGTGCTTTCATATTTCTGGTGAACACGCAAAACACGTTCCATCCGCAGATCAACCTCGTTATCGGCGGCAACAAGGCAGACGGGCGAACTGGTCAGGCGCTTTGAAATGCGCACTTCGCCTATTTCTTCTTTCAGGGTTTCGGCAATCAGAGCTCGCAATTCTCCGATGCTGCTTTCTTCTGACTCATCTTTATGATCTTTTTTCTCTTCATCTTTTTCAGTTTCAAAACGATCAAGATCAATATTGCCTTTGGTAACGGACTGGAATGGCTTGCCGTCATAATCAAGAACTGTCTGGAGCCAGAAATCATCAATCGTATCGGTCAGGAACAGGACTTCAATTCCGCGTGCGCGGAAACCTTCGATCTGCGGGCTGTTTTTCAGCGTTTCCAGATTTTCGCCGCTGATATAATAGATTATCTCCTGTCCTTCTTTCATGCGCGAGACATAATCTGACAAAGAGGTTAATGTCCTTTCCTCATGTGTTGAATAAAAACGCACGACTTTTAAAAGGGCTTCGCGATGCTCGAACGCATCATACAGGCCTTCTTTCAGGACAGCGCCAAACTGTCCCCAGAACATTCCGTAAGAGAGGGGATCACTGTCAGCCAGTTTGTTCAAGTCCCCCAGAATGCGCTTGGCAAGGCCATTTCTTATTTTATCAATCAGGGGATTATGCTGCAGCATTTCACGACTGATATTCAGCGGTAGATCCTCGCTATCCACCACGCCGCGTAAAAAACGCAGCCATGGATAAACCAGTCCCTCGCATTCATCCGTGATAAAAACACGCTTCACATAAAGCCTTACGGATGTCTTGCGCCCGGGATCAAAAAGGTTCATCGGGCGCATTGTCGGAACGTAGAGCAGCGCCGTGTATTCTATCTTGCCCTCGGCGCGCCAGTGGGAGGTCAGCAAAGGCTCGTCCACGCCAAAGCCGATATGCCGGAAAAACTCAGTGTGCTGCTCTTCGGTAATGTCGTCTTTGGGGCGCACCCACAGAGCCGTCACGGAATTGACGGGTTTTTCGTTTTCTTCCTGTTCCTGATTCATGAAAATCGGGAAGTCGATATGATCGGAATAGGTCTCGACAACCTGCCTGATTTTCTCGTCAATAAGGAAATCGCTGGCTTCGTCATCGAGATGCAGAATAATGGCTGTGCCACGCCCTTCCATCAGTGCTTTGGCTTCTTTTTTTGTGGCTTCACGCACGGTAAATCCGGTTTTTCCATCGGATTCCCAGAGCCATGCCTGTTTGTCACCGGCGCGGCGGCTGATAACGGTGACTTTATTGGCCACCATAAAAGAGGCGTAAAATCCAACGCCGAATTGCCCGATCAGGCTCATTTTCTCTTTTTGCGTGCCGCCGTCGCTTATTTTCTTCATCATCGCCGCTGTGCCGGATTTGGCGATTGTTCCCAGATTGTCAATCAGCTCCTCGCGGGTCATGCCAATGCCGTTATCCACAATATTGAGAGTGCGGTCATCCGTATTCTTGAAGACGCGGATTTTAAACTCAGGATCATTTTTGACAAGATCAGGACTGGCAATGGCCTCGTAACGTAGTTTGTCACAGGCATCCGAGGCATTGGAAATCAATTCGCGCAAGAAGATATCGCGGTTGGAGTAAAGAGCATGTGCCACAATATCCAGTAACCGTGAAACATCGGCTCCGAAATTCAGTTTTTCTTCTGTTTTTGTCATTTTACTTTTCCTGTAATCATGTCAATAAAAGCTGGAAACAATATAATAATATTCTCTTCTGGAATCCAGTAAAGGGATGCATCGGTTTTTCTTTCATTCACTTGAAATATGAGAAAGAAATTTTATGCCGCTTCCGAGGCTTTCTTCGGGGCGATAGAGTTGAGAAGGTCTGCTGTTTCGGCAGCACTGTCAACCTGTACCATGCCCACCGTGTGGTATCCGGAATCAACATGCAGAATTTCACCTGTCACGCCACTGCCCAGATCAGAGAGCAGGAAAAGGCCGGAGCGTCCGACATCTTCAATCGTGACATTACGGCGCAGGGGTGAATTCAGCTCGTTCCATTTCAGGATATAACGAAAATCACCGATACCGCTGGCAGCCAGTGTTTTAATCGGGCCGGCGGAAATAGCATTGACACGGATATTGCGTGGCCCCAGATCAGTTGCCAGATAGCGTACCGAGGCCTCCAGTCCGGCTTTGGCAACACCCATGACATTATAATGCGGCATGACACGCTCTGCGCCATAATAGGTCAGGGTCAGAAGACTGCCGCCTTCGGTCATCAAAGGCGCGGCACGTTGCGCAACGGCGGTAAATGAATAAATGGATATGTCCATTGTTTTGCTGAAATTAGCGCGGCTTGTATCCAGATACAGGCCATCCAGTTCGTTCTTGTCGGAAAAGGCGATGGCGTGGACAACAAAATCAATGCGCCCCCATTCTTTTTGCAGTGTAGAAAACACAGCGTCAATATCCCCGTCGCTGGAGACATCGCAGGGTAATACAATTTTTGAGCCGACACTTTCTGCCAGTGGCCTGACGCGCTTTTCCAGAGCATCTCCCTGAAAGGTGAAAGCAAGCTCTGCGCCCTGAGCGGCAAGTTGCTGTGAAATGCCCCAGGCAATCGAGCGATCATTCGCAACACCCATAATCAGACCACGCTTGCCCTGCATAAATTTACCGGAATCCGTCATTTTCAATCCTTTAAGAAAAGTTCCAGTAAGCATAATAACAATTTTTGTCTCTAAATCTAGCCTTTTAACACAAGAGAGGCTCGAAATAGTAAAATTAACCTGCTCAAGACGTGGAGGCAGGGTTTTCTTTTATTCGGCCAATCATTTCCCATGGGGCACATAGATTATTCCGGATGTTGTCCTGCAAGTTGCTGCGGGCTTCGCGAAGGAAGTTATTGTTGCGGGATTTCAGGGATTCAGAGCCGAGGAGCTTTTCCAATGTGGACAGTGCAAAATCACGGCGGCTTTCGGTGTGGATTATTTCAAATCCGGCCTGTTCCAGTAATGTTTTGATGGCAGCGGGAGCGTAAAGAAAACTTGTTTCCTGTGTTTCTGCCCACGGCACAGGAAAGGAAAAATTCTCTATGGTATTATTGTCATCCGCCATAACATCATAAATTCCCAGCAGAGCGCCGGGTTTCAGAATACGGGCGACTTCCTTGTAAAGCGCTGGTTTATTCTGGATATTCATTCCGACATGAATCATGTAGGCGGCATCAAAGCTGTGTTTTTCAAAAGGCATGGCCAGTGCGGAGCCTGTTATGAATGTGGTGCGCTGGTCAAGACAGACGGCCTGACTTAATCTGTCCGCAGCCTCCTTGTGCGCAGGGGTCAGGTCAATGCCTGTGACGTGAGTTCCGTAATGCTCTGCAACAAAACGTGCCGGCCCGCCGATGCCGGAGCCAATATCCAGAATATGCTGTGCCGGGCGCAGGTTAAGCTGATCCATTAAATGGGTGGTCGCCTTGCGGCCTCCGATATGCATATCATCATAAGGGGCAAGATCCGGTATTGTTAGACAGGCCGGATCAGACGCATTCTGGCGTGCCAGATCAAGGATTGTTTCGGCCATTTTTTCTCGCGTATAGTGGGTCTCTATTGCTTTGTTGATATCCATAACTTATCCTGCCTGTGCTTTAACGATTCTTCCTTGTTCCAATATATGGTAGTCTTTTATAAAGGATAAAAAAAGAATGATCTGGTTTAAAAAATATCAAGCAGGCGAACTCGCGGAATTTATTACACACGAGAATATCGTGCAGGGTCTTGGAATTGAATTTACCGAAGTCGAGGATGATTTTGTCAAAGCGCGGATGTCGGTTGATAAAAGGACACACCAGATTCATGGAATTCTGCATGGCGGCGCAACCTGTGTTCTGGCAGAAACAATTGGAAGTTTTGCTTCGCTTATGATGATTGATCTGGATCGTTATTACGCGGTGGGATCACAGATTTATGCCAACCATTTGCGTCCGGTTCGTGAAGGTTTCGTCACGGCAACCTGCCGTCCGGTACATCTGGGGCGCACCAAGCATGTATGGGATATTGTCATTCATGACGATAGTGGCAGGCTTGTTGCCAAGTGCGAATTAACCTGCATTGTGACGGATAAAAGATGATGGAAAAAACCGGGAGCTGTATCCTCCACGCATATAGAATTGATGGCAGGGGAAATGGAAATCCTTTGAGTCATGATGAGGCTTCGGATGTTGCCAAAAGCGAGGATCTTGCGTGGGTTCATCTGGATGCCGGCCATGCCGGAACACGTGGCTGGCTGGAGCGGGAGGTAAGTTATCTTGATAAAATTATTCTGGATGCCTTGCTTGCTGAAGAAACGCGCCCGCGGATTATGGAGTTTGACAACGGTATTCTTTTGATTTTGCGTGGCGTGAACCTGAATGAAAATGAATCACCGGAAGATATGGTGTCGATCCGGCTATGGATTGACGGGCATCGTATTATCAGTCTGCGCCGCCGGAGGCTTAAAGCCGTGCAGGATATCCGTACAATGCTTGAAGAGGGGCGGGGGCCTAAAAACTCCGGTGACTTTCTTTGTATGCTGATCGCCCGTTTGTTCGAACGGATGGAACCTGTGCTGACGGATCTTGATGAACAGACCGATGATATTGAAGAGCGTGTCATGGAAGATCCGGAAATCGAGGAGCGGCAGGATATTATTAATATTCGTAAAGAAGCCATAACCTTACGGCGTTATATTGCGCCGCAGCGTGATGTTATTATGCATCTGCGCACGTCCGAAATGGCATGGCTGGAGCCGATGCATAAACGTCATCTACAGGAGTCCCTTGATCGTGTGGTACGTTATACCGAGGATCTTGATATGATCCGTGAACGTGCCCAGATTGTGAAAGATGAGCTGGTGAATGCGCTATCGGATCGCCTGAACAGGAATATGTACGTCCTGTCTGTGATTGCGTCTATTTTCCTGCCGCTCGGCTTTTTTACAGGACTTTTGGGGATTAATGTCGGCGGCATTCCGGGCGCAGAGAACAGTGAGGCCTTCTATATATTTTGTGGATTGCTTGTTGTTCTTGTAATTGCCCAGATTATTATTTTCAAAAAACTGAAATGGTTCTAATGCGAACTGTTATTTTACCAGTTTTATAGCGGCTTCAATGATTTCCTCTTTACCGGGCATTGTGACTGTGGCTACTCTTCCCAAAGGAATAAAGCTATCCTCGGCGGCAAGGCGTTTTGTGTTGGGAGGCGGGGACAGGTTTTCATGGATCAGGCTCATCAGGGTTTCGGACAGGCTGCCCGTGGTGCGGCATTCATCGACAATCAGCAGGTTTTTACAGGGTTTGACAGCGTCCAGAATAGCCTCTTTATGAAGGGGCGCCAGCCAGCGCAAATCAATCACACGTAGTTTTATTTTGTGTTTCTCTTCCAGTATTTTAGCGGCTTGTCTTGAGAGATAATAGCCATTGGCGTAGGAAAGAATACAAAGATCTGTGCCATTTCCATACTGGCCAATATCACCAAGTCTGATCGGCGTGGCGTTTGCCGGTGGTTTATAATCGGCTGCCCAGAGATTGTCTTTGGGATCGTGGAGGTCGCGGGTCATATAAAGGGCAATCGGTTCCAGAAAGATAACAACACGCTGTTCCTCCCGCGCCAGCCGGACAGATTCTCTAAGCATTTCAACGGCATCGCCGCCATTGCTCGGACAGGCAATAATGAGTCCGGGAATATCGCGCAGGACGGCAATGGAGTTATCATTGTGGAAATGACCGCCAAAGCCTTTCTGGTATCCAAGACCTGCGATGCGGAGAACCATGGGGTTTGTATATTGTCCGTTGGAAAAGAAGCTTAACGTCGCCGCTTCACCGCGTAGCTGGTCTTCGGCATTGTGGAGATAGGCCAGAAACTGGATTTCGGGAATGGGAAGGATATCGTTATGCGCAACCCCGATGGCAAGGCCAAGAATGCTTTGTTCGTCCAGCAATGTATCAATGACGCGGTGCGCCCCGAATTTGTTTTGCAGTTTTTGCGTGACGGTATAAGCGCCGCCCTTACGGCCAATATCTTCGCCTGCCGCGACGATTTCCGGATGGTCGTTCATCAGATCCGCCAGCGTCCAGCTCAGAAGCTTTGCCATATGTTGCGGCTGTTTCATCAGGGCGGCATCGTCTTTGAATAAATCCAGCCGTGATATTTCCGGTTTTTGAGCGGGAGGCAGCGTCCGTTTGGGGGGGATAATTGATTCCATGACTTCGGGGGCACTGTGCATTTTGGGGCGGGTCATGGCTTGTCCGGCAGCACGTGCAACAGTTTCTCCGATCCCTTTGTATAAGTTAAGAATTTTCTCCTTATCAAGAATGTTGTTCTTGATAAGGAGGGTCGCAGAATAGAGCAGGGGATCATGGCTTTCAGTGTCTTCGATCTGTTTCTGGTTTAAGTACATATGCTGCGCGTCCGGCCCTGCATGACCGAACAGGCGGATACAGCCCATATGAAGGAAAGACGGTTTACGGGTTTTCCTAGTATATTCTTCGGCTTCTCTAGATATACGGTACGTATCGAATACATCAAGGCCGTTACAGTAAAAATACTGAAGACCCGGTTTATTGCCAAGACTGGCTTTAATCCAGCCCTCAGGGGTCGGGGTGGAAATGCCGATGCCGTTATCCTCGCATATGAATATAAGCGGCAGCGGCACATTACGATAACTCGTCCAGCTTGCGGTATTGATCGCGCCCTGTGCAGTAGAGTGGTTGGCGGAGGCATCGCCAAAACTGCATAAGATGACACCATCATCAGGAAGAATTCCCTTGCGTCCCAGCCTTCTATTCAGGCCAATGCTGTAAGCCGCCCCAACGGCTTTGGGAAGGTGCGAGGCAATGGTGCTGGTTTGCGGCGGGACGAAGAGAGCCTTGCTGCCCAGAACCTTATGGCGTCCACCGGAAATAGGATCTTCCTTCGCTGTCGTGAAGCTGAGCAGCATATCCCAGAGGGTGGTGCTTCCTGCAAGCTGTTTGGAACGCTGGATAAAAAAGGCGGCATCGCGGTAATGCAAAAACGCCATGTCATAGCGCCGGAAAGCGGCCGCAATGGCAGCATTGCCTTCGTGGCCGGAACTGCCGATGGTGTAAAATCCTTCGCCCTGTGTCTGTAATTTGCGCGAGACATTATCAAGCTGGCGGCTCAGGCACTGGCTTTCAAAAATTTCTACGGCCTGCGCAGGGGACAGGCCGGACTCTGCCAGCGTTGTCGTAAGGTCGGGAAGGTTTTCATCCTGCACACGGGTCAGGAAATTATGATGGACGATTTCGGCACGATCCTGCATGGAACAACGCCCTATTCTGTGCCAAGAATATTACGGTAGGCCATATATTGGCCGGCGTGGGAAGGCTCGACCCCAAGAGTTTTTACCATGTCCAGCAATTCATGGACATTGGCGGCTATTTTTTGCTCTGTCATGTCTTTGGCTTCCTTGACCTTGGCGCGGGTTCTGACATTTTCTTCCGGCGTGACATCGGAGACAAGCTCGATATAGGCTGCGATAATGCCGCCGACATTGGCGATAAAATCGGGAATGACGGTAATGCCGCGCTTGAACAGGTTTGTATAAGCCTCGGGGGTCGTGGGATTATTTGCGCCTTCGCTTATGTAATGCGCTTTTATTTTATCGACATTCTCGATTGTAATGACATCCTGAACGGCACAGGGAAACAGGACATCGACATCTTGATAGAGTGCATCCTGCGTATCAACGCTTTGCTTTTGCCCTTCTGTAGCGAGCAGGGTTCTGACAGTCTCTGTGTCCCGTTTTATCAAAGCCTCCCGCAGTTGCGGGGAGGGATCATTGGCCAGTGTCCATGTCCCGCCATAGAGCGGATCAGCCAGCGCCCGTAAATGCCCGCCATATTCGGAAAAATAGCGGAAGACGGCTGCTCCCATCGCGCCCAGTCCCTGTACGGAAAAAGTCACACCAGAGGGCTGTTTTCCATCATACGCAAGAGCGGCGCGGGCGGCTACTGCAACGCCCAGTCCGGCGATGCCTTCGCGGTCATAATCGGTGCCACCCATTTCAAGGGGCTTTCCGGTAAAGCAGTCTGTCGTGCCGAGTTCATCACAAGCCCACAGGGCATGGACAGGAGATGCGCCGATATCAAAGCCAAAACCGCCATATTTGCCGCCGAATTTATAAAGGTGCGGTTTGCACAACGTCACAAAACGGCGATAGGTTTTTTCAAAGTCAGGAGCCTTGGGATCCGCTTTCAGGCCTGCTTTCCCGCCGCCGAGCGGTAAACCCGCCGCTGCATTTTTAAGCGCCATGCTGCGTGCTAAACGTCTGATATCCTCAAGCTTCAAGTCCGGCATAATGCGCGTTCCGCCCTTGCCGCAGCCTTCCAGTTTTCCGCCTTTGGAAATACCGGTATTCCAGACCACGACATAGCCTTCAATCCCCATTGCAGGATCGCGCACAATCTCTTCCACTTCCGGCTCCATCGCATCAAAGCGCTTTTTAAAATCTGAAAAGACCTGATCGAACTGTTCTTTTGTTGCGGGCATTTTAGTTGCGGGTATTATGCTGGTGGCACTCATCATTCTGATGATCCTTTTCGTTGATTGTATGGACACTAGTTTAAGACGTTTAAAAAAGCATAACAAGGTAAGAGTTAGCGTAAGTTGTCATGTGCCGATGAAGCTTGAATGGGGGGCTGTCACGTGCCGAAGCGCTCTTTTGACGGATAGAGTTTACCGATTTTTTTGTTGTTCTGCGTAAAAAATCGTGCGAATCTATCATCTATAGAGATAAAATATTTCATAGATATGCCTTATCAATTTAAAAGTACGAACATTCTGGTTATTGACGATATGAAGCCGATGCTGGCGCTGACAGCATCGTTGCTGGGGATTCTCGGGTTCGAGAATGTGATGACGGCCAGTGATGCCGATACCGGATTTAGAAAATTTCTGATGCATAATCCGGATATTGTGATTACCGACTGGTTGATGGAGCCTTATGATGGTACGGAGCTCATTCGAAAAATACGAACGGATCCGAAATCACCGAATCCTTTTGTCCCTATTATCATGATGACGGGTTATAGCCATAGAGTGCGTGTGGAGCAGGCGCGGGATAGCGGTATTACCGAGTTTCTGGTGAAACCTTTCCGTGGCAAGGATCTTTATGCCCGTATTGAACAGCTTATTGAAAAGCCGCGCCGTTTTGTTGATGTCCAGTCTTTTTTCGGACCTGACCGCCGTCGCAGGAAGCCGGATCATTATACAGGCCCGTCCCGTCGCGGCAGTGATACCCTCCCTGAGGGTGACGATATACTTCGGGAAGAAGCTTTGGGGTTGTTGCGCGATCTTAAGAAAAAGGCGCAGAAAACGGCAAAGTCTTCAAAAAACAAGGAAAAGAAATAAAGGATATTTTCGGGGAAGGCAATGACGAATCAGGAAACAAAAAAGGTCAGATTTATTGATCCGCCGAATATTCTCCGGCAGAAAATGGGATATGGAGGCGTTGACCCGTTGCGGCTGCAGGGGATGGAGGCTTATATTGATAATAATATTGTCGATTTTGTGCCTCATGCCGAGGTTATCCTGGCGCGGCTGGATCTGGCACTGAAAGACGCGCAGGCGGGAACAATAAAAGGCAAGGAGGCCATTGATAAATTAACAGACCCGGTCATGGAGCTGAAAGCCAGTGGCGGGATGTTTAAATATATGCTGGTGAGCGAGATTGCCAATATTATTCTGAATTTCATGGAAAATATTGATGCTCTTGATGATGATGTCTTTGAGGTTATCAAAGCGCACCAGAATACATTACAGGTGATTATCCATAGCCAGTTGAAGGGCGATGGTGGCCGCGAGGGCGCGGCGCTGGCGCAGGCTCTGTACGAGGCCTGCCGCCGCTATTACAAAAAACATAAAATCAGGCCGCGTGGGTGATATCAGGCCTCTTTAATGGTTTTACATTCCGGGTGTTGAAAGGGTTGACTGACTGGCCAGCGCTTTCCCGGTTTTCTCTTCAGGAGAATTATCGTTTCCGGCTTTGATTTCTGTTTTATGACTTTTAATGGGTCTGCCGGCAATGGCATCTTCAATCTGCTGGCGGTTCAGGGTTTCATGTTCCAGCAAGGCTTCGGCAATGGCAGTAAATTCCTGTTCATGATCCCGTATAAGCTTTGCAGCTTCTTCCATAGCGCCAATTGATATGTTTTTGACTTCCTGATCGATATGCTCTTGGGTTTGTTGTGACTTTTCAGCATAGGCACCTGTTAGACTATTCGGAGCATAATTGACAACGCCAAACTTATTCTCCTTATTGCCTGCCCACGTCATGCCCCATCGGGTCACCATATTTCGCGCCAGTCCGGTGGCACGCTCAATATCATTATCAGCACCGGTTGTGGGGTTCCCGGGATAGAGATATTCTTCGGCCATACGTCCGGCATAAAGCATAACGAGATCGTTCTTCAAGTCTTGCAAGTGCATACTATATTTATCGGTTTCAGGAATGGCCATCGTGACACCAAGCGCCTTGCCACGCGGAACGATACTGATCTTATGGAGATCTTTATTATTGTTTACCCAAAGAGCAATAGCGTGTCCGGCTTCGTGATAGGCGGTTGTTCTCCGTTCTTCGGGACTGAGGACAAGTTTACTTTCGGCACCCATCCATATTTTATCCCGTGTATCCTCAAAATCTTTTAATGTTACATATTCTGCGTTGCGGCGGCTTGCGGTTCGTGCGGCTTCATTGACAAGATTGGCAAGATCGGCACCGGACATGCCAATGGAACCTTTGGCAACTTCATGAATATCCAGATCGGGGTCGATGACAATTTTCTTCATATGGATATTTAAAATTTGTTCCCGCGCCTTTATATCAGGATGTGGAACAATGATTTTTCGATCAAAGCGTCCGGGACGTGTGAGGGCAGAATCAAGCATATCCGGACGGTTTGTCGCCGCCATAACAATGACTCCGGTGTCTTTATTAAAACCGTCCATTTCCACAAGAAGCTGGTTTAACGTCTGTTCCTGTTCATCACTTGACCTGCTGAGTCCATGGCCGCGTTGTTTACCGACAGCATCAATCTCGTCAATAAAAATCATGCAGGGCGATGATTTTCGGGCCTGATCAAATAAATTGCGCACTCTTGAAGCGCCCACACCGACAAACATTTCGACAAAATCAGAACCGGATATGGCAAAGAAAGGAACGCCGGCCTCCCCCGCCACTGCGCGGGCGAGCAGGGTCTTGCCGTTTCCGGGGTCGCCTGTAAACAGAACGCCTGTGGGGCACTGTCCGCCTAAATTGTTGGCCATAGTCTTTCCGTTTTTATGCGCTTTCAGAAAATCAACGATTTCTATGAGTTCTTCCTTGGCTTCATCGGCGCCTGCCACATCTTTAAACTTTGTTTGATTATTTTGGGGAAGGGTCGGCTCCATTTTTTTGCCGCCTTTTTTTGTATAATAGAGATAGCCAGCCATTAAACCGCCGAGAAGAACGAGCGGAACCAGCATTGCTGCTGCAAAACCCAGAACGGCATTCGGCGGATCAGGCTGGATGATATCGTAGCTTTCTATTTTACCATCTTTTTTTGCATTCTTGAGATCGTCGAAAAGGCCTGAGTCTGTCAGGGGTCTTTCGGTGTAATAGGGTGTTTTATCGTCAAATTCGCCTTTGATAACGGGTTTGTTGTCTTCATTTATGGTGATGAAGGCATTTTTGATACTTTTGTCGCCCTCTTCTGTCAGTTTGTCATAGAATTGACTGTAGGATAGTTTTTCAGGCTCCTGTGCTGTATCGACATCGTTATTTGAAAGAAGGGCGCCGGTCAGGATCAGAGCGCCTGCACTTAACGCAAATTTATTCCTGAGAACAGAGTATTTGACCCTCGCAAGTTTTTCTTTAAAAGAATCCGGTTCTTTATCTTTTTGCGGTGGCTGGTCTTTCATTGGGGGGCGCTTTCTGTTTCTTATTGTTTTTTGGTATTTTTTAATGACTGTAGTATTTTAATGATTTTTCTTTCTCCTCCCGCAATTTGAAGCGGGAGGAGTATATTTGTTCCGAGCCGGTTTTTATCTTCCTAAAGTAGGTAAAGAAGAAACCGCTTTGGAAACAACAGCAGGCTTTTGATTGTCATCATTTGCCGGTGCTTTTGTCTGGATGCCGGAATTATTTTTTCTGATAACCGTTTCACGCCCAGGCAATGTTCCGTCAAAATCATCGGATATAATGATTTCAAACTCTTTGCCGTCCACTGTTTCATAATCAAGAAGTGCTTGCGCGAGTTTGTGAACTTTATCTATATTATCTTCAAGAATACCACGTGCTCTAGTATCTTGATCCATAACTATCGCCTCAACGACAGTGTCGATTTTTTTAAGCATCATTTCAGATAGATTTAACTGTCCTGTCTGTGGATCAATGCCGTAATTAATCGGTCCAAGTTCAGTCATGCCAAATTTGCAAGCCATTTCACGTGCCATTTGCGTTAGTCTTTCAATATCATTGGATGCCCCTGTCGTCACACCTTTCTTGCCAACATTGATCTCTTCTCCCAGACGACCAGCAAGTGCCATGGCAATACGATCTTCATAGTCCTGAATGCTATAACCATGGCGATCTTCTTCCGGCAAGTTGATTGTAACACCTAATGCATGCCCCCGCGCGACAATACTTACTTTATGCAGAGGATCACACTCTGTCATCGCGCCGACTATGGCATGTGCCGCTTCGTGATAGGCTGTGTTTTTCAGTTCTTTATAAGTCATAACGGCTGTTTTTCGTGGTTTCCCACCCATAATGATATTATCAACTGCATTGCCTATGTTGTCATTTGTGATCTTTTTACCATTTTCTCTGACGGCAATTTTAATGGCGCCTTCAATAAGATCAGACAGATCAGAACCCGAGAATCCTGGTGTTGCACGGGCAAGAGTATGAAGATCAACATCTTCAGCCAGCGGTACATTTTTAGTGTGCACTTTAAGAATGGCTTCCCGTCCCAGAATATCAGGGAGTGGAACCTGAACTTTCGAACCGAAACGACGTAGCAGTGCAGTGTCAAGAACATCTTCTCTATTTGTTGCGGCAATAACAATGACACCGGTATCTTTTTCAAAGCCGTCCATTTCTATCAGAAGTTGGTTGAGTGTCTGTTCGCGTTCATCATTGCCGCCCATACTGCTTGCCCCACGTTTTTTGCCGACAGCATCAATCTCGTCAATAAAAAGAATAGCAGGGGTATGCTTTTTAACTTCGGCAAACATTTCACGTACTTTGCTTGCGCCCAGACCAACAAACATTTCCACGAAATCTGATCCTGAAACATGATGGAAGGGAACCTCTGCTTCTCCTGCCAATGCTTTAGCCAGCAGGGTTTTTCCTGTTCCTGGAGGACCAACAAATAAAATACCTTTTGGCGCTTTTCCGCCGAGATCGTGATATTTTTTAGGATCACGTAAATAGTCTATGATCTCTTCTACATCTTCTTTGGCTTCTTCAGCGCCTGCAACATCATCAAAGCGTGTTTTATTATCCTCTGGTTTCACAAGTTTTGCAGGGCTCTTTTTAAGCTTTGCTGCGCCTCCCATACCACCGGGGCTATTTTTCCTTGTCTGATACAATGTTGCGCCAATGATAGCCGCAATAAGTAAAAATATTCCTGCATTAGATTCAAAAAATCCGGGACCTTCTACAGGAGTTTCTGGAGCAAATGAAAAATCAATATCATTTTTATCATCCTGATCCCTTTGATTGTGTTCATATATTTTATTTGTCAAATCTGGTAAACTGGTATAGTCCAAATGTGTTTTATAGGAACCCTGATTATCTTTAAGTTGGGAGAAGGCAACAGGCTGACGGGAGTATTCTGTACCGAATGGTGTGACCTCATCACCGATTATGATTGATGAAACATTTCCATTCTGCACTGCATTTAATAGTGCGCTATAATACAGGTTTTCTACTCCTGTATATTGTTTTGGGTTACTGGCTATTGCTTTCTCGATATCAAACTCGTTTGGTTCCTGACCACCATACGAGTAAGCGATACCACCTGCCAGAGCGATGCCTAAAGCGCCGACAACAAGCTTTTGGTTTAAGGAGGCCATGGCCCAGTGGTTTGCTATGGTGTTAATGCTTTTTTTCGTAGAGTTGCATACATCATCCCATTTTTCTTTCATGGACATTTTATTGCGCTCCCTGTTCGCTTTGTTTTCATTTGTTGTTGTAAAGACTGATTTTTAGAATTTTTAGAATGATACGTCAAGTAAATTATGTAATGATGTTATGAGTAGATTGTATTTTTTAATTTTAGCCTTGAAAATAAAGGGGTTTCGTAAGAAGCTGGGATCCTGATCCAGAGCCTTGGGGGAGTATTATGATAAAATTTTTTCAGAATAAATTTAAAATAATTCTGGTTGCGGCTGTTTTTCTGGCGGCGGCTGTCGGTATTACGATTAAATCAAGCCATCCGGTCGCCAGTCAGGAACAGGCGCAGGAACAAAAACCGTCACCGTGGATTGTCCGCTGTAATGAAGCGGACGGAGAGGTCAGGAAAGGGAGCTGTGAAATATTCCAGCGCCTTATTATTGCCGAATCAGGAGAACGCGTTGCAGAACTGGCAATCGGGTTTCCAGAGGATAGAGACGATGCCAGAGGCGTGATTATCCTGCCTTTGGGAATGATGCTGTCCGAAGGCGCACAAATGAAAATTGATGAGGGCGCATTTTTCAAATTCAGTATGCGCTATTGTATCAAGGACGGGTGCTATGCCTTTTTGAATATGGATGACAAACTGCTCGGGATGATGCGTAAAGGTAATAAAGCAACAATTCTGTTTAAAATGGCTTCCGGAAAAGAAGCCAGTGTTGTTCTGTCGCTTGCCGATTTTTCCAGATTTATCGGGAAGATTTCCTGATTTTTTATAGGATAGGATTGCGCAGTTTGTTGTGATCATAAAGAACCCTTTATTTTACAATGGCTGCAAAGCACATTACAATGAATGTTCACAGGGACTGTTCCGGGTTCCTGTTCTTAACAGGATTTCATCCGCATGATGACAGAACATAATCAGGATCCAGAAGATCTCTCTGTAGATGATGAAGAGTCTGCGGCGCAATCGGTCAAGCGTAGTCATGCTTCTGGCCGGAACAAACTGTCGGTGATCGCGGTTCTTGACGGTGATATCGAGATTCTTGTTGAAAAGCGCCTGAAGCATCTGGATCGCGGTATTTCCAAGGCTTATAGCGCCCGTGCCAGGGGTAGCACAAACGAGACTCTTTTTGCGCTGGTTTGTGAAAACCATCTGGTTCCCCGTTCGTCACTTGCCAAAAAATATGCAGGCATTATGAGCCCGGGGCTGGTTAGTCTTGTGTCTGCCGGCGTTGTCTATTGGCCGCCGGCGCAAGGTGAAAGATATGTGTTTGTCTACCGGAATACACTGGGACAGCCTTTGATGAAGGGTGCCGGAGAAGACGGGTTGGGCTGGAAGCCGGAAAAGGCGATGAAAGTTTTTATTGAGCCGATGGTTCGAACTTTATCAGGATTACGGAATATCGAGATGGTGCACGGCTGTATTAACCCTATGAATATTTTCGAAGGGGGCGCTGATGAGGGGGGGAGCCAGGTTATTCTGGGCGAGTGTCTGTCTACGCCGCCGTCCTATTTGCAGCCGAAAGTTTTTGAAACAATCGAGCGGGCGCAGGCTGATGCTGTGGCACAGGGGCGCGGGACGCTCGAAGATGATATTTATGCTTTCGGGGTGAGCCTGACAATGATTCTGCGCCAGAAAAATCCTCTGGCGGGGTTGGATGATGATGCCATCATCCGTGAGAAAATCGAGCTGGGCAGTTATGGGGCTTTAACCGGAAAGGAACGTTTTACCGGTGCTATTCTGGAATTGTTGCGTGGGCTTCTTTATGATGAAAGGACGCAGCGCTGGACACTTGAGGAGATCGAATCCTGGATGGACGGGCAACGTCTCAGCCCCAAGCAAAGTGCCAAAAAGAAAAAAGCCAGCAGACCTCTTGTTTTTAATAATGAACGATATCTGAGACCTATATTACTGGCCATGGACCTGAACAAAAATCAGGGAGAAGTTGCTTCCCTGATCGAGAGCGATACGCTGGAGCAGTGGGTGATACGTTCTTTGGAGGATACACGCTGCAAAGAGCGGCTGGATCTGGCCATTGAACAGGCGCAGCAGGGAGGGCGTGGCTCCGGCTATTGGGAACAACTGATTTCGCGTGTTTCTGTAGCGCTTGATCCTGAGGCGCCGATACGGTTTAAGAACCTTTGTCTCCATCCGGAAGGGATTCCTTATGCTCTTGCGGAAGCTTATATATTGAAGCGGGATATTATGCCCTATGTCGAGATCATTAATCATCAGCTGGTGATGTTCTGGCTTACGATGCAGCAGGACGTGAAAGTGGATGTGGGGAATCTCAATTCAAAATTTGACAGTTGCCGCGCCTTTTTACGTCAAACGACAATCGGGTACGGAATAGAGCGCTGTCTTTACTTTCTGTGCCCGGAAAGTCCGTGTGTGAGTGATCGGCTGGCAGGATATTATGTGCGCAGCCCTGAAGAGATGATGCTTGCCTTTGAAGGGATATCAGAGTCGACAGATAAGCCAAAACTGTTTCTTGACAGAAACATAGCGGCTTTTCTTTCGATCAAGGATCGGCGCAATATTGACCCTTTTTTTCCAGAGTTAAATGCCCCTGAGATCTATACAAAGATACTGGGCAATATCAAAGTGCTGGCAACAATCCAGAAGCGCTCGCGCCTGGAACCCTTTCCCGGTATTGCCAGCTGGATTGCAGAAATTCTGGAGCCTGTTTATGAGCGTTACCACGACAGGGAATTGCGTGTTGATATCCGCAAGCGTATTGAAAAGCTGAAAAAAACAGGGGATTTAACCAAAATAATGACGGTTCTTGATGATAGCGAAGAAAGAAGACGTGATTTTTATGGTTTTCGGGCAGCAATGGAAGAATATAGGGATCTTGGGATAGAAAATACCGAACTTGTGCACAGATTGGGCAAGCCAGAGATTTATAGTAAGGAAACAGGACAGGAAGTCGCGGCTGTTGTCTCCGGTTTTCTGGCGGCCATTGTCATTCTGGTCTTTGCCTTTATACATTTTTCGAAAGCAGGTGGTTTTTAAAAATGGGATTGAGACGAAAAAAGAAAAAGATTAGCGGAAGAGGGCAGGTCATTGGAATTGCATGTTTTTTTACGGCTATTGTCTTCGCGCCAACAACAATTGTTCTTTTTATCGGTATGATTCCAACCATTGTTGCCGCGCTTCTTGACCGAAGTGATAAAGGGGCAAAAGCACTGACTGTGGGCGCGATGAATCTGGCAGGGTGCACCCCGTTTCTGATTGATCTGTGGATCAGGAGCCACACACCGGAAATGGCAATAAAAATTATTGCCGATCCGTTGACCATCATTGTGATCTATTCTGCGGCAGGAATTGGTTATCTGATTAGCTGGTCGATGTCGGGCATTGTCGGCACAATCATGGTGCAGCGCTCTGTCTCAAGAATGAAAGATATCGAAAAAAGGCAGGAGGCTCTTGTCGAACGTTGGGGACAGGAAGTAACGGGAGAGATTCCGATTGATTCAGAAGGTTTTCCTTTGGAGACGGAAGAGAAAATCAGTGAAGGAGATGAAAATGGCCAGAAAAAAAAGAAATAAAGTTATTTTGATCTGAAGTCTCTATCCATTTTTCAAAACTAGCCCTAATAAACCATAAAAGAAGATAAAATCCTTTGAATGATTAAAGGATTAGAAAGGGTATTCTGGCAATATCAAGGTAAGGGGAATAGTTTTTAAAAGAGGAAATTATGCCGAAAATAGGCTCTTATTTGATGAACCAGGCAGGCGCTATTGCGCCATTGACAGCCGTTATGCTGCCCCTTTTGTTCGGGATGACGGCTGTTGGTGTTGATGTCAGTATGTGGTTGCATAATAATCGTAATTTGCAAGTTGCTGTGGATGCTGCTGTTATTGCGGCCGCCTGGGAGGTTGCTTATGGTTTCCCCGAAGAATCAGCGGAAGAGAAAGCTTTAAAAGAAGCTGTTAATAACGGATTTGAAAATATTGCAGGAAATAGTCTGAGTTTGACCTTCGGGCAGGATGAAAGCGGAAATCAAACCGTTAGTGCATTATTGACCAGTGCCGATTACAAGTATTTTTCCAATGCTTTTTACCCGGGAGAGATATTTAGCACGGTGGCGGCAGGGACAGCAATTATTATGCCGAACGATGATTATTGTATGCTTAGTCTCGCGCCTACGGGTACATCTATGCTGTTTAACGGGAATATTACGATTGATTCAGTGGGCTGTGGTCTTGCTGTAAACTCGAATGACCCTGATGCTGCCTTGAATATTAATGGCAATTCTTCGGATATTAATGTCGGAGATGTTTCTGTCGTCGGGGGAATTGACGGCGCAGACCAGATTAACTCTCCCAAAATCTCTACGGGTGTTCCTCCCTTTAGTGATCCTTATGCCGATTTGGATATTCCGGAGTTTAATAACTGCACCAAAGCCCAGATGAATGCTGGCCCGATTAATGCAACTTCGATGGCGAGCCTTCCTGCTGCAGATGCAAATGGTGTAAGAGTTCTCTGCGGCGGGCTTCTTGTTAAAAATGGGAAAACCCTGAACCTTGATCCGGGTGTTTATATTATTGATGGGGGTGATATTGATATTAAAGGCACGTTAACCGGCGAAGGCGTGACAATCATTTTGACAAATAGCGGTGCTTCAGGATCTCCGGCTTATGGTTCTTACGGAGATGTCCAGTTTTCAGGCAATGTAGAGATATCAGCACCTTTGCCCGGAGATCTTGATGCGGCATGGGAGTCCTATGAAGGAATCGCTATTTATCAGGATAGAAATGCATCGTCCCAGGTTCAGTGTAATGATTTTAAAGGTAGTGCCGGAACATCCGTTGTTGTCAGTGGCGCTGCTTATCTCCCTTCGCGTTGTCTGGATATTGGCGGGAATGCAAACGCATCCGGTGGTGACGCCTGCTCGAGAATTATAGCACTCACGATCAAGATTCACGGTAATCCGAATATGGCTAATAATTGCGAAGGGACGGGTGCCGAGAATATACAGGGCGGTGTTCCCCAAATAAGGCTCACGCTATGATCAAATCTTTTTTAAAAGATAAAAAAGGTATTGCGGCGACTGAATTTGCGCTTATGGCGCCCCCATTGCTTTTGATTGTGATCGGTATCTTTGATTACGGTATGTATTTAAACTATGCCATAAAACTTGAAGATACAGCGATGGCCACAGCGCAATATATCAGGGCGGGCGGTGACGAGGCAGATATTGAAGAGAGCATAATTCTGGAAAGCAGTCTGGGTCTGACTGAAGATAATATTGATACAGTGACTGTTGATATCTCGTATACTTATGAATGCGATGACCCTGCTGATCCTGCTGATGAAGATACGGATTGCGGAGTGGGGGATTATTTACGGAGATATGTCAATGTCGTGATTTCAAGGAACTATGAGACGCTTATCCCTTATCCTGGTCTTTCCGATTCACTGAATCTGAACGGAACGGCCAGATTACAGAATAATTAACTATGTCCAAAAATATGAAGAAGCCGGAAACCAAATTATTGAAGCGTTTTTTAGAGGATGAAAAAGGGTCTACAGCCGTAGAGTTTAGTCTTATTGCTGTTGCCTTTATTACGCTGTTATTTGGAATTATCGAGAGCGGGAGATTGTTTCTGGCGTGGAATGGCTTTCAGTATGCTGTTGAAAGTGTGGCTCGTACAGCGATGGTGGACAGTGAAATTACAGAAAACGAAGTCATGGCTCTTGTGAAAGATCAATTAAGTACATTTCTTATGGATGCTGATAATGCCACTGTGGATGTAACATTCCCGGTCTCCGGTAGTCTGGAGTTTATTGAAATCAATGGCAGTTATGATTATGATGTTATGGTTCCTTTCCTTCCCGATAGCTGGAGTTCATTTGATTTGACAGCAAAATCAAGGCTTGTCCGTTCCTGACGTCATTCAAAAATTTATATTTCCCGCTTAGAAACCAGATTGCACTGGTTGTGAGAATGGCAAGATAGCCGTCGACGGCATAGTGCCAGCCCAAATGCACGGAGCCGATCATAATAAAGGCAAAGAAGATACCAAAAATCCAGCGCCAGACTGTTCCGGTTTTCCAGCCGAAAAGAAACAGCAGCCAGGCGACGGAAACATGGACGCTGGGCATGGCGGAAATGCCCGATCCAAAACCGGATGCACTGTCTTCATAAAGACGCCAGAGCATATTCTGTGTCTCCAGTGCCCAAAGCGGAAAAATCTCGTTGGTCTGTTGCAGGTAAGCCATAAGAGGCGCGTAAGGGTTGGTCGTATCCGGCAGGATATGTCCGAAAAAACAGGGGCCAGCCGAGGAGAATAGAATGGCCAGAACCGTACCATTGATAATCCAGCACAGAAAGAAAGTCAGTAAAAACTGTTGTCGGAGATTCCGGCGCTTTAATGTGAAAATCTGCCAGTATAAAACCGCAAAGATCACGGGAAACCAGAGATTATAGACCACATTGACAAGAAAGCTCACAAACGGAAACCCCAGAAAGGGCTGGAGCAGAGTCCACGGATCCCGCCCGAAATGAATCACCTTGTCGAGCGTAAAAAAAGCAGCGTCCCATCGATAAGGCTGCACCACTGGAATCATTGATTTCATGGATGAAAAAGCGGACAGAAACAGCATGAAAAACAGCAGCAGAGAAATCGCCTGTGACAAACGCTGTTTCGTCAGCCAGCGGGTTTTTAGATCGTTGATAAGAAAAACGGTAATGTGCTTTGGCCGGATTTTTATCATCGTGTAAAAACACAGCCAGCCCATGAAGAGCGAAATAATCAGAAAAGTTGTCGTCATAACCGGGCGTGAGTAAACCAGCAGGGAAAACTGACCGATGACCCCATAGGCCAGCGCCAGCAGCCATGAACAGGCGATATAGGCCAGAATTATAAAATAAACAGGGCTGTCTCTGAGGGACATTAGAACGTTAAATTTACGAATCATTCTTTGATATTAACAGGACAGGAAAAAACATAAAATTATGATCCGGATTTTATAATAAAATAATGTGCTCAAATGTTAAAAACTGATTGCTGTTAATCGTTATTTCTTCGTACAATATATCCATGCAGTATAAAGATGAATTTGATGATCCGAATTTTCCGAAAGGCTTCAGGGGAGCCATCGGGTCTATTTTTACGGCGCTTCAGCGTCGTGACCGGATGCCGCAACGCCGTCCTGTCTGGGCGGGGGCGATTGTTCTTTGTCTTGTGGTGTTTCTGGTGAGTGTTCTCTGGTACAGCTATCCGCGTGAGGCGGAAAGACATGATCCGGGAGCCTTGCCGATTATTCGCGCCGATGCCGGACAGATCAGGGTGGCACCGGATGATCCCGGTGGCATGGATATCCCGCACCGTGACAGTACAGTTTTTGAAACCCTTCACGCCGGACTTGAAGAAGGGCAAAGAGTGCGTCCTGTCGAAAATCTTCTGGATGATATTGAGGAACCTCTCACCCGCGAACAGTTATTCGCCGGACTGAAAACCGAGTTAAAGGTTGAAGGCCGCGAGATCAGGAAAGCACCGGAAAAAATTATCGAAGAGGCCGCTGTTCAGGAAGAAGAGCCCGGGGAAATTGCGGATTTGACAGAGTCTGTAACTGTGGTTGCCAAAGCAACGGAGGCTGCTGTGTCTAAACCTGTACCGCAGGCCAAGCCGGAAAAAGATGTGGCCGAGGAAATCAGCCGTACCGAGCCTGCTGCCGGTGTCGAGACATTCAGGACACAAAACGGCGGTCGCTATTTTGTCCAGCTTGCCAGCCTCAAATCCAGCGAAGCAGCCAAAACATCATGGAAAGATTTGCAAAAAAACCTGGTCATTCTGAAACCGCTGGATTACCGGATTAAAATGGCTGATCTGGGCGCGCGCGGTGTCTATCACAGGGTGCAGGCAGGACCTTTTCCGGAATCCCGCGCCCGTGAAATATGCGCGGCAGTGGAGGCACAGCGGCCGGGAGGCTGTCTTGTTGTTAAAGATTGAAGGACAGGAAAAAGCACCGCTTGCCGTAATCTTTGGTTTGTCGGGTGAAAAACTTCTCAAGGCAGAAAAGGATTTTTTTAGACAGGCTGATCCGCTGGGCTTTATTTTATTTTCCCGTAATTGCGTAGAGCCAAAGCAGCTTAAAAAACTGGTTGATAGTCTGCATGACTGTATGGGGCGGAACGTACCTGTTCTGGTCGATCAGGAAGGTGGACGGGTGCAGCGTCTCAAGCCCCCACACTGGAAAGACTATCCGGCGGCACAGAAATTTGGTGAAGCGTTCCAGAATAATTTTGCCAAAGGGCATGAGTATTTACAGAAAACAATGGCGGTGCTGGCCGATGAACTGCGTGAGAACGGATTCTCTGTGAATTGCGCGCCAGTCATGGATGTGTTGTCAGTGGATACCCATAAGGCGATTGGTGACAGAGCCTATTCTGCCGATCCTGAAATGGTCGCGGTATTAGGCTCTGCCATGTGCCGGGAGCTTCTGCGGGCAGGGATTATTCCTGTGGTCAAACATTTGCCGGGGCAGGGCCGGGCAGGGCAGGATAGTCACGCCGATTTGCCCGTTGTAAATGCGTCCCATCGTGAAATGCGCAAGATTGATTTTGTGCCTTTCAAGGAGTTGCTGACGCGGGCGCTGTCCGAAGCCGTCTGGGGGATGGTGTCCCATATTGTTTATACAGATATTGATGCGCGTGCGGCGTCTTCGTGCTCGCGCAAGGTGATCAAGGATGTCATTCGCGGCGATATCGGCTTTGACGGTTTGTTGTTGAGCGATGATATCTGTATGGGGGCGCTGGAGTCCATGGGTGATGCCGGTGCCCGCGCCGATATGGTTCTGCGGGCAGGTTGTGATGTCGTGCTCCATTGCAATGGAAGTATGCCGGAAATGGAACTCGTGGCAAAACGCGCACAAAAGATGACAAACCCTGCCATAATGCGCTATAACCGCTCTGTTTCCTGGGTAAACCGGAATTTGAAGAATGGCTGACATAGAATTTGAGGAAGATTTGCCGCGTATGCTGCCTGAGGGCGCGCATGACGCCGATGCGCTTTTGCTGAATATTGACGGCTTTGAAGGGCCGATTGATGTTCTGCTGCTGATGGCGCGTAACCAGAAAGTTGATCTGGCGAAAATTTCGATATTGCAACTGGCGCGGCAATACCTTGCCTTTGTTGACCGGGCGCAGGAAATCCAGCTTGAACTGGCGGCGGAATATCTGGTCATGGCGGCATGGCTGGCTTATTTGAAATCCCGCTTGCTCTTGCCGCGTGACGAGAATGACGAGGAAGTCGATGCCGAAACCATGGCAGAGGCCTTACAATTCCAGCTACGCCGTCTTGAAGCCATGCAAAAGGCTGCTGAAGAGATGTTCGGATTGCCGCAACTGGGTCAGGATATTTTTCCGCGCGGGATGCCGGAGGGGCTGAAAACGAAGCTGGATACCATTTATGATGTCTCGCTTTTTGATCTGCTCAAAGCCTATGGCGATATTGTCCGGCGCAAGGAGCATAGTCATTATGAGTTACCGACATTTTCGCTGATGAGTATGGAAGCCGCCATGAGCCGCATGACCACAATGCTTGGCAAGCTGCCTGTCAAAGGGCCATGGAGTGTCTGGACAACCCTGCAGAGCTTCGTTCCAGAAGGTGTAAAAGACAGACTCTACGCCCGTTCTGCGCTGGCATCCTGTTTCACGGTCGGGCTGGAACTGGCCAAACAGGGCAAAGTCGAACTCAGGCAGGATGGCGCCTTCAGACCTATTTATTTACGGGCGGCAACAGAGAAACTATATGAGGTGAGTGAGGAAAAAGATATCAGGACGGCGCGGTAAAATCCGGACGGAGATGTAGAAAGTCTGTTTAAGGTTGATTTTTGTGGATTTTGTGTATAAATCAACCTTTAAAAGGAGGCAATGATATGCTTGTAGAGTTTAGTGTTGGAAATTATAGATCTTTCAAAGAAAGACAGACCTTTTCCATGATTGCTGGCAAAAAGCCAAGCCATGAGTTTAAAACAGGCTTTAAATCTCCTGAGCGTCTTTTAACAAGTGCTGTCTTGCTAGGGGCAAATGCCTCTGGAAAATCTAACTTGATCAAAGCAATGGATTTTTTCAAAGGCTTTGTAGTAAAGTCCGCAGTGCAAAAGACCCGTGGCGACCAAATAAAAACCGTACCTTTTGCATTTTCAAACAATACGAGAGAGCAGCCAAGTGAATTTGAAGCGATTTTTGTTTATAAAAAACAAATGTACCAATATGGCTTTCGGGTAGATCAGAAAAGAGTCTGGGAAGAATGGCTTTATGTAACGCCACAAGGCGGAGAGAAGGAAACAGCACGAACATTATTTGAACGTACTTTTGATGAAGAGAAGAAAAGTTATCAATGGCGTTTTCCTTCGTTAGCGGGGCAAAAAAAAACATGGCAGGATGCAACGCGGGATAATGCGCTATTTCTATCAACGGCTGTACAGCTTAATTCAGAACAGTTAAAAGCACCTTTTGACTGGATAGAGGAATATTTTCATATTTTAGATGAGCCAAATATGTTTCCAAAGAGATTTACCGCCCGTTTGATTGTAGAAGAACAGAGGCATAAAGATATTTTATCTTTCATATCCAATATTGATAGAAATATTATAGGTATTGAAGTTTCTGAAAAAAAATGGGAAGAAAGTAATCTCCCAGATGACATGCCAGATTTAATTAAACAGGAAATTATCAAAGCAATGTCCGAGGAAAAAATATTTGATGTTTCTTTGGTGCATAAAACGGAAGATGGGCACTCATATAAGATTGATCTTTCAGAAGAATCAGACGGTACACAAATTATGTTTGGTTTGGCTGCGCCACTTTTGGATATTCTAGAAGAAGGTTGGATTTTAGCTATAGATGAACTCAATAAGAGTCTTCACCCCTTACTTTTAAAAGCGATTATAGGTCTATTCCATAATCTTAATGTCAATAAAAACAATGCCCAGCTTATATTCACTGGGCATGAAACTTGTATTTTGGAAGATATGGAACGGGATCAGGTCTGGTTGACGGAAAAAGGGCAATATGGTGATACGCAGCTTATTCCGCTTCTCTCTTATAAGCCCCGCAAAGACGAAGATAAACGCAAAGCATATTTACAGGGGCGCTATGGAGGTTTGCCGGATATTGAAAGACTGGTCAATGGCTAACCATTTCAAGAACAGAAAAAAGTCCAAGTTTTTGCGTCCAGAGGAAATAGACGAACAAAAAACCAGAATCCTGATTGTTTGCGAAGGGCAGAAAACAGAGCCGGACTATTTCAAAGCGATGTGCTCCGATTATAAAATATCGGGGGCAAATATCATTATTTATAATACCGGAGATCGCTCTTCTCCTAAAACGGTTGTGGATGATGCTGTAAAATATAATAAACAGCATGGTTCCTTCGATGCTGTTTATTGTGTTTTTGATAAGGATGGCCATGGTAAGAGTTATGAAGAAGCTTTAAATCGAATTAAAAGTAGAAAAGAACTTATTGCCATTCACTCCGTACCCTGCTTTGAATTCTGGATCTTATTACATTTTGATCGTTCTTTAGGATGCTGGAATAGATATGCAGATATAGAGCCTGATATAAAAAGTAAAATGCCGGGATACAATAAAGCCATGACAGGTTTATATGATTGTATTAAAGATTATACTGAGATCGCCATTCAAAATGCAAAATATGCTGAACAGGAAGCTGAAAGAGCAGGCACAGATATGTCCACGACAAAAATATATCTTCTCGTAGAGAAAATAAAAGAGATCGCCGGGGAAAGAAATAGATGAACGGTACAAATGACCTCCGCGTTCTTGAAGCGCTTCTTTTTGCGTCTGCCGAGCCGTTGACGACTCATGCTATTCGGGAACGGATGGGGGAGGGGGCGGATGTTGGCGGGCTTTTGATGGCGCTGAAGGAAATTTATAAGGGGCGCGGGGTGCAGCTTGTCGAGATGGAAGGAAGCTGGGCGTTCCGGACAGCACCTGATTTGGGGGATGCCTTGCAGATGACGAAGGAAGTGCAGCGGAAAATGTCGCGTGCTGCGATGGAAACGCTGGCCATTATCGCGTATCATCAGCCTGTGACCCGTGCGGAGATTGAAAATATTCGCGGTGTTGCAACTCATAAGGGGATGCTTGATGTGTTGATGGAGGCGGGCTGGGTCAAACCGGGGCGCAGACGTGAAAGTCCGGGGCGGCCTTTGACATGGGTGACGACAACAACTTTTATGGACCATTTCGGGCTGGAGGCGATGAGCGATCTTCCCGGCCTTGATGAATTGAAGGCTTCCGGTCTGCTGGATCGTCGTCCGGCGATCGAGACACTTCCGGGAACGGGAGATCTGTTCGGGCAGAGTCACGAAGAATTTGAAGAGAGCGAAGAAGACAGCAACGATCCTGTTGATGAAGAAGAAGCAGAGTTAGAGGAAGATATATTATGACACCGGGAATCTGGCAGATACTGATTATTGTTCTTGTGGTTCTTTTATTATTTGGACGCGGAAAAATTTCCAATGTGATGGAAGATCTGGCCAAGGGCATTAAATCTTTCAAAAAAGGTTTGAAGGACGAGGATGAGAGCAAAGCGGGGCTTGAAAATAAAAAGACCGGGAGCAAGAAAGAGTAATTGTGCTTGATTTTGGCTGGGCGGAGTTGCTTTTGATTATGGCGGTGGCTGTTCTGGTGATCGGCCCTCAAGAAATTCCGGATATGATGCGGGTACTGGGGCGGGGTGTGCGCAGGCTTCAGTATGTGAAATTTGCGCTGTCGCGGCAATTTGACGATTTTATGAAAGAGCATGATCTTGAGGATCTGCGCAATGGCATTGATCCCGATAGGGATGATAAAAAAGAAGATGACAGTGGAACAGGAACAGAGTGAGCCTTTTGAAGAAATGCGCTCTCCCCTGACCGATCATCTGGTGGAGTTGCGCAAGCGGCTGCTCTGGTCATTTGCTTCCATGATCGCGGCAACAGCGCTGTGTTTTTTCTTTGTCGAGGATATTTACGGCTTTCTTGTGCGTCCGCTCGCCGATGCGATGGAGCCGGAGGGAACACAACGGCTTATTTATACCGGCCTGACCGAGGCGTTTTTTACCTATATGAAAGTGGCTTTTTTTGCGGGGATATTCCTGAGTTTTCCCTTGCTGGCAATGCAGATATGGCGGTTTGTCGCGCCGGGAATGTATGGCAGGGAAAAGAAAGCGTTTCTGCCGTTTCTTATTGCCACGCCCCTTCTGTTTTTTCTTGGCGGGGCTTGTGTTTATTATGTCGTGATGCCGCTGGCATGGCGTTTTTTCCTCGGGTTTCAAAGCACGGCAGCGGAAACAGTGCTGCCGATCCAGCTAGAGGCGCGGGTGGGCGAGTATCTTGATCTGGTGATGATTCTGATTTTTGCGTTCGGGCTGTGTTTCCAGCTTCCCGTGCTGCTGACATTACTGGGAAAAGCGGGGATGGTGACGGCGCAGGGGCTGGCAAAAAAACGAAAATATGCGGTGGTTATTGCCTTTATCGTGGCGGCATTTCTGACTCCGCCGGATATTATCAGCCAGATTCTGCTCGCTATTCCGATTTTATCTTTATATGAACTGTCCATTATCCTTGTGCGCCGTGGCGAGAAAAATGCTGACCCCGCTTGAAGTCTATCGCCAGAAACTGGCACAAAAAGAGTGGCAGCCCGATCAGGATCAGGAAGCCTCTGTGCTGGCGTTGCAACAGCTTTATGAGGAGATTACCGGGAAAAAACGCGGTATTTTTACCAGAAAAAAACGGACGAAAGGGCTTTATCTCTGGGGCGGGGTCGGACGTGGCAAGTCGATGCTGATGGATATGTTTTTTGAGGCACTGCCGCCGGAGACAACAAAACGCCGTGTCCATTTCCACGAGTTTATGATTGAAACACATAATTTTTTGCACAAAGCGCGGCAGGACAAAGAGGCTGGCGCGATTATTTTGAAATATGCAAGGAAAGTCGCGGCAGAAACAGATATTCTGTGCTTTGACGAATTCCATGTTACCGATATTGCCGATGCGATGATTTTAGGGCGGCTGTTTGCATTTTTGTTCAGGCACGGTGTTGTCGTGGTTGCTACCAGCAACTGGCCACCGGACAGGCTTTACGAGGACGGGTTGCAACGGGCTTTATTTATCCCTTTTATCGAACTTTTAAAGGAGCGGCTTACGGTTGTTGAACTCAATGGCGCCGTTGACTATCGCCTGCAGTGTTTGCGCGAGGACGGTGTCTATTTTACGCCGCTGGGCGCGATGGCAACGAAGAAGGCCGATCATTTATTTTCCCACCTGACCGATCATGCCAGATCCTATCACGAGATATTGACAATCAAGGGGCGTGACCTTGACGTTTCCTGCGTTGCCAAAGGTATTGCCCGTTTTTCTTTTGCGCAGCTTTGCGAAAGACCTCTGGGGGCGGAGGATTATCTGCGGATTGCCAGACAATATCATACTGTTTTTCTGGAAGGCGTTCCGCGCCTGAAATATGACCGCCGGAACGAGGCAAAACGTCTGATGACCCTTATTGATGCACTGTATGAACAGCGCACGAAACTTGTCATGACCGCTGATGCGCCGCCCGAAGCGCTTTATCAGGGTCGTGACCACGGTTTTGAATTCCAGCGCACGGTCAGCCGCCTGATCGAGATGCAGGGCGCTGAGTATCTGGGGCGGTCATAGGGCACAGCCCGACAGGGAGAGGGGGGATAAATAATCCGGAAACGCCTCTAACCTGCTAGTTTCAAAGCAGCAGTCTTCAGCCTTTTTTGCACATCTTCCCATGCAATCGGCGTTTGCCCTGCGGCTTTCAGGAGGGTATTGCCATCCTTGTCAAGCCCGGCGGCCATGTAGATGTTTCTTAATTCTTCAAGCCTGTCATTGTCAAGACCGAGGGCAATTGCCGCCTTGTCAAGGCAGGGCAGCCCCGCTCCCGCCGATTTTCCGGCCTCTATTTTCCTCTCGTAAATGGTCTGGGCGCGGCCTGTCCAGAATTTGAACTCCTCCTGCCTTGTAAATTCACGGCACAAAGCGTGGTCTTGTTCATCTGGCAATAGCGCGGCGGCCTTGTTGAATTCTGCGCAGTGTTTTTTCAGAGAGCGTTCGGGAAATATTGCAGGAGAGCCCTTGGCATAAAGTACCGTTCCAGAAACAAGGATGGGAAGGATGGCGCTAGCTGCTGTCAGTAGAATAGGTGTATTCGAGGTCAGGAAGAAAATGAATGCACTAGTGCCTCCCATCATAGTGTTGAAAAAATAAAAATCTTGAGTCTTGTTAACATTTATACAATAGCCGTTATTTTTTTTCATTTTATTCAGATTGCTATCCAGCGCGCCCCCTTTTGCAAGGACATCCTGATAGCGTGCTATGGCATCGGTCGTGCTGCTGACGGGCGGCGGGGTGGTGCTGACAACTGGTGATAGGGGTTTTTGCGTTGCATAGGCGGCGGTGATCTGGTCGCCTTTGTAATGGCCATCGGGGATGAGGCGGCCTTTTTCAGGAAGGACGAGCACGCCGTTTTCGGCGATGGGCAGCTGAATTTCTTTGGCAACATCGTGCCAGTGTTT